>ERZ779621.146-NODE-146-length-45112-cov-12.246998_pt1 | contig 45112 bp, 36 predicted proteins | sample MGYA00514215_ERZ779621 | MGnify/ENA primary metagenome ERZ779621 (study PRJEB29562, sample SAMEA4376715) | mouse gut metagenome | isolation source: Cecum | study: EMG produced TPA metagenomics assembly of the A DSS colitis mouse model was used to assess the...
ACACCATCAACCAGATCGACGAGTACCGCGCCTGCGGCATCGACGGCATCCACCTGTACGCCCTGAACAAGTACGAGGACGTGGCCCGCATCGTGAAGGAGAGCGGCATCGTAGACCTCTAAGCAGCAAAGCGAGGACGCCGCGCCGCTGGCGCGGCGTCCCCTCCCCCGATTTCCAATGAACAAAAGGAGAGATCAGCTATGGCCCAAACCATCGCGCTGGCCGGCAAGGGCGGCGTAGGAAAGACGACGATCTGCGGGATGCTCATCGAGTATCTCTGCGAGAAGAAGAACGGCCCCGTCCTGGCCGTGGACGCCGACGCCAACAGCAACCTCAACGAGGTGCTGGGGGTAGAGGTGGAGGAGACCCTGGGGGATATCCGGGAGGACATCGCCCGGGCGGAAATGGCCGCCGAGCAGGTGATCCCCAAAGGGATGACCAAGGCGGACTACGCCGAAATGCGCTTTTCCGACGCTCTGACGGAGGCGGACGATTTCGACCTTCTGGTCATGGGCCGCACCCAGGGGAAGGGCTGCTACTGCTTTGTCAACGGTCTGCTGACCTCCCAGGTGGCCAAGTACGCTAAAAACTACCGCTACATCGTGGTAGACAACGAGGCGGGGCTGGAGCATCTGAGCCGGGGCGTCCTGCCCCAGGTGGACACTATTCTGCTGGTCAGCGACTGCTCCCGGCGGGGCGTCCAGGCGGCAGGGCGGCTCAGCGAGATGATCGTGGACCTCAAGCTGGGCGCGAAAGAGGTGGGGCTCATCATCAACCGGGCCCCTAACGGCGAGCTGAACCCCGGCGTTCGAGAGGAGATCGACAAGTACGGCATGAAGCTCATCGGCGTCGTCCCCCATGACGACACCGTGTACCAGTATGACGCGGAGGGAAAGCCCTCCGTCACCGTGCCCGGCGACAGCCCGGTGAAGCAGGCGGTGCATCGCATCTTTGACGGGCTGACGCTGTAAGCGGAATGTAAGGGATCCTTAAACCGCCTGGTTTAAGTGATTTTGGGGGTGCTTTTTGTTCACACAAAAAAGCGCCCGGGGAGTCCGAGGGCGAGAAGTCCTCGGGCCGATCCAAGAACCAATCCCCCTCGCCGCCGGAGGCGGCGAAAGAAAAATTGAGCCGATATTTTTATGAAGGGAGATACCTACCTATGCCTTTTGCAAAAAAGCCCCAGGTTTTCAGCGCCAAGATCAACGAACTGACGCTGGGAACCGGAGACAAGGCCACTACCCTGGGCGGCCAGAACGTTTTCAACCTCTACACCTTTGACGCGCCTATCGCCAATCGCCCCAAGATTGGCATCGACGTGTCCGATGACCCCGAGCAGCCCTCCGAGGGCCTGAAGGAGTTTTATGCCGGGTGCAATACCCTGGCCGAGCGCGCCAAGAAGGCCGCCGAACTGCCCGAGGCGGACTTCGTCTGCATCCGCTTCGACCTGGCGGACCCCAACGGGGAGAACAAGTCCGTTGAGGACTGTGTGGCCGATGCCAAGGCCGTGGCCGAAGTGGTCGATAAGCCCATCGTGGTGGCCGGCTGCAAGAACTCCGAGAAGGACGCCGACCTGTTCGGCAAGATCTCCGAGGCACTCCAGGGCAAGAACATTCTGGTCCTCTCCGCCAAGGAAGAGAACTACAAGGGCGTGGCTGCCGGCGCCGGTATGGCCTACGGCCAGAAGGTAGGCGCTGAGTCCGCCGTGGACATCAATCTGGCCAAGCAGCTCAACGTTCTCATTACCCAGATGGGCGTCTCCGGCGAGAACGTGGCTATGAACATCGGTTCTGCCGCCGCCGGTTACGGCTTTGAGTACGTCGTCTCCACCCTGGAGCGCGTCAAGGCCGCCGCCCTGAGCCAGAACGACAACACCCTCCAGATGCCCATCATCACCCCCGTGGGCGTGGAGACCTGGGGCGTGAAGGAAGCCACCGCTCCCGAGAGCGAGAACCCCGGCTGGGGTTCCGCCGAGGAGCGCGGCATCGACATGGAAGTGGAAACCGCCGCCGCCTGCCTGGCCTACGGCAGCGACGCCGTCATCCTCAAGCACCCGGCTTCCATTCAGACCACTGCGCGGCTGGTTGCCGCTTTGATGTAAGGAGGGCCCGAACCATGGCACTGAAAGGTCTTGACATTTTTAAGCTCACCCCCAAAACCAACTGCAAGGACTGCGGCAACCCCACCTGTATGGCCTTCGCCATGAAGGTGGCTTCCGGCGCTCTCCCCATCGAGAAGTGCCCCCATATGTCCTCTGAGGCCCTGTCCACCCTGTCCGAGGCCACCGCGCCTCCCATGAAGAGCTACAAGGTGGGCGATCTGGCCCTGGGCGGCGAGACCGTCCTGAGCCGTCATGAGAAGACACTGGTCAGCAAGACCCTGTACGCTGTTCAGGTCTGCGACTGCATGGACGAGGCCAGGCAGGACGAGGTTTTGAAGAATATCCCCGCCGTGGACTACGAGCGCATCAGCGAGCGGATGTATGTGGAGATGGTCTACGTCCGCCACAGCGCCGATAAGGCGCCTGCCGACTTCGCCGCCCTGGTGTCCAAGGCCAAGGCCCTGGGCCGCCCCCTGGTCCTCAGCTGCACCGACGTGGAGGCCATGAAGGCCGGCGTTGAGGCCGCCGCAGGCTGCGACATCATCGTCAATGGCGCTACCCCTGACAACTACGCCGACATGAGTGCCGTTGCTGCCGGCGCCAAGGCGCTGCTGGGCGTCCGCGCGGACAGCCTGGAGGCTCTCCATGAGGTCGTGGAGAAGCTGGAAGCTGCCGGGAACAAGAACCTGATCCTGGAAGTCAGCACCGCCTCCGTCAAGGAAGCCTATGCCGATGCCGTCCAGATCCGCCGCGCCGCCCTGAAGGACGGGGACCGGACCTTCGGCTATCCCGCCATCGTCAATGTGGCCGCTCTGTCTGACGGCGACACCCACCTGGAGGCCGCCCTGCTGAGCCTGTTCACCTGCAAGTACGGCTCCATCGTGGTCTGCTCCGAGATGACCTACGCCAAGGCTCTGCCTCTGTACGGCCTGCGTCAGAACATCTTCACCGATCCCCAGAAGCCCATGAAGGTTACCCCGGGCATCTATCCCATCAACGGCGCCGACGAGAACAGCCCCTGCTGCCTGACTGTGGACTTTGCCCTGACCTACTTCCTGGTCTCCGGCGAGATTGAGCGCAGCAAGATGCCTGTAAACCTGCTGATTACCGACGCGTCCGGCATGTCCGTGCTGACTGCTTGGGCCGCCGGAAAGTTCTCCAGCTCCTCCATCAAGAAGTTTTTTGATGAGTTCGATATCAACAACAAGATCAAGTCCCGGGCGCTCATCATCCCTGGCAAGGTTGCCGTCATGAAGGGTGAGATCCAGGATAAGCTGCCTGACTGGAGTGTTATTGTTGGTACCACTGAGGCTGTCCAGCTGGTGAAGTACCTGCGTGACGAGGAGTGGAAGAAGAGCTACGTGGACAAGTCCGCAGCCGCTCCCGCCGGCAGCGCTGCCGCCGAGGCCGCTCCCGCGCCCAAGAAGGTTATTCCCGCGCCTCCCATTGTGGTCAATGGTCCCTACATGATCGACGACAAGCCCGTGACCTACAAGGGTCACGATCCCAACGCCCAGACCTTCGTCACCATCGGCGAGCGGATCCACTGCATCTCCCCCTCCATCCGCAAGGCCATGGACACCTATGACGAGGCCCCCATCCTCAAGCGTGCCGCCGAGCAGATTGCCGCCGGCGCCACCTATCTGGACGTCAACATCGGGCCTGCGGAGTCCAACGGTCCCGAGCTGATGACCTGGGCGGTCCAGCTGCTCCAGCAGAACTTCAACAATGTGCCTCTGGCTCTGGATACCGCCAACATGGCCGCTATCGAGGCGGGCATCAAGGTGTACAACCGCGCCAACGGCAAGCCCATCGTCAACTCCGCCGATGCCGGAAGCCGTATCGGCTACATTGACCTGGCGGCTGCCAACGATGCCATCGTCATCGCGCTGTGTTCCGCCGACGGTATCGCCAAGGACAACGAGGAGCGGATGATGCACTGCCACAACATGCTGGAGCGGGGCCTGCACCTGGGCATGGAGAGCGATGACCTGTGGTTTGATCCTCTGTTCCTGGTTATTAAGGGCATGCAGGATAAGCAGATGGATGTTCTGAACGCCATCCGCGCCTTCTCTGACGAGGGCCTGAAGTCCACCGGCGGTCTGTCCAACAACTCCAACGGTATGCCCAAGCATATCCGTCCTATCATGGACGCCGCAATGGTCGGCATGGCCATGACCATGGGCCTGACCTCCGCCATTGTGAACCCCTGCGACCAGCGGCTGATGGAGACCATCAAGAGCTGCGATATCATCAAGAACCACAACCTGTACGCAGATTCCTATCTGGAGATCTGATCGTTCAAAAACAAAGAGGAGGCCCTTTGGGCCTCCTCTCTGTGTGTCAAAAAAAGATGCTTTGCATCTTTTTTTGAGAATGGGGACCGGGCCGGGTTCGGCCCGCAAAGTACTTTTTCCGTGGGCCACGCTCTGCGCGGCTTAGCGCTAAAAGCGCCGCTTTACGGAGGTACACGCCCTCGAAAAAGTGATTAAATTTTCTTTTTGCCTTCGGCAAAAACTCCTGCGGAGGGCTTTTTTGACAGTCTGAGGGAGGAGGCCCATCGGCCTCCTCCCTGCTTTTGTCAGCTGATTCGTTCCAGAGACATCATGGAGCATTGTCCAAGCTTGACCATAGTGTCAGAATTCTTTAAAATCACCAGGGATGCTTTTTGCCCGCCGACATTTCCATACCAGATGTAGCTGTCGGTTTTTTCGTTGAACTCCGGTTCTCCGAACTTCTCCGTCCACGTCTCCATGGTCAGGACGACCATCGCTTCCCAGGTCTCCGAGTCGATAATGGGGGGATCTGTGTACTTCACAAAATCCAGCTTTTTGGCCTTTTTGGAGAAGCGGTAAATGTTTCCGTTTTCAAATTCCAGCAGCTTGCTATCGTCATAATCCGTGACCTCGTAATCCTCTCCCCCCTCCAGGGCGATGACATCCTCTTCAGTCATATCAAAGGTAGTGATACTGAACAGGCCTGTGAAGTCCGTACTGTAGTCCTTGCTGTCACAGGCTGTCAACGAAAGTGCCAGAGCTGCCGCCAGAATGGTTGCAAAGAATCGTTTCATGATAAATCCTCCCACTTATGTATTCTCTCCTGCTGTCCCAACGGACGCAGGAAAAATCTGCTGCTAGTATATCACGGTTGAAAAGTGTTGTAAAGTATGCGGTTTGCATAGTATACCGGCTGCATAGTGCGCGTTTTGTTTCGGTTTTTGGTTCCTCGAAAAATTTTTCTTTCCCTCTTTTATGGCGGGAGATTTTATGGTATACTTTTCCCTGAGAGATATGAGACTGCGAGGAACCCACATGGACTATATATCCCACAATGAAGAAGAAACCGAAGCGATAGGCGAAGCCCTCGCCGTCCGCCTGCTCCCCGGGGCCGTGATCGCCTGCCGGGGGGACCTGGGCGCGGGGAAGACCGCGTTTACCCGGGGCCTCGCCCGGGGGCTGGGCTATGGGGGCCGGGTCACCAGCCCTACCTTTACCATCGTTAATGAGTACGAGGGGAAGATCCCTCTCTTCCACTTTGATATGTACCGACTGGGAGACGAGGACGGCCTCTTTGACATCGGCTGGGAGGACTACCTGAACCGTGGCGGTGTGTGCGCCGTGGAATGGAGCGAGCGCATCGCCGGGGCGCTGCCCCCGGAGACCATCAAAGTGACCATTTCCCGTTGTCCGGGAAATGATGACTGGCGAAAAATCACCATTGAGGGGGCGGAAGATAAATGAAAATCCTGGCACTGGAGAGTTCCGCCAAAGCAGCTTCCTGCGCGGTCCTGGCGGACGGCGAACTTCTGGCCTCCGCATGGCAGGCTGCCGGGCTGACCCACAGCCGGACGCTGCTGCCCATGGTGGAGGGGATGCTGAAAAACAGTGAGCTGACCATGGAAGCCATGGATGCCGTTGCCGTGGCGGCAGGGCCCGGGTCCTTCACCGGACTGCGCATCGGCATCGCCGCCGTGAAGGGGCTGGCCTGGGCGGCGGAGAAGCCCTGTATCCCTGTTTCCACCCTGGAGGCGATGGCCTGGCCCCTGGCGCATCTGGAGGGAAGCATTGTCTGCACAATGGATGCCCGGCGGCAGCAGATCTACAACGCCGCTTTCCTGGCGGATAGCGGGGCGCTGGAGCGCCTCCGGGAGGACCGGGCTCTCTCCCTGGAGGAGGCCGCCGCCGATCTGGCGGGGCTGGACGGGCCTATGACCATCGTGGGCGACGGTGCGCAGATGTGCTTTGATTTTTTCACGGCCCGGGGGATTGACTGCCGGCTGGCCCCTGTCCACCTGCGGCTGCAAAGCGCTGCGGGGGTTGCCCTGGCCGCTTGGCGGCGGAGGACAGAAACGGTGTCTGCCCAGGAACTGATGCCCGTATATCTCCGTCTCAGTCAGGCGGAGCGGGAACGTCTGGCAAGAGGAGAGTCCACTTAGATCATTTATAGACGATTCACAACAGAAAAGAAAAGGAGCGCAGTCATGTACAGTGAAAAAGTTCATGTTGTCCACCACCCTCTGCTGTCCCACAAGCTGACCATTCTCCGGGATAAGAACACCTCAACCAAGGATTTCCGGGAACTGGTCAGTGAGATCGGTATGCTGCTGACCTACGAAGCCACCCGGGATTTGCCCTTGGACGAAAAAGAGGTGGAAACGCCCATCTGCAAGACGATGGCCCCCACCCTCAAGGGCAAGAAGTTTGCCGTAGTTCCCATCCTCCGTGCCGGTCTCGGTCTGGTAGAGGGCGTTCTGCGGATGGTGCCCTCCGCCCGTGTGGGTCATATCGGCATGTACCGCAATGAGGAGACTCTGGAGCCGGTGAAATATTTCTGCAAGATGCCCAAGGACATTGCGGAGCGGGATGTGCTGATTGTGGATCCCATGCTGGCCACCGGGGGATCCGCCGCCGCCGCTATTGGATTCATGAAAGAGTATGGCTGCACCAACATTAAGCTGATGGTCCTCCTTGCCGCCCCGGAGGGCATCGAGCGGCTGCAAAAAGAGTATCCCGACGTAGACATCTACTGCGGCGCACTGGATGAGAAGCTCAACGAGAAGGGATATATTGTCCCGGGTCTGGGCGATGCCGGAGACCGCATTTTCGGAACGAAGTAATAGCGGCAAGCAGCGGCCGGGAAGCCTTGTGGTTTCCCGGCCCTTTCTCAAAAAGATGCAAAGCATCTTTTTGAGAAAGGGCCCCTGGCTACCGGCATGGAAACATCTTTCGTCAAACCGCACAAACCCAATCAAAAATTTTTGTCAGCTTCCCAAACGCAAATTGCATATCTTCCCATTGCAATCACAAATAAAATCCGTTATAATAAAAATAGAAAAATGAATACGGTGGTAGCTGTAACGAAGTGCTTTCGCGCACGGGCTGCAACTATCACTCAGGTTGTGCTTGAGTGTTTCAAATCAAACGGTTTGAAGCATTTTTCTTTTATTCAGAAGCAGGAAAGAGGAGGAAAAACCATGTATATTCTGGCAAACGGCAAACTTATCACCCGAGACGCGGCGGCCCCCTATCTCCCCGACGGCGGCGTAGCCATTGACGGCACGCGGATTGCTGCGGTGGGCGCCACCGCAGAGCTGAGAGCAACGTACCCCGATGCGGAATTCCTTGACGCCAGAGGCGGCGTCATTATGCCGGGCCTGGTAAATGCCCATACCCACATCTACTCTGCGCTGGCCCGGGGACTGAGCATCAACGGCTTTAACCCCACCAGCTTTTATGAGGTCCTGGACGGCCAATGGTGGTATATTGACCGCCATCTGACCCTTGCGGGCACCAGAGCCAGTGCCGACGCGCTGTACCTGGACTGCATCAAGCAGGGTGTTACCACCATCTTCGACCACCACGCTTCCTTTGCGGATATTCCCGGCTCCCTGTTCCAGATCGCGGACAGCGCCAAGCAGTTCGGCATCCGCTCCTGCCTGTGCTATGAGGTCAGCGATCGGGATGGCCAGGAGAAAGCGGATCAGGCCGTCCAGGAGAACAAGGATTGGCTGGACTACTGCGAGAAGAACCCAGGCGATATGCTGGCATCCATGTTCGGAGGCCACGCTCTGTTTACCATCAGCGATAAGACCTTTGAGAAGATGACCGCAGCCAACAATGGCCGCACCGGGTTCCACATCCATGTCTCCGAGGGGATGAACGATGTCTATGACAGTCTTCAGAATTACGGCCGCCGTCCGGTCCAGCGTTTACAGGACCATGGCATCCTGGGTCCCAAAACTATTCTGGGGCACTGCATCCATGTGAACACCGCCGAGATGGAGATCATTCAGGCCACGGGCACTATGTGCGTGAACAATCCGGAGAGCAACATGGGCAACGCCGTGGGATGCTCCCCGGTGCTTCAGCTGATGAAGCGGGGAATCATGGTGGGCCTGGGGACCGACGCCTATACCAACGACATGCTGGAGAGCCTGAAGGCAGCCCTGACCATCCAGCGGCACAACGCCTGTATGCCCAACGTGGGCTGGGGCGAGGTGACCGCCATGCTCTTCAAGAATAACCCGGCGATTGGAGAGAAGTATTTCGGCGTGCCTCTGGGCAGACTGGCCCCCGGCGCGGCGGCGGATGTGATTGTAATGGATTACAAGCCGTTTACGCCCTTCTCCGATGCCAATATTGACGGCCATATGCTCTTCGGCATGACTGGCCGTCAGTGCCAGACCACCATCTGCAACGGAAAGCTCCTCATGAAGGACCGGGAGCTGGTGGGCGTAGACGAGGAGGCTGTCAACGCGCATATCTTGGAGGAATCCAAGAAGCTGTGGGGAGAGCTGAATCACTGCCAGTATTGATGGTGGCCGCAGCGCAGTCGAGGCGGCAGAAGTTCAACCCGTCTTGCCAAAGACCGCCGGCGATGGCTGAAAACCGGTTATAGCAGCGGCGTCGCAGTAAGCACATCCGTAAGGACCCGTGGACAGAACCACCAGACCGGCGCACCGACGAACAGACTGCGGCAGAATCCCCCCGGCCCGTTGGGGGGAACATCATCACTCCCGTGGTGCGGGGGATTCTCAAGGGACGGAACGTCCCTGAGGGTGCTTTTGCTTCTTTTCGCGCAAGGGAAAAGAAGGCCCTGCCGCGGTCGCGGCAACGCTGAGAAAAGAAAAATTAATTGCCGCGCCTCAGGGCGCGGGAAGGAGAAAAATGATGTCTGAGTTAATGATCCCCATTCCCTTCAAGGAACTGATGAACTGGCTCACCACCGAGTACGACCGGGAGGGCTCCGTCTTCGGCGTCCACCGCCCTTACATAGCGGGAGAGAAATCCCTCCCCATCTTTGGCGGGGAAAAAATTGAGACGCCCTTTGGCCCTGCCGCCGGGCCCAATACCCAGCTGGCACAGAATATCATCTCCGCCTATTTCGCCGGAGCCCGGTTTTTTGAGCTGAAAACCGTTCAAAAGATGGACGGCGCGGAGCTGGCCGCCTGTATCAACCGCCCCTGCATCCTGGCGGAGGACGAGTGTTATAACTGCGAGTGGTCCACGGAACTCTACGTGCCCCAGGCCTATGAGGAGTATGTCAAGGCCTGGTTTGCCTGCAAGATACTGGCGAAGGCCTACGGCCTGGGAGACCCGGACGGGTTTATCTTCAATATGTCCGTGGGCTATGACCTGGAGGGCATCAAGGGCCCCAAGATCGACAAGTACCTCAGCGAGATGAAGGATGCCTCCCAAACCCCTGTTTATCAGGAGTGCAAGCGGGTTCTGAAAGAGATGTTCCCCGCCGAGACGGCGTTCATTGATGCCATCGGTCCCCGGATTTCCGACAGCGTCACCGTCTCCACCCTCCACGGCTGCCCGCCGGACGAGATCGAGCGCATCGCATCCTATCTTATCACGGAGAAGCATCTGCACACCTTTGTTAAGTGCAACCCCACTATCCTGGGCTATGAATCCGCCCGTTCAATCCTGGACGGTATGGGCTACGACTATATCGCTTTTGATGAACACCACTTCAATGAGGATTTGCAGTATGCCGACGCTATCCCTATGTTCCGCCGGCTGCTGGCTCTGGCGGGGGAGAACGGCCTGGAATTCGGCCTGAAGCTCTCCAACACTTTCCCTGTGGACGTGAAGCAGAATGAGCTGCCCAGCGAGGAGATGTACATGGCGGGCAAGAGCCTGTTCCCCCTGACCATCGAGATGGCCCGGCGGGTCAGCAGGGAGTTCGATGGCCGCCTGCGCCTGAGCTACTCCGGCGGCGCGGACTTCTTTAACATCGATAAGCTCTTCCAGTGCGGCATCTGGCCCATCACTATGGCTACCACCGAGCTGAAGCCCGGCGGTTATCAGCGCTTCAAGCAGATCGGCGAGAAGCTGGAGACGCTGAGATTTGAACCCTTCACCGCCGTGGATGCGGAGAAGGTGGAGGCGCTTGCCCTCGCGGTTCGCAGCGACAAGTACCACGTCAAGGCTGTCAAGCCCCTGCCCCGGCGGAAGCTCTATGAGAAGGTGCCGCTTATCGACTGCTTCACCGCTCCATGCAAGGGCGGCTGCCCCATCGGCCAGGACATCCCTGAGTACATTGAACTCTGCCGCCAGGGGAAATATGCCCAGGCCCTGCAGCTTATTCTGGAGAAGAATCCGCTGCCCTTTATCACCGGCACCATCTGCGCCCATCACTGCATGGACAAGTGTACCCGGAATTTCTATGACCGATCTGTCCAGATCCGTGCCGCCAAGCTGGTGGCGGCGGAGAGGGGCTATGACCAGGTGCTGCCCTTACTCAAGCCCGACGCGCCTGTCACGGACGGCAGAAGAGCTGCCATCATAGGCGGCGGCCCCACCGGTATGGCGGCGGCCTACTTCTGCGCCCGGGCCGGTATTCCCACCACACTCTTTGAGAAGGAGGCCACTTTGGGTGGCGTCGTCCGCCATGTGATTCCCTCCTTCCGGATTTCTGACGAGGCCATCGAGAAGGACGCGGCCCTCATGCGGAAAATGGGCGTCGAGGTGAAGCTGAACACCCCCGCTCCCTCTGTTGACGAGCTGAGGGCTCAGGGATACACCCACATTTTCATCGCAGTGGGCGCGTGGAAGGCTGGGAACTTCCGTATCTCCGGCAATGTAAAGCCCGTCATCGCATGGATGCAGGCTGTGAAGGCCGGTAAGCCGGAGCCTCTGGGGCATGTGGCCGTCGTCGGCGGAGGAAATACCGCCATGGATGCCGCCCGCCTGGCTCTCCGCGCGGGAGCGGCAAGCAGTACATTGGTTTACCGCCGTACCAGAAAGTACATGCCCGCTGACGCCGAGGAGCTGGAGCTGGCTGTCGCCGACGGCGTACAGTTCCTGGAGCTGGTATCCCCGGTGGAGCAGAGGGATGGGAAGCTGATTTGCAGGAAGATGGTCCTGGGTGAGCCCGATGCCTCCGGACGCCGCTCCCCGGTGGAGACAGACGAGACGGTGGAAATTCTTTGCGACACCGTGATTTCCGCCGTGGGCGAGAAGGTGGACACAGAGGCCCTGGCGGCCTATGGCATTGCGGCCGACAGCCGCGGCTGCCCTGACTTCAGGACGAACCTGGAAAATGTTTATACCGGCGGAGATGTTTTCCGCGGCCCCGCCACAGTGGTGGAGGGGATCGCCGATGCGGCGGCCTTTGCCCAGACGGTGACCGGCGCCAAGCACGAGCCCCATATCCCGGATGCCGCCCATGCCAGCCGGGAGGACGCCATTGCCAGAAAGGGTGTCCTCTGTGAGTCCGCCAAGTGCGAGGGCGACCGCTGCCTGAGCTGTAATGTGGTCTGCCAGGCCTGCGCCGACGTATGCCCCAACCGGGCCAATGTGGTGGTGAAGCTCCCTGATGGCCGGGCTCAGATTCTGCATGTGGACCGGATGTGCAACGAGTGCGGCAACTGCAAGGCCTTTTGTCCCTATGACAGTGCCCCTTACAAGGATAAGTTCACCCTGTTCCACGATCGTGCCGGCTTCGATGAGAGCGGGAGCAACCAGGGCTTTCTGCCTCTGGGCGGCAGCAAAGTGCTGGTGCGTCTGAACGGGAAAGTGGAGGAGATCGATCTGGACGAGACCAACGATCTGCCTGCCGGTATTGAAATTCTGATCTACACCGTTCTGACCCGTTACCGCTATTTGATTGGATAACCTGCAAAACCGCTAAGACGCGCCGCCTCCCGAGAGGGAGGCGGCGCGTCTGCATATTAGGGAAGAGCAAGTCAGCCCGCAGGGACTGCCAGAGGGACCACCGGCGTCCAGTGGTATTGGCTGTAGAGATCGGTGAAGCGGTAGGTGGCCCGGGCGGAACCGTCCAAAGGTACGTTGCTGATGGTTAGGCCATCCTCTGTAACGATGACCGGTTCACCCAGCAGATAACTGTCCTGGTAGCTGCCCGCATAGCTGTAATAGTCACACAGGAACTCCAGTGTGTCGCCGGGCTGGAGGGCAGTCTGGTTTTTGGCCGCCGTCTCCGTCTCGCCGTCATGGTACACGCTCTGGATGCCTGCAACAAATCCCAGAGGCCGGTCGCTGTCAAACACCAGGATCAGCTCCGCCCGGCTGCCGTTGTGAAGAACCGGAACCCGTCCGGTGATGGTATAGCTGGTCCCGTCATCTACGGTAGCCGTGTGGTAATAGGCCACCGGCTGTCCGTTGACCGCCAGCCAGGAGCCGTCGCTTTCCCCCAGAAGTCCGCCGTTTTCATCAAAAGAGAATACGTTATCCAGTCCCAGGTCGATGTAGCCCTCGCCGTCGTCATAAAACAGATTCAGCTCCAGGGACTGTACCAGGCCCCACTGTTCCTCGCTAAGGCGCAGCACTGGCCTGCCGTCTGCGCCGGCTTCCCAGACCAGGGCCTCGTTAGGGAAGTGATGGTCCGTCAGGTATTGCGCCAGATCCTCATCGCTCATGGCCCGGTCGCTCAGAAACCCGGTGTTCCCGCTGGTAAGACCGGCAACGCTGTCAAAGCCGCCGCCCAAAAACGCGCTCAGCAGCTCGGAGACCATCTCGGAGCCTCCCCCCTTGGTGCCGCCCAGCAAGGAGGTCAGGGGAGAAGCGGTGCCTCCCGAGGCCGCCTGGCCGCTGGCGGCCACGCTGGCAAACTGCCGGATGCATCTGGCATAATCCTCATCCATGCCGATCTGCCGGTAGGCGGAGGCTGCCTGGTCCACCATGGAGACTTTCCGGTAGGGGAAGTAGATGGACAGGCCGTAGGCGTTGGTCATATTGGAGGAGGTGCGGTTATATTTGACCGCTCCCAGAAGGATATCGGCCAGAGCCTGCCCCTCCTTGGTGCCCATGTTCCGGGCCAGATGGACCAGATCCACCTGATCGATTCTGCTGGACTGGGCGAACTCCCTGGCACCGCTGCGGGCGTTGGAGACGGACTGGTACTGCTGATTCTGAATGAGCTTGGCCGTGGATTTGGAGAAGTCCGCCAGCACGCCGGGCAGGGTGGTCTCCAGCTCCGCCAGGTCAACAACCGACAGCGTGGTCAGCTGGCCCGGGCACTTCCGGGCGCAGGTATCCACGAAGCTGTCTGCAATGTGCTGCCCGATCTGGATGGTGGGCAGGGAGGTGTTCTCCCCGAAAGCGGTAAGCCAGTCGGTATAGTACCAGCCCACGCCCGGCTCGGTTTCCTCCGAGGCGATGAGATAATCGGCGTACTGGGCCATGGTCAGGGCAGTTTCCGCCGTGGCCATGAGGCAGGCGTCAAAGCCGATGAAATCAAATTTTATGCCGGCGCTTTTCAAAGCGGTATCCAGGCCCGCCAGATTCATGGAGCCGCTGGAGGCAAACTTTTCGTCGTAGCCATAGCCGCTGACGGAGCCGCCGCCGTGATCCCAGAGAATCAGCTCATACCGGCTGGCCGGATAGTTTTCGGCGCACCACCGGATATAGCCCGAGAGGGTGTCCGGGTCCGTCATGGGGACGCTGCCCAGGTTTTCCTTCAGGCAGATCAGCTTGCCGTCCTTCACCTGCCAGATCTGATTGGCGGAGCTGCTGACCACACTGTTTTTCCAGGCCTTGCAGCCGCCGGTGTAGATCAGGAGCGTGATGTCCCCGTCGAAGCGGGCGTCCAGCATTTCCTGGAGGTCGGCGGTTCCCATGCCGCTGCGGGACTCCAGGTCCGTGCCGCACATATAGACCATGATGGTGGCGGTATCCTCTCCGCCGCCCAGCAGCTTGGTGTACTTTTCCCGTGCGCCGGGTGCGACGGAGCTGTCCAACCGCCCGGTGTTTGCCGCGCTCTGCCAGCCGGAGGAGACGCTGCCGCCGCCCAGGCCGCTCAGCAGACTGGTCAGGCTGCCCGGACTCTGCTGCTGTCCGGAGGACGGCGGCTGGGAGGCGGAAGGTGCCTGGCTGTCCGGCTGGCCGCCCAGAAGGGCGGTCAGCCCGCCGCCGCCCCCCAGAAGAAGGACAAGCAGGAGCAGGATCAGCTTCATGCCGCCGCTGCTTCGCGTTCCGGCGCTTCTCGCCGCGCCGGAAGAACCGGCCTGTTCCCGGCCTCCGGTATCGCCTACCGGACCGGTGCCCAGGCCTTGGCCCCGCTTTTGCACGGTTTTGGCGGGGCCGGTCACATGTTTTTCCCGTGACCGGGGTCTCTTGGATTCCATTGACGATGCTTCCTCCTGAAACACACTGCGTTTTATTTCACGATTTCCGGCAGAGACGCCGCGGCGGCGGACTGGCCCACCCGGCGGAACTTCTCATCGGGCAGCGTGGGGTTGATCTGGGAGGCGATCTCCGGGTACTCATCGGCCAGAACATCCTTGCAGGTGGAGAGGATCAGATCTCCCCCCTTGCCGCTCATCACGCGGCCCAGCAGAAGAACATGCTTGAAATGATACAGATCAAAATAGAACGCCAAGGCATGCGCCAGATACACACCGAGGGAGGAATATACGTCGGCGGCCCTGGGATCGTCCTTCGCCATAAGGCCCTGAACTACTTTCAGCTTTTCAGCGGGGGAGAGGGACTCATCCAGCGCAATGCCCGCCCGGGGGGCCAGCTTGATAACGCCATCTTGGGAGAAGTATTTGACGCCGCAGCCAATGTCGCCGCTCCACTCGTCCTGCATGGCGTCCGCCTGGGCATCCACGGGAACGAAAGCCAGCTCGTTGAGCCAGCCTGTGATCCTGCCCTGTGCGTCCACATAGCCGACAGCCTCGCTGGTTCCCATGGCGATGCCCAGCACGTTGTCTTCCTCCAGACTCATGGCTCCGGCCAGGGCGGACACATCCCCGTCGTTGGCTACGGCGTAGGGCACGTTTCCGAAGGTATCGGTAATGGCACGGATGTAAATATCCTTTACCTTCTGGTCAAAGAGGTCCTTGGGGACCTGAAGGAACAGGGAGGCGCTCATGGTGCGGTCGTTGATGTATACTCCCGCCGAGCTGACGCCCACCGCGTCCACCCGGGGCATGTGTTTAGCCGCCGCCTTGAGCGCGGAGACGATGCCGTCATAGTGGTAGTCGGGATCGGAATTGATCTTGGGGAACCAGACCACCTCTTCATCGAAGACGCTTTCCCCATTGATGACGGCGGACACCTTCCGGTCGGACCCGCCGGCATCAAAGCCGATGCGGCAGCCGTCCAGATGGCGGCCGATGGCCTTGGGGCTGTCCTTGGCCTCGGGGAGCCTGTCGCAGGAGACGACCTCAAAGGGATGCTCAAATACGTTTGCCATGTAGTCCCAGTCAAAGGACTGGCATCCTCCGGCGGAGTAGGCCTCCTGCAGGTACCGGCAGATATCCTCGCTTCCCCGGACATAGATCCTGAAGCCGCCCTTCATCCACAGAATCGTTTTTACCAGGCGGTTGACATAATAGCAATCTGCTTCACGCATTTCCGGTGTGCCGTGGATAAAGGTTTCGCATACGGCCATTTCACCGCAGGAGCGCTCTACGGCGATGCCGAGGGGCGCCTTGGCGTCCTTCAGGAACGCCTGGTTGAACCGGTAAAGGGGAATATAGCCGGGGTCCAGCTTGGGGGAGTGCTTCAAAGAAACTTCAATACCAAAACGGTTCATTGCATCGTACCTCCATCAAAATATGTGGGGATCTGCATTCTCAGGCCATACCGGAACGCGATGAGACGCCCAGGCGGCAGCCGGCGGCTGTAAATGCAGAGTCCGGGGACGTGCGGGCACGTCTTTCCGCTATCATACCACGAACGGACCCGTCTGTCACGCCTTTTCGCTAAAAACCGCCAGCTTCTCAGAGACCTGCCAGATACCGCTCCGCCTGAACGGCGGCCACGGCGCCGTCGGCGGTGGCGGTGACCACCTGACGCAGGCTCTTCACCCGCACATCGCCGGCGGCAAATACACCGGGAATGGCTGTGCGCATCTCCCCGTCAGTGGAAATGTACCCGTTCTCCAAAGGCAGCTGGTCCGCGAACAGCTCTGTATTGGGAAGATAGCCCACGAAGCCGAAGAGGCCCAGCATCCCGTCCTCCGGGGGGGCTTTGATGACGGTCAGCTCGCCAGTCTTCACGTTCCTGACCGTCAGCGTATCCAGTACGTCGGACCCTTCCGCCTTCACTGCCACGCTGTCCCAGAGAAAGCGGATGTTCGGATTGGCGAAAGCTTTCTCCTGAATGGACTTTGCCGCCCGCAGCTGGTCCCGCCGGTGGATAATGGTGACTTTTCGGGCAAACCGGGTGAGAAAGAGAGCCTCCTCCACGGCGCTGTCGCCGCCGCCGGCCACATATACATCCAGCCCCCGGAAAAACGCCCCGTCACAGGTGGCGCAGTAGGAGATTCCCCTGCCAATAAAGTCCGCTTCGTTTTCACATCCGATAGGCCGGGGAGACGCGCCGGTAGCAAGGATCACCGTCCGGGCCTCATAGGTCCCCGTGCCGCCGGTCAGACGCTTGATTTCGCCGGACAGCTCCGCTGTTTGAATGTCGTCCGCTTTTCGCTCAACGCCGAAGCGTTCGCATTGTGCTGCCATTCGGGCGGCCAGACTGACGCCCGTCTCGCCCTCCAGCATCTGACCGGGATAATTTTCCACGCTGGCGCTGAGAGCGATCTGACCGCCGTCCTGACTCTTTTCGATGAGGAGGGTTCTCAGCCGGCTCCGCCCGGCATAGAGTCCGGCGGTCAGTCCGGCAGGACCGCCGCCCAGAATGATAACGTCATATTCTTTTCCCATAACCTTGTTCTCCGATCAATTTGATTTATAAATTTGAGAAAAATTTGCAAAAACTCGCAGCAGTAAAATTTAATTCGGCGCAAATACTACCTCCAGCGCGATTTGCGCGATTTCAGGAAGGAGGAAGATTTCAGATGAAAAAAGCAGCGATTCTTGCGGCCGCTTTAGCGATGGTCCTGACTCTGGCGGCCTGCGGCAACCGGGACGACAACGATTCCGGCAACCAGCCCAACGACAGCAGCGTGACGGACAATAATGGCGTCAGCGGCTCCCACGACCGGGATGACCCTGTGACCGGCAGCAACGGCAGTACCACCGGCAACGGCAGCTCTGCCGGAAATGACCCCATTACCGGCAGCAGCGGTTCCCTGAACGATGACAACGACGTCACAGACAGAGACAACGGAGATGACAGCTCTATGGGCCGCAGCCGGGTAGGCAACGACCTGCGCCGCGCGGCGGACGATGTGGGCGACGCGATGACCGGCCTGGCAGACGCGGGCCGCAGCGCCGTTACCCGGGGCACCAGCACCACGACCTTTCAGCGGATGCTGGACAATGCCCGGGTTCATGACACGGACGGCGTACTGGCGGATGGCGAAAACAGCCGCTGGTAACTGAGGGAATGCGGAGACCAGGGGAGGACGCCCCGGCCTCCGCATTCTTTTTTGGATTTGTCTTCACAACTGCCGGACACCGTCTGACCGGACTTTTGTCCGCCAAATCGGGTTGGATTCCCTTCCCTGACGGAAAGAATCCCCTGTCTATCCTGTATCCCTGTTGTGAATACAGGCTCCTACTCCGTCCAGTCGGTGATCTCCCTGCACGGTTCGCCGGGGTGGAGGGGGATCTGGATAAAACGGTCATATTTTTCCTGACCAAACCGTTCCAGATAAATTTCCTGATGCTTGCGCAGAACCTCCGCCTCCTCCGGCATGGGGTTCGCCCAGCAGATGGTCTTGAAGTGGACCCCGAAGAGGGCGGTGTCGTAGTCCAGTGTCTTTGCCCCGTTCCGGGCGTAGAAGCCCAGGCGGCGCAGGATCATCCCGTCCCGCTTCGGGTCTCCGGTGGGGGCCTCGGTCTCGCCAATGAAGACTGTGTCCGCAGGATAGTGGGCGATGGCGGCTTTCAGAAGCTGCCCGCCGGTGCCGCCGTTCCGCCATCCGGCGGGGACGCAGAGGTAGTCTACCAGGATGAAGCGTCCATCCGAGTGCTTCCACAGCAGGATGTATCCCGCCATTTCGCCCTCATCGCCGATCAGGACCAGCGGGTCGTAGACGCCGCTTTCACGCATCCGCTCCATGGCCCACAGTGGTTTCAGTTCGGCAGGGGGGAAAGCTTCGGTCAGGTCGGTCTCGTAGACCCGCTTTAATTCTTCCGGGGTCAGGGTTCTTAAATACATGTTGAAAGCTCCAATTTCATAATGATAGCGTCTTCTTTGGGGGCCAGATAGTAGTTTTTCCGGCGGCCAACCTCCCGGTAGCCCAGCTTATCGTAGAGGGAGAAGGCGTTCTGGTTGGAGGCCCGCACCTCCAGAAAGAGGCTGACCAGCCCGTGTTTCCGTCCGTAACGGTGGAAGGCATCCAGCAGGGCGGACGCAATGCCCTGCCGCCGGGCCTCGGGATGGACGGCGATGTTGTCCACGCCCCCCTCGTCCAGCACGGTGGTAAAGAAGAGGTAGCCCAGAACGTGCCCGTCCTCCGACAGTGCCAGCAGGGAAGCGGTGTTCTCATTTTCCAGCGCCTCCGCGAGCAGCCGCCGGGACCAGGGATCCTCCGGAAAGCAGAGCTTTTCCAGCGCCGCCACCTGGTCCAGATGGGCGGAGGTCATGGAGGTGATCTGATAGTTCATACGCTACTTTGCCTCCAGCCAGTTTTTCCCGCTGTGGGCCTCCGCCGTCAGGGGGACCGACAGAGCGTATACACCCTCCATCTCCTCTGCGAGGAGGGCCTTCACCTGCTCCGCCTCGTCCTCAGGACACTCGACGATCAGTTCGTCGTGGACCTGCATGATAAGTCTGGCTTGCAGGGCTTCCTTTTTCAGGCGGGTGAATACCTTTACCATAGCCAGCTTGATGATGTCCGCCGCCGCGCCCTGAATGGGCATGTTCAGCGCCACGCGTTCGCCGAAGGAGCGGGTATTGAAGTTGCTGGCCTTTATCTCCGGCAGGGCCCTGCGGCGGTGGAACATGGTCTCCACGTACCCGTTCTCCCGGGCCTTCTGCACCACGCCGTCCATATAGGCCTTCACGCCGGGGAAGCGGGCGAAGTAGGCGTCCATGTACGCCTTGGCCTCCGCTACCGCGACCCCCAGGTCCTGGGACAGAGAAAAGGCGGAGATGCCGTACACGATGCCGAAGTTCACCGCCTTGGCCGCCCGGCGCATGCTGGCTGTCACCTGTTCGATAGGCACACCGAACACATGGGCGGCGGTGACGGTGTGGAAATCCTCCCGGTCGAGGAACGCCTCCTGCATGGCCTGGTCCCCGGAGATGTGGGCCAGCAGCCGCAGCTCGATCTGGCTGTAGTCCGCGTCCACCAGCACCTTCCCGGGCTCCGCCGTGAACATGCGGCGCAGCTCGCTGCCCAACTCCGTCCGGGTGGGGATGTTTTGCAGATTGGGCTCCGTGGAGCTGAGCCGCCCGGTGGCGGTGACAGTCATCTGGAAGCTGGTCCGCACCCGCCCGTCTGCGGGGATGACCTTCAAAAGGCCGTCCACATAGGTGCTTTTCAGCTTGGCGTACTGCCGGTACTCCAGCACCTCGCCCACGATGGGGTGCTGGCCCCGGAGTTTGTCCAGCACCTCCGCGTTGGTGGAGTAGCCGGTCTTCGTCTTCTTGTAGGCGGGCATGCCCAGCTTGTCGAAGAGGACTTCTCCCAGCTGTTTGGGGGAGTTGATATTGAACTTCCCGGCGTAGGAATAGATCTGCTCCTCCAGTGTCTCCAGCGCGGCGGAGAGCGTTTTGCCGAAGCTCTGGAGGGCTCTGGCGTCCACCCGGAAGCCTGCGTTCTCCATCTCTGCAAGCACCTGACACAGGGGCAGCTCCACGTTGAAATACAGCCAGTCCACGCCGGTCTCTTTCAGCTTTGGCAGCATTGCCTCATGCAGCGCGGCTACGGCGGCGGCATAGCTCAAAAATGAGGCCTCTGCCTGGACCCTGTCCCCCAGCATGGAAAAGGCGTCGGGGTCCAGATACAGCGGCTTTTGCAGTTCCTCACGGAACCAGGAGGCGAACAGCCGCCCGATGTCATAGTGTCCCGCCGTGGCGTCCAGGAGATAGCCCGCCAGGGCGGTGTCGAAGATAAAGCCCTCCGCCGGGAGACCGCTCTCCAGCAGCGTCCGCATCAGGTCCTTCACATCGTGGGAGACCTTTTTGATATCCGCTGAGAACAGGGAGGAGAGCAGTTTGTTCCAGTCCCCGCTGTACCGGTCGAAATAGAACTGGCCCGCCAAAGCGGTGTCTTTCCCGGTGTTACAGTCCACCACGATGCCGGTGAGGTCCGGAAGGGCCAGCACCGTTACAAACTCCGCCTTCCGGAAAGCCTCCAGCAGCTTTTCCGCCTGGGCCTCGTCCGCCGCCAGCTCGACATGGACGGTATAGTCCGTTTCCTCCGGCTTTTCCGCCCTGGGCTGTGCAGGGGCGGAGAGGCCCATTTTTTCGATCAGCTTGTTGAACTCCAGCCGCAGGAAAATATCGTACAGCTCCGGCTTCACCGGCCGCCGCAGGTTCCGGTCCGGCTGGAAGTCCAGGGGCGCGTCGGTGAGGATGGCCGCCAGATGATAGCTCATCCGGGCGCTCTCCTCGCCCTCGGCCAGCTTTTTGATGGCGGCGGGCTTGGCCTCCACGTCCGGCATGGAGGCGTACAGCGCGTCGAGGGTCTCATAGCGCTGTACCAGCGCCATGGCGGTCTTTTCGCCCACGCCCTTTACGCCGGGGATGTTGTCGGAGGCGTCCCCCATGAGGGCCTTCAGGTCGATGATGTGGATGGGGTCGAAGCCGTAGGCCTCCCGGAAGCTCTCAGGGGTCATGTCTTTGGTGGTCGTCTGGCCCATGCGGGTGGAAACCAGCTTGACTTTGGTTTTGTCCGTAATGAGCTGGAGGCTGTCCTTGTCGCCGGTAACGGCTACGCACTCCCAGCCTGCCGCCTCGCATTTTCGGGAGATGGTGCCGATGAGGTCATCTGCCTCGTATCCCGCCAACTCGTAGCGGGGGATGTCCATGGCGTCCAGCACCTCCTTGAGGACCGGCATCTGCTGGGCCAGCTCCTCGGGCATCCCTTTCCGCTGGGCCTTGTAGCCCTCGTATTCCAAATGCCGGAAGGTGGGCTCCCGCCGGTCGAAGGTGACGCACAGGGCCTCGGGCTTTTCCTCCTCCAGCAGCCGCTGGAGGGTGGTGACAAAGCCATAGACTGCGTTGGTATACAGGCCGTCCCGGGTCGTCAGGGGCCGGACGCCGTAAAAGGAGCGGTTGACGATGCTGTTGCCGTCGATGACCATCAGTTTCATGGGGAGTCCTCCTTGCCCCGCGGAGCGGGGGTTCGTTTTTCTTAAGGAAGAGTATACCACATTTTGGGGAGATTACAACCTTTATCAAGGGAGCTATCCACTGCGGAAAAAACGAGGGCCGGGAATCCCCTGCCCTCGTTTTGATGCCGGCGCGCGAAAAACCTCTACCGCTGGACCCGTCCCGAGGCGTTGCCCGCCGCCAGCGCTTCTACCTCCGCCACGGAGACATGGTTGAAATCATGCTCAATGGAATGCTTGAGGCAGGAGGCCGCCACCGCGAAGTCGATGGCCTTCTGACTGTCGTATTCGTTCAGCAGACTATAGATCAGCCCGCCGCCGAAGGAATCTCCGCCGCCCACACGATCCACAATATGCATCCGGTAGGTGGTGGAAAATACCGCCTGACCGCTGGCGGAGTCGTAGAGCATCCCCGCCCAGTCGTTGTCCGTGGCGGAGAGGGAGCTGCGCAGAGTGATGGCCACCTTTCCGCACCCGAACCGGGAAGAGAGCTGACGGGCGACGCTGATATAGCCCTCCCGGTTGAGCTTGCCGCCGTCGATGTCGGTGCCCTCCGCCTCAATACCGAAGACATCCTTGGCGTCCTCCTCGTTGGCGATACACACATCCACATAGGGCAGCAGCCGCCCCATGACCTCGCCGGCCTGCTGGCTGGTCCACAGCTTTTTCCGGAAATTCAGGTCGCAGGAGATCCTGATGCCCCGCTCCTTGGCGGCCTTGCAGGCCTCCAGACAGATTTCCGGCAGCTGGCCGCCCAGAGCCGGGGTAATTCCGGTCCAGTGGAACCAGTCCGCTCCCTCAAAAATGGCGGCCCAGTCGAAGTCGGCGGGGACGGCCTCGGAAATAGCGGAGTGGGCCCGGTCGTAGATTACCTTGGAAGCCCGCTGGGACGCTCCCTTCTCACAGAAATAGATGCCCAGACGGCTGCCGCCCCGGACCATATGCCGGGTGTCCACACCGTAACGGCGCAGCTCGTTGACGGCGCACTGGCCGATCTCGTGGGCAGGGACCTTGGTGACAAAGGCGGCGTCCATGCCGTAGTTGGCCAGAGATACGGCCACGTTGGCCTCGCCGCCCGCGTAGCTGGCCTCGAATTTCCCGCTCTGCACCAGCCGCAGGTATCCCTCCGGATTCAGGCGCATCATGATTTCACCAAACGTAATAACTCTCTTTGCTGCCATAGCTGTGTTCTCCTTTTTACAAAAATAATGTAATCTTTATGCGTATTGTTCCAAACTCCGTCTGGCGGCGGTTCTTCAGCCCTGCCGTACCGCGCCGGTCAGCAGCTGGGCCGCCTGGGTGATTTTGTCCCATGCGCCGTCCCGAATCCACTGCCGGTTGGCGAGGTTTCCGCCCACGCCGGCGCCTGCGGCGCCCGCCGCCAGAAACGCGCCTACATTTTTCTCATCGATGCCGCCTACCACCATGATTTTGACGTGGCTGAGGGGAGCGCAGACCGCCCGGAGATACGCCGGTCCCAGACCAGCCGCCGGGAACAGCTTGACGAAATCCGCCCCGGCCCGGTGAGCCGTCAGGATTTCCGTAGGCGTCATTGCCCCGGGCATGGAAACCATGTCCAGCTCCCGGGTGCGGCGGATCACCGCTTCGTTGGTATCCGGGGAAATAATGAAGCAGCCGCCGGCGCGGTGGGTCAGCTCCACCAGACCGGGCTCCGTAACCGTTCCCGCCCCCACCAGCATTCTTCCTTCAAAGCGGCGGGCGGTCTGGCCGATGGCGGCCGCCGTGTCCTCCCAGCTCTCCGGGCTGCGCTGGTCGTATGTGATTTCCATCAGCCGGATGCCGCCTGCATACAGCGCCTCCGCCACCCGGGTGCATACCGAACTCTCCGCCCCCCGGACAATAGCCACCACCTTTTCACGCGCTACCCATTCCAGAACGGTTTCCCGCATGAATGGCACCTCCTGTTTTTATAATATGAAAACATCTTTCGTATTATGGAAATACTGTATAAGTATCATACAAAACCCGGGGGAGAATGTCAAGCCCTTTCCCGGACACAGAAGGGGAGAACCGGCACCTATTTTTGGCATTCTGCTCAGGAATTTTCCGGAGCTTCGAATTGACGAACCGCGCTGTCCGTGATACTCTATTATTATCACGACTCAAAAGCGGCGGGGGATGGCGCGGGCGCCCGGATGTCCTCTGCCGGAAGGGAACTATCTATGGAAAATAAGCGACCGCCTGTGCAGTCCATTGACCGCCTTTTTGACATAATCGAGGTGCTTTCCGAACATCCGCGGGGAATGGCGCTGACGGATCTGGCCTGCCGTGCCGGTCTTCATGCCAGCACGACGCACCGCCTGCTGGCTTCCCTGTCCGACCGGGGATATGTACAGAAGGATGCCGGAAGCGGCAAGTACCGGCTGACAATCCGGATGTTTGAAATTGGCAGCCGGGTTGTCAACGGGATGAATCTGCTTTCCGTGTCCCGGCCCTACCTGGAGCATCTGGCGGAGCTGACCGGGGAGACAATCCATCTGGTAGTCCGGGACGGGAATGAGGTGGTGTATCTCTACAAGGAGGACACCCGGGACAGCATCGTGCGCATGGCCTCCTTTGTGGGGCTGCGCAGTCCCATGTACTGTACCGGCGTGGGCAAGAGCATACTGGCCTATCTGCCGGAGTCGGAGGTATTTGACATCTGGCGGCACACGGCCGTTACCCGTTTCACGGCGCACACCATCGTGGAGTATTCCGATCTGATCGCGGATCTGGTGCGGACCCGCCAGCAGGGCTGGGCTGTGGACCGGGAAGAGCATGAGTTGGGGGTTTTATGCGTAGCGGCGCCGGTCCTGGACTTCCGGCAGGCGCCCATTGGGGCCATCAGCATATCTGCGCCCTCCGCAAGGATGAGCGAGGAAAAGATTATTTTTGGCGCCAAAGCGGTCTGCTCCTGTGCCAAGGCGATTTCCGGCCTGCTGGGCAGGACCGGAACCCACAGCTAGGAGAGGCCTGCCGGGGCGTTTTTGATTTTAACAGAGGAGCATAAGAAGAATGGAATCATACCAAAAGGACAAGGAACTGATTACGGCGATTTTGGATACTTTGGAGAAGCATTTTGGGGAGAACGTGGAATTTGTGGTCCACGACCTCTCCCTGGAGTATGAGCATACCATTGTGGATATCCGCAACGGCCACGTCACCGGAAGAAAGATGGGAGACACCGGTGATCTCCTGGGACTGCAGGCGCTGCGCTATAACCACGACAGAGGCGCCGACTGCTTCAACACGCTGACATATGCGGAGAATGGGAAGATCCTGCGCTCCTCCACCCATTTCTTCCGCAACGAATTGGGGGTTGCCGTGGCCTCCATTGCCATCAACGAGGATATCACGGAGTCGGTCCGGTTTGAGCAGCACCTCCATCGGATGAACCGGACGGACAGCATGGGCGAGGCCATGGAACTCTACCGGGGCAGTGTAAACAAGATGCTGGACTATCTCATCAATTCCGCTCTGCTGGAGGTGGGTAAGAGTCCGTCCGCCATGACCCGGGAGGATAAGCTGCATATTGTGGAGTCCCTGGACCGGCGGGGCGCTTTCCTGATTGCCAAATCCAGCAAAAGAGTATGTGATATTCTGGAAATTTCCAAGGTCACATTGTACAGTTATCTGGAAACGGTCCGCAAAAGCAGTCCGGAGGAGGAATGAGCCACTGTTCTTCGTCAAATAAATAACAATTTCGGCTGTTTTTCCATCCGATATCGGCAAATGCGACAAAAATCCGCCGCCTGCTTTAGATAACTTTACAAATAGTTTTGTTTCAGCGGTAAAAATTAAAAATTAGTTTGACATCCCGGAGCGTAGGCGCTATCATAATCTGCGTAGTCCCGTTCACAGTTTCTTGGAGTCTGCCCGGCAGCTCAGGATATGGAAGCGGGGAAAACATTTGCGCAGAAGGGATGTTGACTATGGATTTTCTGAATGAGAAAGCCAGGGAACTCCGGCAGGGGGAGATCCGCGCCATGTTCGATCAGGCCGCCGCAATGGAGGACGTTATCAGCATGGGCATCGGGGAACCCGACATGCCTACGCCGGAACTGGTGTGCCGGGCGGCCTCGGAGGCGCTGCGGAAGGGGATCACCCACTATACCCCTAACGCCGGCACCATGCAGCTGCGGGAGGCTGTTGCCGGCTATTCCTCCGTCAGCGCCCTCGGCTATGATCCTGCCAGGGAGATCATTATCACCAACGGGGGAATGGGGGCGCTGTCCCTGCTGTTCCTGGTTCTGCTGAACGAGGGGGATGAGGTGCTGATTCAGGACCCCCAGTGGCTGAACTATGCGGTGCAGGTGCGCTACTGCGGCGGTGTGCCCGTCCGGGTCCCCACCTGTTCCGAAGATGGCTTTCAGATGCGTCCGGAGGCCATAGAGGGGCTCATTACCCCCCGGACCAAGGCCCTGATGATAAACTCTCCCAACAATCCCACCGGCGGCGTGGCCTCTCCCGCCCAACTGGAAGCCATGGCTGCCGCAGCCCGGAAACATGACCTCCTGGTGATTTCCGACGAGGTGTACAACACCCTCTTCTATACCGGAGAGCCCTGCTGCTCCATTGCGGCTCTGGAGGGCATGAAGGAGCGTACTGTCGTCATCAACAGCTTCTCCAAGTCCTATGCCATGACGGGCTGGCGCATCGGCTACGCGGCCGGTCCCGCCGGGATCATCGACCGCATGGTGAAGTGCCAGGAAAATTTCAACGCCTGCGCCAACGCGCCGGGGCAGTATGCCGCCGCCGCTGCGCTGAAGCATCCGGAACTCAGTCTGGAGCTGCGGGATGTCTTTGCCCAGCGCCGGGATGTGCTGCTGGAAGGGCTGGCGGAGATTGACGGGATATCCTGCCGCCCGCCGGAGGGAGCCTTTTACGCGTTCCCGGATATCAGTGTCTTCGGCATGAGCAGCCAGATGTTCTGCCGGCGGCTGCTGGAGCGGCAGCGTCTGGTGTGCATTCCCGGCAGCGCTTTCGGTGTCTGCGGTGAGGGGCATATCCGCATGGCCTATACCTGCGATGTGCCTGTGCTGCGGGCCGGACTGGAACGGCTGGCGCGGTTCTGCGAGGAGGTGAGGCCTTAGGGAACTTGTACCTGAAGCTCCTTGCGGATAACAAAAATCATGTGAAAGAAGAGGGAAAAGAATATGACGAATCCTGTTGTTTTCATCGTTGGCTTCATCGCGTACATTATTCTGATGATCGTCATCGGCTACCTGACCTCCCGGGGCAAGACCGAGGGGACGGACTACCTGACCGGTGGGCGCAGCCTGAACGTGCTGCTGATTTTCGGCACCATCGGCGCGACCATGATCGGCACCGGTTCCTCCATGGGAGCCATCTCCAACGGTTTCCGGGGCGGCTGGGCCGGTTCCACCTACGGTCTGGGCTGCTGCCTGGCTCTGGTGCTGATCGGCGTCCTGTTTTCCAAGCTGCGGGACTACAACTTCATCACCATGTCCGAGGAGGCACAGTTCTACTTTGACGGCAGCACTGCCGTGCGCAAGCTGACCGGCGTGCTGACCTATGTGGCAGAGTGGATCTTCATCGCCAGCTCCATCAACGGCGGCGCCAAATACCTGCAGTTCCTCACCGGCATGGATACCCTGGTTTCCAAGGTCGTGTGCGTGCTGGCCTTCGGTGTGTACGTATACGTGGGCGGTTATCTGGCGGTGGTGTGGACCGACCTCATTCAGCTGGGCATCCTGCTGGTGGGCTTCTGCGCCATCATTGTCAAGGCCATTCCCGCCGCCGGCGGCTGGGCTGCCATTGAGGCCGCCTACACCGCAGCCGGCGATCCCGGCGCCCTGTCCTTCTACGGTCTGGGCTCCACCGGCTTCATGGCCGCCATTTCCCTGATTATCGCATCCGCCCTGGGCGAGATGGGCGCGCCCACCTTCCGCACCAGGATTTATACCTCCAAGAACTCCAAGACTGCCAGAAACGGCTTCTTCTTTGCGGCCGCTCTGACCCTGGCCTTCTCCCTGGTGCCCTCCATCATCGGCATGTCCGCCTACACAATGGCTACCGCCAGCAACGCCTCCAATGTACTCAGTAACCCGGACTTCGCCTTTGCCTATATGGCCACCAACGTGCTGGCTCCGGCGCTGGGCCTGCTGCTGATGATTGCCGGCCTGTCCGCCACCCTGTCCTCCGGCGACTCCGACGCCATTGCCGGCGCCACCATCCTGATGGAGGATATCTATCCCCTGTTCAACAAGGGCAAGCGCATTCCCGAGGATAAGATGAAGAACGCCTCCCGGATCGCCGTGATCGTCACCCTGCTTCTGTCCTTCCTGGTGTCCCTGAAGGCGGACGGCGTTATGGCCTTCATCAACAACGTTCTGGGCGCGATGATGCCCGGCATGGTGCTGACCCTGATTATCGGCCGCCTGTGGAGCAAGCGCGTTACCAAGGCCGCCGGCCTGAGCAGCATGATCGGCGGCACCCTCTTCGGACTGGCCTATCTGCTGATTCCCAGCCTGTCCGAGCTGCTGGACAGCGTGTTCTCCGGCCCCGCGATCCCCTGCGCGATTCTCACCAGCGTAATCTGCGTTGCCGTTACCCTCTGCACCAAGCGCAGCGGTGCTTCTGAGGAAGAGATCCTGACCAAGGTCCTGGACGGCCGGACGGATCTGTAAGAAAATAAACAGCGTGCCCCTCAGGGCACAAGACACGGCGGGAAGGATGGAGGAATACCTCTGTCCTTCCCGCCGGTAAGAGGTTAATACACGATGAATACCTATCCTTACCGCACATATGCGGAGATCGACCTGGATCAGATGCGGCATAATCTGCGTCAGGTCCGCCGTATGATCGGCGAGGACTGCCGCCTGATGTTTGTGCTGAAGGCGGATGCCTACGGCCACGGTACGCCTGTGTGCGCCCGGTACAGCGAGGACCTGGTGGACTGGTACGCCGCGGCCACCATTGACGAGGCCCTCTCCATACGCAGGGCCGGTGTGGAAAAGCCCATTCTGCTGTTCGGCATGCTGCTGGACCAGGATATTCCCGCCGCCGTGGACGCCCGCCTGACGGTCAATGCCTGCTCCCTGGAGTACGCCCGCCACGTGGCGTTTATTCTGGAGCGAATGGGCGAGACCCTGGACTGCCATATTAAGATTGATACGGGCATGAACCGGACCGGACTGTACGCCCGCGCGGGCCGTGTGGACCGGGCGGCGGAGGAGGCCGGGGAGATTCTGGCTATCCCGCAGCTCCATACCACCGGCATCTATACCCATTTTTCCTGCGGAGAGAGCAGCGATCCGGAGGACCGGCTCTTTACCCAAAACCAGTATGATGCTTTTTCCCAGGTGGTCCATGTCCTGGAGGAACGGGGATATCATCTGGGCCTTCGCCACTGTACCAGCACCTGCCCTCTGCTGTGCCACCCGGACTGGAAGATGGACATGGTGCGGGTGGGGATGCTGGGCTACGGCCAGAGCATGACCGCAGAGGCGGCCCGGGAAATGGATCTGCGCCCCATCATGCGCTGGTGCGCAAAGGTTGTGGCGGTGCTGGACCTGGAGCCTGGGGAGAGCGTCAGCTACGGGCGGATCTACCGCACAGCGGGGCGGGAGAAGATCGCCGTTCTCTCCGCCGGATACGCCGATGGATACAGCCGGAGCTATTCCAACCGGGTGCGGGTGATTCTGGGCGGCCGGGAGGTGCCCCAGTGCGGCAAGGTCTGCATGGATTATACCATGGCCAACATTACCGGCATGGAGAATGTGCGGGTAGGGGATGAAGCGGTACTGCTGGGCTGTCAGGACGGCCTGTGCATTACGCCGGACAGTCTCTCCGCAGCCGCAGAGTACGGCGTCAACGGTTGGACGACGGCCCAGGTCTCCGCCCGGGTTCCCCGGATCTATCTTCGCCGGGGGGAAATTGTTGAGACACGGACCCTGTTCCATTAAAATAAAAGGAGGACTTAACATGACAGAGCCTACGCACAATCTTTTTGATACTCCCTGCCTGGTGGTGGATGAGCAGCTGGCCCGGCGCAATATCCGGGAGATGCAGCAGGCCGCGCGAGCGGCGGGCTGCACGCTGCGCCCCCACATCAAAACCCACAAAATGCCTTACTTCGCCAAGCTCCAGCTGGAGGCCGGGGCGGTTGGCATCACCAGCTGCAAGATTTCCGAAGCAGAAGTCATGGCGGCGGGCGGCCTGCGGGATATTTTTATTGCCTATCCCCTGGTGGGCGCGGAGAAGCTGCGCCGGGCCTGCGTCCTCTCCGGACAGGTGGACCGCCTGATCCTGGCGGTGGACAGCATTGCGCAGGCGGAGCCCATGGCCAAGGCGGCGGAGGACCACGGCTGCGTGCTGGAGGTGCGGATTGAGGTGGACTGCGGCGGCGGACGGACAGGCATTGAGATGGAACATTTTGCACCTCTGGTTGCCTTTGTAGAGAATGCGCCTGGTCTGAAGCTCACCGGCCTCTATACCTTCCGCGGCCTCAACGGAGGGCTGGCTGATCCGGCGCAGGCCGGCGCCCGTGAAGCGGAGCTGCTGGCACAATACCGGGCCGAGGCCGAGAAGATCTGCGGCCGCCGGCTGGAGGTCAGCGGCGGGTCTTCGCCCACAGGACTTTATGTGGCCCAATCCGGCCAGGCAGACGAGATCCGGCCGGGCACCTATATTTTCAGCGATTATATGATGCACAAGGAGTGCGGCGCGCCTCTCGACCATGTGGCTGCCCGCCTGCTGGTTACGGTAGTCAGCGTTCACCAGGACTATGTGGTAGTGGACGGCGGCTGCAAGACCTTCCCCACGGACGCTGTGCTGGACCAGGCCCCCTACTATTTTGAGACCTATGCCTACTTTCCCCAGTATCCCCAGCTTCGCATCCGGAAGCTGACGGAGGAACACGGCATGGTTACTGCCGTGGATTCCATGCCGGACCTGCATGTGGGTGACATCCTGGAGGCCATTCCGCTGCATATCTGCCCCACCGTGAACCTTCAGAACCAGGTATACGTGGTGGACGGCGGCTGTGTGCGTACGGAAATAGTTGCAGGAAGAGGAAAATTGCAGTAAAATAACAGGCAGCGGCGCGCGGTATTGGCTTGCGCGCGGCGCAATAAGCAGGAACGATAAAACCATCAATGAAAAGGAGTGCAGGAAAATGATTGCTGATACCTTAAAGAAACTGGGGATTCAACTGCCGGAGGCGCCTGGAAAAGGCGGACTTTACGCCCCCACCAAGATGTTTGGAGGGAATCTGGTCTACGTTTCCGGCTGCGGGTGCAATGTGGCCGGGAAGGAGTCCTTTGGCAAGCTGGGCAAGGAGTACACCACCGAGGAGGGACAGGAGTGGGCCCGCAATGCCATTCTGAACCTTCTGGCGGTGCTGGAGCGGGATCTGGGTTCCCTGGACCGTATCCGCAGCTTCGAGAAGATCACGGTATTCGTGGCCAGTGCCGATGAATTCTATGAGCAGCCCCAGGTGGCTAACGGTGCCACCAAGCTTTTGCAGGAGGTATTCGGCGATGAGGTGGGGCTGCCCACCCGTTCCGCCATCGGCGTCAACGTCCTGCCCGGCAACATCGCCGTGGAGATCGAAGCGCTGGTCAGCTGCAAATAATCTCTAAGAGGAAGGAGGAAGCCTGTTATGGATACCTTTGAGCGATTTTCCCACGCGGGAATCGTGCCCGTGGTGGTTATCGATCACGCTGGCGACGCCCTGCCCACCGCCCGGGCTCTGCTGGACGGCGGTGTGGACGTGATGGAGATCACCTTCCGCACCGATGCCGCCGCCGGGGCCATCCGCGCCGTGTCCGAGGGTTGTCCCGAGATGCTGGTGGGCGCGGGAACAGTCATTACCCTGGCCCAGTGCCGGCAGGCGGTGGAGGCCGGTGCGCGGTTTATTGTAGCGCCCGGTTACGATGAAGAGGTTGTTTCCTGGTGTGTGGAGAAGGGGGTGCCCATTCTGCCCGGATGCGTCACGCCTACGGAGATCATGGCCGCCATGAAGCACGGCCTGACGGTCCTGAAATTCTTCCCCGCCGGTGTCTACGGAGGGCTGAGCGCTATGAAGGCTCTCAGCGGTCCCTTCAAGGGGATCAAGTTCGTGCCCACCGGCGGCGTGGGTCCTCAGAACGCGGGAGAGTACGGCGCGGCGCCGTTCATTCACGCGGTAGGAGGCAGCTGGGTCTGCGCCCAGAGCGATATTGCCTCTCACAATTTTGAGCGGATCTCCCAGCTGTGCCGGGAGGCACGTCAGGCCCTGGGGCGTACCTGAGTCCTGTATCCTGTGAAAAGCCAGCGCCGGATATTCCGGCGCTGGCTTTCTGTGTGTCAAAAAAGTGGCTGCGCCACTTTTTAGAGTGAAGGACCGGCCCGGCGGCCCAAAGGCCGCCCCACTACGCTCTGCGCCTCGGTTGTGCGCCTTAGGCGCACAATTCGGCGTTCGCTCCGCGCAAAGAGTTTTTCCAAGGCACATGTCCTTGGAAAAACGATTGGATTGTATTTACCGACTGCGGACGGCAAACCCTTGCAGAGGGCTTTTTATAGCCGCTGTACCGGCAAGGACCGGGAGTTCGAGCTGCCGGGATGGCTTGGCTTTGTGCAATTTTTTGCTGCCGGAGCGGTTGGATTTTTCATTCTCTTTGTTTTCCGGCGGGCTTCCTCCTCCGGAAGCCCATTTTTTTGCAGGGGCCCATTTTTCCGGCTGCAAATTCGAGTAAGATTCTCTTTGGTTGTCCGTCAATCATACAAAAATGCGGGAGGAGATGGTTTTGCTCTTATTTACTATTCACAAAAACGAGCGGATGTGATACACTCAGAGCGTCAAATCCGGCGGCTGGGCAGGAGACCCGCCGCCGCCAAACGGAGGAAACATCCTATGGTAGAGATCATTCGACAGGGCGCGTATCTGATTGACGGACAGATTATCCCCGCCGCGCAGGCCCAAGGGCAGTCCGATCCTGATGAAGCGCGGGAAAAGACCATTGCCTATTCCATTCTCCGCGCTCATAACAGGAGCGGGGAGCCCGGGAAGCTGCGGATCAAATTTGATGCCCTCATCTCTCACGATATCACCTTTGTGGGCATCATCCAGACCGCCAAGGCCAGCGGTCTGAAGGAATTTCCCGTTCCCTATGCCATGACCAACTGCCACAACTCCCTGTGCGCCGTAGGCGGCACCATCAACGAAGACGACCATGCTTTCGGCCTTTCGGCCGCGAAAAAGTACGGCGGCATTTATGTTCCCGCCAACCAGGCAGTCATCCACCAGTACGCCCGGGAGCGGCTGGCAGGCTGCGGAAAAATGATCCTGGGTTCCGATTCCCATACCCGCTACGGCGCTTACGGCTGCATGGGCGTAGGCGAGGGCGGCGGCGAGCTGGTGAAGCAGCTGCTGGAAAATACATACGACGTGGCCGCCCCCGAGGTGGTTCTGGTATACCTGGACGGAAAGCCCCGGAAGGGCGTAGGTCCTCAGGACGTGGCCATCGCCCTGGTGGCGGCGACCTTCCCCAAAGGGGATGTGAAGAACAAGGTTCTGGAATTTGTGGGCCCGGGTGTAAAAGAACTCAGCTGCGATTACCGCATCGGCATTGATGTCATGACTACGGAGACCAGCTGTCTCACCTCCATCTGGGAGACGGACGAGACCATCCGGAAATATTACGAGAACGTTGGCCGCCCTGAGGATTTCAGGGAGCTGAAGCCCCAGAACGGCGCCTACTATGACCGGGTGGTCAGGATCGACCTGAGTAAGGTGGAGTGTATGATCGCCCTGCCTTTCCATCCCTCCATCGCCTACACGATCCATGAACTGCAGGCCTGCCCGGAGAAAATTTTCTCCGAAGTAGAGGCCGCCTGCAACAAGCAGTTGGGCGGAAAGGTGACCATGGATCTCCGCCGGAACATCGTGGACGGCAAGGTCACCTGCGACCAGGGTGTTATCGTGGGATGCTCCGGCGGCATGTATGAGAATATTGTGGAGGCGGCGCACATTCTGGAGGGCGGCAGCATCGGAAACGGATACTTTGACATGAGCGTCTATCCCTCCTCCACTCCGGTCAGTCTGGCGATCACAAGGAACGGCACTGCGGCCAAGCTCATGGAGGCCGGATGTGTGATAAAGCCCGCCTTCTGCGGTCCCTGCTTCGGCGCGGGGGATACGCCGGCCAACAACGCCCTGTCTATCCGTCATGCTACCCGGAACTTTGCCAACCGGGAGGGCTCCAAGCCCGGAAACGGCCAGATTTCCGCAGTGGCTCTGATGGACGCCCGGTCCATCGCCGCCACCGCCCGGAACGGCGGCGTGCTGACCGCCGCTACCGATATTGACTACGAATCCCCCGATGCGGGTGAACTGGAGTACCGCTACGACGGATCGGTCTACGCCAAGAGGTGCTACGAGGGCTTCGGCAAGGCTGACCCCGCCGTGGAACTGCGCTACGGCCCCAATATCAAGGACTGGCCCCATATGCCCCGGCTGGAGGACGACCTGCTGGTGCGGCTGTGCGCCGTCATTCACGACCCTGTGACCACCACCGACGAACTGATCCCCTCCGGCGAGACCAGCTCCTACCGGTCCAACCCCATCGGACTGAGCGAGTTTGCTCTCAGCCGCCGCGTACCGGAGTACGTGGGTCGCAGCAAGGCCGTTCGCGCCCTGGAGGAGGCCCGCGAAGCGGGAGAGGCCCCTGCGGAAGCGGCGGAGATTCTCGCCAGGGCCGGCGGTGACTTGCGGCATACCACCATTGGCTCCTGTGTGTTTGCCAATAAGCCCGGCGATGGCTCCGCCCGGGAGCAGGCGGCTTCCTGCCAGAAGGTGCTGGGGGGATTTGCCAATATCTGTTATGAGTACGCCACCAAGCGGTACCGCTCCAACTGCATCAACTGGGGGATCGTGCCCTTTACCATGGATGCCGGAACTGCGTTTTCCTGTGAGGAGGGCGACTGGATATACATCCCCGGCGTGAAGAAGGCCATCGCAGACGGCGCGGAGGACATAACCGCCAAGGTAATCCGGAAGGACGGCTCCCTTTACGATCTCCCCCTCAAGTGCGCGGGCCTTACCGCCGACGAGCGGCTGATCCTCCAGGAGGGCTGCCTCATGAATTACTACGCCGCGGGATATGGAAAGGGCTGACGCTCCCGGATGGGTGCGGAAGCGGATTTACAAAATACCGCAAGGGAAGGCTTGAACGAAAGGAAGATCATATTGCAAAGCAAGGATTTCTGGGAAAACTGCTGGCAGTCGGAAAATCCGGAGGCAATGTACGCCTGCCTGGACAGCTATTACCGGTGGGAGGACGGCATCATAGACGTTTTCCGCGCCCACCGGGTTGAAAAGGTCTGTGACGCGGCCTGCGGCTATGGCGCGTACAGCCTCGCGTTCGCCTCCAACGGTTTCCAAGTAACGAGCTTTGACATCTCTCCGTCAGCGGCGGAGATCACCCGCAGGGGGTTGGAACGATACGGCATAGCCGCCGGCGTGGTTGCCGGTTCCGTTTTGGATCATATGACCGTGGCAGACGCGCAAAAAGCCCTATCTGAGCTGTACCGGATCACCAAACCGGGCGGCCTGATTCTGGTATCCTTTTTGATACGGCGGAGGAATCGGACCTTGAGATGGCTCACGAGCGCCTTTCAGACGGCAGCCTGCGGTATGCGGAGGGTACCCCCCGAGCGGGAATGATTTTTCATCCTTACGACAGAGATGGGATTGTTTCGCTTCTGAAGGGAAAAACTGTGATTTACGAGCAGACCAACAGAAAAGGAGAACAGATCCGCATTTTGAGAAAATAGCCGGAGGCCTGCGCAGGTTCTCCGGCGGCCGGAAAAACTCCGGTGATTTCATTGCGATATATGTGACAAAACAGAAAGGACGGTTTAGAAAAGAATTATGTTTCAGTCGGTTCAGGAGATCCAGGATTTTTGCCAGAGCAGCGGTGTACAGATGGTCGATTTCAAAACGGTTGACCTGACGGGCCGGTGGCACCATATCACCATCCCTGCGGCGCGTTTCACCGAGGACACGGTGCGTTATGGCATTGGCTTTGACGGATCGAATTTTGGCTACGCGTCTGTGGAAAAGAGCGATATGGTGTTTGTTCCCGATATTGCTACCGCCTGTATGGACCCCTTTGCCGCTGTGCCCACCCTCTCGATGACCGGTGATGTACAGATCATCGACCAGCCGGAGAACCGGCGCTTTGGGCAGTATGCCCGCAGCGTCACGGAGCGGGCGGAGGAGTATATGCGCGAGACGGGCGTGGCCGATCAAATGGTGGTAGGACCGGAATTTGAGTTCTACCTGTTTGACAGCGTACGCTTTGAGAGCGCGCCGCACCATGCGTCCTTCCGGGTGAATTCCCTGGAGGCGGAATGGAATACCGGCGAGGAAGGCGGAAGCGGGTATCACATCCGCCATCACGACGGGTATCACGCCGCCCTGCCCCAGGACCTCACCTTTGACCTGCGCAATGAGATTTGCCGGATGATGGAGGATTGGGGCGTAAAAGTAAAATACCATCACCATGAGGTAGGAGGCCCCGGCCAGCTGGAGATCGAGGTGGAGCCGGAGAGTCTGACCGAAATGGCGGACAAAACCTTGATTACCAAATATATTATTCGAAATGTAGCCGCCAGGCACCAGCAGACGGCCTCTTTCATGCCCAAGCCCATCTATGGTGAAGCGGGCAGCGGGATGCACGTCCACATCTGGCTGTGGAAGGACGGCAAGCCCCTGTTCTATGATGAGAAGGGGTACTCTCAGCTCTCCGACACGGCGCTGTATTTCATTGGAGGACTGCTCCGTCATGCGGCCTCGCTGTGCGCCATCGCCAATCCCTCCACCAACTCCTTCAAGCGTCTGGTACCCGGTTTTGAAGCTCCGGTGACTATCGGCTATGCCACGGCCAACCGCTCCTCCATCATCCGTATTCCGGCCTATGCCAAAACGCCGGCGCAGAAGCGCTTTGAGCTGCGCAACCCGGACGCCCTCTGCAATCCCTACTATGCCTATGCCGCTATCCTGATGGCAGGGCTGGACGGGATTCTCAACGAAATTGATCCCCACGCCAACGGCTGGGGGCCCTATGACTTCAATCTCTTTACGCTCTCCGATGAGGAGAAGAAGCGGATTCAGGGGCTGCCCAAGTCCCTGGGGGAGGCGCTGGACGCCCTGGAGGCGGATCACGCCTATCTGACCGCCGGAGGCGTGTTCCCGGAAGAGCTGATCCACAATTGGATCCGGCTCAAACGGGCGGAGGAGGAGGAAATTTCCCGTATTCCCACGCCGGCTGAGTTCCAGCGTTACTACGCTCTGTAAGTAAGAGCCTGTATTCACAGGCGGGGATGCTGGATGGTCCAAGGGGGTTACCGCCCTGCAAGGCAAAAAGGTAAAAAACCCGGCCAGACAGCGTCCAGCGCCTGCAAATACAGGCTCTGAGCCCGACTGCCCCTTTGATTGTCAACGGACCGCCCGAGAGCGGCACGAAAAAAGGAGATAGCCATGGAAAAGATCAAAATGACCACCCCTCTTGTAGAGATGGACGGGGATGAAATGACCCGCATTTTGTGGGCGATGATAAAAGAAAAGCTGATTCTTCCGTTCGTGGAGCTGAAAACCGAGTATTACGACCTGGGCCTGCTCCACCGCAATGAGACCGGGGACCAGGTGACGGTGGACGCCGCCAATGCTGCCAAGAAATATGGCGTTGCGGTGAAGTGCGCCACCATTACCCCCAACAAGCAGCGCATGGAGGAGTACCCCCAGCTCACCGAGATGTGGAAGAGCCCCAACGGCACCATCCGCTCCATCCTGGACGGCACCGTGTTCCGCACCCCCATCTGCATCGACGCCATCAAGCCGGTGGTGAAAAACTGGAAGAAGCCCATTACCATTGCCCGGCATGCCTACGGTGATGTCTACAAAAGTGTGGACTTCGTTACCGGGAAGCCCGGTACCTGCACCATGACCTTCCGCAGCGATGACGGCACGGAGGAGAAGACCGTCACCGTGCAGAAGGTAAACGGCCCAGCCCTCTGGCAGGGAGCCCACAACAAGGAGGCGTCCATCCGGTCCTTCGCCCGCTCCTGCTTCCAGTACGCCATCGATACCAGGCAGGATCTGTGGTTCTCCACCAAGGACACCATTGCCAAGGTCTATGACGGACAGTTCAAAAAGATCTTTGAGGAGGAATTCGAGAGCTGCAGGACCAGATTTGAGGAGCTGGGGCTGACCTATTTCTACACCCTCATTGATGACGCGGTAGCCCGGGTGATCCGTTCGGAGGGAGGGTACATCTGGGCCTGCAAGAATTACGATGGCGATGTGATGAGCGACATGGTTTCCACCGCCTTTGGATCTCTGGCCATGATGACCTCCGTACTGGTGGCCCCCGACGGCGTCACTGAATATGAGGCCGCCCATGGCACCGTCACCAGGCACTACTACAGGCACCTCAAGGGGGAGAAAACCTCCACCAACCCCATGGCCACCATCTTCGCCTGGAGCGGCGCCCTGCGGAAGCGGGGGGAGCTGGATGGCCTGGATGATCTGGCCCAATTTGCCGGGAAGCTGGAGGAGGCCTGCTTTGACACCCTGAACGATGGGATCATGACCCGGGACCTGGTGGGTCTGGTGGAGCCGGGCTTTTCCGCGCGGGCGGTGGATTCCGAGGAGTTTCTGGATGAAATTGCCGGGAGGCTGGCGCGAAAGCTGTGACGGCAATTCTTTGGCGGACCGTTTCCGGTCCGCCAAATTTTTTCGGGAAAGTGGTAATTATCACTTGACAGGACAGCTTTGGGGCTGTACTATATGTATGTTCGCTGCGCGGACTGCACGCAATATCTTGTGCCTGGGGGCGGTCAAGATCCTGCCTCCGGGCACAGTTTTGAATTTCAATGATATACTGAGGAGTACGGGGAAATGACGATCGAAAAATTGAGGAAGCGGGACGGGCGGCTGGTCAGTTTTGATAAGGAAAAGATTGCGGGCGCAATCGCCAAGGCCTTCGAAGCTACCTACAAGCCGGGGCAGGAGGAAGTGGCCGGGGCCCTGGCCGACGAGGTGCTGTCCATCCTGGAGGTGGAGGGCGCGGCTGCCCCGGAGGTAGAGCATATTCAGGACCTGGTGGAGCGGGTACTGATGGACAAGGGATATATCCAGACGGCCAAGGCCTACATTCTCTACCGCAATGAGCGCAGCCGGGTCCGGGAAATGAACACCCGGCTTATGAAGACCTACGAGGATATCACGTTTTCCGATGCGGTGGACTCCGATGTAAAGCGGGAGAACGCCAATATCAATGGCGATACCGCCATGGGTTCCATGCTGAAATACGGCAGCGAGGGCGCCAAGCAGTTCTATCAGATGTTCGTTCTCAAGCCCGAGCATGCCAAGGCCCACCAGGAGGGGGACATCCATATTCATGATCTGGACTTCTATACCCTCACCACTACCTGCTGCCAGATCGACATCAAGAAGCTGTTCAAGGGCGGGTTCTCCACCGGGCACGGCTATCTGCGGGAGCCCAACGACATTGCGTCCTACGCCGCTCTGGCCTGTATCGCCATTCAGTCCAACCAGAACGACCAGCACGGCGGACAAGCCATTGTCAACTTCGACTACGGCATGGCGGACGGTGTGAAGAAGACCTTCCGCCGGTACTATACCCGGAATCTGGCCAAGGCGCTGATGCTCTGGCATGACGATATGGAGGACCCGGAGAGCGACCTGAAGGCTCTGCGGGAGAAAATTGAGGAGGAGACCGGGCTTTATCCCCATCTGGAGCAGTGCCAGGAGTATATGGCGGCGGAGCTGCCCTATCTGGAGGAGAAGTACGGCGACGGGGAGCGGATGAGAAAGGCGCAGTCCATGGCCGTTCACTACGCGGAGAAGGAGACTGACCGCGCTACCTTTCAGGCCATGGAAGCGTTTATCCACAACCTGAACACCATGCACAGCCGGGCCGGGGCGCAGACGCCCTTCTCCTCCATCAACTACGGTATGGACACCTCACCGGAGGGCAGGATGGTCATGAGAAACCTCCTGCTGACCACGGAGCAGGGGCTGGGCAACGGAGAAACGCCCATCTTTCCTATCCAGATCTTCCGGGTAAAGGAGGGGGTCAACTACAACCCCGGCGAACCCAATTACGACCTGTTCAAGCTGGCCTGCCGGTGCAGTGCCAAGCGGCTGTTCCCCAATTTTGCGTTCATCGATGCACCGTTCAATCTGCAATACTATGATCCCAAGCGGCCAGAGACGGAGATCGCTTACATGGGCTGCCGGACACGGGTCATCTCCAACGTGTATGACCCCTCACGCCAGCAGTGCAACCAGCGGGGGAATCTGAGCTTTACTTCTATCAATCTGCCCCGGATTGCCATCAAGGCCAAGGGGGACCTGGACGCTTTCTTTGACGAGCTGGACCGGAAGATGGACCTGTGTGTGGATCAGCTGCTGGAGCGGTTCGAGATCCAGGCCCGGAAGCATGTGTACAACTTCCCCTTCCTTATGGGGCAGGGAGTGTGGCTGGACAGCGAGAAGCTGGGATGGACCGACGAGATTCGGGAGGTCCTCAAGCATGGTACCCTGTCTGTGGGCTTTATCGGTCTGGCGGAGACCTTGGTGGCGCTCACCGGCCAGCACCACGGGGAGAGCGAGCGCAGCCAGCGCCTTGGGCTGGAGATCATTGCCCGGATGCGGGCCAGGATGGATGCGGAGAGCCAGAAAACGGGGCTGAATTTTTCCCTGCTGGCCACCCCCGCCGAGGGGCTGTCAGGGCGGTTTATCCGGATCGACAAGAAGCGCTTCGGGGATATCCCCGGAGTGACGGACCGGGATTACTATACCAACAGCTTCCATGTTCCGGTGTACTATCCTATCAGCGCTTTTGAGAAGATCAAGCTGGAGGCTCCCTATCACGCCCTGACCAACGCGGGGCACATCAGCTATGTGGAGATGGACGGCGACCCGCTGAAGAATCTGGATGCCTTTGAGAAGGTCGTCCGGTGCATGAAGGAAGCGGGCATCGGGTATGGTTCGGTGAATCATCCGGTGGACCGGGACCCCTGCTGCGGGTATACGGGAATCATCGACGATGAGTGTCCCGGCTGCGGACGGAAGGAATGCTCCTGTCCGGAGAACTTTGAGCGTATTCGCCGGATCACGGGGTATCTGGTGGGCAGCATGGACCAGTGGAATGACGCGAAGTCCGCGGAGGAGTCGGAACGGGTCAAACACGGGATGTAATGCAGAAAAGAGACGGGGGGCGAGAGCCCTCCGTCTCTTTTCCGTCTGCGGCCCATGCCGCGCGAAGCGCGGCAAAAAGCCCTTTTTCTCATCTGCCCCTTGACGCATCCCCTATCTATCATTATAATAAGCACAAATGTTTTGCCAGAAGAGAGGAAAATCATATGCCTACCCCCCGTATTGTTGCCATCCACGACCTCAGCGGCTTTGGCCGCTGCGCTTTGACGATCGTGATTCCTGTACTTTCCGCTATGGGCGTACAGTGCTGCCCACTTCCCACAGCGCTGCTGTCCACCCACACCGGAGGGTTCCAGGGAAACACGTTCCTGGATTTGACAAACCAGATGAAGCCGGTGGCCGCCCATTGGAGGGCCGAGGGACTGACCTTTGATGCGGTCTATACCGGATTTATGAGTTCCGCAGATCAGATGGCGCAGACGGCGGTGTTTATTCATACCTTCCGGTCGCCTGTGTGTCCCGTTATCATTGACCCGGTGATGGGGGACAATGGGCGGGCCTATCGGACCTATACCCGGGAGATGTGCCGGGCTATGGCATCACTGGTGGCGGAGGCGGATGTGCTTACTCCAAACCGTACCGAGGCAGCGCTGCTGCTGGAGGAGGACTACGATGCCCTCCGGCTGGACCGGGAGGCGGATTGCCGGAGATGCTGCCAGGCATTGAGCCAGGGTGGGCGGCGGTCCGTGGCGCTGACCGGTGTTTCCCTGGAGGAGGGCTCCGTGGGCGCCGCCTGCCTGGACCGGGATCGGGGAACGGTGGAGTTCGTCTCCGCACCGGTGGTGGACGGACAGTTCCATGGGACGGGAGACCTGTTCGCCAGCGTGCTGGCGGGCGGACTTGTTCGGGGATGGTCCCTGGCGGAAGCTGCGGGATTGGCGGCGGAGTTTGTCAGCCAGTGCGCCCGGCGGACCTGGGAGGAGGATACGCCCCGGCGGGAGGGTGTGGATTTTGAGCCCCTGCTGTGGCGGCTGGGACAGAGAATGGAGGCGCACCCATGCCGGAGCTGACCACCAGCGTCCGCTATGTCAAGGGCATCGGGGAGCAGCGGGCCAGGAGCCTGGAAAAACTGGAGATCCGGACGCTGAAGGACCTGATCTCCTATTTCCCCAGAGCTTACGACGACCGGCGGGCCTTCAAGAAGATCAGGGACCTGGAGGAGGGCGAGAGCGCCTGCGTGGAAGCCATGGTGGCCGCTCCGCCAACGCTGAACCGCATTCGTGCGGGACTGGAGCTGGTCAAGCTGCGGGTGGTGGACGAGACCGGGGCTCTGGACATCACTTTCTTTAATCAAACGTATCGGAAGGACAGCTTTCAGGCGGGGGAGACCTACACGTTCTTTGGTAAGGCGGAGGTCACAGGACGCAGGCGCGCCATGTCCAACCCTGTTGTTGAGCGGGAGGGAGGCCGGCTCATGACAGGACGGATTATGCCCGTCTATCCTCTCACCGCCGGCATCAGCCAGATGACGCTGGTGAAAACCATGGAGCAGGGATTGGCCGCCTGTCGGTCCTTGCTGCCGGATCCCTTGCCGGACGATGTACGGCAGGCGCATGGGCTGTGCCGCATTGGCTACGCCTACGAGCAGATCCATTTTCCCGCCAGCGAGGAGGAGCTGGCTATCGCCCGGCGGAGGCTGGTGTTCGAGGAGCTGTTTCTGCTGGCCATCGGACTCCGGAGGCTGCGGGGCAGACGGGACCGGCTGGCCTGCGCACCTTGGGAGAACTTAGATTTGACGGCGTTTTACGGGCAGCTGCCCTTTGCTCTTACCGGGGCTCAGCGGCGGGCCGTTGAGGATATCCGTACCGATCTGGCTTCCGGGCGTCCGATGAACCGCCTGGTTCAGGGGGATGTAGGCTCCGGCAAGACCATGGTGGCCGCCGCCGCCATGGTGTGCGCTACGGCAAACGGGAAGCAGGCGGCGCTGATGGTTCCCACGGAGATCCTGGCGGAGCAGCACCACAAGGGGCTGGCCCCGCTGCTGGAGAAATTGGGCATTCACACCGCCCTGCTGACCGGGGCAGTGAAGGCGAAGGAGCGCAGGAGTATTCTGGCGGCGCTGGAGAGCGGGGAGGTGCAGGCGGTTATCGGCACCCATGCTCTTATCAGTGCGGATGTGGCCTATCAGGACCTGGGTCTGGTGGTTACGGATGAGCAGCACCGGTTCGGCGTAGGGCAGCGCTCCGCTCTGGCGGCCAAGGGGGAGCGGCCGCATCTGCTGGTGATGTCGGCCACGCCCATTCCAAGGACGCTGGCGCTGATGATTTATGGGGACCTGGATGTTTCGGTCATAGATGAACTTCCGCCGGGACGGCAGCAGATCGACACCTTCAGCGTCCCCGGCAGCTACCGGCAGAGAATATACCGGTTTTTGGAGAAACAGATTGCCGAAGGGCGGCAGGCCTATATGATTTGCTCTATGGTGGAGGAGAACGACCAGATACCCGACGACCGCAAGGCGGCGGCGGAGTACGCGAAGATGCTCCAGGAGAAGGTGTTTCCCCATCTGACGGTGGCCTGCGTCCATGGGCGGATGAAGCCCAGGGAAAAGGAGCGGGTCATGGCGGCGTTTGCCGCCGGAGAGACACACATTCTGGTTTCCACAACGGTAGTGGAGGTAGGGGTGGACGTACCCAATGCCGCCGTGATGGTGGTGGAGGATGCGGACCGGTTTGGGCTCAGCCAGCTCCACCAGCTGCGGGGGCGTGTGGGCCGGGGGAGCCATAAATCCTACTGCATTTTGATTTCTGACAATCGGAGCGAGGAATCCCGGGCGAGGCTGAAGGTCATGACGCAGACGGGAGACGGGTTCCAGATAGCTGAGGAGGATCTGAAGCTGCGGGGCCCCGGGGATTTCTTCGGGAGGCGGCAGCACGGGCTGCCGGCACTGAAGATTGCGGATTTGACATGTGATATAAGCCTGTTGAAGGAGGCCCAGGGGGCTGCGCTTGAGCTGCTGGAAAAGGACCCGGAATTGATTTCCTGTCCTGCGGCGGCAGAGCGGGTAGAGGATATGTTCGGCGGAGGTGCGGGGGCAATGAATTGATTGCCGTTTTTACCGGTGATCCGGGACCTGCGGAGTTCCGGACAGTCCAAGATATCTAAGGTGAGATGTCCCAGGCTGCCAAGTAGAAGCATTTATCCTGATACCAACGCCGGCAGCATCAGCAATTTTCGGGAAACCATCAAGAAGTCCAGCTAAACCCGGCAGGATTTTATAGCCTCTGAGGGGACGCCCCTCCGTTCCCGGCATAGGATAAGGGAAAGGGAGGGGTAGCGATGGACCCGAGGGAGCTGACGCTGTTTGTCTCAGCGGTGGCCAACACCCTGTATGAGTGCCTGCCGGCGGGACAGCTGGCGGTATTGGCCGCAGTTCTAACGCAGCTGGGGGATACGCTGGAGACACTGGCGGTTCAGGCTGCATTTCTGGAGAAGGAAGACCGTTGAACCAGGAGTGTAAAAGAGGGCGCGAAGCATTGGCTTCGCGCCCTCTTTTACAGCTTCGAGATGCTTTGTCCGGTGATGAAAACGCCTTTGCTTTGAGCCTTTGGAAACCGCCTTTCGGGGAGATCAAGGCCAGGATAAACAGCACACCGGCGATGCCGGAGCGCAACGGGATGCAGATGAGTACAAGGATATGGATTTGCCTGAGGCCCTTCGCTGTAGTAGAATCATAATTCTGCCGCGGCTTTTCGGTCTGCCTCCGCAAGCGATTCCTGGCCCAGGGCTGAATATGCATCTGCACGGCTTAGGTAGGTGTTTTTATATTTGGGGTCCAATTGGATTGCTTGCGTATAATCTTTGACAGCTGCTTCAAGGTTGCCTAATTTGCTGTATAAAAGGCCTCGGTTTCTGTAAGCAAATTTGTAGTTGAGGTCTAATTCAATCGCTTTATTGTAATCTTCAAGGGCTTTTTGCTGTTCTCCTAAATCATAATATATAATTCCCCTCCCATTGTAGGCATTTGCAAAAGAGGGGTCTAACTCGATTGCCTTGTTGTAATCTTCGAGGGCTTTTTGCAGCTCTCCTAAATCAGAATATAGATTTCCACGTACGTTGTAGGCATAGGCAAAGGAGGGGTCCAACGGAAGGGCCGGGGTGT
>ERZ779621.147-NODE-147-length-44508-cov-10.694171_pt1 | contig 44508 bp, 33 predicted proteins | sample MGYA00514215_ERZ779621 | MGnify/ENA primary metagenome ERZ779621 (study PRJEB29562, sample SAMEA4376715) | mouse gut metagenome | isolation source: Cecum | study: EMG produced TPA metagenomics assembly of the A DSS colitis mouse model was used to assess the...
CGCATGATGGAGCGTCTCAGCGTCTTCGGGGAGAAGCCCCGCAAACTCAAAGGCGTCGGGGTCGTTCTGGATCGCCTGCAGGGCATCCAGGCCGTACTTCTTAATGATCTGCTCCAGGCGATCCTGTGTCATTCCAGGGATATTTTTTCGCAGAAATCTTTCAACTTGGACCAGTGAAACCGGACTTTTGCGAATCGCTGAATGGATCAGGAACCATACGCCGCTTTTTTTGTGATAGCGGACCTCGACCTCACATTCAAAGATATCTCCCACCAAAACAGCGGGCAATTCCCCCACATACCGCCCTGACTTTCCACGGATATATGGCTCGCTCTTCCTCCGCCTGCGCTTGTTTTCTGTCAGGTGGATCGCCCGGAGTACATATTTCCCACTTTCTTTGACATAAGAAGCTTCTTCAACTTCAAGTAATCTTGTTTCTATCTTTTTCATTTCCAATTTCATTTTATCCTTTCGTTTGTAGCCCTTTTTGTTGTCCTTTTATGCGCCTTCCGGCATCCCGGCCATGGAATACTTCACAGCTTCCTTAAGAAAATCATTGTAGTTTTTCGGAAACTCCTCTCCTTCATTGATCTTCCAATTCCAACCAATGATCTCCAGGTCTTCCAGCCTGTCCAACGCCGCCGTAAACGGACGGATAATTGCCTGCCGGTAGTTCCCGTTCCGGGCCTGCACTTCATCCAGCGTGGGGAGACTGCGGCAGTACTGCAAAAGCCTTCTCACGCTGTAGGTCTGGTCCGTTCCGCGCCACTGATTATTGATGATACTGCTGTGCAAGGCCATGGAGCGTCCCAGACTGTAAGCGAGCAGAGATTTGCCGCTCAGCTGCATCAGCTTCAGCGGATACCACATATAGGGACACTTTTGGAGCAGATGCGTTGCCATCCGCTGCGAGAAGTCAACGATGATCTGCCCATTCCGGACACACCCGGTATCCAAAATGCGGACTGCTCCGCCATCATCCCACCCGATCTGCGTTGCGCAGAGGAGCCGCAGGTCCTTCTGCACTTCCTTTTGCGAATCCTTCCGCTTAGAGGCGGTGATCTCAGCCTCATAACCGCAGCAGCGTATGTACTGTTCCAATGGCAGGGTCAGCTGCGTACAGAGTGGCGATATATACTCGTCTTCGCTGTCTGGCGGCCGATTTGACACATCCAACTGCCAAATCAGAAAGTCCAGCAATCTGTAAGTGTTCAGCCGGTATCCGCCGTTGGAATGGGCGGTTACTTCCTCGTAATTTTCCATGTAGACACACGCTTTAACCTGTGCGATTTTGAATGTCCCATTTTCCAGAGGTATCACTTCCGGTAGCGCCTCCATTTTCCGTGGACGTCCCGGCCCCCTCTTCACGCTCTCTGCCGGCCTCTCCGGAAGATTGGCTTTTCGCGGAGGAGGGAGGAGCGTATAGAGACAGGTGATTTTGGAGTCTTGCCGCAGCTTGATGTAATTTGGGGGCAAAAAGAGGTCGTCCAATGCCAAATGATTCATGTGATCGCAATTCATGTCGATCCACCTCCTATAAAATGATTTGTTGGATGGGGAGCAGGAGATATACTGCATATCGAGATAATTTGCTGTCCTGCAAAACGTACGCAAAGTTCTTGTCTGCAAATCTCGCCGGTGTGCAGTATATCTTCCATTCCTCAGTTTTTGATTAGACCTGGTCCGACTGTATGAAATCGGACTTATTCTGTGACTGCAAACTTGATTCTGTTCTTCTTGGCATACTTCTCCGCAACGGACCCGGCGGAGGTGTGGATGGTCAGATTCTCGCAGCCCTGGAATACTTCATCCCCGATTTCAGTGACACTCTCCGGTATGGTCACACTGGTTAAGCCCGTGCAGTTAAAGAAGGCCATCTCCTCAATTTCCGTGACGCCATCCGGGATGGATATGCTGGTTAGGCCTGTGCAGCCAGCAAAGGCCATGGCCTCGATTTTCACGACACTCTCGGGAATGGTCATGCTGGTCAGACCTGTGCAGCTGGCAAAGGCCATGGCCCCGATTTTCATGACACTCTCTGGGATGGTCATGCTGACCAGGCCTGTACAGCCACCGAAGGTGCTGCTCTTGATTTCTGTGATACCCTCTGGGATGGTCACACTGGTCAGACCCTTGCAGCTAGAAAAGGCCAGTTTCCCAATTTCTGTGACACTCTCCGGGATAGTTACACTGGTCAGACCTGTGCAGCCAGCAAAGGCCGCTGCCTCAATTCTCACGACACTCTCCGGAATGGTTACACTGGTCAGACTCATGCAGCCCAAAAAGGCCATCTCTCCAATTTCTGTGACACTCTTCGGGATGGTTATGCTGGTCAGACCCATGCAGTTAGTAAAGGCGCTGCCCCCAATTTCCGTGATACCCTCCGGAATGATTACATGAGTCAAGGCTGTGCAGCCAGCGAAGGTGTAGCTCCTAATTTCCGTGACGCCATCCGGGATGGTCATACTGATCAGACCCGTGCAGTCCTGGAATGCTCCTGTCCCGATTTTCGTGAGGCTATCTGGGATGGTCACACCAGTCAAGGCTGTACAGCCAGCGAAGGTGTAGCTCTTGATTTCTGTGACGCCCTCTGGGATGGTCATACTGGCTAGGCCTGTGCAGCCCTGAAATGCTCCATCCCCGATTTCCGTGACTCTACCCAGGAAGGTCATGCTGGTCAGGCCTGTGCAGCCAGCAAAGGCCATGCTCCCAATATCCGTGACACCCTTCGGAATGGTCACACCAGTCAAGCTCGTACAGTCTGCGAAGGTATGGCCTATGATTTCTGTGACGCCATCCGGGATGGTCACATTCCCACCGGGGCCAGCGTATTCCTCCAAGAGGCCGCACTCAATGATAAAATCGTGATTGTTTTTCATGATAAATTCCTCCTATCTCGTACTCGTACAATAAAGTTTTTGTGGCGCTGTTGGAGCAGTTCCCCAGACGGGTTCCCCAACTGGGGAACTGCTTCCAGCTATCGGTCACTCTGGAGCAGCGCTTCAATCAGCGTTGTAGCGAGAGCGAATATCCAAAATGCCCATGGATTCTGCCATCATCAATCGGTCGTGCGGAGGCACATCCGCAGTACCGTCCATCCAATCTTCCATCGTACCCCAGGGGATGCAAAACCGAGTGGCGCACAGGTTTGGCGTGAGTTTGAGCAGGGAAAGGAACTCGTTGAAAGGAAGCTTTGCCACCTCCCACAGCGTGTGCATCTGGTCGAATACGTCCATGTCAACGCTTCTGTTCTCGTCTTCAGGGTCTACAAAAGGTACGGACGTCGCGATGTCTGACGCAAAAGCATCTGCTTCGCTATAACAGGAGGTTTCGCCGTAGTACATATTGATATATGTATCTGCGTGAATACCATTGTAAGTATGGGGCCCATCGTGGCAGGACCAATCCACCGCGTTTTTCCAAAGCTTGGAGATTTCATTCGGATTTTTGTTCGACATAAATTATGTCTCCTTTCTGTTTTGTAATAAAGTATATCCGAGCTTGCACTTTGATAACTTTCCGTAGAATTCCGCCCGGTGATAGATAATATGCAGTCAGGTCGAAAAATATCGAAAATTTGGAGAAAAATTTTTAAAATTTTTCTTTCCTTCGATCTCCCATTTTTGTGGTGGCACAAGTACCTGATAATGTGCATTTACAGGAAAAAATAGGGAGGAACCGTGCAGGATGGTTCCTCTCTATTTTTTAATTGGTGTTCCACAGGAACATATTCAGCATCATATCTTATGATTTTCTCTCCGGACAAAAATCTCCCGCAGAAGGCGATCAAACAAATAGTCTTCTGCGGGAGATTTAGAATATGGGCCTATTTCGAACGGAGTGCTAAAAGGTACATTTGTCATATAACGGATATAAAATATCCTGAAGCAGCAAAGGGCGCCTCCAGGAAATCATCCCAGAGACGCCCTTGCTTTCTTTTTCAATTAAGCCTATTTGTTAAACGCCTCCATGATTTTACGCACTGCATACGGCCTTGCGATTTTCAGCAGAATGTCGCTGATATAGATCTTCCCGTTGTTGGGAGGCGTAGTCCACATCGCCGGATAGATAATGATTTCTTTCTTCCTCGCATGGCTGGAAACAAATATCCCTGCAGGCTCAAAGCTGATCGCATACCCGGATGAATCCAAAATGTTGCGCAGAGGGGCGATATAGCTTTCCTGCGTTTTAAGAGGAATACTTCCCGCAAGTATTCCCTGTGTTCCCCATCTGAGCAGATCCAACGCCGCAAAGCGATCCAAATTACCATGCATGAACTGGTTTCTGTAGTGCTTCAAACAGTTGTGGCAGGCGGATTCACAGTCACAGCGTTCCAATAGCTTCTCTGTTCGGTCCAATAGTGTATTGATTTCCGATGCGACACTAACCGCGTACCCAGCTCCACTGGACAAATTATCGTACAGATAGATATCCACAAAGACACCCGATGGATTTCTCCGCACACGATGTCCCGTAATCAGTTCAGAAAATTCCACATTCAACTCTTTGCAGGCAGCCAGACGCAATGCCTCAGAAAGAGACTGCGCGGCACGGTTCAGCCACAGAGGGTCTCCTTTTCTCACGTTGATTTTCTCCTTGTCCAAAGCAAACTCCAACACCAGCATATCTGTCACAAAATCGTAGCCCAGATCCACATTGATGGTGCTGATATGCTTGCAGGGTGGAGCATACTTGGAACGGTAGGGCCGCCCGATCAGCCTCTTGCTCCGCGGCTCGATCAATGCGCTGGAATCCTCGCCCGGCATAGCGGCGCCACAGTCCTGACATACCGCGAAACCGTGATCGGACCGTCCATCAGACGGTCCACGGTTGACCATGATGATTCTTTGGTTCGCACGGGAGGCCATTCGGATATGGGTACACTGCGGAACCCGCTTCATATTATCTGAGGCGGGCAGCGTGGAATAGAATGGCGGCTGTGCGTAGGAGTATGCCTCAGAGAGCTGTGCGTCCTGGATAGCCTGTGCGTTCTTTGGCGCAAAGCCCCATGGCCGTAACATCTGCCGCCGGAGCTTTAAGTCGGTGTTTCCGCAGAACGGGCAGGCTTTGATCTGCTTGTCCTGCAAACCAAACCATTCGCATTCCGGGCAGTATAGGATGCCCTTCAAATAATTGGGATCCTCCACAAAAGGACGGGCCGGTTTGAATCCCTGCCCCTTTCTGCGCTCACTTCCGGGGTAATACAGGCCACCGATCTGATAAGTCTGTTTGTCCACCACGATGGAACGTCCGGGGGCATATTCGCTGATTGCCACATCCAGACCGCGCTCGACCTGGTACTCGATTTTCCCGCTGGAATCGCCTGCGGCAGAGATATATGTGCTGACCACGTTTTTCGGGAAGGAGTAGGTTGGGACGACACCGTCCTCATACAGTGCATCCAGCAGAGATTTGGCATTCTCCGCAAGTCCATCCTCCCTCACGCCGAACAGCTCCGGATGCCGGTCACGCTTCTCTTTCATTTGGTTCAGCGCGGCCATCAGTTCATCTTGAAACGCGGGCAGGTCGATCTGAGTGCCTGCCGGAAGCAACGCGCTTGCCGCCGGTGGAATGTATGCGCGGACATACCGCTCGAATTCCTCAAGATATTCGTCCAGAAACGTAGCGGCCGGCAGAGCATCCAGGCTGACCGGTTTGTCGGCTACAGTTTGCTGCTTCTTTTTCAGAAATTCCTGAAGCACGACCATTGCCAAATGCCGCTGTAGCAGCTTTTCGCTGTGGATGTCGATCCACGGCCTGCGGGGATCGCCTCGGAACATAGGAACCGGATCGCGGAAGTAGAGCGTATCATGAGGCCCATCCTCACAGAAGGTTACAATGGTCGAAAGACTGGAGCCTCTGCGCCCGGCACGTCCAGCGCGTTGCTGGTAGTTTTCCCGCATGGGCGGTACATTTCGCAGACCAACCGCCACCAGAGAACCAATATCGATCCCCACTTCCATTGTAGTCGTACAGCTCAGAATATCGACCGGGGCCTCGTTTTCTTCGGTTTGGACCAAGTCCTGAAAACGCAGCTCGTAATTTTCAGTCTTGGACCAGTAGTCGTCCCGCTGGTCCTTGTGGGAGAGCTGGGCTGTGTGTTCCTCCGTGTCAATGACTCTGATTTTCTTTCCGGACATCGCATCCTCAACCGGTTTGCGCCAGAAATGCAGCGAGTCATATTCATCCGCAGTCATGGGGTGGATCCTGGTGCTGGGGCAATTGGGACACTTCCCGTTCAGCAGATACGGGGTAATCTCGGAACATTGCTCACAGCGATACCATGTGTGGTCCGGGTCAAAGCGTGGCCGGATCCGTGAAACATCCACATAGAGCTTTCCGTTGTCGGGCTGAGCGGAATCCAGGAAGTTATCCTTCAATATCCTCTGCCACGTTTCCATCACAGGGGCCTTCTTGGCCCAACCCATGGATTTGCGGATGTTTTCTGAAAAGCCCCAATTCTTATCCAGACCATACCCGCCATAAGCAGGCCGGACTTCCTCACGAACGGTATCCTGAATCGTGTGCCCGAGGGCGGCCGCACTGTCGCAAATGGATATGATCCAGGCGTTGAACAACTCCAGAAATTCTGCATCCGAAACCGTGATTCCCGCATCATCCAGGTCGTCGACTGCCGTGTTCAGGGCAGCTTCTGTTGGCTCAATCCAGCTGACTGCGGAATCATACAGCGTATTATACCCTCCGCAGAACAGGCGCAGCAACGCCTCCTGCATCTGTTCCGGCGCATTGGAAATCATGAAGCGAGGCGTGTAATCTCGGCCCCGGCGCACACTGCGGTCAAACTCCTTCCGAGCAGTCGCGCTGTCCTCCAGCAGCTTGCCCCGGGATGGCTCATGAAAGATTTGCAGCTCTTGGCGGGCGGCGGCGAGACAGAAGTAGTCGTAGAGGACATCCATAGACGCGCCCTTGCCGGCTTGCTCCATCTCATGGATCGCCAGCGCAAACAGTTGACGCACCGCTGTGTCGTCGGAAGCTTTGGACATATCCCGCGCCAGTCTGGCGGCTCTCTGCCGGCTGTCCGAGAACAACAGCACCTTGCGCCCCTCGTTGGGTAAATGGATCGGGTCATGATCCTTTCCGGGAACTGGTGGTTGAGCCTGGAACTGGGCCTTGATCAGATTGAAAAAGGACTGGTTTCCCTTGACGCTGAAAGAGGTCAGCTGGGATTTGGAAAACTGGCGCTGACAATGGGGACAGCTGGTCCATGTCATGATTTGCGGATATCCTCTGACACGAGCGTCTGAATAGTATAGCTTCCGAATCCCCGGCTTTCCTGCCTGGGAGTCATCGTCCATATAGAGAAACCCGCTCTGCGTGTCCAGGTAGCAGGGCTTCCCCTGTTTGTTCGTTACTTTGTCCCCCTTTGCCGGAAGGAACAGGTGGATCTCCCGCATCAACTGATGCACTACCTGGCCCGGATAGTGCCAGAGATAGACCGGCTTATTATCCTTTCCTGGTATAATGTACCCTTTAAAGAACAGCGCGCCGCAGCGCCGGTCATTATATAACTCATAAACGCTGGCCCCGCAGTGGGGACAGACAAGCTTGCTGTCCGACAGGAAAATCTCTCCCAGGGTCAGCGTCCCGTCCGTATGTCCGCGGGGACATTCCTCGTTGGTGCAGGCGTAAACACCTTTAATGCCCCTGAACAGCATATGCATCCGGGCGGGGAACAGCACATTGCCCTTTGCGTTTCGCGCCAGCGGAATGATTGCCAGCAAAACGCTGACCGCTGTCAGGGAATCCTCCTCTGTAGAGCCTGGGAAGATGCTTTTTGCCAACTCCGCCAGAGAAACTGCAGAGCCACGGCACTGGCGGATCATCTCATAAAACGGGCGGTAAAAGATCAGATGATCGTACATCCAGGCATAGGCTTCCTCCGCGCTGGGGAATGGAGCGGCACTGTCCGGAAGCCCTGTCCAGAATTGATTCAGCGCAGTCAGCCGGTTCTGCTCAGCCTCCTCAAATTCAGCCGCAGTACAGGCCAGGAAGCGGTCGATAGAAATATCGTATTTCATCTTCCCGGTAACCACTTCCTGCTTCCCTGTGATGAAACTAAAATTGTCCGCACTGTCCGCCGCTGTCAAATCCATCGCAAATTTCTCAACGGCATCCGAATCATCCTTGCCGCTGTTCGGCATACTGGCTGTGGTCAGGATGAACTGAACCCTCTGCCGTGAGATCCCCAGGTGGTGAAACAGGCGGCGGATTAACAGGGCAACTTCGCCGCCGGCAGAGCCTTTATACATATGGGCCTCATCAATCACGAACAGCAGCTTGTTGGATGGGTTGCTGTCCAACCACGCCTTTGTACCCGCCCAAATCGGGGCCTCACGGGGGCGGAACAGCATATATTCCAGCATGGAGTAGTTCGTGATCAGAATGTCAGGACAGACTTCCTGCATCTCAAACCGGGTGATCAGCTCCGCATCCTCCGGGTCAGGAATATGGCGGCTTTCGTGAAGTCCCTGCAAAAACGCATTCATATCCGCTTTTGCGGGTATCTTGCCCTCCTTGGTCAGCTCGTCAAAATAGTCCTGCTCAGCTGGTGTCTTGGGGAAGGACATCCGCGCCAAAGTCTTTTCCAATAGCCGGTCTTGATCTTTTTTCGGCATGGGTCCCGGATAGGGGGTGCGCCCCGTATACATACCGAACTGCGGACGCCGGGCATTCTCCCCGCAGGCATCTCGGAAAGCCCGGATAAATTGGCCCTGGGTGTCCCCGATCAAACGCCGGAGGCGGCTCACCTGATCGGAGACCAGCGCGTTCATGGGATACATGATGATCGTCCGCACGCCCCGTATCTTCCATGTCTCGGGAGAATCATGTGCCTCCGTTGTCAGCTTTCCCAGCATGGGCCACATAAAGCACTCCGTCTTACCAGAGCCAGTCCCCGTGGACACAAACACGTCCCATCCATCAGCAGCAGCCTGCAACGCATCGGTCTGATGGACAAACGGCGTGGGATGTACCCCTAGCCCTGCCTTGGAAAGCTGCAAAAAGAACGATTTCTGCCAATCGGGCAGCTTGAGGCCCTGGATACCATTCGCATTGCTCTCATAAACGGGGGATGACTCGATGTAGGGCTTCTGATACAGAAGCCCCTCATCATCCAGGCGATCTCCAACGGCAGAGAGCAGCAGGGGCGATCTCCCGAAATACTGCGCTTTGATATAGTCCTCCAATTCTGAGCGCAGCTGCTTGTGAATCGAGTTTGCTCCATTGGACATTGACGTCACTCCTCTGTGAATTGATAGCTGGTTTGTTCCAATACAGCCTTCACGGCCTGGAATACCGGCAGGCTGAAAGTTCGTTTAAAGTTGCTGGTTACTGTGTGAAAGGACTGGGGCCAGCTGTACAATTTAACCCAGTACAATTCAGCGGGCGGCAAGGGATACCGCATCTGTACCTCGACGATAGAGCCGTCTATGTGATATCTGATTTCCGGCAGGCAAGAGTAGGACGCCATGCAGGCGTTCGTTACAAGCCAATGGGCGATATTAGGGTAGAATGGGTCGTTGACCAGCCAGTGGGGAAGCGGACAGCCTAGAAGCTGTCCATCCCGCAGCTGGTATAAATAATAGATGTATCCGCCCGGCTGTCCGGATCTTGCTATGGAGATGATTCCGCCATCCCCCGGTACGCTGCTCCATCGGCGGGAAGCAGGTAAGAAATAGAGCATGCCTGCATCACTATGCAACGGTTGCCAGATGCTTTGGGCAAGCAGATCGTTCCAGAATATGGGAAGTTGATCCTCTTGCATTCCAAACATTTCCTGCACAGAAGGGTATACCTGTACACCGTTTGTATGACGGTTTTCCGGCAGATAGCATCCCAGCCCGCTCATAAATTGTCCCCGGTCAAGAGCCATTCCCCGCTCGAACTGAACGCAACCCTGATGGGCTGCGCTAGGGGCGGCAGGGGAGATTTGATAGGGGGTGTGATACATACACCCTGTTTTCAAGTAAATATCGTAAATCTCTCCACATAACTCATTGCTCTCAGGCGGAAATGTGGAGCGAATTTCTGGATAGAGGCGCAAATATGTATCCAGCAAAGTACTGATCCTCCGCTTGAAGTGGGCAACAGAGATGGACTGGTCCTCCGGCAGCTCCTCGTTTTCCTCCAAATGGTCATATAGACTGGCGTAGGCCATTCGGCCCAAAAGGCTGTAGACAATTCTTGCTTTCCAACGCTCCATGGATTCGGTGTTGCCTTGCTCAATATGAAATTCTCGGGCAATCTCCGCCAGCAGGCCATTATATTTCTTCATTCGGACTCACCCAAAAACGCACGGACGAGTTCTCTGGCCTCTCTCGAAAGCGCGCCCTGCATTTCCTCCCATAGGTTCGCTGCCCTTCCCGTGACGTAGGCATAGGGAAACAAATCAAACAGCAGGTCTGTTTTCGAGTTGTTACCATGCAGGAGGGTTCGCATATCCGTCCTGACTTGCCTTAGGCGATGGCTGATGAGAGGGCTAAGCATGAGTTGATTGCTAAACGGCAGCTTCCTTTCTGGTTCCTCGCTGGCATAGTGCTGGAATCCTTCACGCATATACCCGCCTTTGAATCCTCTGGCAGCGGGTCTGTCCACAACCAACTCAGTCAGCACGGGAAGCACGTAATTGTATAAGCCGCGCGGCTCAATCAGCAGATCCTCCGCGAAAGGATGTGTCACGATCAAAAATTTGCCCTGCATCGCAGAAAGCTCCGCGATATGGCTGACCCAACCGGCACTGAGGGCATCCACGGCAACAGTAATCTGACCGCTGCTGCCGGTACACTCCTCAACCGCGCTCTGGGAAAACACGCCGCCACAGTACAATACAGAGGCTGTCTCGCCGGACACTGCCGCTGAAAGGGCATCCGCAATATCGTGACTATTCGGTCCTGCCAACAGCAGCGGGATACGGGCATGGTAAGCGGCGTACAGATAGGCGGCAAACGCGAGGGAATACTCTGAGGAAACGCCTGCCTCTTCAAGTTCCGTCATAATGGTATCCAGCAGATCCTCCCAGGTTCCGTTCTCCACAAGTGTTTTGCTATTGAGTGGAATCCCGGGCTGAAACAGGTAATGATCCTCAGACGAATACGTGGAGTGAGCTGTGATGCTTGGCTGGCTGAACGCCATTTCGCAGATGAAATCCGCCGCGCTCTTTTTGGCTGCGTCAATGCGCTGTGACACTTTCTCCTCAACATCTGACGCCAACTGCTCCTTTTCGGCGAGTTCGGCTGTTATGCGCTCCAAGTGAGTTTGAAGTTGCTTTTGCTGCCCAGCCAATTGTTCGTATTGCTCTTGCTGGGCTTGCGTGTCCCTAGAGACACGGGAAAGCTCTGCTTCAGCTTCTCTGATTTGCTGGAAATGCTCCTTTTGCCATTCCGCCTCAATTAGTCCCTGGCATTTTTCCAGCAGAGCAGGGCTGCGCTCCAGGGCCAGCAGAAGAGTATCACTCTCTATATCTTTTTGCTGTAAGTAGGTTTCGGCCTGCTGGATAAAGCCGTCCACATAGATCCTTGCCTCATCAGCAGAGCAGGCGCAAGTGTCTGCAATTTCCTGATAAATGCCCTCTGCCGGCATTTCCCGCAGCAGGTCTTGGAATTTTTGCGTATCCTTTCGTGAAAACCATGTCTTCATTCTTGACCACGGTACGCGTCGCAGAACCGCATCTTTTACTGCTTGGAATGGATCAATAATTGGAAACACTGCATGCGGTACGCCAAGGCTAATGCGGTAGTAAAACCACGAGTGACCGAACTTGACAATTTCCTGGTCCGAGAACTCGTATAGAGGGAGTTTTGCTACCGTGGGTTTGAGTATGGTCCTTCCGTTTTGAAAGGAAAAGTCCTGCGTGCGGCAAAGAAATCCGGTATATTCCCCATCCACCGGAAAAGCGAAAAGTGCCCGTTCTCCCTGTGGCCCGTTTTCGATTCCTTGCGTCAGACGCTTTTTCAAGTCATCTGTGGAGTCGCAATCTGGGACTATAATAATTTCGGTGGGGACTTGTCCGGCTTGAAATTCGGACACGATGCGATCCAGTTTCTCCGGTTTGAAATTAGGCTCAGTCCTCCAGCGCCATATACCGATGAAATTTGTCGGTTTGTAGGACTTTGTAAACAGTTTGTCGCGGTTGGGCGCATCCGCTTGCCGCTGGAGACAAATCGTACCATCCACTATATCCGCCAGCCTAAAAAGCTCAAAGCTGTTTCCGCTCTGTCCCCCAGCCCTACAGAGGGACATATACGGATAGGTGTTGTCCATGGCATTCTCTGTTGGAGGGTCTGCAAAATCAACCAACTCTTGAAGCGCTGATAACTCCTGATGTTTCTCTTCGTATGCTGCCTGGACAGTGTGTAGTTTTTCCTGGAACCCAGCGCATTGCGCTCTCAGGGATTCTGTCTCCTGCGAGTGCATTTCCCGTTCGCGCTCGGTATCTTGCTCCAGCGCTGTCAGCCTTTCCATCAGTGCCGCAGCTGCATCTGCGCCCGGCGTTTGCTTCATTTTCTCGTATGTCTCTACGGACTTGCGCCGTGCTGAAATCTCTTTTATGGCGCTCTCCAGCAGTCTGGCATACTCAGCAGGACAATTCTCCATTGAGAGCTTCAGATAAAGTGCGATATGATCGTGAAAATCACTCTCTGGCAGAACCCGGAGCAATGCGGTCTGGTCGTCATCTCCGGCATCTGTGAATATGGAAAGCTCCTTTTGCACGATGTCAAGGAGTAACTGTATACCATTGTTCAGAACGTTTGACAGAAACGAATCATCACGGCGGCTGACCACAAGCTTTTCTACGGTATCAGGATGAACCTTTTCGGGCCTATGGCCGGGGCAGAGCTTGTGGAATTTCTGCGTGTTGCTTTTGAAAACATCTCGGAAATATTTAATAGGGATCATCCCACAAACGACTTTTACTTCCTCGTCAGTCAGCTTAGAAATATGATCCAAGAATATCCCTCCCAGCAATTATTTTGCCGCTTTCTGCTCTATAAAACATCGGAGTTCTTTGTAAGCGCTTTCCGGCATTCTTCCCTCTCTGATTCTTGCATATAGCCATTGTTTGACCCGGGGGTATGCTTCCAACCGTTCAGCAATCGCTCCCCATGCGTGAGGAATCGCTATCTGTGGTCCGGTACTGCTTTGCAGTTTTTGCAGGAGAAGTGATTCTTCCTGATCGGGTAACGGCGTCTGCTTCTGGAACTGTATGGACCAAACGCAGTCCAGGCCCTGAAAGACTTGAACCTCACAGCCAAATTGAATGGGACCAATCTCGCTTAACGTGTCCGTTTTTATCCGACGTTTTTCGACAATACGACCGGACTTTTTGACAGCAATGCTCCCGTCGTAAGGGGCCTGTATGCGCAGAACGCCCTTTAAAGGCAGCTTTCCATAAATCTCCGGCTGAACAATCCTCCCCTCAATGTCGGTAACCGAAACAGTGGGTGTGCTTGTAATCTGATCCAGCGGTTCTCTCCAGACATAGCTGTATCGAAGCATTTTGGTCCGGCCCACAGACACCAACTGCTGGCGGTTATTGCAGGCAATGCGCTCAACGATCCCGTCCTCTGCCGGATACCCAGCAGTATGGATTGGCCTGGGAAAGCATTTAGTGTGGTTGACATTTCCGGACACATAGAAGAATGTCTCCGAACGGTTATGGCGAATCACATAGGGACTCTTTATATAGATGGGCCAAACCGGCTGAAGGGAAATCGGCTGGTCAGTCAGCCGGCAGTGGAAGTCCAGAAAAAACTTCGCTGTGCTCTCGTCAAAATCGTTGGCCGTAACTTCATACAGACGCCAATACCGGCCTGAAATGCATTTCGATAAAACCTGTTTTAGGCGGATGGAAGCACTCGGCGAAAACGCGCTGCCTGCCCGGAGCAAGTAGTAAGTCTTTCCCAACCGGACATCTGCGTCATATGGGAGTTTTTTACGAGTGGATGCGTCAAAGAGCGTACCCTTTGGGTCAATTCCCTGAATGTGGTCCGGCCAATAAGAAAATGCGGGAATGCTTCGGTCATCAAGCTTGATCTCGTATTCTGGATAGGGCTCATTCCCTATTGATACGTATACAATCTCATTTTCCCGCAATCGCTCCCGCAGAATGTAAGTAAAGCTGCGTCCGGACCCCTGAACTGGGCCAATTCTGATCTTTTGGTCCTCTAATAACTCCAGCGTGGAGTGTGGCAGACTCAATAGCCCAATCTCCAGCGTCAGATTGGATGGGTCAATTCGGATGGGAAAGCTGTGAGTCCTTTCGAGAAAGTCAATACTCTGTTCTGAACCGAATGTGCGCTCCGGACATGATTTGTCCGCCTCGCGGGAACGGTGCCTAAAATGACGAATCTTCTTTCCTTCTTTGGTCAAGCTGACGTACTGCCCGCACAGCTCACACATGAATAGGCCGCCGTGGGCCGAAACCGTTTCCGGAAAAATCTCCGCCGCTTCTTCCGGTGTGACTCGTTTCCAGCTACGCTTATAAAACATACAGACATGGGTGAGTGACGGCATACACGCATCTCCTGACTACCAAAGCTCGAAATCTTGGATCTTTTAGGGTATTATACCATTTCTTCAGCCAGGAATCAACTGCTTGAGGTTACTGCAGAACATCTGACTTTCTATGTTGATCCCAAAATTTTTTAAAAAATTTTAAATTTGCTATTGCAAAAGGCCGCGGTTTCTGTTATACTACAGATAATGTAATGGACAGTTGAATTGTCTGATTTTGCAGAGCCATATAGAGTTAATTTCAAGACAGATCAGGATACTATGGATTGTAGGGGTTACTATCTTTAGGGATAGTATATCCAGCAGTCTATGTATCGTGATTTGTTTATTTTTTTGCCCTTGCGGCTCTGCACCTTGACAATTTAACCAGAGACATTTTGCCCTCCACACAACCATGCGGGGCTGGGACCGCATAGAGTTTCCCAGCAGCAGACCTCGTATGCTGATGCGCGAATGGGGCGGCAACGCGACAATCCCCACAAAATCACTTTCAAGGAGGTATCTTTTTCATGAAGAAACAATTTATTCTCAAAAGTATCACATTCTACTAGATATATCATTTTAATCCATACATTCTATACCGCAAAATACCTGGTGCGGATTGTCTCTGGCGACAAGCGATTACCCTGAAATCCGTGTAATAATTACTCTAATTTTGCCACGAATCAATAGAAGGGCGTAGGACACCACCCTTATATGTTTCTGAAGAAATTGGACTGGTAGATTTTCAAGACTTATTTGGGAAGTAAAAAGCACATTTTGTTTCGCTTCTGAAACTTTTAGGAATGATTCTTTTGTAAAGTGGCTCCTGCCTTGCAAAAAGGCTTCCTACCTCAATACCACAGAACAGAGGAAGTCCGAATCTCAAGAATGCGCGGCTCGGACCTCTTTCTTGCTTCGTGTCCACACGGACATCGTTCTGTTGGTAACTCGCCGCTGGATTCAGCCTCCTCCTAACCCGGATAAACCGGAACCAAAATTTTGCCACTTTGCGCAAAATTTCATTGGTGAGTGGCCCAACAGAAGATTTGGGGCCGGCACAAAGGAACTGTCGGGGGGAATGGAGGGGAGCAGGGCCGACAAGGAAGCCACCCCTTCTTCCTCCCTGATTTTCCCCCTTTTATAGTATCCACAGTTCAAACGCAGTTAAATTTCCCTGCGGACATTTACCCCTTCTCCTGGTGGAGTTCATCTCGCCACAGTCCTTTTCCCCCGGCATCCCCCGTGTGTTTTCCCTCTCCACTGGAGGGCCTTCCGGCAAAGAGCGGACATTTGGTTCAGAAGTCCAAACTTTTCAGGGAAAACGGTGTATTTTTCCGTACGTTTTCCGCATTTTTGCCATCGTTTTGCCGTACATTTTCCGTACGATTGCCGCCCTTTTTCCATAATCGCTTTGCCGCTCGATTCGGCGGTGCTTGGCGCTTCAGCCCGGAAATCCCAATGGTTTCAAAAAAGCAGCGGCTCTTTGCCGTACGTTTTCCATACATTTTCCATGCTTTTTCCGTCCACTTGCCATACTTTTTCCGTACATTGATTGACCGAACAGTGGACCAAGAATGTCCAGGCAGCTACCATCTTCCGCGAAACGCCTTCGTTCCCTGCCTGCGTCCCCAGTCTCCCCTCGTTCCATCCCCATTATCGAGGGATGCCTGGGTACAGTTGCCGGGGCACCAGGGATAAAACACTTTCCTGCGAAGGATACCCTTATGGGGAAAAGATCGAGGAGAGGGGAGGATGGTTGGGGACTGCTCAATACTCCCTCCCCACAACCATACTCGCGCCGAATCAGTGTGTTCCATCGAAATATGCTGCTTTTTACAGATTTAGCTCGATGAAACTCCGCATGGCGTAGGATAGTGTCGTGCTTCCTGCTCCCACCTCGCATTCCAGAGGTTAGAGCATATTTCATTTTGAGGTCTGTGCTATGGCAAAACGCCAGGAGCCTGGGCCGGAAAGTGATTATCATAGATCCGGTGGCCCGCCTCGTCCGGGGAGCCGTTAGGTCGTGATGCTCGCCTCGGTGCCGAATGCGGCTTGTCATTTTTCCGCCGATATGGTATTCTTATCACATATTCAGTCAAAAGGGAGGCCGGCGATATGGCCCAGTCGATTCTTGACGACTTATCCGAGATAAACCAGGCGCTGGGGGACATGGGCCCCGGCGACGGGCGGGCCCGTCCGTACCTCGACAGGTGCGCCGACGGCCTCCTGAACGTCCAAGCCGCGACGGAGGGCGAGCTACGGGACGTGCTCGGCGCGTGCCTGCCCGTCCTCGATCGGCTGGCCGCGCTCCTGCCGGACGGCGACGCGGACGCGCCGTTCTACCGCTCCATCGGGGCCATAATCCGGGGCGACTACCGGAGCTACCTGGCGGAGACGGAGCGCTTCTACGCCGCCAAGAGTGCCGAGGATCCCGGCTGGCTGGATTGGTTCACGGCCAACCATTACTTCGTCTCCATCGTGGCGTGCCTTCCCATCCTCGGGAATTGGGACGACCAGGTCGAAGGGAAAATCATCCGTGCGCACCAGAAATACGCGGCCAGGTACTTCCCGAAGTCCGCGTTCGGCCTCTACTGCAAGGCCTGGGCGTCCAAGGGCTCCGACCAGCACCGACTGAGGCTGCTGCGGGACGTGCTTGAAAAGGACCCGCGATGGGCCTGGGCCTGGGCGGAGACGGGGGACATCTACTATAACCTGAAGAAATGGGATCAGGCCCTGGACGCCTATCGGAAAACCATGGAGGACGAGCGGGCCCATACCGCCGCGCTGTTCTTCGCTGCCGCATGGTCGGCCGGGCAGCTCAAGAAGTCCGACTCCGAGATCGCCTGCTACGAGCGCTGCCTTGAGTTCGACCCGGACTACCCATACGCCCAGAACAACCTGGGCTGGGCCCTGATCCGCCAAAAGCGCCATGCTGAGGCGGAACCATACCTCCAGTACGCGCTGGAGCACGACGAGGACAAGAAATGGGCCGCCCGGAACCTGTTCGACGTCCTGGAGAAGCTGGGGAGGACGGGGGACCTGCTCGCCCTCGTCCAATCCCACCCGGAACATTTCCGGACGAAATACTACCGGGAACGGGTCGCCAAACTATCTGCAAAGGATGTAAGCGTGGACATGGAAGAACTTCAGAAGCTGTTGGAAAAGAAAACGACCAACGAATACGCCGGGACCATCACCGTCTCCCAGGAGCAGAGCGGCATCCGGCTGTACGAGCACCAGAAGCAGGCCGTGCGGGAGCTCGACAAGTGGAAGGGCGCAGGCAACAGCGGCGCGGGGCTCCTCGTCCTGCCCACCGGCGGCGGCAAGACGCTGACCGCCGCCTACTGGCTGATGAAGAGCGTTCTGGACGGCGGCGGAAAGGTCCTGTGGGTCGCCCACCGGCACGAGCTGCTGAACCAGGCCCTCCGCGCCTTCGAGCGCGTCTGCTACCGGGACCTGTCCCCCAACAGGCAGGAGTACCGCTACCGGATCGTCTCGGGCCAGCACGACAAGGCCGTGCACATCCGGCCGGAGGACGACATCCTGATCGCCAGCAAGGGCAGCCTGGCCCACGACCCGTCCCATATCCGGAAGAAGTGGGTCGAGCCCAACGGGGGCCGCATCTGCATGGTGGTCGACGAGGCCCACCACGCCCCGGCCAGCGAGTACCGGAAGCTGATCGGCGTCCTGCGGGAGTCCGGCGGGGACTTCCGCCTGCTGGGCCTGACGGCCACGCCCTTCCGTACCGCCGAGAAGGAGCAGGGCCTCCTGGGCAAGCTGTTCCCGGACGATATCTTGTTCAAGACGGACCTCCGCACGCTGATCGAGCAGGGCATTCTTTCCAAGCCGATCTTCCGCCCGGTCGACACCGGGATCAAGATGGCCGACTGGTTCCACGCGGAGGACGCCGACGTCATCCTGGACAAGATCGTCAACGAAAAGGGCTTCGACTTCGACAGCCCCGGGTCGCTGGGGATGGAGGCCGCGAAGCTCATCGCCGCCCACAGCGAGAGGAACCGGCTAATCGTGGATACCTACATGGCCGACCGGGAGACCTACGGGAAGACGCTGGTGTTCACCATCAACGTGGACATGGCCGTCGCGCTCAACGCCCTGTTCCGGGAACGGGGCGTCCGCTCCGACTACGTCGTGTCCAGCCTGCGCGACAGCGGGACCGGCGCCAGCCGCTCGAAAGAGCAGAACGACGCGGCCATCCGGGCCTTCCGGGACGGCGAGCTGGACGTCCTGGTCAACGTCAACATCCTGACGGAGGGGACCGACCTGCCGCAGGTGCAGACCGTCTTCCTGACGCGCCCCACCAAGTCCACCATCCTGGTGACCCAGATGATCGGCCGCGCCCTCCGGGGCGAGAAGGCCGGCGGCACGGAGAAGGCGTACATCGTCAGCTTCGTGGACGACTGGCAGGAGCATATCGCCTGGGTCAACCCGGAGAAACTGTACATCGACCTCAACGCCGACTTCGGCGACCATACGCCCGAAAGCAGGGCATTCGCCACGCGGCTCGTGTCCATCGCCAAGCTGGAGGAGTTCGCGCGCCTGGCCGACGACACCCTGGACGACGAGGCCGGCGAGCTGTTCCCGTTCCTGGAGCGCGTCCCGGTCGGGCTGTACCAGTTCTCCTACCTGCCGGACGGCGAGGACGAGGGCCGGAACTGCACCGTGCTTGTCTACGACTGCATGCAGGAGGCCTACCGGGAGCTGATGGACTGGATGGAGACCGCCGACCTGTCCGACCTGGACGCCGCCGCCGACCATGTGGACCGGACGCTGTTCGGCGAGCGGGACCGGCTGCTGGGGTACCATGCGCGGGACGTGTACGACATCCTGGCGTATTATAGGCAGACCGGCGCAAGGCCCCAGTGGATCCTGATGGAGGAGCGCGCGGAGTACGACGTGGCGCGGCTCGCGAGGCACATCGTGGACAACGACCTGCGGCGCACCGAGACGCGCCGGTATATCGAGGACGAGTGGAACCGCGCCAACGGGAAGTGGATGGCGTTCTTCGGGTACCGGAACGAGAATGCCTTCTACCGGGCGGTGGAGCTGGAATGCAGCCGCCTGGAGCGTCCCGTCCCGCCGCCGTCCGCGGCGCCGCTCACGCAGAAAGAGGAAATCCAGGTGCAGGACCTGCCGTTAGAAGAGATTCGCCGCCGCTTCCCCGAGATCGGGGAGAAGCTCCGCGACGCGGTGTTCGCCAGATTCCGGGACGGCGACGGATACTTCTTCAGCGCCGGGAGCGGCTACCGCAGCCGGAACAAGCTGGACTTCCAGGTCGACCATATCAAGCCCATGTCCCAGGGTGGCAAGACCACGCTGGGCAACCTGCAGCTGCTGACCCGGCAGGAGAACGGCGCGAAGGGCGACAGCTGGCAGGGGTGAGCACCTGACGGGTATAAGAATACAGGAGGCACGGGAACACCATCCCGTGCCTCCTGTGCTTGTGCGGTTCCATCCGGTCGCTGCCGTCATAAACTCCAGATCAAATCGTTGAACGCGTCCTCGATTGCTTCGAACACGAAGTCCGCGTTGTCCCACTCGAACGTCTTGCCGAACAGCTCTGCCTTGTACCCTGCCGAACCATCGCAGCCCTCCGCGATGTACTTGTCCAGGGGCAGGTTCGAGAACCCGCTGACGGATTCGGCGAAACGCCTGATGTCCAGGTGGCTGACGGCGACTTCCTCCAGAATGGTCCCGTCGGGGGACGTCTTCCGGCATATTCTCTTGTCGAGGCCGAACCAATGGGTAATGCCGTCGGGATTCCGTTCCCGGAGGCCGCTCCTGTAACTGCAGACGGGGTTGCCCAAAAGCGCCTGCAGGGCCCGGTCCGCCTCGAAGCCGCCCGAATCCCTGTAGGCTTCCGCGAGCCGCCCGAGCTCGTTGCGGTCCCATGGCAGGAACGGTATGGGCTGCACGCCGTACTGCGTCACCATCACGAACAGGAAAAGGACGTTGCTTTGGAGGGCGTACCGCAGGAAGTCCTGCTCGAACTCGGCCCTGAAGGTCATGTCGCGCCACATGTCCGTGATGATCAGGACGGTCTTTTCGACATCCGGCCCAAGCGCCCTGCACGCCTTCCAGCAGTAGGCCTCCGCGCTTTCAAGGAGGGTGCGCTGGTGTGCCTTCGAGCCGCAGGTGAAGCCGATGTAATCTGGGTAGACCTCGCCCTCGGAGGCCGCCAGCGGAAATACGTTGACCTTGTGGCGCGGCCCCGGATAGATCCCCTTCCGAAGTAAGGTCCCGGCACCGACGAGGCCGGCGTCGTCGGATAGCCGCAGAATCTCGTGCAGCTCGCCGGAGCACTCTTCCGACAGGACCCCGTCCAGCTTTTTCACGCAATCCTGCAGCGACCGGCGGTAGCCGTCGCCCAGCATCGCTTTCGTAAACTCCCCGTAATCCATGGATCACTACCTCCGTTCAAATGTCTTCGACCATAAAATCAAGGCGCTTCCTGCTGCCGTCGGCGTCGGGATAAACGTAGTTCCGCATGCCGAGGCATTCCAACAGCTTCTCGATCGTCGGATTCCCCCAATACCGGGCGACGAAGACGAAGTCGTCCACCCAGCCGTCGACCCGGATTGCGCCGAAGGCCGTATTCGCCTTCACGCGTTTCCTTCCCGACCGCTCTTCGAGGACCAGGGCTGCTTTTCCGTCCCGTCCCCATTCCTGTTCTTGAAGCAGCTCCTTCAGCCCGGAGACGAAAAAGCCGTCCACGAAGTCGTAGAAGCAGGTGCAGCACTGGCTCTGCATACCCTTCGGCTCCTTGTCGTAGTACCAATGGAACAGTTCCGCGTTCGTATAGCCGCTGAACTCCCGGCGCAGCGGGCAGCCGTGTGGCTGGCCGGTCCAGAGGGGATCCTTGCCGGCCTTTACCGGGTTCTTGGAATTCTCACTCAGCGTGCAGTTGGGCCAGACGCCGTCGTCCTCCTGTGCTCCGAAGTACCGCAGGCATACCGGAACGCCCGGTGCCTGGCGCTCCTGGACCTGGAGCCAGGCCTCGGAAAGCTCCCTGAGCTGGTCCGGGCCGACGAGCATCCCGCGGAGCCAGCCGTGCTTGATCCCGGCGAGGCGGCCTTTGATCCGTTCGATGGGCTCGTCCTTATGGTTCAGGATGTACTGCCTGATGATAACGTAGGCCAGCGCCCCGAGCGTGCGCCGGTTTCCCTCGGCGGACGTGAAGCCCCAGGCGGTCCCGTCCTTCTGGACGACCGAGTAGCTGTAGCGCCTCATTCCGGTCTGTAGCGAAAGCCTGATTTTGGACATCTCGGCGTCTTCTGCCTGTTCGGCATCGGAGAGGGGCTTCCCGGCTTCCCTGTGCTTGGTCCGGTCCTCGTAATCGGCCAGCACCGAGGCCAGCACGGTACGGAAAAATTGATTGTCCGCCGGGTTCTGCGTCAGGAACGGCGCTTCCGTGCCGTCCAGTTCCCTGCATGCGTCCATCAGGACGTCCTGGTGGTCTTCCCAGAGCTTGCAGCTCCAGGCCTTCTCGTCCTTCCCCACGGCCATGACCGAGGCGGAAGAATCGTCCTGTGTCTTTTTAGTCGGCTCGTCCGCGTTCTGGATGGACTTTCCCAGGCACGAGATGTAGTCCCGCAAGATCTCCCCGGCTGCCGTATCCCGGTAGGCCGCATGACAGGGGGAAATCACGCCGTCCAGCAGGTATTGGTAGTTGAGCAGCAGGAACAGGTGGTCGATGCAGGGGAACGCCTTGTCCTCCGCTTCTGCTGCCGCGTGCCGCTTTATTTCCGCGTTCGTGGCGGGCGACAGGAAGATCGGGACGACGTATCGGAAATCCCGCGTTTCCGCGTCGCCCAGCATGTAGTCCATATAGGCAGCCGTCTGGTTGTCGTTCTCGTCGCTATGGACCTTGTTTTCGATGAAGACCAGCAGGCGGGCCGTGGCGGGCTCTTCCTTTTCCCTGTACTGCACGGTCAGGTCCATGTAGATGTCCGCCCGGCGCTTCCCCTTCAGGATGCGCTCCCTGGAAATCAGGCAGGACGCGACGTGGAAATCGCCGCTCATCAGTCTTTTCATGAGGCCGGACCTCTCAGCGTCCTCTTCCGCCGCGTCCGCGCCGAAGAACAGCAGCCGGTTCCGGGCTGCGTCCCGCTTGGTCTGGCCGTACTTGGACAGGGTCGTATTGGCTTCGTTCAGGTAGGCCTTTCCGTAATTCAGGAACGCGAAACAGACCGTCTCCATAAACCGCTTCAGGGGGAAGTCGTTCATCCCATGGCCGCCGGCGGGGTCCAGCAGCCACGCAAGGAAGCTGCTGTGGGGATTTTCCTGGCGTGACACGCCTAAGATGTCGAACAGGGTCTCCCGGTGGTAGAACTGCTGAAGCAGCTGGTACTCCCTGCTTCCGCGCATATCCAGGTACTTCTTGTAATCATGGTGGTCCGACAGGTTCGTAAAAACACCTCCCAGGTAGGAATGACGCCGGCCACGGGATCCGCGGCTTTGGCCTAAATCTGAAGATATTCCCTGATCTGTTTCCAGTCCCGCATCTGCATCCGCAGCCCCGCGTCCGTACCGGCGCCCTTCCGGTTCCCCGCGCGGTTCATGCAGCCCAAGGTCCCGCAATGCCCCATGCCGAAGAAGCGGACGCCGTCGATATCCGAAACGGTCCTTCCCGCGTCCAGCGCCTGCATGAATTTGCCGGAGTAGGGGAGTGGTTCCCCGTAAGCGGCCAGGGCCGCGTCGAACGTCGCTCCGCCCAGGCAGATGACTGCTTTGGGACGCAGGATGCCGACGAGCTCCTTGAAAAAAGCCTGGTCCTGGCCCATGGGCGTATCCAGGCTTCCGCTGGCGCTGCCGGTCCGGTAGCCCAGGACCAGGTTCGTGAAGAACAGGCTGCCGTTCCTGCGGTTCAGGTCGATGCCGAACGTCTCCCGGAACAGTTCCATCAGGTTCCGGTCGGTCGGGAACACCCTGTCCACGTCGTAGGGAGGGCCGGCCTTGATCTCCTCCACGGACAGGAGCGCCTTTCCCGCCTTCGGGCGCGGATTGCCCCAGTCCTGGCCAACGAGGAGAATATCCGGGGCCAGGTTGCCCCGTCCCTGCCAATACGTCCAGAGGTTGATCTCGTCCTCGCAGGCATCGCACCAGGTCAGCTCGGCTGCGCTGCCCTCCGGCGGGTAGGCGTCCCTGGCTTTTTCGATCAGCCAGCGGTAGCGCTCCTGCTTGCTCAGAAGGGGCTTTCCGAAGCTCTTCTGCCATGCGAGGCAGACCCGTTCTGGGTCGCCCGTCCCGTCCGGGTCCAACCTGGCGCGGACGGCCTCGTGGACCAGGAGGTGGTTTCCGGCTCCCAGCCAGAAATGTCCCCACGTAAGCGGCGGGATGGGCTGCGTCTCGAAGGAGGAGGCCCGGTAGGCCCTGCGGAATTCCCCCAGCGACACTTCCCCGTGCAGGTAGTCCATCCGGTAGAGCGCGCCGCCGGCAGTGGAAAACTCGATCGTGCCGGCCTCGCCCATGGCACCCGGCTCCGCATAGGAGAATACGACTATGCCGTTGAAATCAATATGATAGAGATTTTCGCGGGTCACGGGGATCGCGTCCACTTCAATTACCTCCTATCGGCCAAGGTGCCCAAAAGTGTGATCCGCTCCGGGGGTATTACATGCCCGTCGGCGTTCAGCGTCCCGGGCGCGATGGCCTTGTTCGTCCCGTGGTAGTCGCTCCCGCCGGAAACGAGCAGGCCCCTGTCCCGCGCGATCCCGGCCAGCCGCTCGCAGTCGGCCAGGGGGTATTTGGAGTAGAAGCACTCCAGGCCCAGGATACCGTAGCCGGACAGCTCGTCCAGCATGGCGGTGAATTGCGCCGGTCCGACCGCCTTCTCGCCCTCTCCGCCCAGGGGATGCGCCCACACGGGGATGCCGCCAGAGGCCAGGATGGCCCTCACGGCAGTCTCCGCCGAAATACGGCTGGAGCCGGTAGGGCAGAGGTTGATCACGTCCCGGATGGCCTCGACCCGGCTGGCAGCATAGCCGTACTTCACCATGAGGTTTCCCAGGTGGGGCTTGCCTGCGCTGGGGAGGCGGTGCAAGGCGTCCGTCTCCGCCTCGGGGAAGGTGATGCCACGGTCCTGGAGGAAGTTCAGCCGGAGGTTCAGCTTGCCCTCCCGCAGGGCCGCCCCTTCCCGTATGGAGGCCTGGAAGGCTGGGTGGGACGTGTCGCAGCGGTAGCCCAGGATATGGCACTTCCCGGTATCCATGCGGCAGGAGAACTCGATGCCGGGGACGAACGCCACGCCCTCCGGCAGGTTTTTCAGCAACTCCTCCGCCCCGGCCACGGTGTCGTGGTCGGTGAGGGCGAAGACTTCGATCCCGGCGGCCTTGGCCTTTTCGGCCAGCTGGAGCGGCGCGTCCGTCCCGTCCGACGCCGTGGAGTGCATATGCAGGTCGATTCGACTGGTCATTTCACCGCATCTCCTTCAAAGAGAGGGACAATTTTTCGAGGGCGTCAACGACTTCTCTCACAGCCTGCGGCAGGACATCCAAAGCGGCAGGGTCCCAAATCAACCGTTCTCCAAACAACTCGGCGGCGCAGTAGTCGGAGTTCCCTGCCGATCCTCCATAGTAGTAGGGTAGACCGAAGCGGTATTCCTCTTCTACCCGCATGAGTACACGGGCAAACTCTTTTGCTACATCGGGAGGGATCCGTTTTGTATGAGGTGTCTGTGTACCTTCACGCACCACGCAGCAGCGCTGCCGGAGAATAAACTCATAGCGTATCTCCCCCGGTTCAAGGCTGCTGAACGGCTTCTGCGCGGCGTTACGGCGCTCCAGAATGAATGGGTCATACCGTCTCAGATGTTCCAGATAGCCGTTAAGTTGATTCTGAACGCGTTTCGGTTCATACACCCGCGCACCTGTATCATGTTTTTCGAGTACCGCGACGTTCCGTCCTCCGCTCTCGGCGGAAGGAGCAATGCCAGGGCAGCTCTCAATATCGTATCCCCTCCGGCGAATGCCATCCAACTCCCTGTGATTCCTAGCAAGGAACGGTATCCGGGATACGCCGTAGTCGGTCACAAGCAGGAAAATGAACAGGACGTTGTTCTCCAGCGCGTAGCGCAGGAAGGGAAACTCGAACTTCCGGTGGAACGTCGGCCAGTCCCACTTGTCCGTGAAGACCATGACGGTCTTGGGAAGGTCCTTCGGCAGGCTTTGTCGCACTCTTTCGCAATGGACGCGGGCGGCTCTCAGGACGCCGTCGAGTTTGGCATCCCCGGAACATATCCCCAAGAATTCCGGGAAAACCTGCTCTGTCGGTTCACCGAACGGGTACGTGTTGATCGAGGATTCTCCGAACACGCGTGCATTCCGGCCTTCCGCAGCCTGGGCAAGGCACTCCGTCAAGGGGAGCGGTCCGCCGTCCTCCTCCGTCCTGCTGTCCTGCAGGACGTTCCAGGGTGCTTCCCGCATGGTCCCGGAGATCAGCATATCCTCGTCGCGGAACATGCGGCCCAGGTCGTCCAGCATGTGCCTGTCCCCGTACAGGTCGTTCAATATGTCTCTTCTCACCTTCCGCACCCCCTATCTGTCCGTCGTAGGGTAGTCCATGAATCGGTTCCAGGCCTTCCGGATGTCCTGGGGCTGGACCGTGTCGTCGAACTCGTACCGCATGGCGCCCATCTCCACCCATGCCTTTGCGGCGGGGTCCGGGGCGTCGAAAACCAGTTCCCTGTGCTGCTCCACCAACCGTCTCACGGCAAGGTAGCCGGATGCCTCTCCGAGCGCCTTGCCGGAGGAGCTGAACACGTACAGGCGCGTTCCGTCTTCCATGGTGGTATCCTCCTCACTGCCCCGAGAGCAGCGCTTTCTGCGTCTCCAACAGGGCCAATATCTGATATTTCAGCAGGAACGCCGCATCGTTCCAATCGAGGTAGCGCCGCTTGATCTCCTCCAGCATAGGCAGGACGTACGCCTCCGTCTCAGTGATGTACCGCGCCATCCTTTCCCTGGAAAAGCTGGAAGCCATGGTGGACAGGTTGCTGCACCGGTCCAGGCACTTCACCAGCATGGCCGCCTGGTTGCCGGATATGCCGCCGTAATACTCCTCCAGCGCCACCTTCCGGCCGACAGCCAGGAAGCGCCCGGCGTCCTTGGTGAGCAGGGCCACGGCGGTCCTCACCGGGACGGAGAAGGGCAGTTCCCCAGGCTCCGCGCCGCAGTCCTCGCACACGTCATGGAGCAGCGCCACGGCCAGCACCGTATCGTCCCGGATGCCTATGGCATGGGCGTGGCAGGCCATGGTGAGGGGATGGACCACGTAGGGGACGCTCCGGCCCGACCCCCTGGCCGGCTCGCGGGTCTGCCCCTGGTGGCACGAGCGCATGTAGGGCAGCGCCCGGTACGTCTCGTCCAGCCCCTCCGCCTGGGCGAAGGCCTTCAGCTTGGAGTACATGCGCTCTTCGGAAAACATCTGGTCGGACAGTTGCCACGAGACCGCGATGGGCGCCGCGTCGTCCAGCAGGTCGTCCGCGGTCGTCCTCAGCAGTTTCGCCAACTGCGGGATGCGGTCCGAGTCCGGCTGGGTCTTCCCGTTTTCCCACTGGCTGACCGCCTGGACGGTGACGAGGAGCTTGTCCGCGAGCTCCTGCTGGGTCATGCCGAGATCCTCCCGGCGCTGCCTGATCCTGTGTCCTCGCATCGCGTACGCCCCTCCTTTCGACATCAGTGTAGCACGCTGCGCCGCTTTGCGCAATCGAGTATCTCTTAAATCGGGGTAAAGCGCCGCTTGAATGGCCGGCTCGTCAGCGATGGCGGCGGTTACTGCCTATTAGGGTCATTGAAGCCGTCTTGGATTTAATTTGTAACAATCAGGCATCAATTCCATCTGGAAAACTTTTACGTTTGTTCCCTTATAGTGGTCGCAAATTTGGCTACGATACTTTTCCGCCGTTTTTGCCCCCAAGTAAACGGCGTTTATGCAAGACTGCAAATCAAATGCGAATCGGCTGATATCAAAAGGCAGCGGATTAAACTGATTGAGCACCTTCTCATGAAATACGCAGCGCCATTCTTTTTCGTAAGACCATTCTTCGGATTTGTATAAAGCCGCTTCGTAAATAGCTTGGTTGGCAGCAGCATTGTCTTGGTCCGCAAACGAACCAGGGATGAACTTCCGGTCTCGGTCGTACCGCACGGGATGAAGGTGCTGTGCCAGTCTCGAACTATGGAAATCGTATTCGATGCAGAAGCCCGTATGGTTTCTCGCATAATGGCTCCACATCAATATTGATTGCTTTGTTGCCGAAAAGCAGGCGACTCTAAACTCTTTTTTAAGTATACCAGTGAACTGGAAACGGCACTGGCACAATATACCGAGTTGCAGCAGGAGACGGTAGCTATGGACTCCACAGACCTTGATACGGCGCGTCAGGCCATCCGAGCTGCTAAAGAGTGCGAAACGATCCAGCGACTACATATCACCTATGAAAAGAAATTTGATTTCAGAACGCTGGCGCAGAGCCAAATAGATGTTGCCGAAATGTTGGATGAAACAGCGGAGTCAGTATCTATACGCCAGGAACTCCACCAGTTGCAGGGACAGCAGAATAGGCAAAGCCATGTGAAAGAACACAGCCGGGAGCAGTGGGGTTTATGAGCTATATTGATTGCTATAGCTACAGCATCTAATATCACTTACATCGCTCAGTCATAATGGACAATATTGTCTGACCTGTCTGACGCATCCCCTGCTGTGCCAAGATACCAATATTAGCGATGGTATTGTCAACACCCTTTGTGACAATGCCGTCTCCACTCTTGAACTCCTGATGATTTTTATACATGGAATAGCCAAGGATCCCCGCATCTACGCTGGCAGCGATCTTAGCGGCACAGGAGGGCTTTGCACCGTCGCAGATGGTGCCGCTGATGATCGCCACGGCGTTCACAATGGTATGGGCTATCGCCTCGTAGCTCCCGTCCAACAGATAGGCGATCCCGGCTCCTGCCCCCACGCCCGCGCTGACCGCGCCGCAGTAGGCCGAGAGACGGCCTATACCGCTTTTCTGGTGGATCGTCACCAGGTCGCTGACCAGCAGCGCCCGGCACAGCTTCTCCTGACTTACCCCCAGATACCTGGCGTACCGCACCACTGGCACGGAAGCGGTGATCCCCTGGTTGCCGGAGCCGGAGAGGATCACCACCGGCAGCTCGCATCCGCTCATCCGGGCATCGCTCCCGGCGGCGGCCCATGCTTTCGCCTCGGTCTTGATGTCCCCGGGGTACTCCGCCAGCAGCACAGAGCCGATATTGGCGCCCCAGTCATTTTGCAGGCCCTCCTCCGCGATGGCCGTGTTGCAGTCGATCTGCCGGCGCAGCAGCGGTATAGCATCCTCCAGATCCACTGTATCCGCAAATTTCAGAATATCCGCCACATTCAGCACGCTTTTATCCGTCAGATTGTCCTCGGCGGAATCTGTGACAGGCTTTTCCAGCAGGACCTCGCCGTCCCGTTCCTCCCGGACAATATTGCTGTGGCTGTTGGCGATATGTATGGAAGCGGAATGCTCTCCGGCCCAGCCGGTCAGCCGGATGTCCAGCATCCGGGTGGTATCGGCGCAGACGATTTCAATAGGCGTATCCTGAGAATAGGCCGCGATGGCTCCATGCCGCTCGACCGGGACATCGGAAATGACTTGCAGGACCTTCCCCGCGTCACCGGCCGCAACGCCCGCCGCGATGGCCGCACGGATGCCCTTCAGCCCTCCAGAGTTGGGGACGACAACGCTTTTCACGTTTTTAATGATATTGCCGGAAACCTCCGCCCGTATCCTTTCCGGCCAGACGCCCAGGATGTCCCGGAGCCGGGCGGCGGCATAGGCCAGGGCAATCGGCTCCGTGCAGCCCGTTGCGGGAACCAGTTCCTCTCTTAAAATGGAGAGATACGCTTTCTCCTTTTCAGCTGTCAGCATAATTTTTCCTCTTTTCTTCCTGTTATGTTTGATTGTGCCGGTCAGGGGATTCTACATAAATCCGCTCTCTGGAAAAGCCCTGTCCCCGGACCTCCTTGATCTGCGTGATAGTCAGAAATGCATTGGAATCAATAGCTTGGATCAGCGACTGCGCGGCATACAGCTTCCGGGGCGGGATCACACACAGTACGCCGCGCTGGGGCGTCCTGGTCCGGCCTGTCTCAATCTGGACCATGGTAATTCCCGCTTGCAGTTCCGTCAGGCATTTCTGGCGGATTTCCTCGTATTTGCCGGAAACCACAAAAATCTGTATCTGGGACTGCCCCAGGAGCATCACCCGGTCCAGCGCAATCGTTTCCACTACCAGCAGGACAATGCCATATAAAATCTGCTCCGGATCGGAAAACAGCGCCTGCGCACCCATGATGACGATATCCGTCAGATAGACCGCCACAGAGACCGGGATATGGATCCATTTGTGCAGCACGAGATTGACCACGTCCGTTCCGCCGGTGGAGGACCCTACCCGCATAACCAGCCCTACGGCGATCCCTACCAGCCCGCCGCCCAGCAGGGCCGCCAGCAGTGGGTCGGTTGTCAGCTGGTCAATGCCCGGTATCCGCTGCGCCGCGCCCAGGAAAAAGGGGTAAAGCAGCGAGCTGGCAATGGTGGCCAGCACGAACCGCCACCCCAGCACCGCCCATCCCAACGCTAACGCCATCAGGTTCACACCCAAAACGATTGCCGCCGTGTCCAGCGGAATCACCTTGCCAAGGACGATCCCAACGCCGGTAGCGCCGCCCATAATCGCGCCGCTGGGCAGGATGAACGCCGCCACAGCGAATCCCAGCAGCATGTTCCCGACTAAAATCGCGGAACCAACTTCCGCCGCTTTTTTGAAGCGTTTGGCTGAATGAACTGTCTTTCCCATGTCAAAGCACCATGATTTTGTCCAGCCATCCGGCACAGGCATCCACCTGCTGTCGGGAGCCAAGGATGCAGACGCTCCCACGCGACGCCAGCTCCTCCACAGGGCCCGCCAGGGCCGCCAGATCTCCCGGGGCGGCGGAGAGCATCTCCCAGCGGACGCGGCACCGGTCCTCATGGCTGATTTGCCGCCAATAGAGGACGTCGGAAATTTTGCCTTTCATGCGGGGCGTCAGAAGCGGGTCGGATTCTGCCACCGTGCCGGTAATCATGCCGGTCAGGTCCATATCCGCAATGCCCCGCAGGAAGTCAGCGGAGGCCCGGTAGCAGTCCAGGGTCCGGGCGGCGCTGGGGTCGCGGTAGGAGTAAAATCCCGCGAAGCCGGTGTCCCGCAGAACCATTCCCGTGCCGTAGGCCCCGCCCTGAACCCGCACCGTGTTCCACAGGTGGGCCAGGGAGACGGTACGGCCCATGACCTTCGCCGTGCCCCGCCCGGCTTCCGGGAAAACGCCGCCCAGCACCGCGTAGGATACACCGGAGGGAATCACAATCCCTTCCCGCCGGGATTTCCAGGGCGGGATGGACGCCGTGCGGGGCAGGAGGAAGTTCCCTTCCGGCAGGCGATCCGACATCATTTGGGCGGTGGCTCCGGCGGAGGATTCGTTCCCAGCGGTGACGCTGATTGTCACGCGGGCGCGGCAGAAAACGCGCCGGGACAGGGCTTTCAGGTCCTCCGCCAGGGCGGGGAAGCGGGCGGGGAAGTCCTGCTCCAACTCCGCCAGCCACCGCAGGAAGGTGATGCCAGATGCCTGCTCCTGCACGGCTCCCTCGGCGGTGGAACAGGCCAGGACCCTCGACATGGCGGCGCTGTGCCCCGCCATGACCATCTGTTCCGCCATCGCCGCTCGCTGCTGGCGCAGGAATGCCAGCACCTGATCCGAATTTTCCCAGCGCTGCCCCGTCAGAAGCTCTGTCAGGAAGGACAGGGCTTTTTCCAGCTTCGCGTCCAGAACGCTGCATGAAACACACAGGAATGTCCGGCAGCGGGCGGGGGCATTCTGCTGGCCGTATGCTTCGATTGTGAACCGGATGTTCCCGAACAGGGAGCGTATTTCCCGGCTGAGGTCCGCCAGGGCGTGCTTCTCCGTGTCCAGACTGCCGAATAATTGGGCCATAAAGGACACTTTAGACAGTTCGTCCGGCGTCAGATCGTCCAGGGCAAAATAGAGATTGCAGTAGGTGATCCCGCTGGTGGGCAGATCGTGGCGCAGGAGCGTTATATGGGAGGAGACTTCCTCCGCCAGGGGCAGCTTTTCCGGTTCCGCCGGAACCTGGTCAAGGCGCAGCCTGGGAATTGTTTCCAGCTGCTCCGGTGTGTCTGGCGCATTCTGCCAGGCGGCTATGGACTCCTGGCAGCGGCGGACGGCGGCGGTCTCTTCTGCGCTCCAGCCGGATTGGATGGCACTGAGACGGGCTGCTTCCTGGGCCTGGCGCTCCTGCCCGATGGTGTGGGAGGGCAGCATCAGGACCCGGCAATGATGGGGGTTCTCTAAAATAAGCCGCTTCAGCAGCTCCTCAAAATAGCCCGCTTCGCATTTTTCCCGCAGTCCATCAAAAAGTGTCCCGACGCTGAGATTTGCCGCCGGGCTGCCACCGTAGAGCCAGCTCTCCAATACCTGGGAGTAAAGCATGATCCCTTGGGGCGTCTGGCCGTAGTCCCGCTGCCGGGCCTCAAACTCCAGGTTGTCCAGCACGGCGAGAATCCTCCGGTGATCCAGGCTCTCCCGGGACAGCCGCTCCAGCTCCTCCCGGAGGGCGGCGGACACCTCGTCCGCCTTGTTGTCGGCAATGTCCCGGGCTTCCAGCGTGAACCACGGCTGCTGGACGCCGCCACAAATCTCCAAGTGGACATCCCGGGCAAGGCCGCTCTCCAGAAGGCGCCGCTTCAGCGGGGCCTGGTTGTCCCCGCAGAGGACGTCCGATAATGCTTGCAGAGCCGTCAGCGTTTCCCGATCCCGGAAGGTACAGGCAACGTACCCGTCCGCCAGCCGGGCGCGGCCCTCCGGGGATTCCTGGGGGGACAGCTCGTAGGAAACGGTGGTCATGCCCGCTTCAATGGGCTTTTGCAGCGGAATTGCTTCCGGCGCGGGACGGCGGTCGTAGACGGAGAGATATTCTTCGTCCAGGATCGAGAGGACTTGCGCGATGTCTACGCTGCCGTCCAAGAATATGTAGGCATTGGACGGGTGGTAGAGACGGCTGTGGGCGGCGGCAAAGGACTCATAGGTCAGCTCCGGAATGTGCTCCGGGTCGCCGCCGGCAACAAAACGGCAGCAGGTGTCCGGGAACAGAAGCCGGGTTACTTCCCGCTCCAGAAGAGTGTCCGGGGAGGAAAAAGCTCCCTTCATCTCGTTGAATACCACGCCCTTGATGGAAAGCGCGTTGTTTTCGTCCAACTCGTAGTGCCAGCCCTCCTGGCCGAAAATCTCCGGCTTGGAATGGAGCAGCGGATGCAGCACCGCGTCCATGTAGACCCGCAGGAGATTGATAAAATCCTGGCTGTTCCGGCTGGATACCGGATAGATGGTCTTGTCCGGGAAGGTCATGGCGTTGAGGAAAGTGTTCAGGGAGCTTTTCATCAATTCCACAAACGGTTCCTTTACCGGATAGCGCTCCGAACCGCACAGGACGGAATGCTCCAGAATATGGAATACACCCGTGTTGTCCCAGGGCTGGGTCTGGAAAGCAATGCCAAAGGTCTTGTTCTCCTCCGCCCGGTCCAGCCAGACCAGTCTGGCTCCGGATTTCCGGTGCTCCATCTGCCAGAGGTCCGCTTCCAGTTCGTCGATGCGCTGCCGGTTGAGGACAATAAAATCTGAAAGGATACTGTTCTTTTCCATAATGGCCTCCTCATAGTGAAAGCTTCCTTTTTCTGCTTGGGTGTTACCATTATAAATGTTTTTTCAGCCGCCGCAAGGCGGCTGGTTCATTCTGTCCATTTCTCCGACAATTCTGTCTCATTCGCTAAAGTTCCGTCCCTTTCATGCCGGTTCCGGCAAAAGGACAGAGCATCCGCATCAGTACAGAATGAACCGTTTCCGGGGCGGAATAAACAAACGGTATTGATTTTCCCGGAAAAAATGATATGGTTGCATTCAGAAAAATTCTGGGAGAGGTGCATCACATGTACGATCTGCTTATTATCGGCAGCGGACCTGCCGGTATTTCCGCCGCGCTGAGCGCAAAGGCTCGGGACCTGGATTTCCTCTGGTTCGGTTCCAGGGTGTTAAGCCCTAAGATTACGAAAGCTGAGCGCGTCATGAATTATCCGGGGCTTCCGGCAGTCACCGGGCCGGAAATGCGCGATGTCTTCCTGCGTCAGATCGACGGGCTGGGTATCGAAATCCGGGAGGAACGGGTCAATTCGATTTATGACATGAGCGGCTATTATACCGCCGTAGTCAACGACAAGATGTACGACGGCAGAACCGTCATCCTTGCCGCCGGCGTGTCCAACAGCCGGGAAATTCCTGGCGAGAGCCGCCTGCTGGGAAAGGGCGTCAGCTATTGCGCTACCTGCGACGGGGAACTGTACAGGGGCAAGCGGATCGCCGTGGTCTGCACGGACCCCAGTTTGGAGGAGGAGATCGAGTTTCTGGCGGACCTGGCCGCAGAGGTATTTCTCTGCACCAGCTATAAGGACTGCGGCATCCATCGGGACAATGTGCTGCATGTTGTGGGCTATCCTGCTGAAATTTTGGGAGAGGACCGGGTTTCCGGACTCATCTGCGGCGGGGAGACGGTGGCGGCGGATGGGATTTTCTGCCTGCGCTCCTGCGTGGCTCCGGCGGCGCTGCTGCCGGGACTGAAGGCGGAGAATGGGCATATCCAGGTGGACCGGCAGCAGCGGACCAATCTGCCGGGATGCTTCGCCGCCGGGGACTGCACGGGACGGCCCTATCAGTACGCGAAAGCGGTGGGCGAGGGCAATGCGGCCCTGCACAGCGCGGTGGAATATTTGAAAAAACTGGAGGTGCAGCAATGAAATCAAGAGTGCTGCGGGCGAAGGATTACCGGGAGGTGGATGTGAAGCCCCTGCTGAAGCCCTTCGCGCCGGATGAAGCGGCGCTGGAAGCGGAGCTGCGGCGGCTGACCAATCCGTATATCCGCTGGGAGGACGGTACAACGGTTTCCCCCGGGGACCAGGTGGTGTGCCGCCTGGCGTCGGACTGCCCCAGGTTCCAGAGGGAGAAGGTTCGGTTCGTGGCTGGGAGCGGCATGTTCCACAAGGAGCTGGAGGATATGTCCACCGGCATGGAGGTGGGCGAAACCAGGGAGGCCGTTCTGCCGGAGGGCAAAGTCTCCCTTACGCTGACGGGCGTGATGAACCGCGTGGTGCCGGAAGCCAGCGATGAAATGGTGGAGAAGCTGGGGTTGGAGGGCGTGCATACTGTGGCGGCGTACCGGGCGTACCTGCTGGAACAGCAGAAAGAGGCCGCGTTCCAGGAGGATTCCTACGATGCGCTGAACCACCTGATGCGGGAGGTCATCAGCGGCTCGGAATTTGTCCTGGACCGGGAAGACTGGGAGGAACCCATCAACCGGGAACTGGATCGCTGCCGGACGCTGTGCCGCCAGGAGGGCATGGTTCTGGAGGAGATGACCCCGGAGCAGTTTAACGGGCGCATCCCGGTAAAAAGCTACCATGAGCTGGTTGCCATGCTGCAATACGAGGGCTGGGACAAGCTCTGCCGCTATCTGCTGGGCTGTTTGTACGCCGGAAGCGACGGCTTCCGAACAGGGGAAGCGGAGTATGGGAAATTTATCGCGGACTATGTCAGGTCCTGGCACGTCTCCGAGGAGAACGCCCGGGAAGCCAACCCCTATGACAGCTTTCTCTTCAACGAGTACGCCGGACACGCCTATACGGTGCTGAAAGAATACATCAGAAAATTTTATTAAGGGAGGAACCCATCATGGCGATTCAAAACGCAGACAAGAACAATTTCAAAGAACTGATTGGAGAAGATTTCGTGATTGCCGATTTCTACGGCACCACCTGCGTCCCCTGCAAACTGTTCTCCAAGATCCTGGAGGATATCGAGGCGGAGATACCCTTCCTGAACATCGTCAAGCTCAATACCACCGAGAATCCGGAGATTGCGGAGGAGTACGGCATTACCGCCGTCCCCACCATCCACTTCTATAAGGATGGCAAGCTAGTGGACAGCCATGTGGGTGTCATGCAGCCTCAGGCAGTGAAGGATGTGATTGCCCAGTACATGTATGCGTAATGCGGACAGATTAAGCCGCCTTTCGGACAGAATCGACACGCACCCTTTTCTGATCGTGCCGGATATGCTATGATACACCCACTAACAAAAGGGAGGACTTATTCCATGAAATGCGCTGCAAAACGTACCTTCTGCGCCCTGCTGTCGTTGGTTCTTGTGTGCGGTCTTGCCGCCTGCGGCGGCGCAAAGGCCGTTGACCCCAAGACCTGTACATACGACGAGATGGTGGACTACCTCACCGCCAAGGGCTATATCCCCAAGGACGCAACTCCCGTGGACATGCTCACCACCGAGGGCTACCTCACGGACAATACCGGCGGGGAGATCCCCTTCGCCCCCTTCGCCGACAAGGCCCAGGATTATGACGGGCTGTGGCTGATGTGGTGGGACGCTGCCGCCCCCTCCGAAGCGTATACCAACTGCTTCCAGAACCTTGCCATGAACGGCGGCACGGTCGTCTATATGGGCGGTGCTGCCGTCTTGGAGACCGCTGCCCATAATGGCAGCTTCGCCATCGCCTTTGGGGATGGGTACGCCCAGAAGGATGCCGTTATGGCTGATTTCCAGGGGCTTTCCGGGAAATAAGGACATATGGACGCCCCTACCCTATCCAATACTGGATAGGGCGGGGGCGTTTCTCTGAAAAGTACATACGAGGAAGGAGAAATCAATGGAAACCAACGCAATTTTCCGAAAAAATTACGGCAGCTTCCGCCGCTTCTTCTCCATGCTGGGCAAGGCGGATCTGCCCTATCTGTGGATCATCGGCTACCTGGCGGCCAGCGCCGTCATTGCCAACGTGGGCGTCAGCACCACCGAGTATAGCGCCGCCCTCTTCGCCGGGAACGTGGGGCTGACGGCGGTGGTACTGCCTTACCTGTTCTATCAGATTCTCTCGCTGATCCTTGGCTCCGTCACCGGGCTTATCAACAATCTCTGCGAGGCCCGTATGGACCGGAACCTGCGCCGGATGGTCTGGAGCAAGACAGTGAGCCTGCCCCTGCGGTTCTATGAGAACAACAACCCCAAAGAACTGCTCAGCCGTATCACCACCGACATTTCCAGCATCAGCAGCCTGGTCATGAAGGTATTCCTCCCCATCTTCACCACCGCCTATGCCAGCTTCGTCATTCTTCGGAAGGTCTCCAGCTATGACGGGGCTTTGATGTGGTCCCTGGTGGCGGCGCTGCCGGTGAACATCCTCATCAGCTTTATCCTGGGCCGCCTGCAATTCGGCGTGCAGGACCTCATCAACCGCCGCAACGCCGAGCTGACCGCCTCCGTGGCGGAGCGGACCAACAACCTGATGCTCATCAAGTCCATGGGCACCGAGGCGAAGGAATCCGGCGCCGGGGAAGAGCGGATGAAGGCCAGCTACCGCGCCGCCGGGATGAACATCTGGATCACCGGCCTGGCGGTGCCCATCCAGGCCATTGCCGGGGTGCTGCAAACCATCGTCATTATCCTGGTGGGCCGGGGCTACTACGCCTCTGGCGCACTGAGCCTGACGGAATGGATCGCCTATTACGGCTTCGCCGTCCAGCTCACCAGCATCCTCAGCGGCTACTGCGGCTACTGGACCTCCTTCAAGCGCGCCCAGGGGGCGGTGGACCGGGTGAGCCAGATCATGGCCGAGCGCTCCGAGGACCTGGGCGCGGGAGACGCTATGGGTTCCCCCGCCGGAGGGATCCATTTTGAAAAGGTAGATTTCTCCTTCGGGAGCAAGCCGCTGTTCCAGGGCCTGGACCTGGATATCCCCGCCGGGCGGATCACCGCCGTCGTCGGGCCTTCCGGGTCGGGAAAGACTACTCTCCTGAACTTGATTGACCGCCTCTATCCCCTGGACGGCGGGTCGGTGCAGATCGGGGGAAAGGATACGGCGGAGTATTCCCTGTCCAGCTTCCGCCGGGCTTTGGGGTACGTGACCCAGGAGAGCGTCATGTATGCCGGGACCATCCGGGACAACCTGCTCCACGGCCTGGGCCGGGTCCCGCCGGATAAGGAGCTGGACGAAGCCTGCGCCGCCGTGGGTATCCTGGACTATGTCCGCCGCCAGCCGATGGGGTACGACGCCCCGGTGGGCGAGAGCGGGGCCAGCCTTTCCGGCGGGCAGCGGCAGCGGTTCTCCGTGGCCCGGGCCCTGCTGAAAAAGCCGGACTGCCTGCTGCTGGACGAGGTCACCGCCGCTATGGACATCGGCGGCAAGGCGGGCGTTTGGGCCAGCATCCGGCAGGTCATGGCGGGAAAGACCGTGGTCTATGTGGCCCATGACGCCCAGACCATACGCAACGCGGATTACCTGATTGTCCTCCGGGACGGCAGGGTGCAGTCCGCCGGGGAGCGGGAGGATGTTCTGGCTTCCGACCCCTACTGCCGGGAAATGATGGAAAATGGAGAGGAGGAGCGCTGAGATGAAAAACAAGGAACAGCAGAAAGAAAAATTCTCCTTCCGCTCCTATATCACATTTTATACCCGCTTCCCCATCCCCTGGTGGCTCTTCATCGCTTCCCTGGTGTTCAGTCTCATCAATACCGAGGTTTTCCTGGCGATTTCGAAGTATGTCATCCAGATCAATAAGGGTGAGCTTTACAATGGAGTTATCATCGGCTACGCCCTGCTGACCGTCCTCAATGCCGCCATCTCCATGGGAAGCAATATCTGCGGCGAGTACGGCATCCAGAAGGTCACCCTCCGGGCCAGGAAGCTGCTGTGGGACAAGATCCTCCACCTGCCCATGCGGGAGGTGGAGCGCCGCCAGCCCTCGTCCCTGATCTCCGGCGTGGTCAACGATATTACCGAAGCAAGCTCGGTGATCCGTGTGATTTTTTCCGTCGTGGCATCCATTTACGGGTTTATCCGCTGCTGCGTGGAAATGGCCCGGTTCAACGCGAAGCTTTCCGCTTATATGCTGCTGCTGGTTCCCCTTGCCATCGGGGTATTCGCCCTGGTGGGGCATTTGCAGTACCGCATGATGCTGCGGCGGTACGAGAGCCTGAACACGATGACGGAGTTCTTTTCCGAGCATATTTCCGCCGCCAAGCACGTCAAAGCACAGGCTATGGAGGATTTGGAGACGGAGGAAGGGCTGCGGGCCATTGACGAGCGCTATAAGGCGGATGTCTATTACGCCTTTATGGAGGTTTTGCAGGTGTTCTCCAATACGCTGTATACGTCCATTGGCAGCATTGCCATTGCCCTGTTCGGCTCCGATATGATCCGCAAGGGCCAGATGCCGGATACGGGCATCAATGACTTTACCACCTATAAGGGCAGGGTGGATCAGTACCAGGCGGAGGTCCTGACCCATTACCAGACCCTCAAGGGCACCCAGGGCGCTATGCAGTACGTTGGCGTTCTCTTAGACGGTCCGGAGGAGGACCCGGACGCCGGGTACGACCTGCCGGAAGGACGGACGGGACAGGATATCGTACTGGATCGGGTGAGCTTCGGCTATGTTCCCCAGCAGCCGGTACTCCACGACCTGAGCCTTACCATCCCCGCCGGGAAGACCACCGCTATTATTGGAAACAATGGCTGCGGCAAGTCCACCCTGCTCAAGCTGCTCCAGGGCGTCTATCCGCCGGACAGCGGCCGGGTATGGCTGGGGAAATCCGCCGTGGATGAGGTGAAGCTGGCACAGCTGCGCCGCCGGTTCGGCTGCGTCCTCCAGCATAACCCCTTGTTCTCCGGCTCCGTCCGTGATAATATAGCCTATGGTGAAACGGGGGAGGTATCGGATGAAGCCATCGCCGGGGCCGCAAGGCTGGCGGACGCGGACGGCTTTATCTGCCAGTTGCCCCAGGGATATGATTCTGATGTAGGCATGGGCGGGGCGCTGCTCTCCGGCGGGCAGCGCCAGCGGGTGGCTATCGCCCGGACGCTGCTGTCCGACCCGGATTACCTGCTGATGGACGAGGCCGGGGCCAGCTTAGACCACAAGAGCGATATGACCATCTTCCGTACCGTTCGGGAGCATATGAAGGGCCGGACCATCGTAGTGGTGGCGCATGACATGCGCTCGGTTATGGAAGCGGACTATATCATCGTTCTGAACAGCGGGTCCCTGGAAGCGGCGGGTACCCATGAGGAGCTGCTGAAAACCAGTCCTACTTATCGCACCTATCTGGAGCTCCAGGGCTGCGCCCTGACGGGAGAGGAGGTCAGCCGATGAAACGCTTTACCATCATTTTTTCCATCCTGCTGGCGCTGGGTTTTGGCGCGGTGCTGGCCTATGTGGCGGCATCGCCGGAGTTCGTCCCGCCCTCCCAGCTCATCGGCGAGGGGGAGGACCCCGATGCTCCCATCTGGGATATGACCATGGATGAGGTTCTGGCGGAAATCGCGGCCCAGGGGCTCATTGCTGACCCGTCCACTGCGCTCACACTGGCCACCGATGGCCTGTGTACCGATGCCCGCCAGGTCAGCGGCGCAGAATTTTACTGGTGGGATCTGGACAACCTGAAGGAAGGCAGCATGGAGGAAACCTCCTACAAGAGCCTGAAGGCGGAGGGAATCATCAATCTCTACGGCAATGGACACATCATCAGCTATGTCCATAACGGACCGTTCGCGTTGTGGATGGACCTCTATGAAGGCGATGCCAAGGCGCTGGAGCAGGCGTTCCGGGCTGTGGGGCAGTCCAAGTAAAAAACAGGGAGGGATTGACGATGGCGGAGATGAAAGTCCTGCTGGTGGACAGCGACGAGCGGCTGCGGGGCGAACTGGCAGTTATGCTGCACGCCTTCCAGAGTTTCCGGATAGCCGGGACCGTACAGACCACGGATGAGGCTATCGAATATATCCAGTCCAATGATGTGGACGTTATCTTTGTCAACCACCAGCCCGCCGATCCCCGCACCACCGGGGTAGGGGAGTATTTGTCCGCCGTTTTGGCGCAGAGCCATCCCCATATCCAAGTGGTGGTCTATTCTGGCTCGGAGGAATGGGCGTTCAATGCCTTCCGCTGCCAGTGTGCCGGGTACCTGCTGACGCCCTTTGACCCCCTTGCGTTCCAGTCTCTGGTCAACCGGCTGCGCTATGTGTTCGACCTTCAGCAGGCGAAGCGGGAGGTTTCCAACCGGAGCATCATGATCAAGACCCGCAGCGGCTATCAACTGACCCGTCTCAGCGATATCCTCTTTATTGAGCGCTGTAACCGGAAGAACCGCATCGTCACCACTGACGGACAGGAAATCTCTCTGCTGGGGTACACCATGAATCAACTGGAAGATATGCTGGAGGGCTGCGGGTTCTACCGCTGTTATCAATCCTTCATTGTCAATCTATCCCAGGTGGTGGCGGTCCGGGCGGACAATGAGGCAAAAAATTATGCGATTCGCTTCAAGGAGTATGAGGGGGAGATTCTGCTCAGCCGGGAAAAATACGCGGAGTTGGTGGCACTTCTGAAGGGACGGTACGCGAGGATCAATATCTGATGCTATGCTTTTGACTGCTGTATTGACCACATCTGTCCCTCAATGGAAAGCCTTATGCTATGGATGAACCACAGCTTATAAGAAAAGCAAGGGCCTGCGAAAATATCTCCATTTTTTTCGCAGGCCCTTGTTTTTCTATTCTGATTGCCCCTATCGCACACGCTGTCCCTTTGGGGACATTTCTTTTTGATTCAGGACTTTCCTCCTAAAGCATCTGGTATAGCCCACTACGGTAATTATGAGAGTGTGGATAACGATCGCTTTCACAATTTGAGTAATCGCAGTGTAAATGTCGGATGACAATGTTGCCCGTTTCCTCAAAAAATATGCCGATTTAGCGAGAATGGAAAAACCTGACATCCCTGAAAGGATCCATCCCCACATGTTCAGGAAGTCGCGTGCCATGCACCTTTACCGTGCGGGAATGCCGCTGGCCCTTTTAGCGGAATTTCTCGGCCATGAGGATCCAGAAACGACCCGTATCTACGCATATGCTGACACTGAGATGAAACGCAAAGCGATTGAAAAGGCTTCGCAAAATGTTGGGGAAGTCGCCAGCCTCCCCACAGAAAAAGCGTTTTGGGAAGGTGATGACGACATCATCGGGCGACTCTGTAGGGGATACTAATCAAAAAGATTATTCCGATAAAATAGCATAGACAGTTTAATTCATGCAGACTGTATATAGTTTTTTTAGGCGGCCTGTGCTAAAATCGGAATAATCAGAGAATCGGAATAGTCAAGATAAAAATCCTCATCTTCATAACGCATCAGCTTTTGTCTTGCTACAAAACAGAAACCGCGTCCTAATTCCAACAGAAATTCCTGTAATTTATCTATCAATGCCTGCTCTAAATCCGACTCTCGCAGGGACGGGTAATCTTTCAGATCGAGGAACTCCAGCACATACGGGTCTTTGATGAAATTTTCCGCAGCTAAAGGTGCTGTAAGTTCAACAGCTTCGGCCCTTACAGGTGCCTGTTCTCTGCTTGCAAGAAGCCGCTCATAGTATAGGGTGGAAATCTGTCGTTCCAGTTGGCGGCTCGACCATGCGGAGGCGATTGCCTCGTCCATATACCATTGCCTTGCCTGCTCATTTTCCACCGAAAGCAGGAGGCGGTAGTGTGTCCAGGTCAATTGCGAACGCAGTGCGTTCGTATTTGGAAACACCACATAAAACTTTTTCATCTGTTGCAATGTTCGCACAGAAAAGCCCTTGCCAAAGTCCTTGGTCAAACGGCTGGATAACTCCTGCAAAACAGATTTTCCATAATCGGCCCGCGCATTGCCATTCTGCTCATGCTCTACAATGATGCGCCCAATCTGCCAGTAGGCTTGTATCATCGCAAAGTTGACCGCGCTGTATGCCTGATTGCGCGACAGCAGGAGGGTTTCCCTTATTTTATAGTCGAAGCAGTTGAAAATCGGTAAAGTTCGGCGGTCAAAACAGGGCGTGGACTTCGTTGTTGTCCTTGGCGGGCGTCAGCCCGCCTGCGTCCTCCGCCTCGCCACACCCGGTTTTCCCTCGCCTCCTTTTTACCGATTCTCAACTGCTTCGACTATAGAATAGATGTCCTCATAGGGAACTAATTCACTGTTATTCATCCAAAGCCGTTCCTTTCTCTGTCACCTTATACATTTATTGGCCTGCTGTCTAATATATCCGAATCATTAATATAAAGCTCATGGATTTCTTGTATTCCTGCAATCGTTGCGGCAGAGACTATAAGCCTACGCTCATATTGGGGAGTTCGCATTAACACATGAACGCTGCTCAAACATTGCTGGGCGAATTATTCGCCACTCTTGATCGTACTCATGGCATTTTCTCTTAATCAAGCAAATCCGTTCAATTTCCCATATAAGTGAGGATTTTACATATTCATGGAGAGGCGCTAACGCCATATTATTTTGCTTCTCTATTTTTTCCACCAGCCAAATCCCTAATGCGTATTTTGTCGCATCGTATCTTATTTTATCTCTCCTAAAAAAGAATTCCATTAAGAGTATACATAAGAAATCGATACATGTCATGTAAAGCATAGGAGTCCATTTGGTAACTACTTTAGCTGCCCAGATTGTATGTGTTATATTGAATAGTAGAGAAATTAAACTGCAAACTTGAATTTTTCTGAGTTTTCCCTTATAATCATCTATAATGTAAAGGATCGTGTCACCCGGATTAACTGCGTCAAGCATGAGCCGCTGCTGCTCCTTGAAGGCAGTGTCCCCATGTTCAAATTCCAGCCAACCCCTTTCCACTCCCTGTTTCTTCAATTCTCGCGTTTGCCGATTGATGTCCTGCCGGTCCTCACTGGTGGAGCATCTGGCATATCCATGTATCACAGAAATCCCCTAAATTTTACACTTTTTGAGACTGCAGAGTGGCAATCCCATGTGTAAAGGAAATCAACTGTTTTTTGATACAGGATATTTATGCGTTTCCCATCCACCTCATCCAAGGAGTGTGTGTCACACGCCTAACCCGAATGATATGGCTGAGGCCGACAAATGCCTACATAAATTATCTCACGCCGTATGTATGATCGATGCGATCGCAATCGGCATAGCAGCAATACTGGATTATATGCGGACGGTTGCCGGGGCTGATATAGACGCATGGCTCCATGTTGTCATATTGGGCCAGGTTCTCGGCGTCTGACAGTTCAGCCACAGCGTGGGTTGCGTCAGAACCATGTACCATCAATCGGTCATTGGGCGTCAGATTACCGTGGTAAAAGCTTTTGAGCGTCTGGTTATACACAACATCGCCCTCTACCAGATCGGCAATCAGCTGACCGATTCGTGAAAGGTCCTCATATGTCCACCCGGTCATCACCAGCATGGGGTCCCAGTCGGTGTAGTTGCAAATTTCCTCCGCCATGCGATCATAGTTGCACTCATAGCGAAGGTGACCCATCTCCATAAGGTCCTGGATGGTATCGTACCGCCCACTTCGACGACGCTTGGCAAATTAGACTCCGTTATCTCTGCCAGGTCAAACAGGCTTGCTGCCATAAAGGCGGCTTTTTCTTTTTGTTTCAGTTTTCATCTGGTTTTACCTCCCATGTCATTCCTCAAAATTCGATTTGCTTCCCGGAGCAAAATGTCCTGGGCAAACACCACTGTCTGCCCGTTGCCGTGGATGGCGGCGGTTTTGGTGATATGCTGTTTCTCTTCCGCATTTAAGGTGATGCGGATTGTTTCTGTTCGTTTACCGCCGCATTGTTTCCAAAACGGTGCAACATGGTATTTTTTCGCTAAAGAGTCTAGATAATGTCTACACGAATCAGGCGTGAATAGTAGCCCAAATAGCGATACAGCGGACGTGTACCGCAGCAATAAAGGCATCTGAGGTCTTGGCATAACGAGTGGCAATGCCCCTCCAGCGTTTCA
>ERZ779621.149-NODE-149-length-43835-cov-12.621905_pt1 | contig 43835 bp, 52 predicted proteins | sample MGYA00514215_ERZ779621 | MGnify/ENA primary metagenome ERZ779621 (study PRJEB29562, sample SAMEA4376715) | mouse gut metagenome | isolation source: Cecum | study: EMG produced TPA metagenomics assembly of the A DSS colitis mouse model was used to assess the...
TTGGGTACTTTTTGTTCACACAAAAAGTACCCGAGGGGCGTCCGGGGGCGAGAAGGCCCCGGGCCAAAGGGCAGAAGCGGCTATCATCAAAACCGCCCATGGCCCAATAACGATACTACAGTCCGAATCGGGCCAGCACCAGCACCCCAGCCAAAATCGCCCCATACGCCAAAAGAACCAAATAATCCCTCATCTGATAATGCAGCACATGAAGCTTCGTCCGTCCGGCGTCGCCGTGGTAGCAGCGGCATTCCATGGCTACCGCAAGCTCGTCCGCCCGGCGGAACGCGCTGATGAACAGAGGCACCAGAATGGGGACCAGCGCTCTCGCCCGCTGGAGCAGATTTCCGCTCTCAAAATCCGCTCCGCGGGCCTTCTGAGCCGACATGATCTTATCCGTCTCCTCAATGAGCGTGGGGATGAACCGCAGGGCAATGGACATAATCATCGCCAGCTCATGAACCGGGACCCGGATCTTTTTCAGCGGTCCCAGAAGGGTCTCCAGGCCGTCCGTCAGGGCGATGGGACTGGTGGTGTAGGTCAGCAGGAATGTCCCCATAATCAGCATGGTGATGCGCAGGATCATGAAAAAGGCGGTGAAAATGCCCTCCTTCGTGATCTTGAAAATCCAGAAGGACACCCAAATTTCGCCGGGGGTATAGAACAGGTTCAGAACCGCTGTAAAGCAGATAATGAACAGAATGGGCTTTAATCCCCGCACCAGAGCCCGGAGCGCTACGCCGGAGACCATGATCCCCGCGATGAGCAGCACCGCCGCCAAAGCGTAGGACACAAACCATTTGGCACAGAAAAGAGCCACAATATACAGAACCGTTAATAGGATCTTTGTCCGGGGATCCAGGTGGTGAGCCAGGGAATTTCCGGGGAAATACTGGCCCAGGGTGATATCCTTCAGCATATCAGGCCCTCCCCCCCTTCAGCGCCGACAGGGCGGCGCGCAGGTCCGCTACCGTATAGACCGCCGGGTCCACCGGCACGCCCCGTCTGACCAGCTCCATGGCCACCTGGGTCACCTGGGGCACGTTCAGCCCTACATCAATGAGTTCCTGCGCACGGCTGAACACCTCATGGGGTGTGCCGGACATGACCACGCCAGCGTCCGCCAGAACTACGATGCGGTCCACGTTCTCCGCCACCTCGTCCATGCTGTGACTCACCATGACCACGGTGGTGCCCTTCTCCTTATGATAGGCCCGGATGTTCTCCAGCAGGCTCCTGCGGCCCGCCGGGTCCAGACCGGCGGAAGGCTCGTCCAGAATCAGGACCTCCGGCTCCATAGCGATCACTCCCGCGATTGCCACCCGGCGCTTCTGTCCGCCGGAGAGGTCAAAGGGAGATTTCTCCAGAAGCTCCTCCTCCAATCCCGCAAAGGCGGCGGAGGCGCGGACCCGGCGGTCGATCTCCCGCTCGTCCAGGCCCATGTTCTTCGGGCCGAAGGCGATGTCCTTATAGGCAGTCTCCTCAAAGAGCTGGTACTCCGGGTACTGGAAGACCAGGCCCACCCGGAAGCGGACGTCCCGTATCTTTTTCGGCTCCGCCCAGATGTCCCGGTCACCCAGCAGGATCCTTCCTCCGGTGGGCTTCAAAAGGCCGTTGAGATGCTGGATGAGGGTGGATTTCCCGGAGCCGGTGTGGCCGATGACGCCCAGGAACTCCCCCTGATAGATCTCCATACTCACGTCCTTTACCGCGCTGCGGCAGAAGGGCGTGTTTTCTCCGTAGGTATGGGTCAGATTTTCCACACGAATAATGGATTTCAAGCTTATTTCCTCCGTGTTCAGGCATACAGTCTTTTCTTTCAAAGGCTTTCGGCAATGGCCCGCGCACACTCCGGGACACTCAGGGCGTCCAGAGGTACATCGAAGCCGTCCTGACGCAGGCCGTGGAGCAGCTCCACCGTATGAGGCGCGGCCAGGCCGATGGCGCGAAGCTCCTCCACCCGGATCAGGACCTCCTCCGGCGTGCCGTCCATTACCACGCTGCCGCTGTCCATCACCACCACCCGGTCCGCCATGGCGGCTTCGTCCATGTGGTGCGTGATGAGAACGATGGTGATGCCTTTCTCCCGGTTCAGCTTCCGGACCGTATCCAGCACCTCCCGGCGGCCAAGGGGGTCCAGCATGGCGGTGGATTCGTCCAGAACGATGCAGGCGGGCTCCATGGCGATGATCCCCGCGATGGCGATGCGCTGCTTCTGTCCGCCGGAGAGGTGGTGGGGGGCGTGGAGGGTGAAGTCCTCCATCCCTACCGCTTTCAGGGCGGCGGCAACCCGGCGCTGGATCTCCTCCGTGGGTACGCCAAGATTCTCCGGGCCGAAGGCTACATCCTCCTCCACCACGTTGGCGACGATCTGGTTGTCCGGGTTCTGGAACACCATGCCCACCCGGCGGCGGACCTCCAGCAGGAGGTCCTCATCGGAGGTGTCCATGCCGTCCACCCAGACCTTGCCGCCAACCGGCAGCAGGACCGCGTTCATGTGCTTGGCCAGGGTGGATTTCCCGGAGCCGTTGTGGCCCAGGATGACGGTGAAGCTTCCACGGGCAATGGATAGGTCCACGCCCTTGAGAGCCTGCACCGGCTCCTTGCCCTCATCGGGAGGATAGGAGAACGTCAAATTCCCGGTTTTTATGATTTCCGTCATGAATGCTCCTCGCTGTCTATAGTGTAATCCAATACCGGCGGATTCTGCCGGAGTTTCCCAGACCGTGCGTATCCTCCACCTCGTTTTCCAGCACGCCGCCGTTGGCGAGGATGGTTTTCTCCGAGCCGGGGTTTCCCTGATGGTCGCAGGTCAGCAGGACACGCTCCTCCCCCGCCGCCCGGCATTTTTCCAGAGTCAGGCGCAGCTGCTCCTTGGCGTACCCCTTCCGCCGCTCTAATGGGCGTATGCTGTAGCCGATGTGTCCGCCGTACTGGAACACGAAGTCTGACAGAGGGCTGGGACGGTAGTTGATAATGCCCACCACCCGGCCGTCGGACCGCCGGACAGTCAGCCAGGTGTGGGAGGGCAGCCAGCCCTTGCGCTTCTCACGGCCCCGGAAGTCCAGCCACTCCTCATAGGTCTCTGCATTTTCCAGACCTGAACAGCCTTCAAAGTCGCTGCCGTACTCCAGCATCTCCGCCTTGAAGGCCATGACCTGATCCTTGTATTCCATGGTGGGCTCGACTAATTGTAAAATATCCATAACTTGAAATCTCCCCGCAAATCGCGGCGCAAGCCTTCTCAGCCCCTGCCGCAGCAGATAGCCGCAGAATACGCCAAGGGTGTTCAGGATAATGTCGTCGATATCAAAGGCGCGGCCTACGCACAGCTGCCAGCACTCGACAAAGGCGGTGATGCAGAAGCCGGTCAGCAGGGCGCGTCTCCAGGTGTATCCTCTCCACAGGAGAGCGGAGAAAAAGCCGAAGGGCACAAACATGATGATGTTCCCCAGCAGCATATAGCTCTGCCAAAGTCCGCCCTCGAGGCAGCGTCCCGGCACCAAATTCCAGCTTCCCAGTGTGAAGAAGGGCGCGTGATCCGGCACCAGTCCCCTGAGGAGCGGCAGCCAGTTGAACCACCCCGGCGTCAGGGTCAGCACCGCCATGCCGCCGCAAAACAGCCAGAACAGAAACAGCGCCGCCTCCCGCAGGCGGGAGCCGGAGAGTCCCTTTTCTGCCAGACGCCGGACACGCCATGGGCGAAGGGTCAGGAACATCAGCGCGGCCAGCAGGAAGCCCGGAAACATGCGGATGATGTAGCGCAGGGTATCCTCTACGAATACAGAATAAAGGACGTGCATGTCACCGGTCCCCCGTCCAGCGGCCCGTGGCGCCGCAGGGCAGGACCAGGCCGGTCTCGGACACCGGCAGTCCGATCTCGTCGCTGACGGTATGGCCTCCGAATTTGCGGGAAACCACCGTCTCCAGAATGTAGGTCAGCACACTGGGAGCCAGGCCGGTGGTGTAGGAGTTGATAATAATGAAGAGGGGCTCGTCCGAGAGGACGCCGGCGCACAGCTCCACGAAGGGGTACAGGTTATCCTCCAGCTTCCAGACCTCGCCGGTGGGGCCCCGTCCATAGCTGGGGGGGTCCATGATGATGGCGTCGTAGCGGCGGCCCCGGCGGATCTCCCGCTCCACAAATTTGGCGCAGTCGTCCACGATCCAGCGGATTGGGGCCTCCTCCAGGCCGGAGGCCCTGGCGTTCTCCCGGGCCCACTGGACCATGCCCTTGGCGGCGTCCACGTGGCAGACGCTGGCTCCGGCGGCGGCGCAGGCCACGCTGGCGGCTCCGGTGTAGGCAAAGAGGTTCAGCACGCTCACCGGACGTCCCGCGCGCCTGATCTGCTCCTGGGCAAACTCCCAGTTCACCGCCTGCTCCGGGAAAAGGCCGGTGTGCTTGAAGTTCATGGGCTTTACCTGAAAGGTCAGGTTTTTATAGCGGACCTGCCACTGGCCGGGGAGCCTTCCCTTCTCCCAGCTGCCGCCGCCGGCGCTGGAGCGGAGATAGCGGCCATCGGGGCGCTTCCAGCCGTGGTGATGGCGGGGGGTATTCCAGATCGCCTGCGGGTCCGGACGCACCAGGAGCTTGTCCCCCCAGCGTTCCAATTTTTCTCCGCTGCCGCAGTCCAGCAGTTCGTATTCCTTCCAGCCGTCGGCGATCCACATGGGTTTTTCCTCCGTTTATAGAAAATCATCTTATTATATACCAGGTATTGGCTACCGTCAACAAAAGAAGCGTAAATTTTTTGGGCGATTTTACAAGAAAATCTACCGGTTTCTTTCGACAGTCCGGGGGCGAGAAGCCCCCGGGGTATCGAATAGAAACGGGAAGCGGCGCGGCCCCGCAGGGGCCGCAGATCAAAATTCCCCCTGTGAAAATTTACTTTTTCCCCTTGACATTCCAGATGAAATAGTTTATGATAAGCAAGCATGTAAAGCCCAGTCGCTTTACACGAAGGAGGGCGCGCCGTGAAAAACCAGACCTACCGCATGACTATGCTGTTCGATTTTTACGGGGAGCTTCTGACCGAGAGACAGCGGGAATTCTTTGACCTCTACTACAACGAGGACCTCAGCCTCACCGAAATCGCTGAAAACAGCGGTATCAGCCGTCAGGGCGTCCGGGACGTCATCGTCCGCGCCGAGGGGGCCATGCAGGAGGTGGAGGACAAGACCGGACTGATCCGCCGCTTCCTCCTGATGCAGGAGCATATCGCCGCCATCGAAACCGCCGCCGGAGAGCTGAAAACCATCAACTACCGGCAGTATGAGGACCCCCGCATCGACCAGCTTGCGGACGCCGTCATCCAGGCAGCCCAGGCTTTGAAGGAATAAGGAGTGACATCCCATGGCATTTGAAGGTCTTTCCGAAAAACTGAACGCCGCGTTCCGGCGCCTGCGGGGCAAGGGACGCATTACCGAAGCCGATGTCAGAGAGGCTATGAAAGAGGTCCGTCTGGCCCTGCTGGACGCCGACGTCAGCTACAGCGTGGTCAAGGACTTCGTGGCCAAGGTCACCGAGCGGGCTGTTGGCACAGACGTGCTGGAGAGCCTCACTCCCGCCCAGCAGATCATCAAGATCGTCAACGAAGAGCTGACCGAGCTGATGGGCGGCGGCAGTGAAAAGATCCGTTTCGCCTCCAAGGGCCCCACGGTTATCATGATGGTGGGCCTGCAGGGCGCCGGTAAAACCACCAACGGCGCCAAGCTGGCGGGTTATCTGAAATCCAGCCTGGGCAAGCGGCCCCTGCTGGTGGCCTGCGATGTATACCGCCCCGCCGCCATCACTCAGCTGCAGGTGGTGGGACAGCAGCTGGATATCCCCGTCTTTGCCCTGGGACAGGTCAACCCGGTACAGATCGCCCAGCACGCCGTCCGTCACGCCCGGGAGAACGGGTTTGACACGGTGCTGCTGGATACCGCCGGACGGCTCCACATCGACGAGCAGCTCATGGAGGAGCTGAAGAAAATCAAGGCCGCCGTCACCCCCAACGAGATCCTCCTGGTGGTGGACGCCATGACCGGCCAGGACGCCGTCAGCGCGGCCTCCGCCTTTGACGGGGCGCTGGGCATCGACGGCGTGCTGCTCACCAAGCTGGACGGCGACGCCCGGGGCGGCGCGGCCCTGTCCATCCGGGCGGCCACCGGCAAGCCCATCAAGTTCATCGGCACCGGCGAAAAGCTGGATATGATCGAAACCTTCCATCCGGATCGCATGGCCTCCCGTATCCTGGGGATGGGCGACATGCTCTCGCTCATCGAAAAGGCGGAGCAGAGCTTTGATGAAAAGAAGGCTGCGGAGCTGGAGGAGAAGCTGAAAAAGAACCGCTTTACCCTCACCGATTACATGGAGCAGATGCGCCAGCTGCGGAAAATGGGCGATCTCAACCAGATGCTGTCCATGTTCCCCGGCCAGCTGGGCAAGCAGATGGCCGGCGCCCAGATTGATGACAAGATGCTCAACCGGCAGGAGGCCGTCATCCTCTCCATGACCCCCAAGGAGCGCAATAATCCCTCTTTGCTGGACGCCAGCAGGAAGCGGCGGGTGGCCGCAGGCTGCGGTCTGGAGGTTGCGGACGTCAACCGGCTGCTCAAGCAGTATGAGATGATGCTCCAGCTGACCCGCTCCCTCTCCAAGGGGAAGATGCCCCTCGGGATGGGCAAGATGCCCCAACTGGGAAAAATCGGCGGCATGAGCAAGATGCACGGCTTTGGCCGGAAGAAGCGGCTCAAGTAAATTGTCGTAAATGCCCCGGCATTTATCATACACAACAAATATTTATTTTACTAAACTGGAGGAACAAATACCATGGTTAAGATCAGACTGCGCCGCATGGGCGCGAAAAAGGCTCCTTTCTACCGCGTCGTCGTGGCTGACAGCCGCTATCCCCGTGACGGCCGCTTTATCGAGGAGATCGGCACCTACAATCCCTGCGTCTCCCCCGCCGAGATCAAGATTGACGCTGATCGCGCAAAGGAATGGATCAAAACCGGCGCTCAGCCCACCGATACGGTCCGCGCGCTGCTCAAGAAAGTTGACGTACTCTGATGGGCGAGGTCAGAGAACACAGCGCAAAGGATCTGCTGCTCTATATCGCCAGAAGCCTGGTGGAAAACCCTGACGCCGTCACGGTGACGGAGGTGGAGGGCGCCCAGGAGCTGACGCTGGAGCTGCGGGTCGCCCCAGAGGACATGGGCAAGGTGATCGGCCGTCAGGGCCGCATTGCCAAGGAGATCCGGACCCTGGTCCGCTCCTGCGCCCAGCGCATGGGTCAGAAGGTTTCCGTAGATATTGTTGACTAAAAAACGCACAAGGGGAGAGGCAGCGCAGAACCGCTGCCTCTCCCCTGCTTTTATGCAGGCGTCCGCGCGCCCTCACCACCGTGAAACAAATTCCAGTGTTTTTATAAGGGAATCCATTCGTGCCCTCCGGCCTAGCCCGCTGTTTTTTCCCCGGTCACCCTTGAAAAATTTTGCAAGACGCAATTCCATCGGAACAAACAGATGGCCGCCGTAATCATAGCACAGATGCTCACAGGCATATGAAAACCGCTTTTCGCGCAAGCGGGCCATGATCCGCTCCGCCGCTTCCGTGGAAGGCCACATCGTATCCATCCGGGAAGAAATCAGCAGAAGCGGACCGGTGATCTCCTCTGCCCGGATTGCTGCGGCGGGATCGGGAGACTTTACCAGAGGCAGATATAGGTCGTACATGGTCACCTCACGCGCCATGACGCTTTTTATCAGCACATGACCGAGGGGGAACTTCTCCAGGCCAAAGCCGGTATAGGGAACTTCCTCGCCGCGAAAGCTCCAGGTACTCCCCGGCGCGACCGCGATCCCCCGTTCCATAGCAAAGCCCTGGCACACGGTATTGATCGGCGACACCGCCACCACAGCATTGACCAGCCCCGGCAGGAGGCTCCCCGCCGTCAACGCCAGCTCCGCCCCCTTGGAAAGCCCCCACAGCCCGACCCTCTCATATCCCATACCGTGCAGGCGCCTTGCCGCCGCCTCCAGCGGGTCGATGGGGACGCAGCAAAACTGCCTGGGCAGCCCCTCCTCCATCACATAGGCCAGTGCCAGCGCCGTCAGCCCCTGGGCCTGAAAAACGTGGGCCAGCATCCGGGACAGCTCAAATCTTCCGTCGCTGCCTCCGAAGCAGATCAGCACTTTTCCCGGATATCTGTCCTTCTCGGGATGGAACAGCTCGCCATGGAAGCCGTCCGCTTTGACGCAATATTTTATGTTTGTTGTCCGTGCAGCCATTTCTCTCACTTTTTTAATGGTCCCTGCCGTTGGGGCGGCTTCCTTACGGGAGCTTCCGCAGCGGCAGGGACCGATTTATTCAGGTATCTTTAATTCAGGTACACCGCCATCATGCCCTTATAGGTCATGTAGCAGTCCAGCCTGGCAACTACCTCGAAGGGGGCGTGCATGGCCAGCACCGGTACGCCGGCGTCCAGGGTATCGATGTTCCGGTTGGCCATGTAGGCCGCAACGGTGCCGCCGCCGCCGGCGTCCACCTTGCCCAGCTCGGCCATCTGCCAGATAACGCCGTTCTCATCGAAGATCCGGCGGGTATAGGCCACCAGCTCGGCGGAGGCGTCGGACGCGCCGCCCTTGCCGCGGCTGCCGGTGTACTTGCACAGGCCGATGCCGTAGTTCAGGAAGGAGGCGTTGTTCTTCTCGTACACATCTCCAAAGTTGGGGTCGAAAGCCGCAGTCACGTCGGCGGACAGGCAGAAGCTCTTCTCCAGGCAGGCCCGGACGGGAACGCCCTGGGTCTCGCACAGGTCTTCCATGAAGGTGTCGAAGGCCGCCGTCATCATGCCGGATACGCCCACGGAGCCGATCTCCTCCTTATCCGCCAGGACGCACACCGCCGTCTTGCCGGGAACCTCGTCCAGATCCAGCATGGCCTTGAGGGCTGCGTAGCCGCACACCCGGTCGTCATGGCCGTAGGCGCCGATCATGCTGCGGTCCAGGCCGATGTCCGTGGCGTTCACCGCGGGCACCGCCTCCAGCTCGGCGGAGATGAAGTCCGCCTCGGTGAAGTGGTACTTCTCATACAGCAGCTTCATCACGGCCAGCTTCACCCGATCCTTCTCCTCGCCCTCCATGGGCTCGCTGCCCACCAGGATGTTCAGCTGCTCGCCGGTGATGCCCTCGGCCAAGGTCTTCTTGCTCTGCTCCGCACCCAGGTGGGGAAGCAGGTCGTTGATGACCAGCTTGGGCTCATTCCCCTCGCCGATGGCAACCTGGACGGTGGTACCGTCCTTCAAAGCTACCACGCCGTGCAGCTCCAGAGGGATGGTCACCCACTGGTATTTGCGGATGCCGCCGTAATAGTGGGTCTTCAGATAGGCCAGCTCCTCGGCCTCGTAGAGAGGGGTGGGCTTCAGGTCCAGACGGGGGCTGTCGATGTGGGCCGCCGTGATCTGCGCGCCCTCCGCCAGGGACTTCTGACCGATGACCGCCAGCAGCAGCATCTTGCCCCGGTTGTCCTGGTACACCCTGTCCCCGGTCTTCAGCTCCATCCCCCGGTGGTAGGGGCGGAACCCCTTCTCCTCCGCCAGACGGATGCCCTCGCGGACGCACTCCCGCTCGGTCTTGCCGGCGTCCAGAAATGCCTTATAGCCCTCGCAGTAGCGGTCCATCGCCTCCCGCTCCTGAGCGGGCATCCGGTCATAGCCGTTCTTCTTTTCGGTGAGAAGGGTCTTCTTCCACTCTTTTGCTTCCATTTTCATGCTCTCCTTCTGTAATAGCTCCAATAGATTTTGGAAAAAGGAACGCATCAGCACCTGGCAGGCGTCCCAGTTCTCTTCCTGATTTTCCAGGAGGAAGGTGCAGTGTTCCCGGTACCAGTCCTCGCTCTTCTGGGCGGCGATTCTGGCGCGGGCCTGCTCCCCGGTGAGGCCATCCCGGTTCATAATGCGCTTCAGACGGATGGCAGGCGCAGCCGTCACGGCCACCGTGGCGCGGCACAGCCGTCCCATTCCGGATTCTACCAGATTGATGGCATCAATAGCAAGTCCTTTTTGTGAACATTCTCTGATTTTCTGCTCCACCGCCCCGGATACGGCGGGAAACACGATGCTGTTGAGCTTTGCCAGCTCCGACGGGTCGCCGAATACCCGCTTCGCCACCGCCCGGCGGTCCAGACTGCCGTCCGGCAGGAACACCGGGCCGAAAGCCTCCTCCAGCGCCCGCCGCAGGGACTCGTCTGTGCGCAGGAGCTGGTAGTACAGCGCGTCGCAGTCCACAATCTCGAAGCCCAGTTCCGCCAGGACCTCCAGTGCCGTGGTCTTCCCCGCGCCGGTGGGGCCGGTGATGCCAAGTACGATCATATCCCGTCCTCCCCTATGTCCACGATCTGAAAACCCGCCGCCTTTTTCAGCCGGTTGGCTACCGCCAGCCCCAGTCCCGCGTCCCCGGGACACTGGGCGTAGATGGCGGTCACGGCGGTCCCGTCAAAGGCGCGGAGGGCTTCGAAGACCCGGCGTGCCTGCTCCGCCTTGTCAGCGTAGGAACCGATGGGCTCCACCACGCAGTTGGGGAACGCCTCCGCAAATTCGCCAAAGCAGATGACTCCCGTATGTTCCCCCGCCCGCTCCCGGATATACCGGGCGGTCCCCTCTCCCGGGCCCGTCACCACAGTTACCGGGGCCTTGGGGGCGTAGTGGCGGTACTTCATCCCGGGGGCGCGGGGCTTCTCTCCGGCGGCGAGGGGAGACAGGACGGCCTTGTCTACGGTTATCTCGCCCAGTACCTCCTCCAGTTCCTCCAGCGGCAGTCCGCCGGGGCGCAGGAGGCGGGGCGGGGTGACGGTGAGGTCGATGATGGTGGACTCCACCCCCACGCCGCAGGGACCGCCGTCCACGATGGCGTCGATGCGGCCCTCCATGTCCTCCAGCATATGCCGGGCGCAGGTGGGGCTGGGCCGTCCGGAGCGGTTGCCGCTGGGGGCGGCAACCGGCACCGCCGCCGCCCGGATGATCTCCAGGGTCACGGGATGATCGGGACAGCGCACGCCTACGGTGTCCAGACCGCAGGTCACCGCGTCCGGGACGATCTCCCGCCGGGGCAGGATCATGGTCAGAGGACCGGGCCAGAAGCGCTCCGCCAAAGCGCAGGCGGAGGCCGGCACGTCATGGCAGTACCGGGACAGCCACGAGGCGTTGGGGATGTGGAGGATCAGGGGGTTGTCCTGAGGACGGCCCTTGGCCTCGAAAATATGCCGTACCGCTTCCGCGTTGAGGCCGTTGGCCCCCAGGCCGTAGACCGTTTCCGTGGGGATGCCCAGCAGGCCGCCCTCCCGGAGGATGGCGGCGGCGGCAGGGATGTCATGCCCGGTGAGAAGCCTTGTTTTCATGTTGCCGTTTCAGCTCCATTGTTGTAAAATCGTATATCCCGCCGTTGGTGGGTATTTTTGCGGTGCCGGTCTCCACGAAACCTGCCCGTTTGTATACCTTGATGGCCCGCTGGTTGAAGGAGGCCACATGCAGGCGGATGGTCTCACAGGCGTAGTTCTCCTCTATAAAGCCGAGGATCTCCGCCAGAAAAATACCGCCTCTCCCCTGCCCCGTCAGGTCGGCCGGAGGCCAAGGCCGATCTCAATATCAGAGTCTTCCCGCTCTACGCAGAAAAAGCCTGTCAGTTCGTTGCCGCTGAAGACGGAAAAATAGCGGTCTCCCCGTTTTTCCGGAGTCACGATCTCCTCGTAGTCCTCCGGGTCTGCCGTCATGTCGTAGAAGGCGTATTCGCCGGGATACTTCCAGCGGTCCGCGATCTCTATTGCTTCAGGCTGACGCATGGGGGCGATGGTCATTCTGCGGTTTTCCGGCCTCAGTTTGCGTATCTCGTCTATGACCCGGCAGGTACACACAGCGAGAGCCCCGCATAAAAGCAGGCCCGTATAGCCTGCGGAGTCACCCAGGAATGGGAAAAAGTTGAACATAGCCCCTGCATACCACAGTACAATATAGCCCACTGCCAAAGCAAGGGCTTTTTTGAGATTTTTGTCCATAGACGCACCTTCCTTCTATATCCGCCCCTACGAAAATCCACTAACAAGCGAACCATCTTCCGCCGCGCTCCCCGGTGAGTTCGCCCCGCCAGATGGCAGGGGCCACCGATAACCACGTTAAAACAGACGCAGAAGACGCGCAGAGCGGACGGCAGTAAGGTTCAGACCGGACAGACCATGCCTCGGGCGCAAAATAAACAGCCCCCGTAATAAAGGAGTCCAGAACCATTGGTTCTGGTGGCTTTTTGCCCACTTTTTGTCCACACAAAAAGCGGGCGCAGGGCGTCCGGGGCCGCGCAGGCCCCGGGGCATCAGGGAGAACCACCCCGCCCCGCGCCCGCAGGGCGCGAAAAGCCCTACTCCCCCGCCTCCGCCAGCTTCGCCGCCTGCTCGGCGGTAGTCAAAGCATCAACGATGGGGTCCAGCCCGCCATTGATAACAGAATCAATGGCAAAATTCTTGTTGTCCCCGGTGAGCCGGTGGTCTGTCACCCGCCCCTGAGGGAAATTATAAGTCCTGATCCGCTCGGACCGGTCGCCGGATCCTACCTGACTGCGCCGCTGGGCGGCGATGGCCGCGTTCTGCTTCGCCAGCTCCGCCTCGTAGAGGCGGGTACGCAAAATTTGCATCGCCCGGTCCTTGTTCTTGTATTGGCTCCGCTCGTCCTGACACTCTACCACCACGCCGGTAGGCAGATGGGTGATGCGGATGGCGGACTCCGTTTTATTGATGTGCTGTCCCCCCGCGCCGGAGGAGCGGAAGGTGTCGATCTTCAGATCGCCGGGGTCGATGTGGAAGTCCACCTCCTCCGCCTCCGGCAGGACCGCCACGGTGGCGGCGCTGGTCTGGATGCGTCCGGAGGACTCGGTGACAGGCACCCGCTGGACCCGATGGGCTCCGCTCTCGTATTTAAGGCGGGACCAGGCCCCCTCCCCCTCCACGATGAACTCGATGGTCTTGATCCCTCCCAGCTCTGTCTCGCTGCGGCTGGTCACCTCCAGGGACCAGCCCCGGCTCTCCACATACATGACGTACATCCGGAAGAGGTCCGCGGCGAACAGCATGGCCTCCTCGCCGCCGACGCCGCCCCGGATCTCCATGACCACGTTCTTGCCGTCATTGGGGTCCCGGGGCAGGAGGAGGAGCTTCAGCTCCTCCCGCAGGCGCTCCATGTCTGCCTTGGCCCGCTGGATCTCCTCCTGGGCCATCTCCTTCATTTCGGGGTCGCTCAGCAGCTCCTGGGCGGAAGCCAGGTCCGCTTCCGCCTGGCCGTAGGCACGGTAGGCCTCCACCACCGGCTCCAGCTCCTTCTGCTCACGGGTCAGCCGGCGCAGAAGGTCCGGGTCGGCGTAGGTCGCCGGGTCCTCCATCTGGGTGACCACGGCCTCCAGGCGGTCGGAAATCGCCTGCAGCTTATCCATCATGATCGGACTTCTCCTTTCCTCCGCCCCGGATACTGGTCAGGAACTCGTCCTGCCAGAAGGCGGCTCCCACCGTGTTGGGCCGGATGGTCACGGCGGATACCCGGGGAGAGCGGACGTAGAGGTCCATCTGGTCAAAAACCTCCTCGTAGCGTATATCGCTGCTGCGGGTGATGACATAGGCCGTGCGGCGCAGCTCCTCCCCGTACTGCATCAGGAAGCTCCTCACAGGAGCGGAACACCGCCCCGCCCAAACGGGGGTCCCGATAATCACCAGATCGTACACCCCAAGGGGAAACGCCGTTTTAAGCGGCTTCACCGGGGGCAGGCGGCGGGCCATGGCCTGCATCCCGCTGCGCATCCAGCCCGTCAGGCCGGCGCGGTTCACGCCATCGTCCAGCTTAACCGCTTCGCATTTCAGCCCGGCGGCAATCTCCCGCATGAGCTTTTCCGTGTTCCCGGTGCGGCTGTAATAGACACATAGGATATAGGGCATCGTTTCATCCTCTTTTCTTCTGCGCACAATTTATGAGCGGGCAAAACACTCTCAAAAGAACAATTCCGCCGCAATGCCGAAGGCCTCGCGGATATAGTAATTGACCTCCAGCGGCAGGTACCGGGCCGGCATCCGCGCCGCCACGGGGACCATATTGCCGGGCATATACATGGACGCCCGGCACAGGTGGTATCCGCTGGAGACCACCGCGATGCCGTCCCCGGCGTCAATGCCGCGCTCCGACAGGAGCGCCAGGGAATAGCCGATATTCTCCCGGGTATTGTCCGCCTGCTCCTCCAGTATGATCCGCTCCGGCGGGACACCTCGGGCCGTGAGCCATTCGTACATACACCGGGCCTCGGAGATATCCTCCCCCCGCCCCTGGGAGCCGGAGACCACGACGGGAACCTCCGGCTTGTCCTGAATGTAGTCCAGGGCCGCGTCCAGACGGGTGCGCAGGCTCAGGGAGGGCGTCCGGCCATTGACACCGGCCCCCAGGACAATGACGGCTGAGACATCCGTCTCATAGTCCGTGCGGGACCAGGAGAGTACCCGGCACTCCAGCACGGCAAACAGGGCGAACCCCGCCGCCAGCATCGCCAGCAGCACGCGCCGGGCCCACAGCGCCCCCCGGCAACGTTCCTTCCAGCGCGTCAGCAGGGCGAACAGCGCCAGCGTCACGGCGGCGCACCAGAAGAGGAAGCCGGTGAAGCGCACGGCGGTATACACGAACCGCATCAGCGTCCCCAGGAGCAGGCACAGCGCCGCCAGGAGCCAGCAGAGTTTTTCGGTGCGTTTCACGCCTCCGCCTCCTCGGCCAGCTTCTCCCAGCGGTCCATCAGCTCCAGGAGCCGGGCGTCCAGCTCCTCCTTTTTCGCGTAGGCCGCGCTGTATTTCTCGTAGTCGCAGGCGCTCTGCTCCATCTCCGCCTCGGCGGCCCTGATCTCCGCCTCCAGCTTCTCCATGTCCCGCTCGCAGATGGTCAGCTGCTTCCGGGCGTTCTGCTGGGCGCGGCCGCCCTTGGGTGCGGGCTTGGGCTTGTCTTCTTTTTTCTCGGTTCTCTGCTGGGACTGGGCCAGAGTCTTGTCCCGCTCCTTGATCTCCCGGTAGCGGGGGAAGGACACGGGATAATCCGTGATGACGCCGTTCTCCAGCTCCCAGATCCGGGTGGCGAAGCGGTTGATGAAATAGCGGTCGTGGCTGACGAACAACAGCGCGCCCTCGTAGGCCTCCACCGCCTCCTCGATCCACTCCCGGCTGGCGATGTCCAGGTGATTGGTGGGCTCGTCCAGGATGAGGAGGTTGATCTCCTCGTCCATAAGCATACACAGCCGCAGGCGGCTCTGCTCGCCGCCGGAGAGGACGGACACGGGCTTGAACACATCCTCCCCCCGGAAGTTGAAGGCCCCCAGACGGTCCCGGGCGGCCTGGGTGCTGATGCCGTGCTTGGCATAGAGCATGGTGTCCAACAGGCTGCGGCCGGGATTGTCAAAGTGGATGATCTGCGGCAGATAAGCCGTCCGCACGGAGGGACCGAAGCGCACCCGGCCGCCGTCCGGCTGCTCCTCCCCCATGAGGATCTTCAGCAGCGTGGACTTGCCGGTGCCGTTGTCCCCGATGAGGGCGATGCGTTCACCGCCCTCCACCAGGAGGTTCAGATCGCGGAACAGGCGGCGGTCCCCGAAGGATTTCTCCAGGTCCTTGAGGTGCATCACCTCATCGCCGGAGAACTCCCGCTCCCCAAAGCGCTCTTTCATGGCACGGGCCTTGGTGGGTTTCTCCGTCTGGCGGATGCGCTCAATACGGCGCTCCATGGAGAATGCCCGCTTATGAAGCTTGTCGGCCCCCATGAAAGCCCAGAGATGGAGCTTGTCGGCGGCCTCCTGGAGCTGTTTGATCTTGGCCTGTTCCTTCTCGTACTGCTTGAGCTTCTCCTGGTAGCGGCGCTCCTTTTCGATGGCGTAATAGGTGTAGTTGCCGGGGTAGAACTCGGCCTTGCCGTCCAGTATCTCCACCACACGGCTGATGGTGCGGTCCAGAAAATAGCGGTCGTGGCTGATGGCCACCACGGTGCCCTTGAAGCGGCGGACATAGTCCTCCAGCCACTCCACGGCATGAAGGTCCAGATGGTTGGTGGGCTCGTCCAGAAGGAGGATGTCGGTGTCCTCCAGAATAAGGCGGCCCAGATTCACGCGGGTCTTTTCCCCGCCGGACAGGCTGTCGAAGGGCTGAGCCCGCATTTCCGGGGGAATGGACAGGCCGTTTGCCACCTTGTCCACAGCGGTGTCCGTGTCATAGCCGCCGATACCCTCGAATTTGGTGGAGAGTTCGCCGTAGCGGCGGAGGGTCTGCTCACTGCTGTCTCCTGCCGCCATGGCGGCGGCCAGCTCCTCCATCTCCTCCGCCAGCTTCCGGTGCCGGGCGAAGGCGGTATGGAGGACGTCCTCCACGGTATAGCCCTCCGGATAGACCGGGATCTGGGAGATCAGGCCGATACGGCTGTTTTTGGCGACCACCACGCTGCCCTCGTCGGGCTCCAGCTCGCCGGTGAGGATCTTAAAAAGGGTGGATTTACCTGCGCCGTTGCGGCCCAGGAGGCCCACGCGCTCACCGGTTTCCACCTGGAAGGTGATGCCGTCTAAAATGTTGTTTCCTATTTCAAAGGATTTTTTGATGCTGCTTACACTGATTTCTATCATTGTCGATACCTGTTTTCTCTGCCGCGCTCCCCGCAGCATGGTAAGTCGTTTCAATCTGGCAATCCGGGACCTGCGCGGCCCTCAGGCTGCCATACGTGCTGCCGGTCAGAACGGGTAGTCTCTCAAAAAGTCCGCCATCAAGTCAAACCGGCCAAAAAAGTGGGAGGCTTTCAGCAGGAGAGCGTCCCCGGGGGCAAAGAGGTCCAGAAGATCGTGTTTGACCGCTTCGCGGTCGGGGTACCAGCGGACCTCGGCACAGCCCGCCGCCTGGGCGGCGGGGACCATGTACTCCTTGCTCCGGGGGCCCACGGCCAGCAGGACATCAATTCCCAGCTGTCCCACCAGCTCCCCTACCGACTGGTGGCCGGACGCCTCCGCAGCGCCCAGCTCCGTCATGTCGCCCAGCATGGCAATCCGTTTGCCGCCCTTATGCTGGGCCAGAATGGCCACATCCGCGCGGACAGAGCGGGGGTTGGCGTTATAGCTGTCGTTAATCATTACCCGGTTGCCGGGAAGACGCTCCACCCGCAGGCGGTTGTCCGCCGGGGCATAGGCGGCAACCCCCTGGACGATCTCCTCCTCCGTCAGGCCAAGGCGCTCCGCTGCGGCCACCGCCAGGGCGGACAGCAGCGCCATATGGACGCCGGGGGCGGGAATGGCCAGCGGATAGGTCTCCTGATCCGTTACCACCGTGCAGCGCACGCCCTCCAGGCCCAGGTCCTCCAGCTCCGTAATGCGGACGGCGCAGCTCTCTGAGCGGCCGCAGCGGACGGTATCGCACCGGGGCTGGAGGGTATTGAGCAGCACATCGTCCCCGTTGAGTACCGCCAGGCCGCCGGGACGCAGATTCTCCAGAATCTCCGCCTTGGCCCGCAGAATGTCCTCACGGCTGTTGAAATGGGAGAGGTGAACATCGTCTATAATGGTAATCACCGCCGCATCCGGACGGATGGCCTGGCCCAGCCAGCGGATCTGGCCGAACTCGTCCATCCCTGTCTCGATCACCGCCGCCTGATGCTCCGGTGAAAGGGACAGCAGGGTCAGGGGCGCGCCGATGTCGCCGTTGAGGTTGCCGGGGGTTTTGAGGGTGTTGTAGCGCTGGGAGAGGATGCCCGCCAGCAGTTCCTTGAAGGTGGTCTTGCCCATACTGCCGGTGATCTGGACGATGGGTATGTCGAATTGGTTCCGATACCAGGCTGCAAGGTCCCGGAGGGCCCGCTTGGTATCCTCTACCAGGATATAGGTCCGGCCGTCACGGGTCTCACGGGGCAGACGGGTGCAGAAGCAGCCCGCCGCGCCCTTCTCCAGGGCCATGGGGATGTAGTCGTGGCCGTCAAACCGCTCCCCTGCCAGGGGGACGAACCACTCCCCCGGGGCGATGGTGCGGCTGTCGGTGGAAATGCCGGTGATAACGGTCTGCTCACTGCCAAACAGGACGCCCTGTACGGCGGCGCAGATCTGAGCGGTGGTGGTGGGGGTCATGGTCTTGCTCCTCCTGTCCTTCTATTCGGCCTCCTGCCGGGCGGCAAAAAAAGCGTCGCACCAGTCATGCCATTTTTCTTTTTGCTCCCGGGGGCTGTAGAGCGCCATATCGCGGACATGATAGATGCCCCGTCTTCTGGCCTCGGTGACAAAAGCGGTCAGCTCCTTCCATCCGGGAACATCAAAAACCATCGCCGTGGAGATGCCCCGCCGCCACGCTTCATACAGGCGGGTATGGCCGTCCATCACACACAGCGAGCCGTCCTCCAGCCGGGTAACCGGGACCACGATATCAGCGGCGGTATGGATAAAATGTCCCACCGCAGCGCACTTTTCCCGGTCTACGGAAAACTGGGAGGGCTGGAGAAGGTCAATCTCCACCTCCCGCCGCTCTACGGGCGGCAGCTCCAGAAGCCGGTCTCCCGCTTCATTATAAAATGTGGTGATATGTTCAGCGTAAAAACGGAAGTCCTCCGCCGCCTCCGCCAGCGTCTCCCGGGTCAGGCCCTCCCCGGTGACTTCGGCCTCGTGGTCCGAGATCACCCGGAAAGCCCAGGGCGCGCCGTTTACCAGGAACGCGCCGTGCTGGTACAGCACCTCTTCAGGAAAGCGGGGATCGGTATAGCTGTCGATCCGTTGGATTTCCATGATCTTTGCCCTCCTATCGCGGACATTCATATAAAAAATAGTATATCACACGAAAATGGAAAATACAACCGGAACGGACAATTTTAGCACTCTCACATGTTAAGTGCTAAAATTCACAATATGGACATATACTGCGCTATATTTGTTCATAATGACAGTGCATACTATGGGCATAAACAAAAAGAGATCGGAGGTTCTTTACCATGTATGAAATGATGCCTTTTACCCGCAGCCACGGCGTAGACCTGTACCGTCCCTTCCGTGATCTGGAGGAGCTGGAGCGCAGCCTGTTCGCCGGCAGCGGCGCGGCCGCCTTCAAAACAGACATCCGGGACGCCGGGGACGCCTATGTGCTGGAGGCCGACCTGCCCGGCATGAAGAAGGAGGACATCCACATCGACATCGATGGCGACCGGCTTTCCATCAGCGCCGAACGCAGCGCCGTCAAGGAGGAGAAGGACGAAAACGGCGGATATGTCCGCTGCGAGCGGTCCTATGGCTCCTTCTCCCGGAGCTTCGACATCTCTGGCATCCGGGGCGAGGATATCTCCGCCGCCTATGCTGACGGCGTGCTGACGCTCACCCTGCCCAAGCAGGCCAGGACCGTACCCGCCAGCCGGAGGCTGGAGATCCAGTAATACTTTACAAGGTCCGGGCCGCTGTTCAGATGGACAGCGGCCCGGACCTTTTCGAGACAAACCTGCGCAAAAAAGGACATGACAACCCCGCGCCTGTCGTGTAGAATAGACCCATCAAGCGGAAGGAGGGCACAGGATGGAGTGGACGGAGACATTGAAGCGGACGGTGGACTATCTGGAGGAGCATCTGCTGGAGGACGGCGCGGCGGAGAGAGCGGCACAGGCGGTATATCTCTCCCCGCTCTACCTGCAGAAGGGATTCAAGCTGGTAACAGGATACTCCATGGGGGAATATGTCCGGAACCGGCGGCTGTATCTCGCGGGGCTGGAGGCCATCGCCGGACGGGAGAAGGTTATCGACCTGGCCTACCGGTACGGCTACGACACACCGGAGAGTTTCAGCAAGGCGTTCAGCCGGTTCCACGGGGGCTCCCCCACCCAACTGCGGCAGCACCCGGAGCGGCTGGTCTCCTTCCTTCCGCTGAAGATTACACTTTCTATTCGAGGAGGACATGGCATGGATTTTACGGTGGAAAAAATGGAGAGCTTCCAGCTGATCGGCGTGGAGCGGGAATTCTCCCCGGAGACTTCCTATCAGGAACTTCCCAAGTTTTGGGACGAGTTTACCGGCGCCCATTGCAAGCCCACGCGGGCAGGGAAAGCGCCGGAGACGGCGCTGGAAAAGGCGGTCTGCGCGTGCAGTATCGGGGAGTTCGGCGTGTGCATTGATGAATGTGACGCTCCGGGACAGTTCCGGTATCTGATCGCCGGGAAATATGACGGCCGGGAAGTGCCAGAGGGGCTGACGGTGGTCACCCTGCCCGGGGGTGAGTGGGCAAGGTTCCGGTGCAGCGGGCCTATGCCGGAGGCGCTGCAGAGCGTGAACACGAGGATCTTCCAGGAATGGCTGCCGGGGAATCCGGAGTTTGAGATTGCCTGCGGCGTGAACATCGAGTGGTACTCCACGGAGAAGGAGACCACGGCGGCGGACTATGAAAGCGAGATCTGGGTCCCAGTCAGGAGAAAATAGGCAATACCGGCAAAAACGATGCTGCGGTATGCCGAAGAGGGAAATAATCCCTTGGCATAGGTTCTGAAATAGGTGAGGCCGCCGGGGTGACCGGCGGTCTTACTGTTTCGCAGGCATAAAAGAGGCAGGCCCAGGATTTTCAAACATACCCGGATACTGTGGACATACGGCAGAACAGAGAAGGCGCATCATGCCGCCCCCCCACACACAAAAGGATTTCTGAAATTTCCCCATTGCGGTTGTACTTTCTCTCCATGTATGCTATAATATGTATTTAATGTGGCTTATTGCGCATACGCGATGAAGATAAAAACAAAGGAGCAAGCAACCATGGATGAGAAAAAAACTATGCTTTCCGGCATCAAGCCCAGCGGTGATCTGACACTGGGCTCCTATCTGGGCCCTCTGCACCATTGGCCTAAGATGATCGAGGAATACGACTGCTATTTCTTTATGGCGGATCTGCACGCCATCACTGTCCGTCAGGACCCCGCCGCCCTGCGCCGGCGCACCATAGAGCAGCTGGCACAATACATCGCCTGCGGCCTGGACCCGGAGAAATGCACCCTTTTTATCCAGTCCCACGTCCACCAGCACGCCGAGCTAGGCTGGGTTCTCAACTGCTATGCCATGTTCGGCGAGCTTTCCCGCATGACTCAGTTCAAGGATAAGTCCGCCAAGAACGCCGACAACATCAACGGCGGGCTCTTCACCTACCCCGCCCTCATGGCGGCGGACATCCTCCTCTATCAGCCGGACTTCGTCCCCGTGGGCGACGACCAGAGGCAGCATGTGGAGCTGACCCGGAACATCGTCCAGCGCTTCAACGGCGTCTACGGCGATGTCTTCAATATGCCCGAACCGTACATCCCCAAGGTGGGAGCCCGGATCATGAGCCTGACCAATCCCGCCGCCAAAATGAGCAAGAGCGATAACGGGGACACCGGCCGCATCACCCTGATGGACGACCCCGCCGCCATCATGAAGCAGTTCAAGCGGGCCGTCACTGACAGCGACACCGAGCGCTGCGTCCGCTATGACCCGGAGAACAAGCCCGGCGTGGCCAACCTCATGACCATCTACTCCGCCGCCACCGGCCGGTCCTATGCCGAGATCGAGCAGGAGTTCGACGGCCTGGGTTACGGGAAGTTCAAGCCCGCCGTGGGTGAGGCCGTGGTGGAGATGCTCCGCCCCATCCAGGAAGAGACCCGCCGTATCCTGGCGGACAAGGCCTATCTGGAGAGCGTCTACCGCACCGGCGCGGAAAGGGCCTCCCGCGCAGCGGAGAAGACCCTGCGCAAGGTCTACAAAAAGATCGGCTTTGCAGCCAGATAAGCGGGGGCAGCAAAAACATGAGCGGTATATTTGATCGGACAAGCGTCCTCCCGGTAATCTTCTCCCTGGTGGTGGCTCTGGCCCTGAGCTTTGCCCTGACGCCGGTGGTGAAATGGCTGGCGGTGAAGATCGGCGCGGTGGACGTACCCAAGGACAAGCGCCGGATGCATGACCACCCCATCCCCCGGCTGGGCGGTCTGGCGATTTTTGTGGGCTTTGTGGTGGCCGTGCTGGCCTTCGCCGATGTGGACAGGCAGCTGCGGGGTATTCTGCTGGGCGGCTGCGTTATTGTGGCTGTGGGCGTGGTGGACGACTCTCACCCCCTGGGCGCGGGCATCAAGTTTATTTTGCAGATTGTGGCGGCGCTCATCGCCATCTGGCATGGGGTGGTCATTGAGATGATCGCCAACCCCCTGCCCTTCCTGGGCGGGGAATACTGGGACTTCGGCATCATGGCGGTGCCCATCACGGTGATCTGGATCGTGGCTGTCACCAACTCCGTGAACCTGATCGACGGACTGGACGGTCTGGCGGACGGCGTCAGCACCATCGCGGCCCTGACGATGCTGATTATTGCCCTGTTGATGGGCGCCATGGAGATGGCGGTCATCTGCGCCGCCCTGGTAGGCGGGTGCATCGGCTTCATTCCCTACAACCGCAACCCCGCCAAAATCTTTATGGGAGACACGGGCGCCACCTTTCTGGGCTTCGTCCTGGCTACGGTATCGGTGACGGGACTGTTCAAGCTGTATGCAGTCATTTCCTTCGTGGTCCCCTTTATCATCCTGGGCTTCCCCATTTTTGACACCGTCTCCGCTTTTACCCGCCGTATCCTCAAGGGGCAGAACCCCATGAAAGCGGACCGCAGCCATACCCATCACAAGCTCATTGACATGGGCATGAACCAGAAGCAGGCGGTCGCTACCCTGTATCTGGTCGCAACGGTGCTGGGCCTGTGCGCGGTGATGATCGTCTCCACCGGCTATATGAAGGTGGTCCTCTCCGTGGCCGCCCTGGCCGGTACGGCCTACACCGTGGCCCGGATCGCCCGCTATCCCCACGACCATCCCAAGCAGGACCCGCCGGCCGCCGGGGAGCCCGCGGCGGAGAAAGAGGAGGAGTAATGTGGAAAAGCTGCGCATTATGAGCGTCTTCGGCACCCGGCCGGAGGCCATCAAAATGGCCCCCCTGGTGCGGGAGCTGGCCGCGCGGGAGGAGATCGCCTCCATCTGCTGCGTCACCGCCCAGCATCGGGAGATGCTGGACAGTGTGCTGGAGGTCTTCTCTTTGCAGCCGGACTGGGATCTGGACATTATGACCCCCCGGCAGACTCTGAGTACCATCACCAGCAGGTGCCTCACCGGCATGGATGAGGCCATCGACACCCTGAAGCCGGACATGGTGCTGGTCCACGGCGACACCTCCACCACCTTCGCCGGAGCCCTGTCCGCCTTCTACCACAAGGTCCCGGTGGGCCATGTGGAGGCGGGCCTGCGGACCTACGACAAATACTCCCCCTACCCGGAGGAGATGAACCGGAAGCTGGTGACCCAGATCGCGGACCTCTACTTCTGCCCCACGGAGAACAACCGGGAAAACCTCCGGAAGGAGGGCGTCACAGAGGGCGTATTCGTCACCGGCAACACGGTGATCGACGCGCTGAAGACCACCGTCCGGCCGGACTGCGTCTTCGCTACGGAGGAGCTGAACCGGCTGCCCTATGACAGCAAAAAGATTCTCCTGGTCACCTGCCACCGCCGGGAAAACTACGGCAAGCCCATGGAGGATATCATGTCCGCCCTGGCCCACATTGCCCGGACCCACGAGGATGTGGAGCTGGTCTACCCCGTCCATCTCAGCCCCGTGGTTCAGGAGTGTGCAAAAAAGCACCTGGCGGACATCCCCAACGTCCACCTCACAGCTCCCCTGGCGGCGGACGAGATGCACAACCTGATGGCACGGTGCTATCTGGTGCTGACAGACTCCGGAGGACTCCAGGAGGAGGCTCCCGCCCTGGGCAAGCCGGTACTGGTGCTGCGCCGTGAGACGGAGCGGCCCGAGGCCGTGACCGCCGGAACGGTCAAGCTGGCCGGTGTGGACTATGGCGATATCGTATCCATGGCGCATGATCTGATTACCGATCCCGCCGCCTACGCCGCTATGGCGCATGCGGTGAACCCCTACGGGGACGGCGGCGCCTGCCGCAGAATCGCCGACGCTATTCTCTGGCACTTCGGCAGAGGACCCCGGCCGGAAGATTTCCACCCGTAATCCAATAACGCTCCCCGGAAAGGAGGCCCCCATGGACAAAAAGCGAATGTTATATACCACCATGGGTTTCGGCATCCTCCTGGTGGTCATTATGATCCTGCTGGCCTGGGGCGGACGCCGTCAGTCCGGAGGGATCACTCTGCCGGAGAGCCAGACCGGCAGCGCCGGCATAGGCGAGGACGGTCAGAACAGCCGCCTGCACCCTGTTTCCGTTTCGCCGGAGACCGCCAGCGCCGCCATCAGCTTCCTCACCATGTCCCGCCCCACCTCCTACAGCCGCGCCCAGTTGGTAGAAACCTTCTGGAGCGGCGGCAGCGGCCAGTCCTCCTTTCAGGTTTCCGTCAGCGGCTCCCGCACCCGGCTGGATGCCGCCCTGCCCGACGGCAGCGTACGCCACACCCTTGTGGAGGAGTCCGGGGAACAGACCCTGGCCGGTATCTGGTACGATGAAGAGACGGAATGGACGCTGCTGCGCTCCCAGGACCTCACCGCCGGTCTGGCGGGGCGGATGCTGAGCTACGAGGCCCTGCGGGAGGTCCCTGCAGAGGACATCGCTGCGGCGGATTACCGGGAGGAGAACGGTGCGGGCTGCATCTATGTGGAGACCGGTCCCGATGAAGCGGGCTACCGGGACCGGTACTGGATCAGCGTGGAGAGCGGCCTGCTGACCACAGCGGAGCGCCTGTATGGCGAGACGGTGGTCTACCGCTTTACCGCTGGAGAGGCGGACGTATCTCCACAGGATGAGGAGCTGTTTTTGCTGCCTACCGGTGAGACGCTGGCGGACGCGGCATAAAAAAGGCTCCCTCCAAGAGGGAGCCAGGGGATGCGGAACAGGCCGGGAGATTTTTCCTCCCGGCCCGCTTTCTATTCTATCGCCGCCTCCGCTCCAGCGCCCAGGCCGCTGCGAGACACAGCGCGCCCAGGACCAGGGTAAGGACCAGCGCAAGGAGCAGCCTTTCCCCGTCTCCCCACCGGACCATCACATTGATGCCGATATGGAGCAGAATGCCCAACACTACCACCAGGAATGTCAGCTTCCTCCAGTCGCCCCGCCAGCGCAGCCAGATCCAGTACACCGCCCAGGCGTAGGCCACGGATACAATGACGATACAGAGACCTCTCATTTCCCACAGCCCCAGGGACAGGAGGAACGGGTACACCCCAATAGAGGCGATAATCAGCGCGTTCCGCACCGGCTTCTCCGAGCGCAGCAGAGGATAGCACACCGCCCAGCCGAAGGCGATGCACCTGATGGCCAGCAGAGCTGCCCACAAGCTGCCACGGCCCGCTCCAACGATCAGCAGCACCATCGCCGCGATCAGGCACCCGGCGGTCAATCCCACAAAGAGCCACCACCGCCAGCCGCCGTTTTTTCGCCGGGCGGTCTCGGCGTAGGCTACGGTATCCACCACCACGCTCTCTACCGCCGGGGGCACCGGGGAGGGCGCTTCCTCCCGCTCCCCCGCCAAAAGCTCGGTGACGCTGACCTCCAGCGCCGCCGCCAGCTCCCGCAGGAGGGTGATGTCAGGATAGCTCACGGACCGCTCCCACTTGCTGACGGCCTTGTCGGTGATCCCCACCCTCTCCGCCAGCTGCTGCTGGGTGAGCCCCAGGGCCAGCCGCCGGTCCCGGATGAACAGGCCGATCTTGTTTTCTTCCATATCCGCACCTCTTTCTTATTTCCGCAATTAAAATCAAGATAAATATTTCTGGCCCGGTATAATGATGACAGGGCAGTCAAAGGAGGCACAGAAACGAATGGACGAATGGTATCGCATGGTACAGACCATCGTGGAGGATGTTGACGGACACATCCGGAAGCACGACGATGAGGCGCTGACCCTCTCCGCACTTTCTCAAAAGCTGGGGTTTTCCGAATTTTATATTTCCCGCAAATTCCGTGAAATTTCCGGGATGCACTTCCGGGATTATCTGCGCCATCGCACCCTGGCGTTCGCGTTGAAGGAAGTGCGGGATACCTCCCGGGGCCTTCTGGAGATCGCGCTGGATCACGGCTTTTCCAGCCACGAGGCGTTTTCCCGCTCCTTCAAGGAGGCCTACGGCAGGACCCCCAGCGAGTACCGGAGGGAGCCCGCACCCGTCGTCCTCCGCACCATCATCAAGCCCTTTGACTGCTACTTGATCCGTACAGGAGAGACAAACATGGCAAGCACCACAGATGAAGTAAAGGTTTATTTCGTATCGATCCCCGCCCACAAGTACCTGCATATCCGCAATTATGAGAGCATCGGCTACTGGGACTTCTGGCAGAAGCAGAGCGCCATCCCGGGCCAGGACTGCGAAACGATCTGCGGACTGCTGGACAGCGTCAAGGGAAAGCTGGACGATATGGGCGGCGGGGAGGCCAACAGCGGGGCCGGTCAGATCATGGCATTCATCAACGAGCCCACCGGCAGGCTTTGCAGCTGGGGCATCCCCCTGGCGGAGAGCTACGGCGTCAGGCTCCCCGCGGACTACTCCGGCGAAATCCCAAAGCAGATGCAGATCATGGACGTTCCGGAGGGCGAATACATCGTATTCGAACACGGTCCCTTCGACTTTCAGACCCAGAACCAGGCCGTTGAGCAGAAGATCGAGGAGGCGATGAAAAAATTCGACTACGCCGCCTCCGGCTTCCAGCTCGACACCACCCAGGGCCGGGTATTCTACTTCTACCACGACTCCGACCGGTTCTGGAAGTATGTCCGGCCGGTCAAACGGGCGGACAGGGAGGCGTGAGCCTGCGCGTATTCACTCTGCCCCTGATAATCAGGCGGTTATCTGCAACAGATAACCGCCTTTTTGCGTATTCGCTGCACTGACAGTGCTATTGTAGAGATAATCTGCCGGAAAGTCAACCGCTAATCGGTCGAACCGCCGGGTAAACCGGTGGTCGAGGGCTCCTGTTTCTCCCGTTTCAGCTCCTCGTAGACCTCCGACAGCAGCCGCCGGTCCTGCTTCGTCCCCATGAAGTCGGATTCCCGGAACATGTCCGGCCTGCGCCGCAGGGTGCGGAGCATGGACTGCCGCTTCCGCCAGAGGGCCACGTTGGCGTGGTGCCCGCTGAGGAGGACGTCCGGCACCCGCCGGCCGTGCCACTCCTCGGGGCGGCTGTACTGGGGGTACTCCAGCAGACCGTTCCAGTGGCTCTCGTCCTCGTAGCAGGAGGCCTCGGGCAGTACGCCGGGCACCATCCGGCACACCGCGTCCGCCACCGCCATGGCGGGGATCTCCCCGCCGGTGAGGACGAAGTCCCCCATGGAGATCTCCTCGTCCACGCACTCCTCCAGAAAACGCTCGTCCACGCCCTCGTAGTGTCCGCAGACCAGAATGAGGTGGTCGTAGTCCGCCAGCAGCTGCCGGGCCTTGGCCTGGCAGAAGGTGGTCCCGCAGGGGGAGAGGTAGATGGTCCGGGTCTTCCCCGTGCCGAAGTTGGCCCGGATATACGCCCAGCAGCGGTACAGCGGGTCCGCCTGCATGACGGCCCCCCGGCCTCCGCCGTAGGGGTAGTCGTCCACCTGTTTCTGCTTGTTGACGGTGAAGTCCCGGATCTGGTGGGCCCGGATGCGGATGAACCCCCGCTCCTGGGCCCGGCCCAGGATGGACTCGTTCATCATATCCCCCACCGTATCGGGGAACAGGGTCATGATGTCAATTCTCATGGATTCCCAGGCCCTCCATCATATAGACGTCCACTGTCCCCCCAGCCATGTCGATCCCGGCAATGAAGGCGGGAACGGCGGGGATCAGAAATTCGTCCCGCCCGCCCCGGACCACGTAGATCTTGTGGGCGGGATAGGAGAGGACCTCCTCCAGCTTCCCCAGGGCCTCCCCGGTCTCCGCGTCCCGGACGGCAAGTCCCACCAGCTCCTCGTCAAAATACTCCCCCGGCGGCAGGGGCACATCCTCCCTCCGGACCTTTACCTGACAGCCCTTGAGGGCCAGGGCGGCGTCCATGTCGCCCACACCCTCCAGCTTTGCCAGCAGGCAGCCCTTGTGAATCCGGCTGGCGGTGCAGGTGTAGGGCCTGCCGCCAATGTACAAAAGCGTGCAGCCGGTCAGCTCCTCAGGGGCAAGCCCCTGGGGCAGCAGCTTGACCTCTCCCCGGATGCCGTGGGTGTTGACGATCTGACCGGCGGTAATCAATGGCAATTCCATGGTATATCTCCTTCTTCGGCTAGGCCAGAATGGCGTCCACCGCCCGGATGCCGGTGCGCAGCAGCAGCGGGCAGCGCGGATATTTTTCCGTAAAGTTCGCAAGAATGCGGTCCAGGGCCAGCTGCCCCTTCTCCGGACTGGGAGCAGGGAGCAGCAGCAGATACTGGCTGGCGCTGTACTGGGTCACCACATCCCCACGGCGCAGGGTGGCCTGGATGCAGTCCTCCAGCTTCTCCATGTAGCTGTTCAGCAGCCGCAGGGGTGCCGTGGACCCGTCACGCATGGAGGCGGAGATCATCCCCAGGTTCACGCTGCGCCCGGAGCGGGCGATGGAGCGGGCCTCCAGGTTGTAGATGTCCGTAAAGACCTCCGGCTCACAGAAGAAGGCCCCCGTCAGCCGCTCCTCCCGGAGCAGGAGGCGGCTGATGGCCGCCAGATCCGTCTCCCCCGCCGCTCCATGGCTGCACGCCCGGCTGATCTCCTGGTACAGCTCGGTGACCTCCGCCGTGGGTGTGACGCCCAGCTGGGTGTAGAAGAGGCTGTACATCCGCTTGTACCGCTCCAGAGCCTGCCGGGCCTGTCCCGTCTGGACCAGGCCGCGGATGAGGTGGTAGTAGAAGCTCTCCTCATAGCTGTCAATCTGAATGGCCCGGCCGCAGACATTTATCATGTCCTCCCACCGTCCTTGGGAGGACAGCAGTCCCACGGTGGTCTGCACCAGACGCACATACATGGTGTGGTAATAGTCCGCCAGAGGCCTGACCCAGCTCTCCCCCATGGCCTTGGAGAGGAAATCGTTCCGGTAGAGGGCCAGGGCGCTCATGCAGGTCTCCAGGCGCTCCTCCGGCAGCAGCCAGGCGGTCCCGGCCCGCTGGCAGGCCAGCTCGAACAGCTCCATATCCATCTGGATGGGCACCCCGGCATTCCAGGCGTAGGACCCCCGGGTGACCAGGATCATATCCCTGCTCTCCGGCAGGCCCAGCTCCTCCAGCAGCTCCCGCACCCGGTAAATCAGGGTCTTCAGAGCCCCCTGAGGACTTTTCCCCTGCTCTCCGGGGTACAGCAGGTTGATGAGTTCGTCCACAGGAATGGCCCGGTTGCGGAAGACAATCAGATAGGCCAGCAGCATCCAGGGTTTTTTCAGGTGGTAGTTGGCGTCTCCAATGGTTTTGTCCCCGTAAGTCAGGGAACACCCGCCCAGCATACGGATCTTCAGAATCGGCTTGGAACTCACGGCGCATCACGTCCCTTCTCTTTTGCCGCCGGAGGGCCTTGTATCTCCGGCATTTTCCTTATTATGCCATAAAAGGGAAAAAAAAGCAATTCCGGAAGAAGAAACTCCTGCCGGGTAAGTGCTGCCGCATATTTTTGAAATATGGCAGAGCCCCCAAATACTCATCCGGGGCAATGCTTCCCAACCAAAAATCACTGCGGGAAGAAATCGTTTTTCATATCCTGACTTGATGAATCGATTATAGCACACAGCAATTACCGCTTCAACCTGGTTTTGCGGAAACTGCCGGAGGGATGTATCAACAGCGTTTCGCTCAAAAGGCGCAAAAAAAGAGACGCATTATTTCTGGCTTGTGACTGGAACGGCGCTTTCGGACGCCGTAATTTTGGCAGAGAATCTCTGTCCGGCCCTTGACAAGGCAGGGAAACCGTGGTATAGTATCAATAACATGGATTGGTTTGAAAAGCATGTCAGGTCACATCCATGTGACCAACAAGCACAAAGAGAACGATTTTTAGGATGGTGTGATGCAATCATGAAGAAACAATGGTTCAGCGCTTTGCTGGCTCTGACGCTGCTGCTGGGCATGGCCTGCGGCTGCGCCGCCCCCGGGGAGGACGTCAGCGGTGACGAAAGCGGATTGGGCGTTATTCTGGAGGATATGGGCGTGCCTCTGGGAGGGCTTCCCCTTGCCGGCTTCGTTCTCAATCCCTCCGCTTCCGGCACCTCCGTGGAGAAAAACGATTTCGCCGAGATCGACTACTCCAACGCCAAGGACGGCTACGTGATGGTCAGGTGGACCGGCGGCGGCAGCCCCAAGATCATGGTAGTCATCAAGGGGCCTACCTACACGCCCCAGGAAAAGAATCAGTACCAGTATTATCTCCGCACCGACGGGGAGTATGATGTGCTGCCTCTGTCCGACGGCAACGGAGAGTACAATATCACCGTACATAAGAATATCTCCGGCACCAAATACTCCACCGTTCTGTCCGCCAGCGTTAACGCACAGCTCACTGACGAGTTCGCCCCCTTCCTCCGCCCCAACCAGTATGTGAATTTTACGGAGGACTCCGAGGTGGTCTCCATGGCACAGTCCCTGATCTCCGCGAAGGAGGCCGAGACCGGCACGGCTCTGGACAATCTGGGCAAGGTGGGTCTGGTCTACGAGTGGGTGGTCACCAATCTGACCTATGATTTCAACAGGGCAAAGACTGTCCAGCCCGGCTATCTCCCCGACGTGGACAGCGTCATGGCGGAAAAGAAGGGCATCTGCTTCGACTACGCCGCCCTGATGGCCTCCATGCTGCGCAGCCAGGGCGTACCTGTGAAGCTGGTGGTGGGCTATACCAGTCAGGGCGTGTATCACGCGTGGATCAACGTGTGGAGCGAGGAAGGCGGCTGGGTGGAAGGCATGATCTACTTCGACGGCAAGATCTGGAAGCTGATGGATCCCACCTACGCCTCCAGCGGCAAGCAGAGCAACTCGATCATGCAATTCATCAACAACAGCGCGAACTACAAGGAAAAATACTTCTATTGATCGATTCGGAGGAAACTGCATATGAAACGACTGCGCGTCCCTGTCCAGTATCTCCCGATTTTCTGCCGGGAGCTTCATCAGCTGGTCCGCACCGGCATACCCCTTGCCGAGGGCCTGACCATGCTGCGGGAGGACGAGACGGACCCGGATACCCGGTCCTGGCTGGAGGCGCTGTGCCGGTCAACAGAGGAGGGATTGCCTTTGGCTTCCGCTTTGCGGGAGACAGGGGCTTTCCCTGCGTATATGACCGACATGGTGTCCCTGGCGGAGGAGACCGGGCGGCTGGAGGACGTCCTGCTCTCCCTTCAGCGCCACTATGACCGCCAGCTGCGGATGGCCGCGGATATCCGCGGCGCCGTGGCGGTGCCTGTTACGCTGTTTGCCGTGATGGTGGCCGTGGTGATTCTGCTGGTCACACAGGTCCTGCCGGTCTTTGACCGGGTCTTCGCCCAGCTGGGCGTCCGCATGGGCGCGGTGGCTACGGGCATGATGAACGCCGGGGCCGTGCTGGCCAAGGCGGGCACCGGCATCGCCGTGGTGCTGGTGGCTGCCGCCGCAGCAGCGCTGGTGGTTGCCCTGGTCCCCGCCCTGCGGGAGAAGTTCGCCGCCGGGTTCCGCCGGTCCTTCGGCGGCCGGGGCATCCTGGGCCAAATGGCGGCGGCGCGGTTCGCCTCCTCCATGTCCATGGCGGTTGCCAGCGGACTGAGCATGGAGGAATCCGTGGCCCTGTCCGCCAAGCTCTGCGGCGGCGCGAAGGAGATTGACGAGAAGACGGAGCGGTGCCGGAAGGAGATCGAGGAGGGCGGCAGCCCCGCCGACGCCCTGGCGGGCAGCGGCCTGTTCTCCGGCCGGGACTGCCGGCTCCTGAAGCTGGCGGAGCAGACCGGTTCCCTCCCCGACACCCTGGAGGACCTGGCCCAGCGCCAGGAGGAGGAGAGCCTGCGGCGGATCGACCGGACGGTGGGAGCCATCGAGCCCGCCATTGTGGTCATCACCAGCGCCCTGGCGGGGGTCATCCTTCTGAGCGTGATGCTGCCGCTGATGGGGCTACTGTCCACCATCGGATAAGGCGGTGTTCATGAAGAAACGGAAGTACGCCAATCGGGGCGGATGGATCCCCTTGGTATTGGGACTGCTGCTGTTCGCGGCGGTGGCGGTCTGGATGGTCAGGGGCGTCCGGGAGGCGGCTCAGGTGTCCCGGCAGGAGGGTCTGCGGATGGCCCAGGAGGCGGTGGACCGGGCCGTGGTCAGCTGCTACTCCCTGGAAGGGGTCTACCCCGCCACCTATGAGGACCTGAAGGCGAAGAGCGGACTGGCCATCGATGAGGAGAAGTACGCTGTCTTCTACGACATCTTCGCCTCCAATATCCGGCCCACCGTCACCGTTGTGGAAAGGCTGGTGGAAGGATCATGAGGAGACAGAGCGGCGCGGGGACTCTGGCCGCCCTAGCGCTGACGTGCGTATTCGGCGTGACATTGCTGCTGAGTCTTGCCGCCGGAGCGGGGGTATACCGCCGGGTGGCGGACCGGGTGGAGGAGAGCAGCCAGTCCCGGGTCAGTCTCAGCTATGTTACCGCCCGGCTCCACGGCTGCGACGAGCGGGGCATGGCGGAGGCCGGTACGTATGGGGACGGCGGAGCCGTCTTCCTGTATGAAGAGGTGGACGGGCTGACCTATGAAACCATTTTATACGTCTACGACGGCTATCTGATGGAGATGCTGTGTGAAAAGGGCTGGGAACAGGACGCGAAATTCGGCGAGCCCGTCTCCCCCGCTCAGGCACTGGAGGTATCCGAGCCCGCCCCGGGCCTGCTGCGGCTGGTGCTGACCGGCCCGGATGGGATGGCCCGGACCGCCGATGTCTATATGAGGAGTGAGGGATGAGCATGGAACGAATCAAACCGACCCGTTCGGGCCTGTTCGCCATAGAGCTTCTCATCGCGGTGGGGGTGTTCTCCCTGTGCGCGGCCATCTGCGTGGGCCTGTTCGTCCGCTCGGAGGTCATGAGCCAGGACAGCGCCGACCTCAACCGAGCCGTGGCGGAGGCCAGGAGCGCTGCGGAGTGCTTCAAGGCCGTTGGCGGCGACCTGGAGAAGACGGCGGAGCTGACCGGAGGGCAGATCATTGGGGATACCACCCTGTTCATCTCCTATGACCAGAGCTGGCATAAGCTGGACGCAGGTGCTGAGAGCGCCTTTGACATCACCCTGACCCTCAGGCCGGAGGACGGCTATACAGGCGCTTCCCTGTCGGTACAGCGCTATGACCAGACTGAAAAGGAGACCACAGGAACAACGATCCTCTTCTGGGAGATCGCGGCATTGGAGGTGGCGTCATGAAGCGGGGCGGAGGCGTATCCGGGGCGGTGAGCCTCGTGATGATCTTCTGCGTGCTGTGTCTTGCGGTGTTCGCGGTGCTGACCCTGGCCACGGCGGACCGGGAGGCGAAGCTGGCAGAAATGACCGCCCGGAGCGCGGCGGACTACTACGAGGCGGACCGCCGTGCGGTAGAGATCACGGCTGCCCTGCAAAAGGGCGAGGACCCGGCGGACGTGGCCGTCGTCTGGTCCGGGGACGTGGCATCCTTCACCGTGCCCATCGGCGAGGATCAGGCCCTGGACGCGGCGGTGCGCGTGCAGGCAGGAAGTCCCTGCGAGATTATCCGCTGGCGCACTATCTACACCGGCGAATGGGAGCCGGAGGAGTATCTCAATGTCTGGGACGGCACCTGAGCAGCCCAGTATAGAAAACAAAGGAGCGCATAACATGGAAAACGTCCAGACATATTTGCAGAAGGCGGTGGAGCAGGGCGCGTCCGACCTGTTTATCGTAGCGGGCAAAGCGGTGTCCGTCAAGCGGGAGGGCGAGATCGTCCCCCTGAAGGAGGGCCGCCTGATGCCGGAGGATTCGGAGTCCCTGGTCCGGGACCTGTACGGCATGGCCCACCGGCCCATCGACCGGTGCATGTCCGTGGGAGACGATGATTTCTCCCTGTCCGTCACCGGCATGGCCCGGTTCCGGGTGAACACCTACCGGCAGAGGGGATCCCTGGCGGCGGTGATCCGTATCGTGAGCTTCGGCATCCCCGACTGGCGGGAGGTGGATATCCCCGAGGAGGTCATGAAGATCGCCAATATGACCCGCGGCATGGTGCTGGTCACCGGTCCCGCCGGCGGCGGCAAATCCACCACGCTGGCCTGCGTGGTAGACGCGGTGAACCGCAGCCGGAACGCCCACATCATCACCATCGAGGACCCCATCGAATATCTTCACCGCAACGACAAGAGCATCATCAGCCAGCGTGAGCTGGCCATGGATACCTCCAGCTACGTCACCGCCCTGCGGGCCAGCCTCCGGCAGGCCCCGGACGTGATCCTTCTGGGAGAGATGCGGGATCTGGAGACCATCCAGACCGCCATGACGGCGGCGGAGACCGGCCATCTGGTGATCTCCACCCTGCATACGGTGGGCGCGGTCAACACCATCGACCGGATTATTGACGTCTTCCCCCCCTCCCAGCAGCAGCAGGTCCGCATCCAGCTGGCCCAGGTGCTGAAGACGGTCATCAGCCAGCAGCTGCTGCCCACCGTGGACAGCAGGCTGGTCCCCGCCTTTGAGATCATGCATCTGAACAACGCCGTGCGCACCATGGTCCGGGACAGCCGCATCCATCAGATCGATTCTGTCATCCAGACCTCCGCGGCAGAGGGCATGATCGCCATGGATGAATCCATCCTCCGGCTTTACAAGGCGGGGCGCATCACCACGGAGACCGCGCTCCACTGCGCTATGAATCCGGACCAGCTCCAAAAGAAGCTGGGCAAATAAATTTTCATGGATCCACTCCCCTTTTCTCTTGAAATATGGGACAAGGTGTGGTATACTGTATATCCTGTGGAATGGAATTTTGCGCGTCGGCGCTTCCATCAAATTCTTGGAGGTATGTTCCCATGACCCTGTTTGTTACGATCCTGCAGCTGCTGTGCGGCCTGGTGGTCATTCTGGCGGTGCTGTTCCAGTCCGGCAAAAGCGCCGGTCTCAGCGGCGCCATCGGCGGTGTGGCCGACACCTTTATGTCCAAGGGCAAGGCCAAGACCTTCGACGCCAAGCTTGCAAAGGCAACCAAGTGGATCGGCGCCGTGTTCATCGTTCTGACCTTGGTCCTGAACGTCATGAGCGTCCGGGGGTAAGACCCCGCTGAAAACGCCCGCCTGCTTCTGCAGGCGGACGTTTCCGGTTCCAAAGTGGAGCGATATCTGAAAAACCTGTAAGGACCGCACGTGTTCTGCGTGCGGTCCTTCTTCTATTTCGCTTCCAGCTCCGCCAGCCGGGTCAGCAGGGCCCGGAAATCCTCCCGATCCCCCAGGAGGCCCGCCGACTCCCCCTGCTCCAGCACCGTGCGGAGATTTCGCGCCAGATAGGCGGTGGATATCCCGGAGGCGCGGACGTTCAGCTTGTCATAGAACGCGCTCCTGATCCCGTCTCCCCCGCTCAGCTCCGCCCATCGGGCCAGGCTCCCCTCCACATAGCCCGTCAGGTCCTCCATCGCCTCGTCCAGCCGTCCCTCCTGGCACAGCACCTCCGCGCGCAGCAGCCGCAGGGAGCCCGCGCCGCCGTCCAGCTCATCGACGCGCAGCACCCGCTCCACCTCCATGGCCTGCTCCAGCAACTCCAGGGCCGTCTCCTTGTTCCCCCGCCGGAGAGCGGTATGGTGCAGGCCTATCAGATTCATCGCTGCGTCCCGGGCAGCCAGCCAGAGTCCCGTCTGATACCGCTTCTCCGCCTCGTCCAGCTCCCCCTTTCGCAGAAGGATGTTGGCCCGGGCCATCTCCGCATTGATCTTTGCTTCCGGCTCCTCATCCAGGATCGCCAGGGCCTTGTCCAGCTCCCCCTGCATCACGTACAGATTCATCAGCATACTTCGGGCGCTGGCCGCCAGGCCCGGATCGGTACTCTCCCTGCTCTGCTCCAGCAGGGTCACGGCCCGCGCCGTCTGCTCCTCCATCCACGCCTCCTCCAGGGAGGCGGTCAGATATAGGATGTACAGTCCCGCTATGGCGCATTTCAGCCGCAGGTCGTCCGGGTACTCCCGCAGCAGCGCCTCACAGGAGGCCCCTGCCTCCTCCAGCCGCTTCTCCTCGAAGAGCTTCCGCCGGTCCTCCAGGAGGACGTTGATCTCCTCCTGCTCCAGCGCCGGGCGGAAGTCCAGCAGCGCGTCCACCGTGATCCCCAGCATCCGGGCCAGAGGGCACAGCATGGCCACGTCTGGTATGGCGGCGTTGGTCTCCCACTTGCTCACCGCCGCGCTGGTGACGCCCAGAGCCGCCGCCAGCTGCTCCTGGGTCAGGCTCCTTTCCCGCCGCAGCCGTTGAATCCGTTTGCCAATCTCCATCCTTCGTTTCCTCATTTTCCCAGGAGCGTCCCCCTGTTTTCCGGGCCCGCTTCCATGGTAGCACAATATGCCGCTTTTCGCAATGGAGGAGCGGTTGAATCGCGCAGTCAGTTTCTTAACTGCCGTTCAACCGCCCCTCCGCAGGCTTATTTCACTTCCCGCACCCGGTCCGGCCTGGCATACAGCGTTCCCTCCTGGGGCTCTACCCCCTGAATGCGGAACAGCTCCTCCACGGTCACAAAGGCGTATCCGTCCGCCTGGAGCCGGTCGATGATCTCCAGCGCCGCGTCCACACTGGTGGAATAGAAGTCGTGGAGCAGGATGATATCCCCGGGCTGCACGGCGGCCAACACAGCGTCCACAACCTTGCCCTTGTCCAGGAGCTTCCAGTCCTGGGGGTCTACAGACCAGTAGATCATGGGCGTCTTGATAAGCTTGGACCGCTCACACCCGATAAGGCCATAGGGGGGCCGCAGCCAGAAGTCTCCCTCCCCCACCGCCTCCTTGAGGAGAACCTCCGTCTTGTGGACTTCTTCCACTACCATGTCCTTTTCCGCCTTCAGCAGCCGGACGTGGGAATAGGTGTGGTTGCCGATCTGGTGTCCCTCCGCCCGCATCCGCCGGAGCAGGTCCTCATTGCACGGCACCTGCTCCCCGATGACAAAAAAAGTGGCCGCCGCCCCCCGCTCCAGCAGGCCGTCCAGCAGCCGCCCGGTGGTATCCGCCCTTGGGCCGTCGTCAAAGGTCAGGGCCACATATTTGGGTTCCTCCAGCAGGTCCTCCCGTGTTGCCTGATCCAGCCCGCCCAGGATCTCCATAGGGATCTCCGCCTTTCCGGAGGTATCATAGGCGGAGAGGTCCGGTTCTACCGGTTGGGCGCAGGCACTGACCGGCAGCAGCATCACCGCCAGCAGCATACAGATGATTTTTTTCACGATTTATCCCTCTTTTCCCGCATACTTTGGCATAGTATGCCCGGAAAAGTGTAAAATACGCAAAGTGAGAGAAGCCCGTCAAGCAGGCCTCTCCCACTTTTTTACATAAACAGCGCAATCCACGGAATAATCCAGGAAATCAGCATGGTCACCGCAATGAAAATAAACAGCGCCTTAATGATCCCCATAGAATCGTTTTTCTGCTTCTGAGGCTGCCTCGCCGCCGGACGGACAGGCGGCTGACGGGGGGTTTTTGCCCAGTCCATCCCCTTCACTTGGCGGACCCGCTTCTCTTTATGTACCTCGCTGTGAACAAAGGAACCGGTATGGTTTGCCTCATTCACTCCGTCCACCCTCCGGACATTTCCCTGGGAATCCGTGGTCCAGGTCTTTACCGGCTGGTTGAAGGCGCCGCACTTGGGGCAGAATTCATCCCTGTCGTAGTCATAAGGTTTTCCGCATTCATCACACACAATACGCCGCATATGCTTCTCCCTCCCCCTGTATGATTTCTGATACGAATCGCCAGTGAAAACATTTCTGCTGCTCGGCTCTCAGGCAAGCATTTTAATTGAGCATTAGCATTATATTCAGTATACTACACCGGCCTCCGTTTGAAAAGCCTTTTTCGCTCTTTTGCACAAAATTATCGAAGAGATAGAAACAGTATAAAAAAGCCCTTTCGTATGTGTAGTACTTCCACACACGAAAGGGCTTTTTATTGGTTACCGGCTTAGACCAGCTCGATCATCGCGGTCTCCGCAGCGTCGCCCCGGCGGATGCCGGTGCGGGTGATGCGGGTATAGCCGCCGTTGCGCTCCGCATAGTTGGGAGCAATCTCCTTGAAGATCTTCTTGACAACGTCCTCCCGGGTCACAAAGGCCATGGCCTGCCGGTAGGCAGCCAGGTCGCCCTTCTTCCCCAGGGTAATCATCTTCTCAGCCAGGGGCCGGATCTCCTTGCAGCGGGTGACGGTGGTCTCCATCTTCCCATTGTCCAGGAAATCGGTCACCTGCTGACGGAGCATCGCCTTACGCTGATCGGTAGTCTTACCGAGCTTACGAGTTCCGGGCATTGTAGGTTTCCTCCTTCAAAAGGCGTATCGATCAAAAATCGTATTAGTTGCTTTCTTCGTCCGCCAGAGCCAGCCCCATCATGGACAGCTTGTTGATGACCTCCTCCAGGGACTTGCGTCCCAGGTTGCGGACCTTCATCATTTCATCCTCGGTCTTGGAGATCAGATCCTCCACCGTGTTGATGTTGGCGCGCTTGAGGCAGTTAAAGCTGCGTACACTGAGATCCAGCTCCTCGATGGTCAGCTCCAGCACCTTATCCCGCTGGGTCTCCGCCTTCTCCACAACCGTGGACTTGGAGCCCACAGTTTCGCTCAGGTCAGTAAACAGCGTGAAATGGTCGCAAAGAATCTTGGCGCCCAAGCTCACCGCGTCCCGGGCGGAAATGGTGGAATCCGTCCAGACCTCAATGGTCAGCTTGTCAAAATCCGTCATGTTGCCCACACGGGTATTCTCCACCGTGTAGTTTACCTTGTAAACGGGAGTGTAGATGGAATCTACAGGAATGACGCCGATAATGCTCTGCTGGGGCTTGTTCCGGTCGGCGGGCACATAGCCCCGGCCATGACTGAGGGTGATCTCCATATTCAGCGTCGCTCCGCTGCCCAGAGTCGCAATGTGCAGATCCGGGTTGAGAACCTCCACTTCGCCGTCGCTCTTAATGTCTCCGGCCGTGACCTCGCAGGGACCCACCGCCTCAATGAACACCGTCTTGACGCCTTCGCTGTGCAGCTTGGTAATCAGCTGCTTGATGTTCAGCACAATCTCCGTCACATCCTCTTTGACGCCGGGGATGGTGGTGAACTCATGCTGGACGCCGGCGATCTTGATGCTGGTGGCAGCGGTGCCAGGCAGGGACGAGAGCATAATGCGGCGCAGCGCATTGCCGAGGGTGGTGCCGTAGCCCCGCTCCAGGGGCTCTACCACATATTTACCGTAAGAATCATCACCTGGGGTCTCGATGCACTCAATCTGGGGCTTCTCAATTTCAATCATCCAGTACCCTCCTTCTTCTTGGCGGAACCCAAGAGCGGTCCCGCACGAAATTCAGTTCCCAGGAAGAGCCGCCGCGCCACTGGGGCGGTGCGGCCCCGCCCTTATCAATCAAGGGTAGACTCCGGTTACTTGGAGTACAACTCGACGATGAGATGCTCCTCAATGGGCATATCGTTGATGTCCTCACGGACAGGCAGACGGCTGACGGTGCCCTTCAGGGCGTTCTTCTCCCGCTCCAGCCACTGAGGGACCAGCACGATGGGGGCATCCTCGCCCACCAGGCGCTTGAAGATGGCGGAGGAGCGGCTGGTTTCCCGCACCTCGATCACATCACCGGGCTTGAGCAGATAGGAGGGGATGTTGACCTTCCTGCCGTTGACGGTAAAATGGGCGTGGCTCACCAGCTGCCGGGCCTGCCGGCGGGTGGAGGCGAAGCCCAGGCGGTACACCACGTTGTCCAGGCGGCGCTCGATGAGGACCAGAAGCTCCTCGCCGGTCTTGCCCTGGCTGCGGGCGGCCTTCTCGTAGTACATCCGGAACTGCTTCTCCATGATGCCGTATACGAACTTGACCTTCTGCTTCTCCTGGAGCTGCAGGGCGTACTCGCTCTTCTTCTTGCGCATCTGACCGCCGGGGTTGCGCTCGGTGGTCTTCTTGGCGTAGCCCATGGCGGCGGGGGAAATGCCCAGAGCCTTGCAGCGCTTGGCTACAGGCTGCATATTCTTAGCCATAATGAAATATTCCTCCTTCTTCCTTCATCAGACGCGGCGGCGCTTGGGGGGCCGGCAGCCGTTGTGGGGGATGGGGGTGACGTCCTTAATCATGGTCACCTCAAGACCCACGGCCTGCAGCGCCCGGATAGCGGCCTCACGGCCCTGGCCGGGTCCCTTGACGAAGACCTCCACGGTCTTCAGGCCATGCTCCATGGCAGCCCGGGCGGCCACCTCGGCGGCAGTCTGTGCGGCGAAGGGCGTAGACTTCTTGCTGCCACGGAATCCCTGTCCACCGGAGGAAGCCCAGGAGATGGCGTTGCCCTGGGTGTCGGTGACGGTTACCATGGTGTTGTTGAAGGAAGAACGGATATGGACCTGGCCCTTTTCGATGTTCTTCTTTTCACGGCGGCGGCGGATGACCCGCTTGCCAGTTTTCGGTGCAGCCATTTTCTATTCTCCCTCCTTACTTCTTCTTGTTGGCAATGGTCTTCTTGGGTCCCTTGCGGGTACGGGCATTGGTCTTGCTGCGCTGGCCCCGCACGGGCAGGCCGCGGCGATGGCGGGTGCCGCGGTAGCAGCCGATCTCGGTCAGGCGCTTGATGTCCAGAGCCACGCTCCGGCGCAGGTCGCCCTCCACGGTATACTCGTGGTCGATGGCCTCACGGAGCTTGTTCTCCTCCGCCTCGGTCAGATCCTTCACGCGGGTGTCGGGGTTGACCCCGGTCTTCTCCAAGATGTCCTTGGCGCTCTTTCTGCCAATGCCGTAGATATACGTGAGGCCGATCTCAATGCGTTTATCCTTGGGCAGGTCAATACCGGCAATTCTTGCCATTAACTTTGCACCTCCAAATTCACTTAGCCCTGTCTCTGCTTATGCTTGGGGTTCTCGCAGATCACCATCAGGCGGCCCTTGCGGCGAATGATTTTGCACTTTTCGCACATGGGCTTCACGGACGGTCTAACTTTCATGTTGCTATTCCTCCTACTTCGTACGCCAGGTAATCCGGCCACGGGTGAGGTCATAGGGAGACATCTCCACCGTGACTTTGTCACCAGGCAAGATTCTGATGAAATTCATCCTGAGTTTTCCGGAAATGTGGGCCAGAATAACATGGCCGTTTCCTATGTCTACTTGGAATTTTGTGTTGGGAAGCGCCTCAACGACAACGCCCTCAACCTCGATCATATCGGATTTTGCCAAGTGCTATCCCTCCTGGTCTGGATTACCATCCCCGCCAAACTGGGCGAGGGTCTTGCGGAGTTCACTGTTGGCCAGCTTCTCTCCGCTTCGGATCTTCTCGGCTGTCCGGCAGTCAAAGCGTGCCTGAAAAACCACATGCCTGCGTTTTTTCCGCTTCGGCCGCTCCAGACGCCTGGTCTTGCCGTCCGCCAGCAGGAGGAAATCTCCCTCCACCCCAAGGACGAAGAAGAGCTTTCCCGCATCCCTGCCGGCAGTCGCTTTTACAATGTCTGATCGCGCAATGTCCATAGCCAATTTACTCCGCCTTTGCCTCCGGGTCCGTCAGAAGCTCCGGTTCCCCGTCGGTAATCAGAATAGAGTTTTCATAGTGCGCGGACAGCCGCCCGTCGGCAGTCTTGACCGTCCAGCCGTCCGGCATCACCAGGACGCCGGCCCTGCCCGCGTTGACCATGGGCTCTACGGCGACGGTCATCCCCCGCAGGAAGCGGGGGCGGCCTGCCTTGGGCTCTACGTAGTTGGGGACCTCCGGGGCCTCGTGCATCCGGGTCCCGATGCCGTGGCCCACGTATTCCCGCACCACGGAGAAGCCTTTGGCCTCCACGTAGCGTTGAATGGCTCCGGACAGATCCGGCAGTCGGTAGCCCTCGCGGGCGTACCGGATGCCTTCAAAGAAGCTCTGCCTGGTGACTTCGATGAGCCGCCGGGCCTCCTCAGAGATCTGTCCGCAGGGGTAGGTCCCCGCGCAGTCGCCGTGATACCCGTCCTTGTAGGCGCCTACATCGATGGAGACGATGTCGCCCTCCTTCAGCACCCGGTGGCCCGGGATGCCGTGGATGACTTCGTCGTTTACCGAGATGCACACGCTGGCCGGATAGCCGTTGTATCCCAGAAAAGACGGCTCGGCGCCTTTGGACCGGATAAACCGCTTGACCTCTTTGTCAATTTCTCGGGTTGTTACGCCAGGGGCTACCATAGCTCCCGCCAAGGCGCGAGCCGCCGCGGTAATTTTTCCCGCCTGGCGCATCAGCTGGATCTCGTGGCTCGACTTCAGGGTAATCATTTTTCGATCCCCAAAGCGGCCAGAATTGCCTGAGTAGTCCCTTCCTTGGTATCGGCGGACTGCACAGGCCGGAGCAGTCCCCGCTGGGCGTAAAAGTCCACCAGGGGTTCTGTCTCCGTATGATAGACCTTGAGGCGCTCACGAACCGTCTCAGGCGTATCATCCTTGCGCTGAATCAGCTTGCCGCCGCAGTTGTCGCAGACGCCCTCCCGCCGGGGCGGGACGAACTCCACGTTGTAACTGGACCCGCAGGCCGCGCACACGCGGCGTCCGGACATGCGGCGGAGGATCTCCTCCTCGGAGATCTCAATGGAGACCACGGCGTCGAACTGGATGCCGGCCTTTTCCAGGGCCTCGGCCTGGGCAATGGTCCGGGGCACCCCGTCCAGGATATAGCCGTTCCTGCAGTCATCCTGGGCCAGACGCTCATCGACGATGCCGATGATGACCTCGTCAGGCACCAGCGTGCCGGCGTCAATATAGCTCTTGGCCTTCAGGCCGGTAGGCGTACCGTCCTTGATGGCGGCGCGGAGGATATTGCCAGTGGAGATGGTGGGGATCCCAAGCTGCTTGCAGAGGATCTCCGCCTGCGTGCCTTTACCGGCGCCGGGAGCGCCCAATAAAATCAGCTTCATATCCAACTCCTTAATCCAGGAAGCCCTTATACTGCCGCATAAGCATCTGGTTCTCCAGGGCCTTCACCGTCTCCAGGGCCACGCCCACGACGATGATGACGGAGGTGCCGCCGATGCCGATGCTGGTTGCGGTAAACTTATCCACCAGCAGGGGCAGGATGGCCACGATGCCCAGATAGATGGCGCCAAAGAGCGTGATCTTGTTCAGCACCCGTGTGATGAAGTCGCTGGTGGGCTTGCCGGGACGGAAGCCGGGAATAAAGCCGCCGTTGCGCTTGAGATTATTGGAAATCTCCACGGGGTTGAACTGGATACTGGCATAGAAATAGCTGAATCCGATAATCAGCACAAAGTAAATCACCAGATACAGGATGCTCTTGCTGTCGATGGCGTTCAGCACCGCGTACCCGAAGGAGCCCTCGGTAGGAGCGGGCAGGAACGCACCGATGGTAGCAGGAATAGTCGCAATGGACTGGGCGAAAATGATGGGCAGAACGCCGGACATGTTCACCTTCATGGGCAGGTTGCTGGACTGGCCGCCGTACATCTTCCGGCCAACCTGACGCTTGGCGTACTGCACGGGAATGCGGCGCTCCGCGTCATTGACGAAGACAATCAGTACGATCAGTGCCACGATACCCAGAACAATCAGGGCCACCCACGCGGGATTCAGCGCCGTTGCCTGTTCGGGCAGGGTTCCGCCGGTACGGGCGGTGTTCCAGTTGACCACGAAGTAGTACAGCTGCTGCACCATGCTGGGCACGCGGGAGATAATGCCCGCCATCAGGATCATGGAGATGCCGTTGCCCACGCCGAACTCGTTGCACTGCTCGCCCAGC
>ERZ779621.150-NODE-150-length-43789-cov-9.396579_pt1 | contig 43789 bp, 35 predicted proteins | sample MGYA00514215_ERZ779621 | MGnify/ENA primary metagenome ERZ779621 (study PRJEB29562, sample SAMEA4376715) | mouse gut metagenome | isolation source: Cecum | study: EMG produced TPA metagenomics assembly of the A DSS colitis mouse model was used to assess the...
CGTAAGCGCCTTCCGGTACATAGCCCTGGCCCGCCTCTGCGTAAGCGCCTTCCGGTACATAGCCCTGGCCTTCCCCGCTGTACTCCAAAGCCTCATAGCCCTCTTCCTGTCCTGCCTCCGGCGGCAGATATTCCTCCGTCTCGTTGCTTTTCTCAAATCTGCGGTTATATTTTTCCTGCTGTTCCGGCGTCAGGGGCTGATGGAGCATTTTCAGCTCCATGGCCTTAACTACATACTTCCCCTCACCGAACCACAGGATCAGTTCATCACACTCCTCCACACAGCGGGCCGCTAATCCCACTCTGTGGTAGAGATAAGCCAGCTCATAGGCCCACTTCTCCCGATAATCTCGCTTTTTCAGTTCCTCCAGGACGCCGATCCGTTCCTCCAGACTCACATCCTGAGCCTCATATAGCTTATATTGTAGAATATAACGCCCGGGATCCTTAGGCGCTGCCTGCTGAAACTCCTTATAGTAATTGATGGCCTGAACAAATTCTTCTGTCTTAATGCACAGCTCGCAGAGTGAATAGCAGATTGTCCTGCCTCCGGGCCGCCGCTCATAGGCCAGCAAAAGCATATTTCTGGCGTCCTCGTAGCGTCTGTTTATTTTATACAGGTCGCTGATGGTACACAGCATCATTACGCTTTTCACCCGGCGCCAGTCGATTGTATCCGCCAGCTCCGCCGCCTGGACGTAATCTCCCCGGGCTATCAGTTCCTTGATTTCTTCCGACCTTACCTTATATTCATATTTATCCAAAGTATTCCGCTCCCCATCTTCACAGCAGGGTACGCACATCTGCCGCTTCTCTTAGTAAATTAATATACGCCTGTGGACGCCCGCAATCGATACTCGATTTCAGTTTACCATAAATATAGTGTGTATGTCAAAAATAAATAGGCCTCAGGCCGAAAAAAATACAAGATATTGTGCCGGCATTTCCGCCGAACCTACAACAGATTGCTTAACCGGGCAAATTGCTCCAGCGTCAGCATCTCTCCCCGAATTTCCGGAGAAAGCCCCAGCTTTTCCAGGGCGGCGGCAGTCTGCTGCCTGGTGACCGCCAGCTCCGGAGCATTACCCAGTCCGTTAGCCAGGGTTTTTCTCCGTTGCCGAAAGGACGCCCTGATCAGGGCAAACAGCTTTTGTTCATTCTCCACCGGTACCGGCGGTTTTTCGTACCGGGTCAGCCGGATCACCGCACTCCCCACATTGGGTCTGGGAATAAAACAATTTGGCGGGACGTGGGCCACTACTCTGGGACTGGCATAATACTGCACCGCCAGAGAAAGCGCCCCATAGTCCTTTGTTCCCGGCCCTGCCTGCATCCGATCCGCCACCTCCTTCTGGACCATAAGCGTCACGCTTTTCAAGGGAACCTGGCTTTCAAACAGCTTCATGACAATCGGTGTGGTAATGTAGTAGGGCAGATTGGCCACCACCTTAAGCGGTCTTCCCCCGTTTTTTTCCTCTGCCAGTCTCCGGATATCCACATTTAAAATATCCTCGTTGATCACGGTCACATTCTGGTAATCCGACAGCGTGTCCTCCAAAATAGGAATCAGATTTCTGTCGATCTCCACCGCCGCCACCTCTCTGGCCGCCTCTGCCAGATATTGGGTCATGGTCCCGATCCCCGGGCCGATCTCCAATACGCAGTCCTCTCCGGTAATCTCCGCGGCGGCAATGATCCGCTCCAGCACATTGCCATCAATCAGAAAATTCTGACCATAACGCTTCTGAAAATGAAACTGATATTTTTGAAGTATCTCTATGGTATTTTTCGGATTTCCCAAATACGCCATTGCTTTTCTCCCTGTCCTTGTCAAACCCTCTGCTGTATCCTTCTGTGCTACCTCCGCCTTCCGGCAAGACATTTTGACTCCACAGACCTTCAGGCATATTGCTGCCCCTGCAGATACGCCAGCACCTGCGTCAGATCACGGAATATTTCCGTGGAAAGCTCTTTTATTTCTCTGTCCGGCGCAATCATATCCGGAACAGTCAGACAGCTCATGCCGGCGGCATGAGCCGAGCGGACTCCGTTGGGCGAGTCCTCCACTGCAAAGGTCTTTCGGGGATCTGCCCCCAGCATTTCACAGGCCAACAGATAAATATCCGGCCTGGGCTTAGAATGCTCCACCATGTCCCCCGTCACCACAACGGAAAAATAGTGCCCTATGCCGGCCCGTTTCAGGTGTTCCATCACCGACTCCCTTCTGGTGGAAGAAGCCAGTCCCACAGACCAGCCCTCGTGCTCAAGCCACTGCAAAAGCTCCTCAACCCCCGGCTTTATGGGCAGCCCCTTTTCTTCTATATATTTCCAAAAATGTTCCGATGCCTCCCCTCGAAAGCCCTGATAGTCAAAGTCCGGCCCGTAGGCTGCCATAACAAGCTGTCTGCTGTCATTGGCGTTCAGACCAATACACCTGGGAAATATTTCCTCCATCCCCGACAGTCCATGTTTCCGGGCCACAGTTATCCAACTGTCTTGAAGCAGTCTCTCTGTGTCAAACAACACTCCGTCCATATCAAATACAATTGCTTTCCTGTGCATTCTGATTTCCTCCAAGCTCCATTCTCCTGAAACGGGAAACGGCTCCCGGAATTCAACATTTCCGGAAGCCGGCCTTTTATTTTCCATCGGAAGGAAGTTTTGCCTGCTCCACATCCGCATAATAATTCTCCCGCAGAATGTATGCGCTGAACTGATATCTGTCCTTTACTTCCTGTTTCTTCCCGGCAAAATATTCCTCCCTCTGATCCTCCGGAATAATATCGTTTCCCTCCGCATCCTTCAGCCAGATAGGATCCAGCTTTTTAGGATTAATTACGGAATCCGTCACAAAACTGCGATCGTTAAAAATTACCATACCCTCTTCGTCCGAAAAAATATCCCGTCCGGCATACATTCTGGAATCATAATCAAATCCGAAAAGATTCAACAGTGTGGGCACAATATCCATGGAACCGCATGCCTTGCTCACATGAACCGGCTCCTCCTCCATGGCCGAATTCCACAAAATCAAACTGTTTCGGTATAAATCCATGCCTTCCGACAGGGACCTGCCCGCCAGCTCCTCGTATTCTTCCAAAGGCATGTCATAAGGATAATGATCCGCGCTCAGACAAATCACCGTCTTATCCAGCACCCCGGCTTCCTCCAGCTGTTTCAGCATATACTCCAGGGCTTTATCCAACTCAATATGGCAGGCGATATAAGCCCTTGCCCCCTCCGACATGTCCAAATCCGCCACAGCCTCCCGGTTCTTTGAAGACATGGCATTCCCTGTGAAGCTATACTTCAAATGTCCGGAAACCGTCATATAATACACATGAAACCGCTCTTCCGCCAAATATTCCGACATAGTCCCCTGCATCATCTCCAGATCTGAAGCCGGCCAGGCATTGGGATTTTCCATGGGGAATATCTTATCCCCCCACTCTTCCTCCGAAAGCTCTCCCAGCTTGCTGGCTTTAAAATCATAGCCCAAATGAGGATGAGTGACATTCCTGTCATAGTAGGACAGGGTATTGTCGTGGTAGGCAAAGGACTTGACGCCCTCTTTTTCAAAAAATCGGGGCAGCGTATAGGGCAGTTGATTTTCCGAACTCTTGCGCAGACTAAACTGGCCATCCGGTATCAGTGCCGTACAATTAATATATTCTCCGTCAATCGTACTGGTCTGCCAAAGAGGAACGTAATAGTTGTCAAATACAAAGCCCGAGTGGGTCAGCCGGTACAGGGTAGGTGTCAGGTCCTCCCGGATGGCATAGGTGGAAAATCCCTCCGCCGTAAGGTAAATCAGGTTATAGCCCTCAAAAATTCCCGTATATTCATTGGAGAGTGTAGGCTCCAGCCCCTGGATATAATCCGCCAGCCAGGTCTGCTCCTTATTGTCCGCCAATGCGTGAAGGGTTTCATAATCCAGATCAAATTGATGTGGAAAAGGAAGCTTTGGCTCCTCCGGAACTTCCCCTTCTTGTTTTTCCTGTTCTGACCCCGTCTGGCCGGGATCAGCCTGCTGTAGAGTATCGGACGAATTTCCATCCTGGCCGGGATCCGGTGCACCCGTCTCCGGCAGATTCGCCTCTGTATCCGGCGAACCGCTGCTTTCTCCCCCAGCCGCCATGACCTGAGCGGGATCTTTTCGGCCTCCCGCCATCATGCCGCTGACCAGGCGCTGTAAGCTTGTGGAGGTATCCCTCTGCAGTGCAGGCAGCACCCCCATGTATTCCGCCACCGTCAGCGGGTCATAAAATTCATCATACACTTCATAATAATCCGCATCCAGGTACTTTCCCACCTGCATAACCACAACGCTGCCGGCAATACCCACCGCCGTAATGGCGGCCGCCTGCATAACCTGAGTCAGAGAAAGCGTAGGCAGATCCCACTTCACTTTCCTTCTGTTCCAGCTTCCGGCCCTGACCCGCACCCGTTTCAGCACCAGCGGCAGGGCAACCGCCGGCAGAATAAGAAGGATCAAAAAGGGCAGCGCCCGAAGGATTCCGTCCAACGCCTCCCTCCAGTAATTGGTCAGGGCATCACCGCCGCCCCGAAACATGGCCTCCCATAAAAGAGGCTGCCTGAAAATCCGCAAATACACCAGCTGAGCGCCGGTCCACACCACAGGAAGCCACAGTGCCAGATACCAGGCAAACTTTTTCAGCCACTTCCGGAGCACACCGATTATAATCGTCTCCACACCAGCCCAGGCCGTAATCAGCATTATTAAATATACCGGCCAAAATCCGCTCCATCCGAAACCACTGAAATGATACACCAATTCCAGATACAGCATCAAACCCGCTAGACTGCACCACAGTATAAGCATAATCTAAATTCCCGTCTTTCGTATATATTTCACCTGCCCAATAGCAACCACACGCATTGTAGCACAAAACAACATAAAAGTGGAGCATCCAATTCTTAAAATTTGTTTATACACCCGTTCAACCAGTCACACCAAAACCACCCTGTCCCCATATCCCGGCGGAAGCACATGCTCCAGTATCTCATGATACTCATCAAACTCCACCCTGTCCCTATATACCAAAAGCTCCATTTCCACCCCGAAAAGAAGTACCCTGAAATCCATTGCCTCCATGCCCCAGCGCTGATAGAAGGCCTTCCGTCGCAGGCGCTTCTGCGCCTCCTCCCGGCTGATTCCCGTCGGCTGCTCTTCCCCGTCCTTCAGTCCCTGGGTGCTCTCTATTTCCAAAAGAAATTTTTTTCCCGCAAAACGCTCCTGGAGCTTTCTCAGCGCCCGGCCTCCATGCCCCGAATTACGCAGATCCGGGTCAATGGCAAAATAATCCAGTAACGCCATATTTCCATACAGCATCATAATAGCCAGGCCGCAAAAGCACTCCTCTTCTATATAAAGAATGTTAAACTGCCCCTTCTTCCGACCCTCCAGCATAAACGAAAAAGGCTTCTTTTCGTTCTCCGGGAAGGCTGCCTCATAAAGCGTCTTCACCTTCTCAAGCTCTTTCCTTGTCACTGCCTCTCTGATTTCCATAGCTGCTCCCCTGATTCCAATTCTGTATTTCCGATGCCATTCACGTCGATTTAATAAAGCCTCTGATAACTGAACATTTTATCATACTACCTCTATTACGTGCAAGGATAACTCAATTTCCCTATTTTCTTCATGTTCGGATTATGATAAAATAAAGGGTGCCGCAGGAATAATTTCTACCCACGGCAAATATAGGACAAAATCGAAATGAAGTATCCTTTATTTCTTAAAATGGTGGTATGGCAATGAAAAAGAAAAACTTTTCTCTGTTCCCTTATCTGCTGCAATACATATGGCGTTATCTACTGGGCATCGCCGTCCTGATGCTGGTGGATCTGTCCAATCTCTACATCCCCCAGTACACCGGCGACTGCATTGACGGACTGGCCGCAGGCACGCTGGGACCCGACGGGGTGATATCTCTTCTGCTGAAGCTTCTCCTGGCCGGCCTTCTGGTCATGGGAGGGCGTTTTGGCTGGCGGTACTGTATCATCGGCGCTTCCCGGGGAATCGAGTACAAACTTCGGAACGATATGTTCGCTCATCTGGAAACCCTTTCCGCCCGCTATTTCAACAGTCATAAAACCGGAGATCTGATGGCACATTTTACCAATGACCTGCAGGCCATCCGCATGGCCGTGGGAATGGCTGTAATCACCGCCTTTGACGCTGTGGTCATGACCATCATGGTATTGGTAAAAATGATCGTTCATGTGGATTTCGGGCTCACTCTTCTGGCCTTTATTCCCCTGACCCTGGTGGCGGTGGGCTGCTATTTTTATGGTATTGAGTCTAAAAAACGTCAGACCCGGCGCCAGGATGCCTTCTCTCATCTGTCCGACAAGGTGCAGGAGAGCCTGGCCGGAATCCGGGTGCTGAAATCCTTTGTCCAGGAGGAAGCAGATTTTCGTTCCTTTGAAGCCGCCAGTGAAAATAATATGGAAAAAAACCTGGCGGTGGTGAAGCTGCGCGCCGTCTTCGGCCCCGCTCTGGATGCCGTTACAGGCTTAAGCCTGCTGCTGACTCTGGCCTTCGGCGGAAAAATGGTTCTGGCCGGCCAGATCACTATCGGTCAGTTTGTAGCCTTCAATACTTATATCGGCATGCTGGTCTGGCCTATGATTGCCTGCGGCGATTGCATCAATGTTTTCAGCCAGGCCGCGGCTGCCTTCCAGCGGATCGCCTGCATTTTCCGGGAAGAGGCGGATATCGTGGATATCGCCCCCGAGACAGCGCCTGATACCTCCCTGCACCTGGACGGGGACATTCAGCTGAAGGACCTGACCTTTACCTACCCCGACGGAGAGCTGCCGGTGCTCAAGCATATCAACCTGCATATCAGGCCCGGAGAAATGCTGGGAATCCTGGGGCGCACCGGAAGCGGCAAGTCCTCCCTGGCAGATCTTCTTTTAAGAGTGTACGACTGCGAAAAAGGAATGCTGCTCTTGGACGGCAAACCCATTGATGAAATTCCACTGGCCGTGCTGCACCGGGACATGGCCTATGTGCCCCAGGAAAATTTCCTGTTTTCCGATACCCTGGAGGAGAATATCGCCTTTGGCCTGGAGGCCCGCATTCAGGATCATCCGGAGCTGAGGGAGGATATCACTCACGCCGCGTCGGATGCCTGCATCCATGATAATATCATGGAATTCCCCAAGGGCTATCTGACTCTGGTGGGAGAGCGGGGCGTCACCCTCTCCGGTGGCCAGAAGCAGAGAAGCTCCATTGCAAGAGCGCTTCTGAAGGACTCCGCCGTGCTGATTCTGGATGATTCCCTGTCCGCAGTGGACACGGATACGGAAGAGCAGATCCTGGAAAACCTTATGCGGCTGCGCCGGGGCAAAACCACCATCATCGTGGCCCACCGTATTTCCACCCTTCAGAAGGCAGACCATATCGCCGTTTTAAGCGAAGGGGAACTTACCGAATACGGCACCCACCAGGAACTGCTGACCCGTAAAGGCTTTTATGCCCATATCTATGAAAAGCAGCAGCTGGAGGAAGAGCTGGCCGGTTACGCCTGAGGAATCAGGGGCCCACATTATTGTTCCTGAAAGACCTGCCCTGCAAAAGCCGGGCATATTTACATAAAGGAGCTTACCACCCATGAGTGCAATAAATGATGACAAAATAGAATCCGGTTACAGCGGGAATGCCCTGCTGCGTCTCATGACCTACATGAAGCCCTATGCCGGCCAGGTCCTCCTCTGTCTGGTACTGGTTCTGGCCCTTACCGGCTTCGATCTGTACCGCCCCACCCTGATCGGGGACGCCATTGATCTCTTTAAGGACCGGGGGGACTATCAGGTGATTCTGGATACTGCCATAAAATACGGCATTGTGCTGATTCTCAGCCTGATCTTCAATGTAAGCCAGACCTGGATCCTCCAGAAAACCGGCCAGCGGATCATCCTCACGGTCCGCAAAGATTTGTACGCCCACATCCAGAGCCTGAGCAGCCGATATTTCGACCTGACTCCCGTGGGAAAGCTGGTAACACGGGTCACCAACGATGTGGAGGCCCTGGACGAAATGTACTCCGGTATTTTGGTGCGGCTGTTCCGCAATATTGTAAAAATTCTGGGGCTCGCCGTGGTCATGCTGCTGATGGACTGGCAGCTGGCGCTGATCTCCTTTGTACTGCTGCCCCTGGTGGCAGTCCTCACGGTGATCTTTCGCAAAATCGCCCGGAGCACCTACCGCATCACCAGGGCCAGGCTCACCGATATCAATACCTTTTTATCCGAGAATATTTCCGGCATGCGCATTATCCAGATTTTCGGCAGGGAAAAGCGGAAATATGAAGAATTTGAGGACAAGAGTCATAAGCTCTACAAAGCATTTTACCGGGAGATGCTGGTGTTTGCCATCTTCCGTCCTCTGATCTACATTCTGAGTATTCTTGCGCTGATGATCGTGCTGGGCGTGGGAAGCCGGGAAGTGCTGGGCGGCGTGATTTCCATCGGCACCCTGTACATTTTTTCCCAATATATACAGTCCTTCTTTGAGCCCATCCAGGAGCTGGCGGAACAGTTTTCCACCCTGCAATCCTCCCTGGCCTCTGCGGAAAAAATCTTTACCATCATGGACGAAGCTGTCCTGGTGCCGGAGGCGGACCAGCCGGTGAAGCTGCCCGATATATTGGGAAGGATCGAATTTTCCCACGTATGGTTTGCCTATGACAATGAAAATTATGTGCTGAGAGATGTATCCTTTGTCATTGAGCCGGGACAGAGCGTAGCCTTTGTGGGTGCTACCGGCGCAGGAAAATCCTCCATTTTGAACCTGATCGGCAGATATTATGATATTCAAAAGGGAAATATTTACATCGACGGCGTAGATATCCGCAAGCTCAGCAAAAAGCAGCTGCGGAGCGCCATCGGCCAGATGCAGCAGGATGTCTTTATCTTCGAGGGCACTGTTGAGAGCAATATCCGGCTGTACGATGAGGACATCTCCGAGGAAGACATCCGCAAGGCCGCCGAGTACGTCAATGCCGCCCACTTTATTGAAAAACTGCCTCACGGCTATCAGGAGCCTGTGTCCGAGCGGGGTTCCACCTTCTCTGCGGGAGAACGGCAGCTCTTGTCCTTTGCCCGCACTCTGGCGCATAAGCCCAAAATTCTGGTCATGGACGAAGCCACCGCCAACATCGATACGGAGACCGAGCTGCTGATCCAGGAGGCCCTGGAAAAGCTTATGCGGGGACGCACAACCATCATGGTAGCCCACAGGCTTTCCACCATTCAGCACGCGGACTGCATCATGGTTATGCACAAGGGCAAAATCAGAGAACAGGGGACCCACCAGGAGCTTCTTGCCAAAAACGGAATCTACAAAAAGCTTTATGAATTACAGATCCATCACGAGATAACTGCATGATATATTTCAGCGGTCATGGGGAGACGCCGGAAACGTTCATGTATGAATTTATGTAAAAAGGGGTTAATATGCAAAGGATTCTTATCGCGGAGGATGCGGAACTGAACCGCGAACTGCTTCAAAACATGCTGGCAGATGAATATCTGGTGGATACAGCCGCCGATGGGGCACTGGCACTGGAAATGCTTCGAGCGCATCCGGAGGAAACCGCTGCGCTTCTTCTGGATCTGCAGATGCCCAAAGCGGACGGCTTTACGGTTCTGGCCAAAATGCGGGAAATGGGCTGGATGGAAAGAATCCCCGTGCTCATCATCAGCGGCGAGCATTCCGTGGAAATCGAAAACCAATGCTTTGAACTTGGGGTCTCGGATTTTATCCACAAGCCCTTTGTAAATTCCATAGTAAAAAACCGGGTCAGAAATGCAGTGACTCTGTTTACCTGCAAAAATCAGCTGGAGCAGAAGGTCGCGCTGCAGGAGAAGACCTTAAAAGAAAAGGATCAGATCATCCGGATTCAGGCCGAAAAGCTCCGGGAAGCAAAGCCCTTTAACATCCTGATGATGGAATTTCAAGCCGCTATCATGGAGGTGGAGACACGGTTGAAGGTGCTGAATGCACAGTTTTCTCAGCAATTTAACCGGAATCCCTTTGAATCCATCAAAAGCCGGCTGAAGACCCCGGAAAGCATTTATGAAAAACTGGAACGCAAGGGCTATCCCGTCACGGTGGAAAGCATCCGGGAGAATCTCACAGACGTGGCAGGACTGCGGGTAATTTGTTCCTTTCCCGACGATATTTACCGCCTGGCGGAATACCTGATCAAGCAGGACGACATTATTCTTCTGAACGAAAAGGATTACATCCGCAGCCCTAAGCCCAATGGCTACCGCAGCCTTCATCTTATATTAAATGTACCCATTTTTTTATCCGACGAAAAAAAATATATGAAGGCGGAGGTTCAGTTCCGCACCATCGCCATGGATTTCTGGGCCAGTGTGGAGCATAAGCTGAAATATAAAAAGGATATGGAAAATGCCGACGAAATTGCCCGCCGGCTGAAGGACTGTGCAGATTCCATTGAGGAGCTGGATTATCGGATGCAGAGTATCCGCAATCAGATTGACCGCAGTCTGCACTGAGGCAGTTCCTGATGCCGCCTCTTTCATACTGTCCCCGTCGATCTTCACAGACGGCGCAGATACCCCTTCCCACAAGCGCAAGTTCCCACTGCATTACGCCTCTTGGGTTCCGTCCGGTATTCTCACAGCCTCTCCGGCAATGACTGCCCCTGCGAAATCGCGAATATCAATCAGCTTTCTGGCAAATACCATTCCGCCCATTATCATTTCCGTATTGTGCTGGTCGGAGCCCCCGGTGAGCGGCAGTCCATGCTCCCGGGCGTAGTTTATTGCACATTCATTGTACTCCGGATGCAGAGGGATTGTTTTTCGGGTGCTGGAATGGGTAGCATTGACCCCCTCCACCCCGTCCACATACTCCGGAAACAGCCGGATTTCCGAGATATAGGAAGCCTCCCGGAAGGGATGGGCATGAACCACGATCCCGCCCCCCTGATGAACCAGCTCAAACTGCTCCGGTATCGTGGCATCCCGGATCTGGGGATGCTCCAGCAGCCACTTCTTGTCCGGCCCGTAGATCAAAAATTCTGTTCCCTGATAGCCCGACTCCCAGCCGAAAAACACCTGCAGTCCCAGCTTGTCTCCCTCTGCCTTGGCATGCTCATATCCCAGGCAGAAACGCTCCACCCAATCTTCCCAAGGCAGGCTTCTGTCCACCGCAGTATTTCCATAAAAGAAATGATCTGTGATAATTATCCCTGTATAGCCTGCCGCCGCATAGGCCCGGGCCATTTCCTCTCCGGTGCTGCCGGCACAGGCACTGGCCTCCTTCGTATGCATATGCGTTTCGTACCAATATTCTCCTGCTCTCACTGTTTTCCCTTTCTTTCAGCTGCTCTGACTGCTTCGCCCATTCGCCCTGGCTGCTTCACAGCCCTTGTCACCTGATCTGTCAAAGTCTGTCTGCCATCCGTATCAGCCAGCAATGTGAATCAGCCCCCTGCACCGGTTCAGGGCGGCATACAGCTCCTGCTTTCTGGGCATAGCCAGATTCCCCGGAATATCGCCGCCGCAGAAGGCGCCAAAGCCTTTGACATCCATGTGATTGCAAATCTCCTCCACCGCCTGTCCCAGGGTACGCTTTCCGTCAAAGCTGTGCAGCTTCATATACTTGATCAGATAGGCCAGAGCCGTCAGCTGCTGACTGTCTACCAGCTGCTCCACATACCTCATATCCACGGTCTCATGGTTGATGGAAAAGCCGTCCAGTCCGCCGGTTTTGATCTTAATCCTGTCGTCCTTGGCAAAACCTGCATCCCTCTTCACGATCCGTCCGAAATCAGGAGCCTCCGCCTTCCTGGCTCCCTCCAGCGCATAGGGGTATTTTAGCGCCTCCCCCTTTGCCAGCGCCGTGATCTCCAAGGGCTGGTACCGGTTCATCTGAATCACCGTGTCCGCCTTGTGGAAATAGGCCCCGGAGCTTCCTGCCACCAGAATGGTGGAAATTCCGTTTTCCTCATACAGCTCCCGCACTCTGTCAATAAAAGGAATGATAGGCTCCACATCCCTGCTCACTACCCGCTGCATCAGCTCGTCCCGTATCATAAAGTTGGTGGCGCTGGTGTCCTCGTCTATCAGGAACACCTTCGCTCCCATCTCCATAGCCTCCACCGTAGCCGCTGCCTGGGAAGTGCTTCCGCTGGCATCCTCCGTGGAAAAGGAGGTGGTATCCCTGCCGCTGGGCAGATTGCGGATAAACATGGAAATATCTGTATTCTGAATACTCCTGCCGTCCTCTGCCCGAAGCTTCATGGCGCTGCCATCGGTGATCACATATTCCCTGCCGTCCCCGGCAATATGGTTATATACCCCCAGCTCCAGCGCCTCCAGCAGTGTAGACTTGCCGTGATAGCCGCCGCCTACGATCAGGGTGACGCCTCTCTTGATCCCCATGCCCACAAGCCTTCCCCGATGAGGCAGCTCCAGGACCACCTCCATGGACTCGGGGGAGGTAAAGGCCACCGCCTCCTTCATGGGAAGGGAAGAAATGCCGGACTTCCGAGGCAGCAGGGAACCGTTTGCCACAAAGGCCGCCAGCCCCAGAACCTCCAGCTGCTCCCTGATATACTGCTGGTCATCCGCCAGATACAGCACCTGATCCAACGCCTTCCTGTCACAGGAGGATGCCAGAAGAGTCTGCCGGACGCAGGCGGGGAGAAAATCAAACAAAATCTTTCCCAGCTCCTGGGAATTGATGGTCCTGCCGTTTGCGGGAAAGCCAATCTCCATGCGTATGGTAATGTCGCCGTTTTCCGTGTTCACCCAACAGGCGCTGTGCTCCAGAATCTCCTGACCCGGCTGGCTGATCCCCATCAGACCGCTTTTTCCCGAGCCCTTTGCCCGAAAGGAGTACTCCCGGATTTTTGCGGCAATCCGCCGCAGCAGGTAGTCCTGAAAGGCGATGCGCCTCTGCTTCGTCTCATAACAGCCTCCGTCAAAGCCGGCTATCCGTCCCGGAATCCGGAAACTCACCCGGGAGGGCGCTGCAAAGGGATCTCCCTGTACATGATCTATGGAAAAAACATATTGCTGAAACTGGTATTCTCCTTTTGTGTCCTTATAAGCCGGGTAGCCCTTATGGTCGATTTTCCACAGGATAGCCTGCAGATCCTTATCCGTCTTCATCCCCATCATCCGCCTTTCTGCTCTATGTTGATGCGGGCTCAGCAAAGAAAACCCGCATCGTATATTCAGCAGTATTATATCCGAAAAAATATTAAAAATCAATATTGTTGCCGGGTATTGATCTATGCTACACTACTTCATAAAGAGTAACCAGGAAATTACAATTTACATGATACTGTAAGAAACGGAGAAACACCTATGACAAACCGTCTTCAGAATATGACTCAGGGAAAGCCCCGTAAACTGATCTTCACATTTGCCCTGCCTTTGATGCTGGGCAATGTTTTCCAACAATTATATACGGTAGTGGATACCATGGTAGTGGGAAAGTACCTGGGAGTGGGCGCTCTGGCCGCTCTGGGCGCCGCCGATTGGCTGAACTGGATGATGCTGGGTATCATCCAGGGGTTCACCCAGGGCTTCGCCATCCCCATGGCTCAGGAATTCGGCGCAGGGCATTACGACAGGCTCCGCAAGGTCATCGGCTCCTCCTGCGTTCTGTCCGTAGGATTTGCTCTGGCGCTGACTCTGGCAGGGCAGCTGCTGGCTCGTCCGGTGCTCCTTCTCCTGCAGACGCCGGGAGACATCCTGCCGGATTCGCTGCTTTATCTGCGAATCATGTTCCTGGGCATTCCCATCGTGACAGCCTACAATCTGCTGGCCTGCATCCTGCGATCCCTGGGAGACGGCAAAACGCCCTTGCAGGCCATGATTGTAGCCTCCGCCGCCAACATTGGGCTGGATCTGCTTTTTGTGATGGTTTTCCACTGGGGAATCGCTGGCGCCGCTGCCGCAACCCTCATTGCGCAGCTGATCTCCGGCCTGTTCTGTCTGTACCACATCTGCAGATTGGAGATTCTTCGCCTGAAGGCCGATGACTTCCGTTTTCAGGGACAGCTGTGCCTTCGCCTTTTAGGGCTTGGTTCTCCCATGGCCTTCCAGAACTGTATTATCGCCATCGGCGGCATGATCGTACAATTTGTGGTCAATGGTTCCGGCGTAACCTTTATCGCCGGCTTTACCGCCAGCAATAAGCTATACGGCATTCTGGAGATCGCAGCCTCCTCCTACGGCTACGCCATGATCACCTACGTGGGGCAGAATCTGGGGGCCGGAAAATACAGCCGGATCCGCCAGGGAATGCGCTCCGCCATCATCATTGCCATTGCCACATCCATCGCCATTGCAATGGTCATGCTTTTGGGCGGAAGAGCCATCCTCAGCTGCTTTGTTTCCGGCACGCCTCAGGAGGTGGAGCAGACTCTGCAGGTAGCATATTTTTACCTGTCCATCATGAGCGTGGCCCTGCCGGTGCTATATCTTCTGCATGTGGTACGGTCCGCCATTCAAGGCATGGGCAATACTCTGCTCCCCATGGTCTCCGGCATTGCGGAATTTACAATGCGAACAGCCACTGCCCTGCTGCTTCCTCTGGCAGTAGGAGAGGTGGGCATCTTTTTTGCAGAGCCTGCCGCCTGGGCCGGAGCCGATGTGGTACTGGTGATCAGCTATTTTGCCATTTCGCGCAAATACCTGAAGAAGGAAGACCAGACTTCATAGTCAGCCAAATGACTATTATACCGTCTCCGGAGTCAGAAGCCTTTCATCTGCCTCCCCTGTCCCAGGCCTCCAGGCTTATCAGCGCTATGTGTCTGGAAACATTGTAGGTGCGGATCCCAAGATCTGCCGTTCTGTCCTGAAGCCTCCTCATCCAGTAATAGCCGAAGCCGTCACAGCTGTACCCGGAAAATGTATCCGTCAAAAGGTCTCTGCCGTACCTCACTGCATCCGGCGCTCCAAAGGCCTCCACGGAATCCCCCAGTTCCTTCAGGTAAGGCACCAGCGCCGGGGCGGCGTCCGCACTGAGGCTGCCCAGGTAAGCAAAATCGCTGTAAGGCGCCCTTTCTTCCATGCTGTCTGCAGCCGCCGGGCCCGCCCCGAGACTTTCCTGCCGGGGCGCGCTCCCAGACCCAGCAACGCCTGCCATACTCTTTTATCCACTCTGCCGCCTTTTTCCTTCTGATACCAGCTTCCGTCCCTGATCGGGCGGGGTATTTCCTCCATACAGGCGAAGGTCAGCCGGCAAATGCTTCCCAGATACTTTCCCAGCTTCCATTTGGAGGTGTCATAGAACTGCTTCAGCAGCAGGCTCATGGTCAGCAGGAACACCCCCAGCTTATTAAAGAAAATAATTCTGGCATCATCGGTGCAGAAAGTGGAAACGCCCAGCGCAATGATGGCAGCCATATAAAAGGCGCTTCCTTTTTTTAAGGTAATCTCCAGTTTTGACAGCGATAAGCACAAAAACAAGAGGCTGCCTGCGGCGAAAAAAGGGAAGGTAATCCCCGATCCGTTTTTATACATGCAAAAAGCATAAAACACTGCGTACAAAAATGCCCCCGGCCCGAAGAAATGGAAATTCTCCTTCAGCTTTTTCGTCTCCCGGGTCTCCTCTTCTACGGGTTTGCGCCCCGCTCCGGCGTCGGTTCCTGGGTTTTTCCGCCGATTCCCCGTTTCTCCTCCCTGCCGGGGAAGAACGGCTTCCTCTCCCGCCCAGGCCGTACCTGCGCAGGTTTCCTGATTCATCCATACTCCCTGATTTAAACCACTCATCATTTACTCCATTTCTGCGCCGTCTTTTGCGCATAGTGAATCTGCGGCAGGCAGTCCGCCGCTTCCTTCCCCAGGTACAAATTCCAGAATATCCCCCGGCTGACAGTCAAGCGCTCTGCAGATAGCCTCCAGCGTGGAAAATCGCACCGCTCTGGCCTTATTGTTTTTTAATATGGACAAATTGGCAAGGGTCAGATCCACCTGCCCGGCCAATTCCGTGAGACTGATCTTCCTCTTTGCCATCATCACATCCAAATTAACTATAATTGCCATATTTACACCTTTCTGACCAAATTACTGCAGCCCTTCGGCATGCAATTGCTTACACTGCCAAACCGCTCCTTATATGGTCAAATCGTTTTCTTCCTTGAAGCGTACTGCCTCTTCAAAAACATAGGCCAAAACCTTGCTGAAAAGACCTGCAATGATAAATACCAATATAACCACTCCCATTGCGATGGTCATATACACAATGCTTCTGACCATGGACATCAGCGCAATGAAAAAACTCCAGCTGCCCATTTTCCGCAGGCTCACCACATTTTCCCGAACAAAACAGTCCTCTGCAAGCACCGTCCTGAAAATTTTTCTCAGCTCCCACAGCAGCTTCAGGGCTGAAATGCCCAGAACAAAATAAATGATTACCGTTTCCTCATAGTGCTCTACCATATAGGGAAGCTGTCTGCCCACTAGCTTCACGCTCCAAGGCAGGGACACGGTCACGGCGATTCCCGCAAAAAACATAAAATCCAGCAGAAATTTTGTCCATATGGTCAGATCCTTTTTCGCTTTTTCCATAGTCCCTCCGTCACATGCTCCTGACGTTTGTCAGAATCATAAATCCTTATTTTTGAAGTAACTATATCACCATACAGATCGAAAGTCAATATATTTTTATTGTTAATCGATAAAATTCGGATTTGTTTTTTTACATTTTCCATGATATAATTCGCTCATAAACTCTGCCGCAGACACGATGCTCAGCTGCTGTCCGCGGAACCAGTTCGGGACAGAGGAAAGTATGGAAGTAAACATCTATATATAGGATGGATGCCCGCTGACGCGGACAGGAGGTATAAAATGGAACGAATACTGATCGCAGAAGACAATGCGGAAAATAATCAACTGATCAGGGAATATCTGGAATCCCATGGATTTATATGCTCTCAGGCCTTTTCCGGCAGCGAAGCACGGATGCTGTTTTCCATGGAGGCCTTCGATCTAGTCCTTTTGGATCTGATGCTTCCGGGAATCCCGGGGGAAGAGCTGGTACCGCTTTTTTCCAAAAAAGTCCCTGTGATCGTGCTTTCTGCGAAAAGCGGACTGGACAGCAAGGTGGATGTGCTTTCCGCCGGAGCGGAGGATTATATTTGTAAGCCCTTTGACCTGCCGGAGCTTCTTGTAAGGATTCAAGTTCAGCTGCGCCGGAGAAGCAGAGATAAAACCGGAGAGGCTTCGGATACCGGAGAAAAGGACATGGTCTGGCAATATAAAAAATGGATTCTGGATCCTTCCACACAGGAGCTTTCGGCAGACGGCGCTCCCATCGAGCTGACCCGGCATGAATTTCTCATTCTGGAGCTTCTGATCCGCAACCCCAGGCGGGTCTTTTCCAAGCAGATGATCTACGAATACGCCTGGGGACAGGAATATCTGGCGGAGGACAAGACTCTCAATGTGCACATCAGCAATATCCGCGGAAAGTTAAAGGCCAGCGGAACCGACGCCTACATTCAGACCGTGTGGGGAATCGGTTTTAAACTCATATAAACTTTACACTTTCTTTACCTTTTCTGAGCGTTTTTTGAACCTTTGGGCTTTAAAATAACAGTCAAAGGAGGGAACTGCGATGAGTAAAGAAAAATATGCGGTGGAAACCGCCGCTCTCACCAAGGTATATAAAGGAAAGGCCGCGGTGGACCACCTGAATCTCCAGGTGAAGGAAGGCGCTGTTTACGGCTTTATCGGCAGAAACGGCGCCGGAAAATCCACCACACTGAAATTGCTGTGCGGGCTGCTCAGGCCCACGGAAGGCGATATCCGTCTGTTCGAAAAGCCCGTCAGCGACCCTATGACCGCCAGACGTACAGGCTGTCTCATTGAAGCCACGGGAATCTATCCCCACATGACTGCTCTGCAGAATCTGATCCTGAAAGCAAAATGCATGGGGCTGGCCGACAGAGAAAGTGTGGAGCATGTGATGAGAATCACCGGACTGACCCACACCGGAAGCAAAAAGACAAAGCATTTTTCTATGGGAATGAAGCAACGGCTTGGAATTGCTCTGGCCCTTTTGGGCAATCCGGATCTGCTGATCCTGGATGAGCCTATCAACGGTTTGGATCCGGAAGGAATCCGGGAAATCCGCCAGTTGTTCCTGGAATTAAATCAGCAGGGAAAAACGCTGATTATCAGCTCCCATATTCTGGGCGAGCTGAGTAAAATTGCCACCCATTACGGTATTATCCGGGAGGGGTGTCTGGCTGAACAGCTTAGCCGTGAAGATCTGGAAAAGAAGTGTTCAGACTATTTTCAGGTACAGGTAGACGATGTAAAACGGGCCCTGACGATAGCAGCGGAAAAAGCTCCCGCGCTTCGGACGGAGATCTGCGACAACCAAACCCTCCGGGTCTATGGTTTGAAGGAAGGCGCATGGCTGAACCAGCTTTTTGTGGAAAACCGGATCCAGGTCAATTCCTCGGGCTTTCACCATATGGATCTGGAAGAATACTTTTTGAGCCGCATGGACGGCATGGAGACAAATGGAAAGGAGACTGACAAAAATGATTAATTTACTACGTATGGATCTATACCGGCTGAAAAGAAGCAAATCTGTTTACATCTGTCTGGGTATCCTGATGGCAATCACCGTTCTGGCCTTTAGCATGATATATCTGCTGGCCACTCCCCAGGGACGGAATTATGCTTTGAAAATCGGGTTGCTTGATAACTCCGAAACAGAAGAAGCGCAGGCTATAGTGAATGGGGCCGATTCTCTGGATATGTTCCGGGAGACCTGCATGGACGGCGGAGTGTTCGGCTGTGTTATAGGAATTATCATTACTCTCTTTATGTGCGGAGATTTTCAAAACGGTTTTATCAAAAACATTATGTCCCTGCACAGAACCCGCTGGAAATATATCGGCAGTAAGCTGGCCGCCGCCGGTATCTTAAACTTCTTTTTCCTGATTGTGTGCTTTCTGTTCAACAGTCTGATGAACCTGCTGTTCCACAACATGGTTTCCTATGCGGCTCTGGCCGACACACTGTTTTACCTGGCCCTGGCCTGGTTTATCAACACCGCTTTTTCTGCCCTGGTCATATTGACCTGCATTCTTACCCGAAGCACAGCGGCAGGTGTTATGACCTCCCTACTGTTATGCGGCGGCATTATACAGTCCTTTCTCGGCCAGATTACATCCCTGTTTCATATGGACGGCTGGTTAAAATATACACTTTACTATAACATGTCTGCCGCCCCATCCGCCTATTCCGGCATAGGTGATCTGAAAGGAGCCGTTGTGGGACTGGTCTTTATGGTCTTCTACGCCGCAACTGCCGCTTTTTTCATAACCCGGCAGGATATTTAGAAGGGTGCCGGAAGAGGCGCCGGAAAAGCCCTGAGTAACACAGAAAGGAAATGTTAGAATGGGAATTTATACAAATCAAATCGTTCTTCAATTTTGCTGCCGCCTGTTGGATAAGCTCCGGCTGCGGCGGTCAAAGGAAAGTCGAAGCGGACAAGAGGAACAGGCGCGCACGAAAAACAGAAAAAGGGAAAATTAATATCGTCCCCCTGGCATATGGAGGTTGAACATGGAAAGCCTTTCGGGATTCGGAATCATCATACTATTTTTCATTCTGCTTTTGGCCCTGCTTCTTATGGCCCATATCCGGCTGCGGGCAGGACTTTCCTCTCTCTGCCGACAGCTGGAGGAGATCGGCCGGGGAAGCCATATGGAGCTGGCCCTGGACAGCCGCCAGAAGCCTTTGCCGGCTTTGTGCGGCATATTGAACCATGTGCTGTCATTCAAGGACAAAAATCATATCCGGTACGAGCAGGCACAAAAGCTGTTGAAGCAAAATATCACCGGACTGGCCCACGACATCCGCACGCCTCTGACCGGGGCCCGCGGATATGTTCAATTTGCCATGGAATGCCAGCACCCCGAAAAACAGGCGCATTATCTGCAGGCTGCGGAAAAGCGTCTATCAGAACTGCAGGACATGCTGGAGGAAATGTTTCTCTACACCAAGCTTACCGACGAAGACTATTCCCTCTCCCTCAGGAAGCTCCAGGTCCTTCCCCTTCTCAGCGAATGTCTCCTTAGTCTGTATACCCGTTTTGAGGAAGCAGGGATTTCTCCAAATGTGACTTTCCAATCAGAAGGCTTCCAGGTCAACGCCGATGAAGATGCCCTGAAACGCGTCTTCCTGAATCTCCTGCAAAATGCCTTGATTCACGGTGCAGGAGATATTACCATTCTCCAGGCACAGGATTGGATCTCCTTCGAAAATCCCCTGCCAAAGGAGGACTCCGTTCCCGATCCCTGTCTAATGTTTGATCGATTTTACAAGGCAGACACCGCCCGAGGAAAGGGCTCCTCCGGGCTGGGTTTATTTATCGTAAAAGAACTGATGGAGCGAATGGGCGGAAGTGTATCCGCCCGGGCCAAGGACGGCGTTCTGGCTGTAACCCTTCGCTTCCCGTCCCTCCTTCAGGGCCTTTCGTTCACCGGATCTGCGTAATAAATCCGGCTTTCTTCCCGGACACTTAAGCTTCCCTGTTCCAGAGAAAGGATGGAAACCGCACAGTTTGGCAGACCGATCCTCCAAAATTCCTCCGGCGGAATCCCTGCAATGCTGTTGATCATGGTTCTGTTAAAGGCTCCATGGGCTACGATCAGCACATTCCGGCAGCTCCCCTCCAGCGGCAGAATCTTTTCCCGGAAAAATTCAAACCCCCGGCTGCGAACCTGGTCAAAGGATTCTGCTCCCGCAGGAGGTATATATTGGTTCGGTCTTCGAAAAAAATCGTGCAGGGGATCCTGCGGATCTTCCTTCGCCCGGTCAAAGCAGGCGCCCTCGAATTCTCCGAAGCCGATTTCTTTCAGCCTTTCATCCACATACAGCGGAATACGGCGGGAGCCTATAACGATCCTGATCGTTTCGCAGGCCCTGTGAAGGGGCGAGCTGAACGCCATGTCAAAGGGAACATCTCTCAAAGCCGCCGCGGTCTTCTCCGCCAGCTCCACGCCGTACTTATTCAGAGGGATATCGCTCTGCCCCTGCAGGCGCCGGGACTTATTCCAGTCTGTCTCCCCATGTCTCATCAGGTAAATATCCATATTCCTGCCCCTTATGCCTTTTCACCAGCCGCCGAAAAATGCTTGATCTCCTGCCCAAGCATATCGCTTACCTCACGGCACACATTTACCGCGCTCTGTACCTCGTTCATTTTGTCCACAAGGCTTGTAGCATTCTCCGCAGACACGTCCATGGCCGTAGATCCCTCTCCCATAGCGCTGGTAATAAATTCCACCGAATTGATAATATTTCCCATACTGTCATTAAGGCCCTTTGAGCTGTTGGAAAAATTCTGAAGTATGGCATAAAAATCTTCCATATTGTTCACATACTCATCCATCGCTTCTACAAACTGATCATAATCCTTCAGAATATTGTTATTGATATACTCCAGTACCTCAGAAGTATTTGCCGCCAGTTCCTGGACAGTATTGACCACCTCCTGATTGATGTGCTGAATATCCTTTGCGGTTTTCTGGCTGTTATCAGAAAGAGAATTGATCTGGTTAGCCACAACAGCAAAGCCCCGTCCCGCTTCTCCTGCTCTGGCCGCCTCGATGGAGGCATTCAGCGACAAAAGGGTGGTTTCATTGGCAATATTCATAATCGTTTCTGACAGCGTATCGATTTTTGTCACCTTTTCACAGTTTTGTATCGAGCGGTTCAAAAGCTCCGTCATCTCACCAACCTTATTCACTGTAAGACTCTTGACTTCCACAATATGTTTTTTCATAGCCTGTGCATCATCGGATACCTTGACAGCCTTTTCCGAACCCTGGTTTGCTTCTTCCCACAATACATCCACCTGAGCCTTTACGCCTCCAATGGTATTTTGGATGCTGTCAGAGGTGCTGGAAATGTTCTCCATATTCGCCGCCAGCTCCTCCAAAGCCGCCGATGATTCCGTAATATTTGTATTAGCTGTTTTTACCATAGTGACGATCTGATCATTGGATTGTGCCAGCGCTTTTGTGCCGTCCGATACCTTATTGATAATATTCTGCAGCGTCTCCAGGAAGTCGTTCATCCCACCCACCAAAATGGACAGCTCACTCCTGGTCCGGGTGGATATCCTCGCATTCAGATCCCCCTTGTTTTCATCGATTTTTTCGATCATCTGATGCAGTTCGCCTGAAGACTTTTTAATAGGACGAATAATGTTAAACTGGAACAATACCTGATTTATGCCGACAACCACTATTATGGCCACGGCCCCCAGAATGCTGGTGCGGATAGTGCGGTCATACATATCCTGCTGCTCCTGGCGCAATGTGATTATGGATTGTTCAAAAAAGGCATTGGCAAGCTCCAAATTACTGTCAAACTTTTCATCCTCCGCCTCCAAGGCATCAATTTCTTCTATGACAGCCTCCGTGCTTTTCCCCTGGGAGGACATCAATGCATTTTTGGCATTCTCCGTATATGCTTCAAGTCCCGCCTTCATATCTGCTATATCCACATCATGGTTTCCTTCCAGATAGGACTGAAGCTGCTCGATGTCCTCAATCAGCTGGTTATAACGTTTATCAATATTTTCAAGCAGATGGGCTCTTTCCTCCACATCATTCGTTGCCAGATACGCATAAATATACCGCTGGATCTTTTCATAATCCTTTTTCATATCACCCCTGAGCACCATTGCGGAAAGGTATGTATCACTGATCTTATTGCATTTTTCTATGGTGCTTCGAAAGTTGCTGATGCTATTTCCAAAATAGATCCCAAAAACCACGATCAGTACCAGGTTCATCAGGCTCAGCTGTGTTGTAATCCGGCTCCAAAATGAAACCCTGGGTATGTTCTTGCTCATTTCTAAATTCCTCCAATAAATACATTTATTTCTTTTAAGTAACCCCCCGCAGGCAGCAGGAGCATAAGCCCCCGGCAAAACTCAGCGGCTTTTTCATTATATACCATGAGCCATCCGAAATCAACTGCTTTGCCGCCTCGTTCCGAGGATTCGTTCCCGGACATTCTGGTAAATATCCTATACCAGAGAATGGTAAAGCAATCAAAAAAAGCATCGATAACAGTTTGATTCCGCTTCCTTTTTGCGTGATCAATCTATCAGCGATGCTTTTAGGTTTGTGGCGCTCAATATATACTTCCCCGTCTTTTTATGTCAAAAGAAAAGCCCCGAAACCCGCTCCATATGCGGATCCCGAGACTTCTATGCACCGCCAGGGGCTCGAACCCTGGACACCCTGATTAAGAGTCAGGTGCTCTACCAACTGAGCTAGCGGTGCATGCATTTGTCTTTCACAACGCAAGATTTATTATATAACATGTTTCGCATTTATGCAAGCCTTTTTTTAAATTTTTTTACAATTTTTTGAAAATGGCGGTCTCCTCCTGCAGCTTCTCTGTAATCTCCCGATTTTCCCCCATGCGCCCGCTGATTCTGTCCATATCCTCCACCAGCATTCGGGTACTCTCAGACGCGTGGGAAACACCGCTGACGCCTTCATCAATGGCGGTCACAATTGCATTGACCGATACCGCGATTCCATCCACTTCTCCCTTCAGCGCATCCGTTTTTGTCTTAAACTCTTTCATCACACGTTCTACATAGGTGGAGTCTTCTCTGTACCGGACTCCGCTGTCCATAAACTTCCGAAATTCAGGCAGAATGGACTGATTGATGTATTCCACCATACCGTTGGCATTCTCCGCCAGATTATGAACCGCGCTGATGATGGTTCCGTTTATATTTTGAATGTGGTTTGCCGCGTCTCGACTGGAGTCGGCCAGCTGACGGATTTCCTCCGCCACCACCATAAAGCCTCTCCCCACCTCCCCGGCTCTGGCGGCTTCAATGGACGCGTTTAAAGCCAACAGGTTGGTGCTGCCGGAAATATTCAAAATATCATTTGTCAGCTCATTAACCTGATCTACGCTCCTGGAATCTTCAATTGCCTGGGTCAGCACTCCCATGATCTCACGAATACGCTTTTCGGTCTCTTCCATGCTGCTTCTGGCATCCCGCTCCAGGCGCTCCGCCTGATCCTTCATCTCCACAGAATAAACATCCATGGCGGCAGATCTCTCCGCAATATTGTTGACCTCCTCCCGGACCGATTCCACGCTCTGGTTGATCAGTCCTGTAGATCCTGAAACCTCCTGCATAGTAGCCGATAACTCTTCTGTCAAAGCAGACAGACCCGATACATTGTCGTTGGACATTCTCACGCTGTCCATGACCTGACTCACCACCGTATCCATCTTGCGGGAGCTTTGGGTAATCGTCCGCAGTATCTGCTGCAGTTTTTCCATAAAGGTATTAATCCCGCTGCCCAGCGCTGCTATCTCGTCATTATAGCGGAAAGATATCCTTCTGGTCAGATCCCCTTCCCGCCTGTCGATACAGGCAATAATGTCCTTGATATCCCCCTGAGCCTTAGAGACAGGGCGGACCACCCGGATCATAACTATGGCCAGGGCTCCCATTATAGCCGCCACACTGATGCAGATGGTAATGCTGTTGCTGATGATGGACTGTCGGTATACCACATCCAGCCGTTCCCTGGCCGTTTCCGCCCTGAGTGTAATATCATTCATCATGGTATTCATATCTTCCAGCATGGCTTTACCGGAAGCCGCCACCTGATCATTTGCCCAGGCATAGGCCTCTGCTGTTTTACTGTCCGCACTGTAGGCTGTCAGATGAACAATGGCCTTCTTAAACTCATCATAATGGGTCAATAGATTTTCATAAACCGTCCGATCCTGCTCTCTTACATATACTCTGTACTGCTCAAGCCTGCTGTCCAGCTCCGCCTCCTGGGCTTTGATCAGCTCCACTACCTGAATCATGGTGTCATAATCCGTGGCAATAATATGGGACAGCGCTTTATTGTGAATTTCCTGAGCCATCTCGCGCATGGCTGATACCTCCTGGATTTCCGGCAGCAGATCATCGGCTATGACCAGGGCGTTGGAATTCACATTTCGTATATTATTGATGGCAGTGATATTGGATATAATTGATACAATTCCCAGCGTCACCACGGGAAGCATAATCATATATTTAATGCCAATACTTTTTTTCCGCTCTTTCATATGCTTTCCCCTTTACTAATAGGACAAGGTGATTCCCTGCACCATGGTGTCCAGAAGCTCTTGAAGATTCCTTCCCAAAGGATTGCCGTCCCGCATGGTCTCGCCAAAAATCTGCACGGGCTCCCAGTAATTCCCGCCCACGCGCTGCAGATTTGCAAATTCAGACTGGCTTATAACGGCCTGAATAGCCGGCGATGTGGCTACCTGGGGCGAATTGGCGGCATTGATGTTGGAAGGCCCCTGTCCCCGCTCAATAAACCGAAGGGTTTGATTTTCCTCGTTAGTAATCCATGCAGCAAGCTTTCCTGCCCACTCTATATGCTCCGAATAGGCATTAACCCCCACCATCTTATAGCCTGCAAATGATGCCATCTGTACCTGGCGGCCCCCACAGGTATAGGACGGCAGCTTTACCGCGCCATAATTTCTCCCCCAGGCCTTTTCCACTGTATTGGCGTTCCATACCCCGGAGACTCCGGCTATCACGTCTCCGTTTTGCACCCCCGCCACAAACTCTGTATCCGTAACACTCATAAATGCCGGGCTGGAGGAAATATCCAGCAATGCCCTTGCCACATCAATCCCTCTGACAGCCGTATCCGTGGCATTCCAGTTGCAATAATTGGATACCCCGTCGTCGTTTATGCCCAGCTCCATGCCTGTCTGGCCGAAAAAGGAATAAAGATACCAGCCTGAAGTCCAGTCCATTGTCACTTTACGCTCCGCCGCGGCCGCTTTTTCCAGGATAGAGTCCAGCGTTTTTACATCCTCTTCGCTGAAATAGGCCTTATTGTAATAAAGGAAATAGCCATTGTCCGCAGTCATGGGATACGCATATATTCTGCCGTTTACAGATGCCGCCTGCCAGGCTCCCTCCACGTTGGATGCCCGTATCCCGTCCTCATCCTCCGCCCTGGCCAGCAGACCCGCAGCCACCAGCACCCTCAGCTGATCATCCGCAAAGGCGAACACGTCCGCTCCGCCCTGGGGATCCTCCACCAGCCTGTCCTTACACTGTGATTCTCCCACAAATTCCAGGGTAATTTCAAATACGGCTTCCTCCGCATATTTCTGCCGGAACTCTTCTATCATCTGGTTTAACAGCGCCTCATCCTCCTCGGCACCCCACAAGGTCAGTTCCACTACTTTTCCCGTATCCTGAGAGGAAATATCTGTATCTGTGGTTTTTCCCGGACTGCCTGCGGAATTTTCTCCCGCCGTTCCCCTTTGGGCATCCCCGCAGCCTGACAACAGCCCTGCCAGCAAAATCAATACAGCTACAATAATGCCTGCTTTTCTCTCCATGGCCAAATCCTCTTTTTACAAGCTCCAAATTCTGCTTCCAGTAAAATTTATTATACCAAAAATCCTGTTCCAATGGAAGTCCCCGACCCAAAAGCAGACGCTTAGAAGAATGTCTGCTCGTTACTCTTCACGGGTAGGGGCCGCGAGGTGTTTTTGTGCGCTGTTTGCACAAAAACCCGAGACTGCCTGCGCCAAAATGAGCGAATTTGGCTCATTTTGTGTGCATCATGTTGCTTTGAACGGCGAAGCCGTGAAAAGTAACTGTCTGCTCTTTGCCGTTCATCACATATTCAACAACAGTCTGGCGCCCACCGCATTAATATCAATTCAGAAATATCGGGTTCGTCCAGGCTCTCCTGCCCTGACCGTCCACCACCGAAGCCCGGATATAATGATATTTCCAGGGAAGCTCCAGCTCCACATGAGTCAATCTCTCCCCCCGGAAAACCTTCGTTGGCTGGCATCCGGAGAGAAATTGAATGCTGCTGCAGGGACTGCAGTCCAGGCAGGCAGTCCCTTCCTCCACATAAAAATCCTTGATCACAGGACCGCAGGATGAGTAAAAGCGCCCTTCCTTCAACGCCGCCAAAATCTCTGTCACCGTGCTGCCGCTCCGCACCATCACCCAGCCCTTACAACAATCTTCCTGGCTGTGGGCATCATCCACAGCCACACCGAAGATTCTGTGCCCCTGCTCCAAAAGCTCATCCCAGTACGCGGCATTTGTATCCATGCCGTACTCTCTGGCGCTGGCGGAATTCCATACTTCTATGGCAAAGTTCCCGTTCATTTTCTCAAAATAGCGCACGGGAGTCCCACTCCACTGCGGATGGCAATATATTGTCAGGTTATTATTCTCATGAAACCAATCCAGGTATGGTTGGTAGCCCTCCTGCCCTGTCACCTCTCCCGACGCAAAACGCTGATCCTGCAAAATGCCGTTGCTTCCGTCGTCCGGCCCGATGGATACCGTGTGAAAGCTGCGAAAACCGTAGTCCTCTTTTTCCCACCCTCCCTCAAAGGTGGCATCAAACTCCATGCCAGGGATAATTGTGATTCTGCCCTCCGGCACATAATTCTTCCGGTTATAAAACCGTATGTCTGTCAATGCCAGAAAATCATATCCGCTTTCTGCATACAGGTCAATGATTTCCTCCGGCGCGGCGATTCCGTCCGAGCGCGTGGTATGACAGTGAAGCCCCCCTTTGAGCATCCTTTGCCTTCCGGCAAATGCCGCCTGTCTGATACGCATATACCCACCCTCCATCTCTATGTATATCGTACACCTTTTTGGCGGCATAATCAATAGGACTAATTTCCTATCTTATCATTTTTGTGATTTTTCACAAATACTCCATTGAAAAGGCAGTCCCAGCGTATACGGACATTAAGCCCATGGCGGCTTCCTCCGAAGAATCAAAATTCAGCATTTCAGCCATTTCTACGAACTACCTCTCCGCGCACACCTGAAAAATGTAAAATTTCAAATAGTAGGACTGATCCGCCGCCCAGAGAATGGGATGATCCGCGCTCTGAGTGCTGAATTTCACCTGGCGAAGACGCTTATGAGCCCCGGTTGCGGCCTCGCGAATGGTCTTGGCAAACAGCTCCGGCTCCATAAAATGGGAGCAGGAGCAGGTGGCAAGGAACCCTCCGTCGCGGATCAGCCGCATTCCCCGCAGATTGATCTCCCGATAGCCCTTAACCGCGCCTTTCACAGAGCTTTTGGACTTTGTGAACGCAGGAGGGTCCAGAATCACCACGTCAAACTTTTCCCCTGCCGCTTCCAAAGCAGGCAGTAATTCAAATACATCCGCGCACTTAAAAACAACCTTCTCCTCCAGTCCGTTGAGTCTGGCGTTTTCCGCAGCCTGCTCCACCGCCAGCCGGGATGCATCCACTCCCAGCACGCTGTCTGCCCCGGCGATTCCCGCGTTCAAGGCAAAGGAACCGGTATGAGTAAAGCAGTCCAGCACCTTTGCCCCTCTGCAGATTCGATGAATGGATGCCCGATTGTATTTTTGATCCAGGAAAAATCCCGTCTTCTGCCCGTCCTTTACATCCACTATATATCTGACGCCGTTTTCCAGGATCTCCACCCGGGTATCAAAGGGCTCTCCGATAAACCCCTTACAGCACTCCATTCCCTCCTGAAGCCGCACCTTGGCATCGCTTCGTTCATATATGCCGCGGATCAAAATGCCGTCCCGGGCCAGTGTTCTCTTCAGTGCCTCCAGAATTGTGAGCTTCCATCGGTCAATCCCTAATGCCAGGGACTCCACCACCAACACATCGGCAAATTTATCTACCACAATGCCCGGCAGAAAGTCCGCCTCCCCAAAGATCAGACGGCAGCTGGAAGTATCCACGGTCCGCTTCCTGTATTCCCAGGCATCCCGGACTCGCTGTTCCATAAAATCGGCGTCAATCACCACATCCTTTTTCCTGGAAAGCATCCGCACCCGGATCTTTGATCTGGAATTGATAAATCCGCTTCCCATGACATATCCGTCAAAGTCCCGGACCTCCACCACATCCCCGTCCGCAAAACAGCCTTCAACGGAAGCAATCTCGTTGTCATATATCCACATGCCTCCGGCTTTTAGCGCCCGGCCTTCCCCTTTTTTCAATGTTACTGCCGCCCGATCTCTGTTCATTTTCACCTCAACCATTTTTCCGCCTCATTGGACCGTTTCTGCACAATGCCCTTTTATTCCTTATATTCTTATGCCCTGCTTTTCTCCCTCTGCTTGGACAGGTAAATGGGAAAGCCCAAAACCATCCCGAAGGTGGCGAACAGGAAAACAAAATACAGTGTAGCAACTGGAGAAGAAGTTTTGACGCCCTCAATATTGGCATACAGCTTTCCGTTGTACAGATAGACCTTAACTGTTCTCTCCGGCACATAAGAATAGCTGTCATGACAGTTGTGAAGCTCATAAATTTTGTCCTGATAATTTACCGTAACCTCATAAGTATAATATGTACCGGATCCATTTTTTCCCCGATGGGTTATGGTCTCGGAGCTGTTCACAACAGCCTCCACCTCCTCATACTCCACCTGAGCAGAATTCATGGCAAACCACAAAGCCACTGTCACCCCCAGACTGGCCAGGGTAACTAATGTCAAAATAAGCGCTTTCACTTTCATGCTATTTCCTCCTCACAAGCTTAATAGCCGTTTTTCTAAAATAAAAGTATCACAAAATGCCGAATGATTCAACGATCGAATCAACATTAACGCAGGTTTTTGTGCAGACAGCGCATTTAATGTCACATATCCATTTTCCACTTGACAAGCGGCCATTTTTTTAATATGATTTTAATATTGAAATCGATGCGTGGCTCAGCTTGGTAGAGCGCTGCGTTCGGGACGCAGAGGTCGCAGGTTCAAATCCTGTCGCATCGACTGAAGAAAGCCCGTTGGAAAAGCGGGCTTTTTGTCTTAGAATATAATCAGAATCCCGGGCCGCTGCCCTTCTTAAGCCTTTGGCTCAATCAGATATTTCCTGCCATCCATATCAGTATATAGAACCTTTATCAACAAAAAATTAATCAATTAATGCGTCCAGCACAAACGTTCCGGCCTTCTCCCTTGCTGCCTGTCTATCATTTGACTGATACAGCAAATAGCTTCCGTCAAATTTTAAAAGAGCATATATGATGCCATTATCTTTAGACACGATCCCACATCCAATGACTGAAATCAAAATACAAATATCTTAAAGCATTTGACGAATAGGGCTATCTGCCTTATGATGGATAAAGATATTTGGAAACATTTAAAAAAGCTGACTGTCTGTATCAAGGGAGGCCTTCATGCTTAAAACACCGGGGAAAAAGAACATAAAGCAGCCAAGAAGCCTTGAGAACACTCTGTTCCTGTTTTTTCGATGTCTTCTGGATTATATGGTATGTATATATCTTCTATTGATCCTGGCTGTCATGCCGTTTTATTTCAGCGACGGCTACGGCTACATCGGTACAGATAAAGCCGCTTTTTTCACCAGAGTTGCCCGGGACATGTGCATACCGCTGATTATACTGCTGGCTATATATGGAAGCCTGGCCTTGATAAGATATTTTCGGGATAGCCGGCGCCCTTGGAAGCAGTTTAAAGCTTCTCTGTCTGCCGTGGATATTTTCGCCGCCGCTTATGGCCTGGCGGTGATTCTTTCCTATCTGTGCTCCCCCTACAAAAGCTATGCCCTGTGGGGAGCGGAACACTGGTATATGGGACTCTTCACCCAGCTTGCTCTGGTCGTCTCCTATTTTCTCATATCCAGGGCCTGGAAGCCCCGTAAGCTTATGTTCTGCCTGATGTTTCCTGTATCGGCGGCAGTTTTTCTTTTAGGATATTTGAATCGTTTTGGGATTTATCCCATAAAAATGGAGTATGCAAGCCCATCCTTCATTTCTACCATCGGCAATCTCAACTGGTATTGCGGATATGTGGTGTCGGTTCTCTTTGGGGGAATAGCTCTCTTGTGGCTGGGAAGCGCCCAAAAGCCATGGCAGAGGGTTCTGCTGGCCGCCTACGCAGTCCTTGGGCTGGGTACCCTGGTCACTCAGGGAAGCGACAGCGGCGTGGCGGCTTTGGCGGCGGTGCTGATCATACTTTTCTGGCTGTCCGCGGCATCCCCTGAAAGAATGGCCGGCTTCTGGCGGATTATGCTGACCTTCTGCGGAAGCTGTCTGTTTACCTATGCCATTCAAAAAACCGGCCTGGCAGAACTGAATTATTGGAGCGACCCCATGCAGATTTTATTACACGAGTGGTTCCTCTTTCCAATGACAGCAGTCTCGGTTTTCTTTTTTCTATGGGGAAAATTTGATCAGCGGCATGGGGTCTTTCGTCAAAAGCTGTATCGTTTTTTGGCGATAGCTCTCATGGGAGCAGCGCTTTTGGGAATAGTTCTCCTGTTGGTTCTGGCAGCGGTAAACACACTGCGTCCCGGCAGCCTCGGCCCCTTGTCGGAGCACCCCATGTTCAGCTTTTCGGACCGTTGGGGCAGCAAAAGAGGCGCCACCTGGAAGGCCGGATGGATGTGTTTTACGGAATTGGACCTGATGCACAAGCTGACAGGAGCCGGCCCTGACGCCATGTGGCCCTTTATAGTCATGGACGGCAGTCAGGAACTGTATTCCATGGTTGTGAACAATTTCGGAGAAAATATTTCACTGGCCAACACTCACAATGAATGGCTCACCGTGCTGGTGGACACAGGTATTCTGGGACTGGCGGCTTTTGCCGGGCTGATGATCACATCTATCCGGGACTTTATGCGCAGGACCGGAAAAAAGCCTCTGGTCTGTGCCTGCGGACTTTGTTTACTGGCTTATACCATAAACAACATATTCAGCTTCCAGCAGGCTATGAGTGCCTCCACAATTTTTGTAATCCTGGGAATGGGAAGAGCCTTCGAACGGCATACTGCTTCATAAAGAAAGTCAATCCCCCGCTGCAGGCGGCGCAGAAAGTGAGGAAAATCTATGAGTCAAAATAAGTGGGATGAATCCCGCCCAAACAATCTGGAAAAACTGAGCAGAGAATTGAAGATTACCAGAATATTCTGTCTCATCACTTCCCTTATGACAGCATTTTTAATGGCAGGAGGCCTTTTTCTCTATATCCAGACAAAGGAATTAATTTCCACAACCCTGCTGCCTGTGGCAGAACAGGCAGCCCATGTGGATATCGAGGCCCTGAATACTGCTGTCAGGCAGATCGATTCCTCGCTGGAACAGGTGGATTGGGCGCAGGTGTCAGACACATTAGGTAAGCTGAACGTAGATGCCCTGAACATTGCCATAGAGAATTTGGATACCCGGGAGCTGTCCCGGACTCTGGCCAATCTGAACGCGGCGGTTGACACTCTTCAGAAAGCAAAAGAAGCTCTGGATTCGCTTTTGTCACGGCTGGGATTAAAATAGTAAACCGTCTTATCATGATTCTTTTAAGCTTTTGATTCACTATTCCGAAAAATGCAGGCATATGCCTGGCTGATCATAATAAAGCCCAGGGGGCCTCCCACGATGCCCCATAGTCCGAAAAGCCGGATCCCAGCATAAATAGACAGCAAGATGGCGATAGGCGATACCCCCACCTTTTTCCCGATCAGCTTGGGCTCCAGAAATTCACGGATAAAAATGCATGCCACGTATAGCAAAAGGCAACACACTGCACGCCCGTAGCTTCCCAGAAATACCTGCTGGATCCCCAGGGGTACCAGTACGATGCCTGTGCCGATGAAGGGAAGCGCATCCAGCACGCCGGCCAGCAGCCCCCACAATACTCCCTGCTGGATTCCGCCAATTCCCAATGTGACTGCCGCAGCGATTCCTATAATAGTCATAATGATGACCTGGGCCTTTACGTAGGTGGCGATGTACCGAATGACGCCGCATACCACCTCCAGGAACAGATAGCATTCCTCCCTGTCCAGCAGCCGGTTCATAATATTGTCATAGTCCTTTGCCAAAAGCACCGTGGCAATGAGGAAGGTCACCAAAAATCCCCCAAAAGCACCCAGCCCCTTTACAAACTCCAGGGATTGGGAAAACATGCCCGGCAGAAACTGCAGCTGAAAATAATCGATCCCCTGCTGGATCCCTGAAAATATCGTATTTTCCAAATATTCGCTGTCAATCCTTATAGTTCTTCCCACTGTCTCACAGATCCGGTGTACGATAACGCCCATATTTTTCTCCAGCGTTTCCAAGCCATCGATCCAGTCCGGAAGACTTCCCACAATCCAGGAAAACAATACCCACACCAGCGCCCCCAGAAACACACAGGCTATCAACAGCAGAAGCACCGCTCCGGCCTGTCTGTGCAGTCTCAGCCTTTTCTGCATCCGCTGGAGCAAGGGACCGAAAATCGTCACAAACAGCATAGCCAGCAAAATAGGCACCGTCACAGGCACGATCACCTTCAGGAAAAAATAAACTGCCCCCGTCAGAAGGAGCAGCATTGTAATTCTATTGTTTCTGATTTTCTCTACCATACAAAAGAGCCTCCGGGCATACAGAATAATGGGTTGCTCTTAGTATGCTTATCTTAGGTGAAAATATAACTGTCATTCCTGAAAATTTCAATTCAGCCAGGAACGCTGTACGCAGAAGCCCCCAAAAATCTTTCTGAAGGTCAGGAAAACAAACGAAAAGCCTCCCCCTCGGCTTCTGTTTGAAAACGTAGCTTCTCCTTTGTGGCCGGATGTGTAAACTCCAGGCAGTACGCACAAAGAGCCGCATTTTTGATTCCCAGCTGCCGGGACAGGGCCATGGAGGCTTCACTTCCATACTTCATATCCCCCAAAAGAGGCAGGCCCTTATGTGCCATCTGGGCCCGAATCTGATGAAAGCGCCCTGTATCGATCCGGATATCCGCTAAAGTCAGCCTTTCCGGAAGAGCCTTTCTGTCCCGCAGGCCTGTGTCCGGCACCCGCATCTTTTTCAGCACAGAAAAGAAGAGAACCGCTTTCCCTGCCTGAGGAAACCTCCCCCGGTCCTCTCGGTCCAGAACAACCGCTCTACGGGTATTGTCCTTATACATGTAATCAATAAGCTCTTCCGCATCCTGCGCAGGCTCACCGCAGAGCACCGCATAGTAACGCTTGTTCAGTGCCCCTGCACTCTCCCGGCCCTGAAGCTGGGCAGATAAATCTGCTGCCGTTTTTTTGTTTTTGGCAAACACAAGAAGCCCTTCCACGGGCTGGTCCAGACGATGAACCACTCCCAGAAAGGGCTCCTGATGACGAATCTTGTATGCCGTCGCTTCCTCCGACAACGGGTCTTTGAAGCAATGTGCTGACAGATAATTCTTCAGCTCGCTCACCACGTCCTGCCTGCGAACCTCCGATGTCTGAGACGCCAGCCCTGCAGGCTTGCGAACCACCAGTAAATCTCTGTCTTCGTATATAATCTCTGTCCTCATAGCTTCTCCCGGCGGCTGCAGGTATTTATTTTGTCTCTGGAACAGCCCGCAGCCACCGCTTTTCTATGTTTTCTTATTTTTTGTGAAGCACAAGATGCTGAGGCAGACCATTTACCATGAACGGCTGGTAATCGCCCTGGATCAGAGGCTCAATGTAATTGATAAACTCATCTGTTACATAGTTGCCCTCTTTGTTAACCCAGTTGCGGGGAACCAGTCTCTCATTGTTGGCAATCCGATGAACATCATAAATTCCGGCAGCGCTCATGTAAGGATCGTCGGATACACGGTCTATAACTACCATCTTACCGGTATCACCTTCGTCCGCAGCCTTTACGGCAGCACCGCCCACCATGAAGGCCTCATCCACGTCCACGCGTGAAGCCATATGAGAGGCGCTGCGCTGCAGAGTGGAAAACTCAATGCCGCGGGTCTTGCAGCCGATCTCGGCTCCCAGGAAGCCAGCCAGGTAGGTGGCTGTACCCTGCAGCTGCTTGTGGCCAAAGGCATCTACATATTCCGCTCCTCCGGACAACTCGCAGACATACCTGCCGTCAGCCAGCTTGATCCCCTCGGAAACGGCGATCACAAGAGAATGCTTCTTTTTCAGCAGCTCCTGAACCTTCTTCAGGAACTTTTCAATGTCAAATTCTACCTCCGGCAGATAAATCAGATCCGGACCGTCGCATTCCTCTGTCTTTGCCAGAGCCGTGGCGCCGGTGAGCCAGCCTGCATTGCGCCCCATGATCTCGATCACGGTAATGGATTCCTTGTTGTAGGTCAGGCCAAGGGCATCACGGATTACTTCCTTGGTGGAAGCGGCAATATACTTAGCAGCGCTTCCGAAGCCGGGAGTATGGTCAGTCAGCGCCAGATCGTTGTCTATGGTCTTAGGCACTCCCAGGAACTTCTGGGAATGTCCCTTGATAATCGCATAGTCGGACAGCTTCTTGATGGTATCCATGGAATCATTTCCGCCGATATAAATAAACGCCTCGATCTCCAGCTTGTCCAGTATGGAAAAGATCTTCTCATAGATATCGGGATTCTCATGGATCTCCGGCAGCTTATAGCGGCAGGATCCCAGGAATGCAGAGGGCGTCCTCTTCAGCAGCTCGATATCCATATCCGAATGGATCTGGGTGGAAAGGTCTACATACTGCTCATCCAGAAAGCCCTGGACCCCATGCAGCATTCCGTAAACCTTATGAAAGCCGCGCTCTCTGGCAGTCTTGTATACGCCAGCCAGACTGGAGTTGATTACGGAAGTGGGGCCTCCCGACTGTCCTACAATGATGTTGCGTTTCTTCCCCATTTTGCAAATCCTCCTTCGATTTGAAATTTTTATTTCATTATACTCAAAGCCGGTACAATTTACAATCCCATGAAGGCAAGAAAAATCAGAAAATTTACCGTACACTTCTCAGCCCCCTGGGATAATGATTTTTCATAATGCCTGCCGACAGCTTTCCCCATCCCAGGGAAAAGCCGTCCACACAGATCAAATACCATCCCTTTTCCCCCTGAGCAGGAAATGTCTGTCCGTTCAGATAGGCTGCCGTCTCCTCATCCTCCGCCCTCAGATTCCATACATGAACGGCATCCCGGGGAGACATAGCCAAAGCCAGCGCATGGGAAGGCTGAAAGCGGTTCTTTTTCAGTTCTCCCAGGTGCAGCCCCGGGCGCACCACCTTCAGACCCTCCAAACCGGGCATTTCCGGCGGCGCCAGATACAGATTATCCCCAAAGCGCAGGAAAAGAGGCCGGGAGTCCTCTTTGCCCTCCGGCACAGGCATCCGCAAAAGCGCTTCCCTGCAAAAAGCAGGAAACTCTCCAAGCTCTCTCTCACCGAGTCCCTTGAGTACGCCGTTGCCACTGCCACTGCGGCACCCCGGCTCCTGGTCTCCCGCCTTCTTCAGCACTGCCGCAAAATGCCCCTCTCCCCGGATCCGATGAGGCCACAGACGCAGATAAGGTCCCTCACCGCCGTCAGGCAGACCGAATCGTTTTCTATCAATGGAGACCATCTCATATTCTCCCCAGCGCTCCGTAAAGCTGCTGATCGTTTCCTCGTTTTCCTCCGGTGCGAAAGTACAGGTAGAATAGACAAGCCTGCCTCCGGGCCGCAGCATCCTTGCGGCACAATCCAGTATCTCCTTCTGTCGTTCTGCGCACATAGCCACATTCTCCGGGCTCCACTCGCCGCAGGCCTCCGGATTCTTCCGAAACATCCCTTCTCCGGAGCAGGGAGCATCCACCAGGATCCTGTCAAAATATCCCGGAAAGATCTCCGCCAGCCGCCCGGGCTGCTCATTGGCAACACAGGCGTTCACAACACCCATACGCTCAATATTTTCCGACAGAGCCCGGGCCCTGGCCAAATAGATTTCATTACACAGAAGAAATCCCTGTCCTTTCATTTCCGCGGCAATCCGGGTGGCCTTTCCTCCCGGTGCCGCACACAGATCCAGAATCCTCTCCCCCGGCTGTGCCTCCAAAAGCTCTGCCACAGCCATGGCACTGGGCTCCTGGATATAATACAATCCTGCCTGATGGTAAGGATGGCGCCCGGGATGAGCCTCTTCATTATAGTAATATCCGTTTTCCGTCCAGGGCACCCTTTCCAGCCGGGCGAAGCTCTTCACCGCTCCCTCTCCCGGGCCGCCTGATTCCCCAGGTTCCCATGTTTCATCCCGTATTCCAAAAGCCTCTGCCGCATTCCTGCCGTCTGCTCCCATCTTCAGAGAATTCAGCCGCAGGGCCTGACAGGGCTTGCCCTGAAGGCTCTCCAAAAAAGCATTATACTCCTGTCCCAGCATCTGCTGCATTCTTTCCAAAAACTGCTCCGGAAACATCGATCCGCCTCCCCTCCATCTTTCCGATACCCTTTCCGCAAGCCGTCAGAATAAAGAATACCTCTATCTTATGATACAAAAAGCGCCGGAAATTTTGTCAGCCGCCTCAGCCGTTTTCTCTGCAGCCGCAAAATTTCCTGACGCCTCAATTTCTCCGAATCAGTTCAATATTTCCTCCAGCGTCTCAAACAGTTTTTCCACATCAATGGGTTTTGCAATATGGCCATTCATACCGCACTGTATCGCCCGCTGCTTATCCTCCTCAAAGGCGTTGGCCGTCATAGCCAAAATCGGTATGGAAGCAAGCCCGCCATTCTCCAGAGCGCGAATCTCGCGGGTGGCCTCATATCCGTTCATCACAGGCATCTGCACATCCATTAGAATCATCTGATAATAGCCCGGCTCGGATTTTTCAAGCATCTCCACCGCAATCTGTCCATTCTCCGCCACTTCCGTGGTAAAGCCTGCATCACCCAGAATCGCCGTGGCAATCTCCTGATTCAATTCATTATCCTCAGCCAGAAGAATCCGTCCCGCCTGGAAGTTCTCCTTCCTTTCGCTGGTTTTTATCTCTTCCTTCTCTTCCGCACCGATCACGGAATGCAGACAGTTGCGAAGCTCCGACAGAAACAGCGGCTTACTGCAGAAGGCCGTCACTCCCGCCTCCCTGGCCTCTTCCTCAATGTCGGACCAATCATAGGCCGTCAGAACTATCACCGGCACATTTCCACCGGTCTCCTTCCGGATCCGCCGGGTCACCTCCACACCGTTCATATCCGGCAGCATCCAGTCAATAATATAGACGCAATAGTTGTCCTCCCGCATGATCGCCTGCTTGGTGCGAAGCACCGCTTCCTTTCCCGAAAGCGTCCACTCCGCTCTCATCCCCAGCTGCCCCAGCATGTAGGACACACTGTCGCAGGTATTAAAATCATCGTCCACCACAAGCGCCCGGCAGCCCTTCAGCTTCGGAATGTCCCTGGGCTCCTGAGATCCTGAATGAACACGGAAGGTAAAGGATACAGTGATCTCCGTTCCCACCCCCGGCTCGCTCTTTATCTGTATCGTACCGTTCATCATATCCACAATATTTTTCGTGATGGCCATTCCCAGGCCGGTTCCCTGAATTTTGCTGATGGTGGAGGTTGTTTCCCTCTCAAAGGGTTCAAAAATGCGTTCTACAAACTCCTTGCTCATGCCGATGCCGGTATCCTTAATTAAAAACTCATACTTGGCACGGCCCTCCGGCGCTCCCGGCTTTTCCGTGATCCGCATGGTGACGATCCCTCCGGCACAGGTATACTTCACCGCGTTGCTGAGCAGATTCAATAATACCTGATTCAGCCGGAGCTTATCACAGTAAATTTCCTCATCCATCACATCCACGGCATCAATGTACAGCTCCAACTGCTTGGAGCGGATATCCGCCTGCAGAATACTGCGCAGCCCATGCAAAATGTCCGGCAGACTGCATGGTTTCTCATCCAAATGCATTTTCCCGCTTTCAATACGGCTCATATCCAGGACATCATTAATCAGGCTCAGCAGATGATTTCCGGAGGTCATGATTTTTTTCAAATATTCCTCCACCTGCTCTTTACGGTCTATATGGGCAATCGCCAGGGCTGTAAAGCCCACGATGGCATTCATGGGCGTCCGGATATCGTGGGACATATTGGAAAGGAATATGCTTTTAGCCTTGTTGGCCTGATTCGCCTGCATCAGAGCATCCTCCAGCAGACTCTTCTTCTCCATTTCATTGCGAATCTCCTCGTCCACACTCCGAAAGCCCAGAACGATCCCGTGATCCGCCTCCCAGCTTCCCGAACGCACCGCCTTCATCTGGAAGTACTTCATCTCACCGTCAATCAAAATACGATGATCCACATAATACTGCTTCTTTTCCGCCAATTCCTCCTTCAGTCCACGGGCGGCCTCCCGCAGCATTTCCCGATCCTCTTCATATACATATTCCTGTATGTACGTCTCCATGTTTTCGCAGAATGATCTTTCGCCGTTAAAGGCAGTCCCAAAGACACCCCCGGTATCCTCATCATTCCGGAGAACAGAAACCTTTTCCACATCCAGATCAACAGCAAAGACAAAATTATAATCAGTGCTTAACGCCTGGAGCAGGGCATTCAGATATTGCTCTTTCTTTTTCTCCTGCAGTTTCTGAGCCGTACAGTCTAAGAGGAAACGCTGATATACCAGTTCTCCGTTTTCCTCCAAAAGCTTCACATTTCCCATGATATGCAGGATTTCACCGTTTTTGTGCAGTACCCGGTAGCTTACGCTGGCACTGTCTCCCACATTTTTCAGCTCCCGGATATCCTCCCGAAGCTTTTCCTTGTCCTCCTCCACAATAGAAGCCGCCACCAGGTCGAATCCTCCTGCCGCAAGCTCTTCCTGGGACTCGTAGCCTAAAATTTTCAATGCAGCCCGGTTTATGTTCAGAATCTTCTTTCCATCCAGCGTATGAAGAATTACGCCGCAATCTATGGAAGTAAAAATCGCTTCCAAAGTATGGTTCTTTTTTATAATCTCCTGCTCATAGGCACGCTCCTGGGTCACATCGATGGCCACACCCACCGTTCCCATAACACTTCCGTCCAGATCATAAAGAGGCGACTTATACGTGGTAAGAGTTCTCATTCCTTTCCCCGTCTTAATTATCTCCTCAGATACGCAGGTGGCCCTTTTGCGCATTACCTCCTGCTCCGACTCGATGCAGGCCGGATCATCCTCCTCTACGTCCCAGATATAGGCATGCCCCCGTCCTTCCACCTGCTGTCTGGTCTTGTTTACCGTGTTGCAGAAGCTGTCGTTAACCTTTCTGTGGATCCCTTCTTTATCTTTATACCAGACCAAATTAGGACTATGATTAATAGCAGCCTCCAAGTATTGCTTGGTTTCCCAGAAATCCTTCTCGGCTTTGCAGGCTTGCTGCCATCTCAAAAATCGAAATCGAATCTCTCTGTCAGACATTGATGCAGTCCAGATATCTCTGATCTGCGGCGGATATTCCTCCAGTTCAAAAAACTGATCCTCCTGTACAATCAAAATAACCTGTTTCCCTTCGTCCTTCTTCGGAGCCAGAGTTTCTAAGATTCCAACGGCCTTGATACTCTCCAAATCTGCCAGGATCACATCAGCCTCCGCTGCCAGCGCCTGGTCCAACTCGGAGCTCTCCGCAAATTCATGGGCAAAATTCTCCAGAGGCGGCATTTCTTTAATAATGTCAAATACCCTGTTTTGACGGCCTGCTAAATAAAAATGAAGATGACAGTGATACATAATACATATCCTCTCTGCACTTGTCTAATAGTCACGGGCACTGTTTCCTTATTATTTTATAAAAAACGTTAACCCTGTGGCTATTGTAACAAGTCCTATAGGAATATGTCAATATTGGATATAGGATTCTTCCGGCAATCCATGCCGTTCAAGCCATGGGCATCTCCGTTCCCTCCATCCGGGTGTTCAGATACCTTCTCACGGCTCTCACCCTGGCTCCCGTCTGTCCCGAGGTCATTTCCCGCAATGCCCTGTTACGGGCTTCACGACTGGTACGGACATGAACTCCGACGGCCACTGCAAAGCTGATCAGCAAAAATGCATAGAAGCTGATGCCCCGGGATACCAGCATGGCCGGCGTCACCAGCTGGGCTCCAAATACGGCGGTAAAGGCAGTGACAAAGCCCACTTCGGCAGGCCCTACGGCACCGGGAAGCGGCAGATTACACACAGCCAAAGTCAGCAGCGCCTGAAGGCCCGCCACCTGGATCCAGCTCTGCCCCTGAAGCCCAAAAGCCAGATACACCGCCCAGGGAACGGAAAACAGCATTCCCAGCTGCACCACACACAAAAGCAACACTCTAAGCACCAGTCCCGGGTTCTTCCGAATGCAGACCGCACCCCGGGCATACTCGGCCAGATGCCGGTCCAGCCTTTCCCTGGCCGCCTTAGGATTCCGAAGAATTCTCAGCGCCTGGAGCAGAGCCAGCACTTTGTTGCAGATACGCCTGGAAGGTCCCGGCAGAAACATAACCATGGCCATACCCAGAGTAAGCACCATCATCATTCCCGCTCCATAAAGCAAAAACACTCCCAGACCACTTCCCATGACGGCGCGCACAGCAGGGAAAAGCATCCACACCGCCCCTCCCCATATCAGAGCAGATACCTGGTAGCAGGCGGCTATAAGCATCATATTCAGCGCTCCGTGGGCGGCGGGAATTCCATCCTTACTCATGTAATAAATCTGTGCCGGCTGTCCTCCCGTGGCGGAAGGCGTGATGGAGCTCACGTAAAAACCCACGAAGGAATATCCCAGACAATGGCCATAGGAAATCTTGTGCCCCAGCCGTCCCAGAATCAGTCTGCTGCACAGAGCTTCACAGCCTACATATCCAAACATCAAAGCAAGCCCCAGCAACAAAAACCAGGGGTTCAAATGCTTCAAGCATGCCCAGAGAAGGCTCACGGGCTGTCCCCTGAACAAAACAATCCCGGTAACACACATCAATGCCGCCATCATAAGCAGCCCCAGCCAGCTTTTCTTTCCCTGCATCATACTGCCACCTCCTCTGTCCTGGCGATCTCCGCCATCAAACGATCCAGACTTTCCAGCTCCAGCCGCTCCTTAATCCTCCTCATCCGCGTCGCTGCACCTGTAAGTCTCTGTCTGTCCATCAGAATCTCCCGAATCTCTCCTGCACAGTCCTGCCGGTCCGCCACCCAGCCAATCCCTTCCTGAACCAGCCAGCTGGCATTGCCCCTCTCCTGCTGCAGCGTGGGCGGCCAGGTAAAAATCGGCACCTGGGCAAAAATTGTCTCAAACAAAGTGATCCCGCCCGGCTTGGAAACGATCAGATCTGCCCGTGACATATACTCCCAGACCCGGTTGGTATAGCCCTCAACCTGAATATTTTCCCATCGCCCCTGCAGGCGCTCCAAAAGCTTCCTGTTTCGTCCTGTGATAATGGTGGTATGTGTATCGGGAATCGAATTAAGCGCATCGTAAAAGTTTTCTGTCTTCGGCAGAAGCCCCAGACCGCCTCCCATAATCAGCAGCTCCCGCTTCTCCCCCGGTTCCCGGTGAGACAGACTGCGAAACTCTTCCCGCACGGGAATACCGGTGACGCAGACAAGCGCCGGATCCACTCCCTTTTCTATCAGGCTGCGGCGGATCTCCTGGCTGGCCACCATATAGCAGTCCGTATTCTGGTTAATCCATTCCGGATGCGAAGATACATCGGTAACACAGGTGATCAGGGGCAGGTCCAGCCCGGCTTTTCTTTTAAGCCGTGATACCAGCTGGGCACAAAGAGGATGGGTGGCGATCACCGCGTTAGGCTGTCGTTTATGGAGCAGCTCCACCAGCTTATCCAGAAACACCCCCTCGAAGGGCGGCACGGCATCCGGGTGTCCCATTGCAGTCAATTTATAATAGGTATTAAACAGATGGCTTCCGTGAGATACCACCAGATTGAAGCATTTATACATAGCCTCGGAAAGATTCGGCATGGCATAGGCCGGGAAATCCACCACTTCCACCTCCGCGTCGGGAAAGCTGTGCAGCAGCTGTTGACGCAGGGACTGGGAAGCGACCCAATGGCCCATGCCAAATTTGCCGGTGAGGATCAGGATATTCATGTTACATTCTCCTTTCATGACGCTCCCCAGCTACCGGCACACAAACACAGAATGCCGGTTTCAGGAAGCGTCTCAATGGAGTTAGTGTAGCATTTTATCCTAAAATCAGACGCAGAAAAAACTAAAAACTTCCTAAAGATCTCCGTATGGATTCGTAAAGACAGCGCTGAAAAGAGCGTTCCTTAGATCAGACCTTAAAGCGATATCCCACTCCCCAGATGGTCTCAATATACTGCGGCTTGGCCGTGTCCGCTTCGATCTTTTCACGGATCTTTTTGATGTGCACCGTAACAGTGGCGATGTCTCCGATGGAATCCATGTCCCATATCTCACGGAACAGCTCCTCCTTGGTAAACACATGGTTGGGATTTTCCGCCAAAAAGGTCAGCAGGTCGAACTCCTTGGTGGTAAAGGTTCTCTCCACCCCGTCCACATAGACCCGCCGGGCCGTTTTGTCGATACGGATACCCCTGATCTCCACAATGTCATTCTGAGGCTTCTGGTTTGTGCCCACCAGTCTTTCATAACGCGCCATATGGGCCTTCACCCTGGCCACCAGCTCGCTGGGGCTGAAAGGCTTTGTCATATAATCGTCGGCTCCCAGACCCAGGCCTCTGATCTTATCAATATCGTCCTTCTTGGCAGAAACCATCAAAATAGGGATATTTTTTCCCTCCCGAATCTTGCGGCACACCTCAAAGCCGTCCATTCCCGGCAGCATCAGATCCAGAATCACCAGATCATAATTACCGTTTAAAGCCTCCGTCAGGCCCTCGTCTCCGGTATTACAGATGGATACCTGAAAATCGCTCAGCTCCAGATAATCCTTCTCCAGATCCGCAATGGCCACCTCGTCCTCAATGATCAAAATCCTGCTC
>ERZ779621.152-NODE-152-length-43426-cov-10.455304_pt1 | contig 43426 bp, 36 predicted proteins | sample MGYA00514215_ERZ779621 | MGnify/ENA primary metagenome ERZ779621 (study PRJEB29562, sample SAMEA4376715) | mouse gut metagenome | isolation source: Cecum | study: EMG produced TPA metagenomics assembly of the A DSS colitis mouse model was used to assess the...
CCCAAGATTCTTCACTAATCTCAGTCCTGCCGCCAATCCCAGCATTTGCTACTATTAAAACATTTCTATCCACTTTTACACCATGTGCAATATATACAAGATTATCTATTTTAGAATTATCACCTATCGTTGTATCATCCCATGGATATATTGCACGATCTATGCACGTATTATTTTGAATCTCTACATTATTTCCAATCTTCACGCCACCTGCGTGTTCTACTTTCAAAATCCCTCCAGCATAACGCTTAAATTCAAATCCACTTCCACCTATCACAGCACCCGCACGAATAATAGAGTTATCACCAATCTTAACATTAGAATAAATTGTTACAAATGATTCAATAATGACATTTTCGCCTATTACCACATTAACATCGCTGATCTCTGTTTTCTCGCTTATCCTAGCGCTTTCGGCAATACATGAAGGAAAAATCCCCCTCATATAGCCGTCTCTCTTTGCAAGATAATTATGTAAACAGAAAAAAAACACTCGTGGCTCATCAATTGCTAAAATTCCTCTATTCTCTTTTCGCAGTAAATTAGCTAATGAAAAAGTTGTTATAATCATGGTAACGTTTCCAGGAATCGAACAAATATATTTTTCACTGTCGATAAAGATGCAGGCTAAAGCATCACATTTTGATTCGCATAGCATTAAAACGTCAAATTCCTGTTCGTTCATTAACTTATAGTCCATATGCAAATCCAGTGATGGCAGCACTTCAGAAATTCTCATGATTTTTCTCCCAGTCATCGCATATCTTTATCAGAAAACTAATGTAACTTTTTAATCCTTCTGATCCAACAGGCCCAAAAATACATCTTCAAACCTTTTTGAGATGACACCATAATTAAAATATCTCATCACCGCATTCTTACCGTTGTTCCCTAATATTTTTTTATCCTCATCTGACATGTTTACAAATTTAGTAATTCCATCTATTAGCTGGATAGCACTTTCGGGCTCAACACATATTCCGCATTTATAATCCTGTATATAATTGTTTGGAGCATTTACTGCATACAAAACGGGCTTACCAGACATCATGGAGTCAAACAATTTATTCATACAAATGCCAAAACGGAACATTTTATTATTAACAGCACCAATATATAGTATATCCATGGCTTCCAATAAGCTTGGAATACACCTCTTTTTCACTGGCGGCAAAAAATAGATTCGATCTTTTGCTTTTTCCGCATACTTTATTAAATTTTGTTTTTCAACTCCATTTCCAACTAACACAGCACATATTTTGTCATTTTCTATCTGCGATACTGCATCAATCAAATAGCTTAGTGCGTATGACTTTGTATGGCTTCCAAAAAAACCAATAATCAACTTTTCTTCTTTTTTCAATCTGTCAAACAACTCTTTATGCTGATCAGGTAATTCTTCACTTTCATTCCAATCTTCAATTACAATCCCATTAGGAATGCAGGCAAACTTATCTTCTATCATGCCGTGTTCAATAAGATATTGCTTCGAATTAGGTAATAATGAAACAATTTTATCAGCATTTCTGCAAAAACTGTTTTCTCCCATCTGCATTACCACAATAAATGGATTATACTTGGACATATTCCCTATCTCTATTGGTGTAATTGGCCACATATCATGAATTTCATGGACATATTTTGCCCTTGAAAATTTGCGTATACGTTGTGCCGCATAGGTATCAATAGGATATGTTGATGACGCTATCACAATATCCGGATGATATTTTTTTGATAGCCATCTGGCCCTTATCCACAATTTCCAAGAGAAATTTGCCATAGACACTGCACGTTTTACACCATTACCATGATAAACTCCTGTTTTGACCCAGCAATACCCAATGCCATCTATTATTTCCTCAGTAAAATCAGCATCAATATTTGGATTCTGAGTTCTTAGATGCGAATAGTCACCCGCAATAATAGTAACCTTATGTCCACTTTTTACCCACTCTCGAGCCATATAATATGGCCTAAATTCCATACCCATATCCGGTGATCCCGCATAATGGTTAATAAGCAATATATTCACGGCCTATATCATCCTATCCTTAATAAAATAAACACATTTCCTGTATTCGCAGATAACTCCACTATCGTAAAAAAGTCTCTAATACATTTTCCATCGAATCAATAACATATTCAATCTCATTCTCACTCAGTTTCGTGTGTAATGGCAACGTCACTTCATTTTCATATTGGTGAAATGCATTAGGAAAATATACTATATTAAAACCAAGATTCTTATACGCCGTCAGCATTGGCAGTGGTTTATAATGCACGTTTGTTGCAACTCCCTTTTCAGCCATTGCCTTTATAATCTGGTTGCGCTCCTCTTCCCCTATCCCTGGTATACGCAATAAATACAGATGCCCGCTGGAACTGCGGTCATTCCGATGATGTTCCAGAACGCTGCACCCAAGCGATTTAAATGTCCTATCATATCTTAAGATAATTTTTTTTCTTTTTTCCATCAAATCCGGATATCTTTCAAACTGTACCAATCCTATCGCCGCCGCCACATCCGTCATATTGCACTTAAATAAAGGTTCGACAATATCATATTCCCATGAACCTAATTGGTTTTTATGTAATGCATCCTTGGATTGCCCATGAAGGGAATATAGCATAAATTGATTATAAACAGATTCATTATCCAGCCCCTCAACACTCTTCCAGGTAAGCGCCCCTCCCTCCGCAGTTGTTAAATTTTTTACTGCGTGAAAAGAAAAACTGGTAAAATCAGCCACAGAGCCGCTCCGTTCACCCTTGTAGGCTGCACCAAAACCATGCGCACTATCTGCCACAATGATAATTCTACCAATAACCTTTTGAACTTCGTTTTCAGGATGAAATAGATGTCGCTTTCTTTCCACAATTTCAAAAATCCTGTCATAGTCGCACATTACACCGCCAATATCCACTGGCACAATTACTTTTGTTCGCTCATTAATAGCCGCTTCTAATTGTTCATAATCCATCTCAAAAGAATCTTTTGCAGTATCAACAAGCCTGATTGTAGCTCCAACATGATGTATGGGGCTTGCAGATGCCGTATATGTGTATGCTGATGTAATTACTTCATCCCCTTTACCCACACCCAAATAGCGCAAAGCAAGTTCCAAACATGCCGTAGCCGAATTCAGGCACACCGCCCGTTTCGTTCCACAATACTCCGCTATTTTTTCTTCAAAACATTTTGTCTTGGGTCCCGTAGTAATCCAACCACTACGAAGAGCCTCACAGACTGCTGATATCTCCTTTTCAGTAATATCCGGCGGCGAAAATGTAATTGTTTTCCTTTTCATCAATAATTTATCCCTTTCAATAATTCCTTAATTTGATCCACACTAAGCCATTCCTTATTTGTATCCGAACTATATGAAAATCCTTCAATAACTTTTTTTCCAGTAGGCTTACTCTTCCTTTTATCACTAAAGACCATCTGAGGATAAATCACAAAATATTTTTCATACTCATAAGTAGTAAAAGAATCTTCATTTGTTATCATAATCTCATGCAACTTTTCCCCTTCTCTAATCCCCACCTCAACCATCTTACAACCCGGATACATAGCTTGTGCTAAATCAGTAATTTTAAAAGAAGGAATTTTGGAAATAAAGGTTTCGCCCCCTTTTGACTCCTCCAAAGCTTTAATAACCAACTCTATCCCTTCCTGCAGACTGATCCAGAATCGAGTCATACGATAATCTGTAATTGGCAGCTCTGTTTTTCCCTGATTCAAAACACTTCTAAAGAATGGAATCACAGAGCCTCTGCTCCCCGCCACATTTCCATATCGCACAATCGAAAAGCTTATATCATTTTCACCAGCATACGCATTTGCTGCAATAAAAAGCTTATCAGATACCAGTTTAGTTCCACCATATAAATTTACCGGATTGACTGCTTTGTCTGTAGACAAAGCCACAACCTTTTTCACTCCTTTATTAAGTGCCGCCTCAATTACATTCTGAGCACCACAGATATTTGTTTTAATCGCTTCTGCCGGATTATATTCACACGCAGGAACCTGCTTTAATGCCGCCGCATGAATCACATAATCCACACCTTCGAAGGCTCTTTCCATACGATCTTGGTCCCGCACATCTCCAATAAAAAATCGAAGCTTACTGCTATATTCTTTAAACTCATTCTGCATAATAAACTGCTTAAACTCATCCCTTGAATAAATAATAATCTTCTTGGGATTATAATTTTCCAACAAGTACTTTGTAAAAGCTTTTCCAAAAGAACCTGTACCCCCAGTAATTAGTATTGCTTTATTATCTAACATAAGTCTTCCTTCTTTCACACAATAATTAATTTATCTTCTTTTAGACAACTATTATTTCAAAATAAATGGTATTTATGCGAAATAGCACTTCTTTTTTACATGTATTATTCTACCATCCATTCATACAATATGCAACATTTTCTATATAGTCATCACAGTAAATTAATTAATCTTCGAACATACCATACGCTCATTGCAAGTCTGTCGTATGACCAAATATAATCTTCCACATAACCAGTCTCGTACTGCCTTTAAGGCCTCTTTATAGCAAGCTTCCGTAGCACATTTAAACCTAACAAATATTTTTCAGGCACAAACATCTCCACGCAGTGTGCTTATTTGGGCATCAATTGCATCGCTTCTACGGCATTGGCCATGTTAACATCAAGACTGACAGGGTTCATCAAAACATTTACCCCGTTTCATCATGGGTGCTTTTAGAATCCGTCTTGTGTCAGCGTCAAGATTTTCCGCTTGCTTATGGGACGAACCCCGCTGTTCATTTGTCGAACAACTCTTATTATGTTATTATATTCCTGAATCCGTGAAACTGGTTGTTTTATAATGCCAATCCACAATCGGACTGGTCAAGCACAGAAAAAAGTACCTTGATAATGTCAAATGCGCATCCATAAATATGAGAGGCAACACTGTTTTGTAGGTGACGGGTTTCCAGTCACTTCCTATATAAATTGTTTTGCCATCCCAGGGTGTCTTCTCATCCCTGCTGCAGGTTTCAGCCATGGACAACCATTCTTCCTTGCTTTCCCTGCGCAGGCTGTGCTTTATGATGAAGTAACAGCCGGATTCCATCAGTATGCCAATGTTTTCCGCAACATCATTTCCGGAAACCAGTCGCACAAGGAGCGGCTCGTTTGTAATTTCACGCCATAAACGTATTGTCTCTCGCAAAAGTTCTGGTGTATGCTTCTGGCAGTGCTGTTTTCCCTCACGCAGTTCACAGTTGATGAGGTAGCCTTCCGTCCCTATATATGCCATAATAAGGGCATACCCGTCACAGCCTTTATAGGTTCTGGAGACTCCCTGTTTCTGGGTCTTTGAATTATCAAAGGGTGCGACATCTATATCCACCGGGACATAACCGTTTGGAAGTTTTCCGGGATCAATGCCATTGGATTTGAGCATTTCTATGTTCTCGTCCAGAATCAGGGAACGCAGAGAGACTCCGATGTAATCCATGCGCTGGCCAGTGTCTCCTCGGATGGAATGCTCCTGATTATGCCAAGGGCATATTTATAGAACTCTTGATCATCATCGAATTCATGGACGGATTCATAGGCTGGCTTCCCCATGGTCAGCAGACCGATGTAGGTCAGCAGTATGCCTCCGTTTTTGATTTGGTGCTGGGAGCGGTTCTTCGTGACATCCATACGGTTGTAGCGTTTCACAAAATCACTCCTGCCCAGGATGGTGCCCACAACTGCCAGGCCTGAGGCCGGGATGATGCGTTCATTGGTGAATTCGCTTTTTATATTTTTCATTGGTTTATGCCCCCTGCATTCTGGTTTTTCATTGTTTTTATTATACTAGAAAATGCTGTACAAATGGGGAAAATAGCATTTTTAATGTACCAAATAGGTGAGTTTGTAAACTATGAATCATGCACATAGAAACTGCATAATTACTGATACTGTTGGTATTTACATAATTTGAGTTTCACGGATTCAGGTATATTTTTAGGACTTGATGCATTTCCATTTATGATAAATCAAATACTGTATCACAAAAAACAACGAAAAAATTACTTGTCCATACGTCCAATCGATTTCCATGATGCCGAACAAAACAAATATTGAAGTAAACCCTCCTAAAATCATCGCAAAAAAATATCTGATTCCACTTCTCTGCATTTTGATCTCTCTTACCAAAATCGCATATATACATATAATTATTAAGAAAAACATCACCCCCACTGGCACGCCAAAATTGAAGAGCATTTGCAACAGCAAATTATGTGCATGTGGTTCGAGATAACCACTTCTGACCCAAACACCATTCTCACCCTGTGAATGCCCGAACAAATTAAGTTTTTGAATATAATACTTGTAAATACATAATCTAACCTTCACCGGATCGCTTATATCCGCAGGATCCGTCAACATCGGATGATCTGAATCAGAGCCAGGTTCAATATATTCCTTTTCTAATCCAATTCCAGCAGTTTCCGGATCCAGTTCTGCAGCATGCACGGTCATTTTTAAATGAAATATTTTACTTATCTCATTAGGCCCAAAGTCAATAAACCACATATACCTGCCAACTGTTTCATATATTGCTGTCTTTAAGTCAACATACTTATCTGAGTCTATTGGATCATCCTTTTGTACCTTTATTCGCATATCATATGCATTATCATCATCTTCAAAAAAGATAGGATCATTATATAAAGCCGGAAAATATCTAACCATACAATAGGTAGGAACAAAGCACAAGATAGCCCCTAAAACTATAGCCACACCATCAATCATAAACTCTCGAATCTTATGTTTCCTACGTGACAGTACTTGAAACAACAAAAAAAACAACGATACAATTATTACAATTGCAATAGAAGTTCTGCTCATAGTCAGGAAAATTAATCCTATCAAAATGCCTGTAAGTAATACACAAACAAGCCGCACAATCAAATCATATTTTTTCATCTTGACCTGGTACCACTTGCATAGCACAGCAAAAAAGACAACCAGATAAAACAATGCATTCATATTGCAGTTAGAATACATTCCCTCATACCTTATCTTATCATATGGTCTGTGTAACCAGGCCTGACCTTGCACAATAAAAAAACCTATAATCACGCCGTCCACTAAACTGGTAAACAGCATATTCAGATCCTTATGGCCGTAGTTCGTTAAATAAAAAGCGCCAAAAGCAAACAAGAACCGTAAAGGCCATACTTCATTATTCCCAGATACAAATTGAGAAACAACCATGCACGCCATCATAATCAGCCACACCCCGAACAGCGGCCAATTCATTTCAGGCTTTTTTTTCTCAATAACATATTGATAAAACATACGGATATACACAATGCCAAAAATCCAGATCGCCCATGACATAGATTCCAAATCCGGCAGGTAGCCTATATTGGATCGGATCCAGGAAAACACCAAGGGCTTTAATGTAAAAAACACAACACTCCAAGCCAAGTAGGGGATCTTCAAAAAATCTTCCGGCCTATATGCACATAAGGTTATAATTCCCACCGCCACCAAGGTATAATCCCGCATTGCCTGCTGATAGATGCCTGTGGCGCTGCCTACAATCTGATCCAAAAGACATAATGCCACAAAGCTCAGGGTACACAATACTCTTTTCACTGCCCCTATCCACACTTCCCGATCTTTGATTTTTTCCTTTATTGTCAAAATCAACTTCTGCCTCACCTTTTTTGTCTGCGCCACTCCCTTATCAACTGCATATAAAATAGCATTTTTTTTTTGGCTTGTCAAACTTACCGGCTTGAATATTTGTCTGACATTTTGAATTGGTATCTCACACTACTGGCAATCGTCAGTTATATTGCAAATTTTAAGTTCACTATCAGATTATTTGCTGCTTATCTGCAAATTATGCCATTGCCCGCAAATCGACCACAAAAAGAAATAACATTATTATATAACACAAAAATGGCCTCTCTCTTACAAGACAGGCCATTTTTGTTTTTCCGATCTGCTTCCCCTTTGTGCTTATAGATGCTTTGACCACATCACAATATTTATTATACATCCTTTTTCGCAGATGTCAAGCAAAATTGAGCAAAAAGCCAATATTTTGTGCTTTTTATTCTTCTTTGTGCAAAATGTAGCATACATCTTCTGCCGAAAGAACCTTACGTTACTTTTCACGGCTTCGCCGTTCAAAGCAACATGATGCACACAAAATGAGCAAAAAGCGCTCATTTTGGCGCGTGCTGTCTCGGGTTTTTGTGCAAACAGCGCACAAAAACACCTCGCGTCCCCTACCCGTGAAGAGTAACAACCCTACACCTCTTTTTGAAGCAGGCAATGCCGTATTTTAAAATGATCTCCGTCCCCTCCTGCCGCAGTTTTTCCTCATACCCCAGCCGCTCTATCTGCGCCAGCGCCTCTTGGCAGGCCCTTTCCAAATTGGCATCCTCTGAATACTTGACTTCAATCACAATGCCAGTGGTTCCTGCCTCATCCTCTATCAAAATGTCGCTGTATCCGTCTCCCGATTCCACATTGGAGCTGACGCTCCAGTCCTCCCGGTGGCCAAGCAGTCCCAAAAGAATGCCATGATAAAAGCTTTCCTTCCTCCCACGCCTGCCCCCCGTATCCCGGATGCTGATGGTCTTTGCCAGATAGGCATTAAAAAGCTCCTCGGCAGTCTCCGCATCTTCCTGCAGAAATGCCTCACAGAAGGCATCCAGCCTGGGGGCATCCCGGCGTGCCTCCTCCTGAAACCATTCCAGAATCTGTTCTGTAAAAATTTGTCGAATTTCTCTGTTTGGTATCGCCAGTCTGTATGCCCCGTCTTCCTCTTGGCCCCTCTGGGTAAGATATCCTGTAGTAAAAAGCACGCTCCACAAATTGTCTACATTTTTGTATAAGTCCCTGTAGGTCAGACTTTGGTTGATCTTCCGGGCAATACATTCCCCGGCAACCAAAGCCTCTATTTCCCTTTTCGTCCGCGGTGTCGCCTTTGCGATAAAATTTCGTATAATCTCATTTCCGCTGGTATTGACCCAGAACGCTCTGGGCGCAGCATCCGGCTCAGAGCATAACAATTTAATATAATTTATGACATCCCATGGGCAGTAGACATCTACATTGCCCATGCGGTAGCCATCATACCATTCCTTGACAGCTTCAAACCGGGCCGCAAATCCATAATACTCCAGCAATGCCCTGACCTCATCATCCGTGAAGCCAAAATGTCTGCTGAATGAAGAATCCGTAACAGAAAAGACATTCAAATTATTCAGCCCCGTAAAAATACTCTCCTTTGATATCCTCAGACAGCCTGTCAGCACGGCAAATTGCAGGCTGTTATTCGTTTTCAGGGCCTGGCTGAATAAATTACGGATAAGACCAACCATCTCATCATAATAACCCGACTGCTGTGCCTTATCCAGGGGCACATCATACTCATCGATCAACAAAATGGCCTTCTTGCCGTAATGCCTGTGAAGCAGCGCACAAAGAAGCCGCAGAGAATCTGTAAGAACCGCATCGGCCATAAGGAAGCTGCCGTCTTCCCCAACATTCACCAGCGCCCGAAACTGTTTTCGGTCTGTTTCATCCAATCTGTCGTCGGATAAAAGAAAAGAAAATCTTTTTACTTCATTGCCTATAACGGAGCAGAGCATGCTTCTGGCCGTATCATAATTTCCCGCGCTTACGCTCTTTAAGGTGATGGAAATCACGGGAAACTGTCCCATATATTCGCTGCAATACTCTTTTTCCCTGCTGATCGCCAGGCCCTCAAAAAGCCGGGAATCACACCCATATTCAAAAAAGTACTGCAGCATATTCATATTCAGGGATTTGCCAAACCGTCTGGGACGGGTAATCAGATTTACTTTTCCCCAATTCTCCAGAAGTTCCTTGATAAACCCCGTTTTATCCACATAGTAAAACCCTTCTGTCCGAAACTCTTCAAAATTTTCGATTCCAATAGGAAGCTTGACCCTGTTTACCATGTATTTTCCTCCATCTGCGAAAAGCCGGCATGGGAAACTGTAAACATCCAGCACCATCTTCAGGTGCTTTCCGAACGATAGCTATAGGTATCAACCATCTGCTTGATATGCTCCCGGATGTCATCCGGCTCCTGAACCACATAATCCCTCAATTCCTCAAGCTGTTTCATAAACCTTTCTTCATCGAATTGGATGGGTTTGCCGATACTGATCATTTTATTGGCAGTCTCCTGCATTCCCTCCTCCGCCATCAGGCGTTCCTCATACATTTTTTCTCCGGGCCTGAGTCCTGTAAATTGAATGTCAATATCTTCGCCCACCTTATATCCCGAAAGCTTGATCAGGTTCATAGCCAGATCCACAATTTTTACCGGCTGTCCCATATCCAGCACAAAAATTTCTCCGCCTTTGGCATAAGCGCCTGCCTGCAGTACCAGCGATACTGCCTCGGGAATGGTCATGAAATAACGGATGATCTCCGGATCCGTCACCGTCACCGGTCCCCCTTCCGCGATCTGTCTCCGGAACAGCGGTATCACACTTCCGTTGCTGCCCAGCACATTGCCAAAACGCACGGCTACAAACTCTGTCTGAGAATGGTTGTTATAGGTCTGAATGATCATTTCGCAGACGCGCTTTGTGGCTCCCATAATATTGGTGGGATTCACCGCTTTGTCTGTGGAAATCATCACAAAGCGTTTCACCTTCCATTGGTCCGCCGCCTGGACGATTTTCCAGGTTCCCAGAACATTATTTTTTACCGCTTCATTGGGGCTGGTTTCCATCAGAGGCACATGCTTGTGGGCCGCCGCATGATACACAATGTCCGGGCGGTACCGCTCGAAAATTTGGTTGATGCGGTTGGTGTTTCTCACGGATGCGATCAGCACCACCATATCCATCTTAGGGTACCTTCTGGCCAGCTCCTGCTGAATATCATAGGCATTGTTCTCATAAATGTCCAGGATAAGAAGCTGTCTGGGATTGTGGGCGGCGATCTGTCTGCACAGCTCACTTCCGATGGAGCCTCCTCCTCCCGTGACCATTACCACCTTGCCGCTGACGTAGCTCATAACCTCACCTGTATTGATCTGGATCGGTTCCCTGCCCAGCAAATCCTCAATATCCACTTCTTTCAATTTGGCAACAGACACATCCCCATTGATCAGCTGATACATGCCGGGAAGAGTTCTCAGTTTACAGCCGGTTTCCTTACAGATATCCAGAATTTCCTTTCTGGTCTGCATGCTGGCAGAGGGAATTGCTAAAATGATCTCATCGATGCCGTACTGTGTCACCGCATCGGCGATCCTGTCCCGTCCTCCTACAATGGGAACCCCCCGCAGTAATTTCCCATGGCATCCGGGCTGATCGTCAATAATGCACTTCACCTGCAGACTCAGGTACTGGCTGCTCTCAATCTCTTTCAGGATCATATTGCCGGCGGCTCCGGCCCCGATCACCATCACATTAATGCGCGTCTTTTTTTCTCCAAAGCTTGTCCTCTTATTATTGAGAATCCGAAGGATCCGGTATCCGAAGCGAATGCCGCAGGTTAATACCGTCAGCAAAAACCAGTATAACACATAATAACTGCGAGGCATTTGAAAGTCTATGGAAATACAAAGAATCAGCTGAGCCAGAGACGCACAGCTGGTAGCAAACACAATATTGATCAGTTCATTGGCGCTGGCATAACGCCATACGCTTTTGTACAGCTTCCACAATGCAAAAAAAAGCAAGGTCAAAAAGATATTGGGCAAGATAATATATCCCAGATTATCAAGATACATCCTGTCTATATTACTGAAGCTGAACTCAAATCGGATATACAACGCCGCAAAGGCCGCAACAATAATCGACATAATGTCCATCAGGATCAAAGCCAGAATCCTGCTGAAGGGTATACTTATCAAGCGTTTTTCTTTTTTCATATCCAAATCCTCTTTATTGTATTAAAAACCCGTATGACTATGTGCGCAGTAAATCAAGCGGCTGCAGAGCAGACATTTGACTTTCAGGCCATGGTAACGAGAAAACTTCAAAGCGCACAGCTGCTGGATTATCGAGTATATTTTACCACATTTCCCTCTGCATGTCAGCCCTTTTTAAATTCCCCATAGGGTTTTATGCCCTGCCGGTTATTTTTTCACAGCACAAGTTCCTCTCTCAACACCTCAAATGCCTCTCCGTGCATCTTTCCCATCTCATATCCACGAAATACCGCCCTAGCTGTCACGCCGCGAATCCAGTAATCGCCATATTTATTTTTCTCCGTGGCGTGCGCATCCAACGCTGCGATTTTAATGTCGATTACATCAGTAATGTCTACATACACTTGAGGACGAAAACCCACGTAGGATCTTCCCGATGGAGAAATGGGTTCGTAAAAATATACTGTATTATAGCGTCTTGCGGCAGAAATGGTAGCCTTTCCGACTGCGACATGAGCCTGATGCGTGTCAAAAGGCCAATGTGTAAAAATGATGTCCGGTTTAATAATGTTAATCCTTTTTTCTATTGCCTCTACCGTTTTAGAGTCATAGGCAATGTCCTTATTGCTGAAATCCAAAATGTCCAGATCCTTACATCCCAAAATCCTGGCCGCATTTCTTCCCTCCTGCATAGCGGTCTCATCGGTTCTCATGACTTTTCCGTTATAATCAGTATAGCCAGATTGACTCATGACGATCATGTGAACATCATGTCCTTCGCGGATTGCCTTTGCCAAAGTTCCTCCCGCAGCCAACTCAATATCATCCAAATGTGCACCAATAGCAACGATTACCTTCTTCATTCTGTCGCCTTCCTCCCTTATTGTTTTGCTTTCTTCCTTCTGATCTTTCTGGATATTTGCTTTAACTTGTAAACAAACATAAACGCGATTGTAGACCTCAAATGCAGATTAATCAATTTCTGTTCATAATCATTCACATTTTGAATGTAGTATGCGTTTTGACGGAAATCGGGAAACGTAGATACCATTTCCTCCCCTAATTTTCTTACAAAGCCTGTATCTTTCTTTATTTTACTCTGCATGTAAGAAAACAAAGTATTCCGATAAAAAAAGATACTGAAATGATACTCTATCACATCACGAAACTCTTCCAATGCGCCATTTTCCCTGGCATACTTCAGCATAATACGCATTGCCTCCATTCGGTCCTGGCAATTTTTCAGGTCATGGCTATGCGTTGTTGAATCCCCATGCTGATAGTAAAATACATTCGCCTCTGGTATATGTTCAAAATGCTTCATACGCATTCCTATTTCAACAAAAGTAGCATTGTCTTCATATGACATATGCTCGGGAAATTTAAATTCCTTATCAAAAAATATCTCTCGTACATAAATTTTTGTACCAAGCGGTCCGGGATGCAGCAAATACTCTTTCCTTATTTCATGGTCAAAAATCCCCGTCTGACTAAGAAAGTTACACGCCTCCCTCTGTGCGGGAATCATGGTGTGTTCATAGACTCTGCTCATATCCGTTCCTACAACGTCTGCCCCTGTGCTCTTGGCGAGTTCAACCATTCTTTCATAGAGGTCTTCAACGACCCAGTCGTCTGCATCCATAAAACCAATATACCGCCCTTGCGCTTCCCGTAGCCCTAAGTTTCTTGCGCCTCCCTGTCTTCTGTTCTCCGGGGACGCAACCGCCTTGACTCTTCCAGGATATATTTTCTCAAATTCTCTAAGAATCTTCAACGAATCATCCGTGGATGCATCGTCAACGGCTATGATTTCCATGCTCTGCAATGTTTGCCGCGCCAAAGAATGGATGCAGTACTCCAAATTACCATCTTTAGCCATATTATAAACAGGTACTATCACGCTTAAGTCAAGCATTTGTCTTTATCCTTTCTGACTACGCGATCCGTTACAATCCGAAAAAGGACAGAGCGAAGCACGTCCACGCAAATTCCGAGCACAAACATGACAGCTACGCCGCCAAGCACCCGAAACAAAAAAACAGGAATCGATTGTTCCATGGCTTCCCTCAATCCAAACCAGTCTTGCCACAAATATCTCATCATAAGATTCTCTTGCAAGAGATATACTCCCAGGCAATAGGGCGAAAGCATACATACCAGCCTTCCAAACTTCTCTCCCAAAGGTTTCGCATGCAAAAATGCCGCAAACAAACCAATCGCCGAAAAGAAAACCAAAATGTGATTATACTCAAGAGAAACTGTGGTCATTTCTTTTAGCCGTCCTGTTCGCAATTGAATCTGACTCACAATAAATATCTCTGCAAAAATCAAAAACGTACTGACAATATAAATAAACCACCCACGCCTGGCAGTTTTCACAATCTTAAATCCATAGAGCCTGATTCGTGCCCCTACCAAAAAGAGGGTTAAATACCAAAGAAATGAATACCCCTTCATATCCATTGATAATCGAACCGGCAAGAAGCTCTTAATCACACACTCAAAGACCAGCAGCCACAAAATAACCCCTTGTAATTGCTTTTCCGTCATGGCATGCACTCCGCTGATGATCAAAGGCAACAACAGATATATTATGACATATGCCGACATAAACCAATATGTCTCCATGTGAATCGGCAGAAAATGCTGAAGGATATCGTAACTATTCATGCTCGCCGGAGGCACTCTTCCAAGAAGCAAAAATATGGCAAAAGCGCCCGCCGAATAAAACAAGGTCTGAAGCACGATCTCCACCATGCGTCCTATTTTAAATCTCGAGGAAATCAAAAAATATCCCGAAATCAGCATGAAAATATCAACTGCAGGGACGGAAAGCACCTCAAGCACCCAAGCGGCCCATCCATTCGCGGAGACTTCATTTCCCATAAAAGGCAGCAAATCACTCTTGGTCAATGCATGAAGCATTGTCACCATTATCATGGATATCATTCTCAGAATATCCATATTTGCATTTCTTTTTCCTTCCGTTTGACCCCATGCCATGGTTTGCCATCCTTTTCTATTAACCCTTTTCTATATTACCAATCATTAAAAGTAAATATTTCAATGATAGCAGGCAGACTGTTTCCACACGCAGTGAAACTCCCCGCAATAAGCTGCGGGGAATTAAAACCTCTTTTTGATTAAAGACCAGCAAGCCTTTGGTTTTGTTCTCTAACGTCATCCACAAGCTTTTTATTTGGCCGGATTGCCTTTTACCGTAACACCAGCGGGCACATTCTTCGTAACAACGGATCCCATACCCACAAACGAATCCTCTCCAATAGATACGCCGTCTCGGACCACAACATTTCCGGAGAGGTAAGCTCTCTCTCCCGTGGAAGAGCTTCCCATCATCAGAACCTCTCCAACAATAATCGTATTTCGTCCAATCTTAACATTATGCGAAATGAAGGCGCAATTATCAATTCGGCTTCCGCTTCCAATAATGGTATTATCTATGCTTCCCTTACAAACAACACTGTTTGCACCAATCTGTACATCGTTTTCTATAACAACGCCTCCAAACTGAGGAATCGTAATAATCTTTCCATCCTCATTTCTGCGCGTAGTCAGACCGTCAGAACCAATCACTGTATTTTCGCGAATGATACAATCATCATCAATCTGCACATTGCCGACAATTCGAACTCCGGATGCAACATAGCAGTTTTTCCCAATCTTTACATCGCTGTCCACATAAGCTCCCGGAAAAATGATTGTATCCTCTCCAATCTCAGCCCCTTCACAAATCATAGCGCCATTTTTCACTTGATAAGGTTTCGGCATGGCATTGTATGTCACATGATTTTCATGAAAAAACTGGGCAAAGCCGTAACGTGGTTCTTTTGAAAGGATCACCGCGTGTTTTTTTGCAAGTTCTTCCGGAACAGGTTGATTCTCCGGCCAGATAACAATGCATTCCTCTACAGTCAGCACTTTTTCCCAGTATTTCATAAATCCCTCTGTCACAAAAAATACAGCATTGTTTTTCGGATTTGAAAGGCTGGCAGGGCGAACCACCTGAAAATGTTTTGTTTCATCATATGCTGATGCGTCTATACAAAAAAACTCTTTTAACTCATCCGTTTTCATAGTACAAGTTCCTCTCTCAGTACTTCAAATACCGACGTTATTTTTTCAAGTGAAATAAAAACCTCTTTTCCCGTTTTTCATAATATGCCCAAAATATCAAATTGTCAATAGCACGAACTTCATTTAAAATTATATCACAATAATCATCCCAAAACAATCAAAACAGGATCCTGCCTCCAGGTCTTTTTCCGTCAACAGAGCAGCCTCTCCAAGACGCAAAGCGGCCCGGGCATCAATCGCAAGGATCAATACCCGAGCCCTCTGATATCTGTCACTCCAGGTCCGGCGACCACTCAATATCCGTATCCCCGCCCGGCGCAGGCGTAGGTACTGGCGTAGGCGTCGGTGTGGGCGCAGGGGTAGGAACCGGCGTAGGCGTCGGCGTCGGTGCAGGGGTAGGAACCGGCGTAGGCACTGGCGTCGGTGCAGGGGTAGGAACCGGCGTCGGCACTGGCGTGGGCGCCGGAGTCGGTTCCGGGGTCGGCGCCGGTGTGGGTGTCGGCGTAGCCGCAGGCCTTCGGGTAGCTGTTGGCTTTGGCGTCGGTGTCGGTTCCGGAGTAGGCTCTGGAGTGGGTTCCGATGTCGGTTCAGGGGTGGGTTCCGGAGTCGATGTAACCACCGGATTCCCCCCCTGGTCATAGGTGGTCACAGTCTTTTCGTACTCCATACTCTCCCGCATATTCCACAGATTGTAGAATTCTTCCTCCCCGTCTCCCTCCTTGACAGCCATAATATGCTCTCCTACGGGAACTCCCTGGGTATATAGTCCTTTTTCCTGACTGACCCGGCCTGTAGCCGCATCCATTTCCCAGATTTCCACGGCGCCATTGTACATTCCCTCCAGCACTCCCGCCGTTGTCACCCGCAGGACGCTGCCGGAGCGCTGTAAGAGGATCATTTCCCCAGGGCCCTTCTGATAATATACAATAGAACAGGGCTCCCCGGAAATATCAATCATTATCTGCACGGACAGAAGCGTTTCCTCCCCCTTCTTCAACGCATAGATTCTTCCTCCCTCCGCCATTCTTATGACTAAGGTCTCATACCATATCTGGCTTTCAACTACGTGTATGGCTTCTCCCAGATACTCCGACAGCTCCAGATTCTGATGAAGGGTGGCAAGCATCTCCAAAACAGCAGTCAGCTCTGCCTCCGTAAGGCTGCTTCCCGGACTATAAAGAAGCTCTGTCTGCACATCCTGTCCCGGATCGTTCTCTAAAACTTCTCCGGTTCCGGAAACTGCCTGAGATCCTCCCTGATTTCCTGACGAAAGCCAGTCTTCCCCGCTTCCGTCGCCGCATCCTGCTAAAATCATTCCCGACAACATAACTGCCGCCGTTATTCCATATATTTTACTCTTTTTCATAAAATACCACACCTTTCACAGCCCGCAAAAGCCGCCGGCTGATATCTATTTTCAATTCCCTGATGCATCCGCATCGGATATCAACTTTGTCAAAAATTCATATGCAGTGGAGCCCGGCGTGTAGGTGCCGTTTTCCAGCAGCTGCTTCGCCAGATTGTAAATACTTCTGGCCACAGGCGGACCATACAGGGTTATGGTCTCTCCGCCCTTTTCCAATATAATATATCCCCGGAAGGCATATTCTGTTTTATACTGCGCCGCAGGCAGTCCCACCAGCACAGAGGTAAAACGGTATCTGCCGTCAACCGTCTCGTAGACCACATCCGTCTTGTTTCCATTGCCATCCACGCCGTAGGACAGGCCGTCCGCTACCTTTTCTCCTCCCTTGATCATGGGATACTGTTGTCTGTTGGCATTGTTCATGACCAGGGTTCCATATTCCTTCAGCAGGTAGCCTCCCGCCCCCGTCGTAGTAAGCTTTTCCCGAAGCTCCGTGGAAATCCCCGTTTTAAAACGGATTCCCGACTTACCTGTGATGCGGATGGAAAAGCCGTGATAGGTCAGCAAATCCTGCAGCTCCGGTTCTGGTGTCGAAGTATAGACCCCATTGGCAAACCGAAGGCTCCATACATACATTCCCCGGGGCACACCCTTTTCGTCATACTGATACATGACTGCCGTTTGGGCTTTGGTGTCCTCGGCCTTTGCAATCAGGTTCTTTCCCTTCTTGATTCCAGTATACGCCTTCCCATCGATCCATAGAGTGGTATCGGTGTATCCTTCCGGCAGGGTGACTACCACCTCTGTGCTTTCTGCCGGAGCGCCGCAGGGCTGTTCCGGCATATTGTCAAATACCGGAATTTTGAACACAAAGGCGCTGTCCATGGCGTTTGCTCCCGCATACAGCTTTTTCATGTTTTTCGCCTCGCTGGAAGGAGCCGAAATATTCTGCATATATTGGTGGGTATTGATCGGATAGCTGCTGTCGGGATTTACATTATACTTCTGCAGATACAGAGTATCCTGTCCCTTTTTAATGTAGTTGGCCGCAATCACATCAGCGCCTCCTGCGATGGATTTTTCAGCATCGGTCCAGTTCTTGCTTTTTGCATAGCTCAGACCGCTTTCATACACCTCCTGATTCGAGGCGCCAGATGCACCCACATTAAAATAATTATAAAATCCCACATATCCCGGATAGGTACCGGAAATCAAAGGCGAAGTACCCTGTCCCTGCTCCTGATACACCCGGACTGCCAGATGAAAGGGGCTGACCTCCCGTCCCTTATCGGTTCCCACCTTCCAGAATATCTCCGTATAGGTGGAAGAGGTTCCCGGAGCTTTCTTTCCGTCCCGATCGTTCATAAAGGTCCCGTCCAGAAAATTATGCACCGCCTCCTGGGTATGGAACTCCTCATTATAAGTCAGAAGTTCAAACTGAAATATGGTATCCTCCTCCAGAAAATTCCGGGGATCCATATACATCTTCACCGCCGCTTCCGAAGCAAAGTACCAGGTACCCTCATCCTGAAGTCCGTTTTTGGCCCATGCAGGAAGAGTCTTATACACCAGGCTGGTGCTTCCCTTCATCTGACTGGCAATCACACTGTTCCAGTCCAGCGCCGTGTTCAGCTTTACAAAGGTCCAGGAGGGATGCTTTTCCTTCAGCGCCACAAGCGCCTGCCGATAGCTTTCGGGAAACTGATCAATATCTGAGTAAGATGCCTTACCTTCTCCATCTGCAGAATAAACTCCCTGCTCCGGATTCATGCCGTAGGTCTCCTCCCACTCCAGGAAGCGGGTATCCGACACAGCTATAAAGGTACGCGGAACATATCCGAAATACTCCTGGCCTCTATATTCCAGACGCACATATTCCCAAACCTCTGCCCCTTCCTCCCGGATATCCACATATATGTCCAGAATGTTTACCTGCTGACCGCTGTATACAGTCACCACATTTCCGCTGTCGTAGGAGGGCTGCTGTCTGACAGGATAGGTATCGCTCAGATAAATCAGCGCCATAATGTCACGTTCCGACGCTATGGCCTTCAAAGCCTGCCTGGCGGTCTCTATCCAGGCAGCCGTCTCCTGATCCGTATCAGGCACCTCCTGCACATCCGGGGACGCCGCTTCACCTGCCTCCGACCCGGAATCTGCACTCACTCCGGCATCCGCATCCGTTCCTCCCTCCGGCAGAGTTCCGGCGCCCGATGGAGTGCCGGCATCCGCATTTATTTCCCCATCCGGCGAGCTCCCTTCATCTGTGCCGGCCTCCGCATCCTGATTCATGCTTTCTCCCGTTTCCACGCCCACCCCCAAGTCAGGCTCCGCCTGCACCGCCACAGCCGGTGCACCCAAGGTTACCAGTAATGCTGCCGACAGGAAAAATGCCATATATATTTTTATTGAGCTTTTATGCCTCATAAAATACCTCACAAAACTTTTTTCAACATAATAAATGTTTTTTCCACACCGGTCAAGCATAATACCCCATTTTCCAGTACCAATATCTGCCTTCCAGATCAGCCAGCCCATTATAAAGGGTGTAAATCGTGCTTGCACGAATTTTACACCCTTTATATGGGCTGAGGGAGCGCCTCTTTATGAGCAAAGGCAGCTGCGAAGCAGCGATAAGTGCCGCAGGCACGTCTTTGCGAATGGCGCATGCTGATCTGGACACTGCCAGCTAAGGGAGCGTCCGGCTCAAACTTCCCCTTCATTTCCTCCGCAATTTCGCATGTATCTTCCTCACCGCCTTAGGCGCCAGGGCAAACAAGGTGTGATACAGCTTATTCTTTCCGGTGAGTATGGGATTTCTCATGGATCTCAACCAGCTTCTGCGCAGATCCCTCACGATATTACAATACTCTTCGTTATTCCCGGTCATGCAGGAAATGGGAATATGAAGCATATATTCAATCCTCTGAAAGACCCCGAAACGAAACGCCACGGCTGTAAGCTCCGGATATTTTTCCTCCGTCAGCCGCAATGCCAGCTTTGCATTCTCCACGGAATCCCGGAAAACCCTGGAAAATTCCTCCCGGCCCTCCTTCCTGGAATTGCTTCCCGGCCTGTAAAACACATGATAGGCCTGGGCAGGAAGAGAAACGATCTGCCCCATATCCTCCAGCAGCTCCAGCAAAAGATGAAAATCCTCGTTGAGCTCGCCCGGAGGAAAACCTCTCCCTTCAAACAGGTCCCGCCGGATCAGCTTTGTACAAAAGGAGCAGTCCCCCCTGTGCATCAGCAGCTCCTCCAGAAATTTCCCGGCAAGGATACATTCCACATTTTCCGGAGGAATACAGATATCCGGAAGCCTGTGTCCCTCTTCGTCAATCTCATCCCTGCCTGCCTGCGCCGCCTTTGCCTGATACTTCTCCAAAGCATCATACAGCTGCTCATACATTGTATCGTCTATAAAATCATCGCTGTCCACAAAACCAAGATATTCGCCGGACGCCTGTGCGATCCCCACGTTTCTGGCAGAGGAAGAGCCGCCGTTTTCCTTGTGAAACACCCGGATCCGGGAATCCGCCGCCCCGAGCCTGTTGCACAATTCTCCCGTACCGTCCGTGGAGCCGTCGTCCACCAGAAGGATCTCCAGGTTTTGATAAGTCTGGTTTCGAATGGAATCCACACACCTGGGCAGATAATTCATTACATTGTAAACCGGTACGATCACGCTGATCAAAGGCTTTTCTTCTCTCAAGGCTCCGTCAACCTTCCCTTCCCTTTAACATTCTTTCCCTTTAGCAGTGCCTTTCCTTTAACAGTCTCTTCTGCAGTGCCTTCCCTTTAGCAGTGCCTTTTCTTTAACAATCCCTTCTGCAGTTCCTTCCCTTTAGCAGTCCTTTCCCTTCAACAGCCTGTACATCCTCCGCTCCGATATCACCGGCGCCGCGGAACAGGGGCCCTCCTTCGGAGGCTCTTTCCCTGTTTCTGCGGCTGTCCCGGTCCCGCTTCCTGATTTTTCCTTAAAATCTCCCTCTTCCAGCAGCCCCAGCCTGATACATAGCTCCCCCAGACGTGCCGCTGCATTCTCTCCATTCCACACCTTCGTGATGGTTTCGTAAGCGTTTCTGCCCAGCCTTCCGGCCAGCTCTCTGTCTGTGGCCAGCCTTTCGGTCATTCCAAAAAGCTCCATTGTGTTCCCGTCTTCATAAACAAGTCCATTTATGCCGTCCTTTACCAAATAAGGAACCGCTCCGATCATATGATCTGCCACCAGCGCGCAGCCGCTGTTCATAGCTTCGTTGGCCACTGCCCCCCAGCCCTCCTGTCGGTCACTGGTAAAGAGAAAGATATCTGCTTTTTCCATATAATCTCTCACCTTTTCCGGTGTCTGAAAGCCCAGAAAGTCCACGCAGCCCTCCAGACCATATTGCCGTGCCAGGTTTTCCGTCTGCTCCCGCAATGGCCCGTCTCCGATCAGATCCATGTGGAACTTGATACCCTTCTCCTGCAGATGCCTGGCAGTCTCCACTGCCAGCTCCGGATGTTTCCAGTCAATCATCCGGGCCGCCCACAGCAGATAAACCATCCGCTCCTTCTCCTGCCAGCCCTTATTTTTCAAAAGCTGATCCACATCGTAGTGCCTGGCCTCCGTAAAATATCCCCATCGATACATTTTCCCCGGATAGGCTCTCACAATATGAAAATCCGACGGCACATAAGCCCCGGCGCACAACAAATAAACCTTCTCTTTCCTGTATCGGGTATGGTCGTGATATTTTTTTCGAAGCCCCTTGGGCGAAACAGCCTTCCACTGCCCGGTCTTATACAGCCGCTCGCTGTAACGGATCACCGCCTTTCCGGCCTTCAGGCGCTTCTGAATGTAGCATTCTTCATCCGTTCCCCCAAACAAAACCACCCTGGCTTCCTGGATCAGCCTCCGGCAGGCCTCCGGCTCCTGATCATATAATTTAAGATACGGCAGCTCCTGGGTTTCCTTCCACCCCATCCGGATCCGCTCCTGCTCCACCGCTTCCGTCTGTATAAACGCAAAACTGCCCTCCAAGGTTTCATACATGGCGTTGCAAAAAGGAATTTGATGATGATTTATATAATTCGATACAAATACAAGCTTCAACCTTTAATCCTGCACCTTCCCGGTTCGGCGTCTGCCCCTCAGGCCTGCTGCGCCATCTCCTCATAAATTTCCAGCAATCTTCTGTAATTCTGTTCCCTGTCGTGGGTCTTCATCCCATGGCGGCGCGCACATCTGCCATACTCCTCCGCCCTGTCCTCATTGTCCCACATTTCAAGCACCGCCTGCGCCAATCCGGCGGATACGGCCTCCAGCTTCTCTTCGCCCTCCCGGGAAGCCCGGAAGCCCGGATACATAATACCGTCCTCCCCCGAGGTAAAAATGCTGGGAATCCCCCCCACATCGGCGCTGACACAGGGCATCCCCAGCAGCATGGCTTCCCCCAGAGAATTGGGTGAATTTTCAATGGAAGAGCAGCATACAAACAGGCTGCTTTTCAAATACTGTGCCTTCATCTGCTCCACGTTCAGCCGGCCCAGAAAAGTCACCGTCTCCTCCAGATTCATCTCTTCTATAAGCCTGCGCAGATACTTCCCATATCCGGAAATTTTCAGCTTTTCCTTCAGGGTATCATACCGGACCAGACTGTTTCCGGCCACACATACCTTTACATCGGGATGTTTTTCCCGGATGGCAGGCAGCGCTTTCAGCATATAGTGCAGTCCCTTGATGGGATAATCCCCCTGGCTTAAAAAAATGGAGTGGGGAACACAAGCCGCTCTGCTCCAGGTATCCTGGTAAAACTCCGCTCTCAGTGTCTCATTCATACTGTGATAGACAGCGTCGGGATTCCACCGGTTCGTATAAAGCCTGTCCCACCGGGTTCTGCCGGTAACATGACCGGCCAGACTCACAGCCTCCTTTTCGGCCTCGCCCCGGCGCACATATTTTTTCTGCTGGCGGACCATGCTGTCACGGCGCAGGATATCACGAAGCGTCACGGACCTGACCACTCTCTTGGGCAGATCCGCAAAATATGCGTGGGCATATACGCCGCATAGTCCCTGGATACCGATCAAAATCCGGTCCTTCCTGGGAAATGCCCGGCATATGGCCAGTGTATGGGGATACTCCGTGCCGAAGCAGTGCACAATATCCGGTTCATAATCCTCCAGAACCTTGCCCAGGCGCTGTTCCAGGCCTTTGTCATAGACCTCCGCCCTGCGTGTATCCTCCCGAAAGCCGTAACAAGTCAGCTTTCCGCCCAATATTTCCACTGTTCTCACCGCCAGCTCTTCCCCGTCCAGCATTTGTTCCGGCGCCGGAAACGCCGCCGCCAGCTCCACCCCGTTGCGGCCTCCATTGCCAAGCACCAATCCTGCAAGACCGGAAAGCCACCCCTCCTTATTGGATGCCTCCAATCCCATCTGAGCCGCCGCCGCCGGCAGCATTATATTACACAGCCACAAAACCTTCATAGAAAACCTGTACCCTTTCCTCAGTTAAAGATCCAGTTCAAATATGGCAGAAGACGGATGTCCACCGCGTACATTTCTCTCAGCAAAAGGATGAAATACATGCCAAAGGCTCCCGCCACTCCTGCGTAAGCCAGCCTCCGCAGCCACCCCTTCTCCATCTGTGCCAGCAGTCTGGGCAATAAAAAAATCTGAGAAATGATCATATAGTACCCCACCCGGGATACCTCCGGTATAAAGGAACCGCAGCAGTAAACCACGAGTCCGAATAGATTCAGGAAAAAATAAAAGCGGTTCATCACATCCTCCCCCAGACTCCGCTTATAGCAGATGGCACAGAGAATCAGAACGCAAACACATTTCAGAATATTTACATAGGAAAGATGTCCGTTGTCAAAAACTGAATTTCTATAATAAGGATAAAAAAAGAAAATAATTTCCCGGTACAATCCCTGACAGAAAATCAGACTGCACAAAAATCCCCCGCCCAGGATATAATGCCATTTTTTTAGTCTGGCTGCCGCCAGAAACCGGGCCGCCAGATACACCGGAATCACCAGAAGAATGGATTTATGAATAAATGCTCCTGCCAAAACCCAGAGCACAAATTTCTCATATTCTCCCCGAAGCACATACTTCATGGAAAACAAAGCCACCGCCAACGCCAAATAGTACCGCACGGAATTCAGACTGTTAAAATAATACCCTCCCGTCATTAATAAAAATAGGGAAAAGGCATAATAGCTCCCCTGATCTTCCAGAGCTCTCACATAGAAAAACACAGTGACCAAAGAGAAAAAAGCAAAAATGGGAAGATAATTGTCATAACCGAACAGATCCTGAAACAGCTTCACAATAAAATTAAAGCCGATTTCTGACGAAACATGCCGATTTTGAGCGATCAGCTTGAAATTGTCCCTGTAAACCCAGTAATCATTTCCCACCGCGATCCTGCAGGCCGACACCCCGGCCAGCAGACAATACACCCCAAACGACGCCGCACGGTTGGCCGCCTGCTGCCTGGTGGCGCACCGGCTTTCCCCATATCTGCCGCCTCCCCGGATATACCTGGGAACAAACTCCGTATTTTTCACAAATATCCCCAAAAAAACCGTGACCACCGTCAGCCCCACATACACTAAAGCGCTTTTCTCCATAAACCGCTCCCTTTTGCCCGTAAATCCATATTTTTGCACACACCTGCATGCCATTTACATACAGTGCCCTGTCCCCTGCCCGTTCCGCTGACAGACTTTCCTCATCCAACGTATCCTCAGCGCCTTCTTCATCCTTCCCGGATTCCCTGTCTCATCCAGGAAAATGCCTGCCGGATACCGGTCTCACCGCATAGCTTTTCTCTGTGGGCCGCCAAAAACCGCAATGCCATAGCCCCGGCCAGCTTTCCGTACAAATATCGGTACAGAACTCCCCTGTCCCGGAAAAACTTTTCGTTGTATCCTTCAAACCAGGTGGAGTCCCCGGGCTTTTCCTTCCCGATTGTCACCGGCGCCGTATAGACCCGGTACCCCCTGTCCATAAATTCCTTGAGGAACAGACTGTCTTCCCCGCTGCCGTATCTGGCTCCGCCCCCAAACAGCAGCGAAAAGGTCACTCCCGATGCCAGCAGACTTTCCCGACGCACCGCAAAACTTACCGCACCGTACCTGCCGCAGTTGTACCAGCGGACCCGCCGCCGGTCCGTGATATGATAGGTTCTGCGCGATTCCTCTATTGTGACATTAAAAAGTATCATATCTGCATCCGGCTGACGCTGAAATTCCTCCAGGATGGCCTGCGCATATCCCTGTTCATACACAATATCCTCATCGGAAAAAAGACAGATATCCCCTTCTGCCCGCAGAATCGCCTCATTGCGGCTCCGTCCCACCCCTCTTTCGGGAAAAGAGTAAAAGCGTATTCTGTTTCCCCGATACAGCTCTTCCTGGTATCCCAGCTGCCCGCACTGATTGATGATCACCGCCTCTGAATCCAAAGCCATCTCTTCCGCGATTTTGTCAAGAGACTGATTCATTACCGATGCCAGCACCTCTACCTTCATGGCCGTCCTCCACTCCTGCGCGGATGCATCCGCCCTGCCGATCCTGCAGTCTGCTCCTCCTGCATCCCGATCTCCTTCCACACACTGGTCTTTATACTCTCTCTCTGCCTGCGCCGCCCGGAAGCTTATAGTACCAATGGATCAGCTTCTCATCTGCCTCCCACAAAAGCGCCGCCGTCACCTGACAGTCCTGCTGCCTGAGAAAATCCAGCGCGTATTCCAGCCGGCGCCCGCTGTGCCCTCCGGCCTTCACCACTATAAGAACGCCTTCCGTTTCCCGCAGAATCCGGCAGCTTTCAGGGCAAAGTGCCAGCGACGGTACCGGAATCCACTGAATATCTTTTGTCTCTCCGGCTTCCCCCTTTGAAGACTGCCGGCAGATCTCCGCCAGTGCTTCCGCCGCCCTGCCGGGATCTGCATCCTCCTGAACCGTACAGACGGCCGCCGTCTTCTTTCCTTCAAATAAGTATTTCACATTTTCCAAAAGCTCCGGGCTCTCCACGGTTCCCAGAACCTTCAGCCCGTACCTTCGCCCCAGCTCTGCCGGCAGCCAGATGCTGTCATCATTCAGCTCCTTCAGTATCAGAAGAATCACTGCAAAAAAGAATGACAACAGCCCGCTGAGAACAAGGGCCCGAACCGGTCTGACATCGGGAATCACCTCCCGGGCTTCCCCGGCGGGATCCACCACCCGGATTTTATCGATCTCCCGGATCAACTCCGGAAACTCCTCTGTCATCACCGCCTCCACTGCCCGGGCAACACACTCGCTGATCCGGGGATTCGGGGCGGTGACGATAACCGAAGGCATCCGTAGATCCGTAGCCAGATCGCACTCCACATACTTCGCCAGTGTCTCGTCGTCCATATACAGAGTCATGCTGTCCATCAGGATACGAACCTGATCCAGACGGCTCTGCACCCTGTCCAGAAACTCCTGAGAATGTACATAGGTATTCCAGGTGGCTCCGTTGATATATACCTGATTTACGTCCTTATCTTCAACATTGTAATCCACCCGATAGACAGATGTCACCCTATACAGCTTTTCCCCTCTCAGCAGCACATTCTTTACAAAATACCCGCCGCCAAACAACAGGGTTCCTGCCAGCGTGACTCCAAGAATCAGCGGAAGCCGCCGAAACAGGCGAAATACCGTCAATCTCAGATCAAAGAGTTCCTTTCCATAATATCCTTCCCACATACGCGGTCCCTCACATTTCCTTCCGGCATTCCTTACCTTCCGCCGGCATCCGCTCCGGCACCTGCAGTTCCTGAGCCCGCTTCCGAAGCGGTGCCTGCAGTTCCTCCGCCTGCCTGCGTCCTGTTGTCGCGGTTTCTTCCTTCGGTTTCTGCCGGGTTGCTCCGGCTTCCTCCGTCGGCCTCCGTCCCCCCATCGATCACAGTCCATCCTGCGCATTTTCCGCTTTCCCGGGCTTCTGCCCCCATATCGGTCTCCTGCTGTCTGCGTTTTTCGTTCTGCAGAGCGGTAATCTGTTCCGTGTCCACACCCTCGGTGCTGTCCGGCCAGAACAGCACCTTCAGCGTCAACAGCATCAGCTTCAAATCCATCCACAGAGTATAGTTCTCTATATAAGTGAGGTCCAGCTTCAGCTTGTCATAAGGAGAGGTATTATATTTTCCATACACCTGGGCAAAGCCTGCCAGCCCCGCTTTCACCTTCATTCGAAACGCAAATTCCGGCATAACCTCCAGATACTGGGCAATAATCTCCGGCCTCTCGGGCCTGGGACCGATAAAGGACATTTCTCCCCTCAAAATATTGAACAACTGGGGAAGCTCGTCGATCCTGCATTTTCTGATAAAGCTTCCGACGGGCGTAATCCGGTTGTCATTTTTCTGGGCCAGTCTGGCCACTCCGTCCTTCTCCGCATCTGTCCTCATGCTCCGAAATTTCAGAATATAAAATTCCTTCTGATTCAAGGTGCATCTCACCTGTTTGTACAGCACCGGACCGCCGTCATAAAGCTTGATGGCTATGGCAGTTACCAGCATGATGGGAGACGCAATCAGCAGCAGAAATAAAGAACATACCACATCCACCAGCCTCTTTATAAAACGCTGCTCCATAGTCAGGCTGTATTCCCTGGTGAGAAGCATGGGGCTGTCAAATACATGCAGCTCCTCGGCCCCCATCATGATTACATCCGTGATCTTCGGCATCACGTATACCCGAATGGAGTGTCCGTAGCAAAACTTCAGAACAGGCGCCCTGTCCTTCACGGAAATATCTCCCAGCACCACGGCGTTGCATTCATTGGTCTCATAGGTTTCCAAAATTGTCCTGCATATGTTGAGGGTGCCTTCCCGCACATGAATAGACCGGGTAATTATATATTTGTCTCTGCGGGCGGCAAATTTATTTTGAATGTCCTCAGGCGGTCTGTCTCCATATACCAGCAAAAGTCTCCGGGGCGGAAAAATAGACCGGTAAATCCGGTTGGCCACATTTACATAGACGGTGGCAAACAAAGTCTGCTCCGCCAGCATAATCAGAAAAGCGCTGGGATCCAAAAGCCTTCTTGCCATGATGGAAAGCTCCAGGTAAATGACGATATCCGCAAGGGCCGTGGAAAAGAACTGGGAAAAAACCACCTCCACATTTTTCTGATATCCCAGCCGCATGCCTCCGTAGGTGCCTGACAAAAACAGCAGTACAATTGCATAAAAAGCAATCTCTGCAAATGTACCTCTTCCCCACAATTCCTGCAGACCCTCCACCACGTGGAAACGAAACACGGTAGCCCAGTGATAATTAAAAATGGCCACCTCCACGCCCAGACACACAGCAATCAGCGAGAGATTGATCAATCGTTTAAAGGTCTCCAGGCTCCTGATTCTTCTTTCATTTGTAATCTTTCTCAATGAAAAAACCTCCTACACCCTTCTCTTCACGGCTCTCACTGCCCAGAGACAGAAATGTCCCATACTGACAGGTATGCTCAACCCCTCTGCCCTTCGGTACAGGTTCCAGATCCGTCGGAGCGCTTCCAGCTTGTTGGCAGACAAAGAGCCCTTGGACCTTCTGTATCTGACAAGATTTTCATCCAGTCCCCATGCCGTATAACCGCTTCTGAGCACCTTCCACCAAAGGGCCGTGTCCTCACTCTTTATCTGCGGCATCTCCAGAAGCTCCCGCCCTGTCTTTTCCATATCGAACATAACGGTTGAAGTAAATATAGTAGTATTACTCAGCGCCTGCCGGTAAGTCAAGGTGCGGGGCACTCTGACCACCTTCCCCGTACCCTTTCCATTTTGATCTGCAAATTCATAGCCGGTGAACACAAAAGCCGCTCCTGTTTCTTTCAAAAAAGCAAGCTCCTTCTCCAGCTTCTCAGGCTCCCAAAGGTCATCCGAATCCAGGTAGGCAATATACCTGCCCGAGGCTTCCAAAAGCCCTCTGTTCCTGGCCCGGGCTGCCCCCAGATTCCGGGGCTGACGGATCAGGCGGATACGTTCATCCCCCTTTTCCTCCATATACCTTTTGATCACCTGTATGGTGCCGTCGCTGCTCCCATCCTCCACAAGAAGAAGCTCCCAGCATTGCCATGTCTGGGCCCGCACACAGTCCATGGTCTCACAGATCAGGCCTTCCACATTATATACAGGTACAATAATACTCACTAATTCCTTCACAGCCTTACCCTCACATGACCAACAGATAATATCCCGGAATCTTTTCCGCGCGGATCCCCAGAACTTCCTCAAAGCAGGCCACTGTTTCCTCCGCCGCCTGCTCCGGCAGCAAAATGCAGTTCACCCCGGCATCCCACACGGCCTGAGCACAGTCGCTTCCGCCGTCCGTTCCCCCGGTTTCCGGCACGCTGCTCATCCACACGGCCAAAGATGCCTCCTGTTGATAAAAGGTGTCATAGGAATATGCGTTCAGGGACGGATCCCACATATTCCTGCCGTACAGCAGACAGATTCCGCTGTCCGTCTCTCTGGCATATTCCATGATCTCCCTGGGCGCCCACAGGCAGATATCCCTTCCCTGAAACCGTTCCTTAACCAGCGCCAGAGTCTCCTGAGCCCATATTCGGCTTTCCCGATCAGCTCCGGGCTTCCAGGTCTGCCCGGAATTTCCGGATCCGATCCCCATTCCGCCGCTGAGCCCCAGAATCCCCAACAGGAACAATGCCACGGGCAGTCCCTTTTTCCAGCCGGCGCCGGGAAAGTCCGGCCAGCACTTGGCCAACAGCACCACTGCAGCCTCCGCCGTCACCAGTGTCATGGGAACCATGCTCCAGATCCACTGATAATCATAAAATTTTGTCTGATATACCATCAGGACTGCAGCCGTAGCCGGCACAATGCAAAATCCCGTCATCATCGCCCCGTAAATCAATACATTTTTCTGCTCTGCCCTTTTATAATATACCCACAAAAAAACAAGTGAAGCCAGAAAAAGGGCGCAAAGCTTTCCGTTACTCGTAAATTCCAGCCAGCCTCTCCAGGCGTTTCCCATCAGCTCCCACATGTTCCGGCTCCCTTCCTCCCTCTTATATTCCTTCTCCAGATCCTCTCATTCTGTGCCGAAGCCAGAATCCGATTCCCGCCATTCCCAGAGAAATCACCACGCCTGCACCCAAACCGTAAAGAGTCCAGACAATGCATGCTTCCGCCGCTGCACATAAAAGAACTTGAAACCATTTTTTCCTCAGGCACAGCGAAAATAAATACGGCAAAATCACGCAATTGCGAATGGTCAATCCCCTCCATCCACTGTAAAGCACCCCAAATCCGTCCATTCCGAAGGCATAGCTTCCTGCCCACAGCAGGCAGCCAACCGCAATGAGAAAGGTAAGGCGTTTTTTTCTGCTTTCGGGAAAAAGGCATCTTCCCAGACAGCTGTACGCCGCATAGCAGCTGATCAAGGTAATCACCGGAACCACATGCCAGACCGCCAGACGCGGATCAAGCCGAAAAATGCTGCATATTGCCCCATACAGAGCGGGCAGGCACAAAATTTTCAACCGCAGTGGAATTCCCTCCAGGTAAGCTCCTCCTGTCAAAGGGTTTACCTGATAGATGCCGTTGCTCTGAAGAAAGCTTCCCACGGTTTCCACTGTCATATCCCCCTGACGGTATATATTCTCTCCTGAAGCCGTAAATAAAATCTGCCATATAATCATCAGGCCCAAAATCAATAAAAGGATCCATTCCCCAGGGTTTCCCGTCAAGACGCTTTTATCCGGAAGCTTCCGGCCCCGTCCCTCTCTGTGGAGCCTTACAGCAGCCAGTGCCGCCGCCCCGGCCAGCAGAACTGCCGCCAGCACAGTAAATACCAGCACACACTCTGAAAATGGCCTGTGCAGAAGCACTCCCCACAGGTGGGCGATCTCCGCAGTCCCGATGAGTAATATCTCTCCTGTCAGCAGTCCGTCTGCCCATGAGCTATCCTTCCTCATTCTGTTTCCTTTCTATCAGTCTCCTTGATATGACCAAGACTGTAATTGGATACATTTTAGCACATTTGGAAAATGCTTACAAGCAAAAGCAGCCGGCTTTCACCGGCTGCTCCTGTTTTCCTAAAAGTACTCCGCTTCTTTCCCCTCACCGAGCTGCTCTCAACTACATGGCTCTCACGTCCAGACGTACCTTGTCCGCAATCCTTGCAATATACTCGCTGTTGGTGGGCCTTGACCTGCCCGACTGGGCGGAATACCCAAACATTTTCTCAAAAGTCTCCGCATTTCCTCTGGTCCAGGACACCTCAATGGCATTGCGGATAGCCCTCTCTACCTTCTGGTCTGTGGTTCGAAACCTTCGGGCAATAGCCGGATAAAGCAACTTGGTCACGCTGCTGACCACCTCCATGTCCCTTCCGGACATCATTATCGCGTCCCGCAGATAGTGATATCCCTTCAGATGAGCAGGTACTCCAATGTCGAGCATGATTTCCGTAATATAACGTTCCAGCTCATAATCCTTCAAAACACTAATCTCCATAATGAAATTCCCCTTTCTTATGTCGATCCCCTTTGCCTCCATATATCTGGCATTTTCCGATATATTTTGGCCCTTCCTTCAGTTTACCGTCAAATTATACCATAATATTACGATTCCCGAAAGCGTTTCGCCGTTAAGAAAGTGTTAAAATAAAGTTTAAACAGTCATAAATTGTGATAACATCTCCTACAGTTTCTCCTTCACCAAATAAATGGGGCGCTTTTTCACCTCCAGATAAGTCTTGGCCAGGTACTGCCCCAAAATTCCTGTGCAGAAAAACTGCACGCCGCTGGTCATCAGTATAATACACACCAGGGAAGGCCAGCCCGACACCGGGTCTCCGAAGATCAGTTTTCTCACAATGATGAATATAATCATCACAAAAGCCAGCAGGCAGAAAAGCCCCCCTGCAACGGAAGCCAGCATCAGCGGCAATGTGGAAAAGGCCGCAATTCCGTCCAGAGAATATAGAAACAGCTTCCAGAAGTTCCACTTTGTCTCTCCCCTCGCCCGTTCCACATTCTCATATTCCAGCCATTTGGTGCGGAAACCCACCCAGCCGAAAATCCCCTTGGAAAATCGATTATATTCCTGCATGGATAGAATAGCGTCCACCATCTGCCTGGTCATCAGCCGGTAATCCCGGGCTCCGTCCATGATCTCTGTTTTGGCAATCCGTTTCATCAGACGATAAAACATCCTGGCAAAAAAGCTCCTGACCGGCGGCTCCCCCTTCCGGCTTACCCGCCTGGTAGCCACAGAATCATAGCCCTGCCTTATATGGGAAAACATCTCCGGAAGCAGGGCGGGCGGATCCTGCAGATCCACATCCATAATCACCGCATAATCCCCCGACGCATTTTCCAGCCCTGCATAGATGGCGGCTTCCTTGCCGAAATTCCGCGAAAAAGAAAGGAGATGGACCCTCTCGTCCTCTTCCCGCAGCTTTTTTATCTCCTCCACAGTTCTGTCTCCGGAGCCGTCATCAATATATAACACTTCCAGATCAATCTGATTTTCCTGGAAAAAAGAATCATTTTTTACCAATTCCTGAAAAAAAGGCCTTATATTCTCTTCCTCATTATAACAGGGAACGATTACGCTCAGCAGACTCATATCTTTTTCCTCCATATGTTTTTTCATTCTAGCATAATTCACAAGGATTTGAAAAGAGTATAATAGACTTACGGAGATTTTTAGGTTATAATGAATTACTGTCCACGGAGTAGTTCCGTGAGATGTTTTTGTGTGCATCATGTTACTGTCTGCGTCGAAGCCAGCAGATTCTTTTGTTACCGGGAGTTATTCACATGAACTTTTTTCAGGATTTTTTGCAAAACAAGCTTTTCTTTACTGCCGCCGCCGGATGGCTGGTGGCTCAAATTTTGAAAACAGTTATACACACCATTCTTTTAAAGGAATTCCATGCGGAGCGGCTGGTAGGCAGCGGCGGAATGCCCAGCTCCCACTCGGCCACCGTTTGCGCGCTGGCCGCCGGCACCTGTTATGAATATGGAGCAGGAAGCTTTCCCTTCACCATTGCCCTGCTGTTCGCTATCGTCGTTATGTATGATGCCATGGGCGTCCGCAGGGAAACGGGAATCCAGGCCAAGATTCTGAATGATATTCTGCGCACCTTTGAGGATATGGGACGAAGCGAAATTTCAGCCCATGACAAGTTGAAAGAATTCGTGGGACATACCCCTCTCCAGGTGCTGATGGGGGCGCTTTTGGGAATTTTAACAGCCGTTCTGGCTTACAGCTGGTAATGTTTTTCTAAAAAAATCTTAATTTTTTGCCTGCCAGGTGACCGGTGGGTTTTATTATGATATACTATTCGTGTAAGCAATGAGCAGGGCGAATGCCCGCAAATAAGGGAAATCTCTGATTTCCCGAATGATGCGTTTGTGCTTCGAAGCAATTTACGAAATAACAGCTTATTCAAAGCAGAAAGTGACCATCCATACCAGGAGATATAATAATGAAAAATACCAAAATTTTATTGATCCTTGCCGCTCTGGCTGTGTGCCTGTGTGCCTGCGGCCCGGAAAACGCCCCCGGAGAGACGGATTCTTCTGATTCAACTTCCTTATCGTCTTCTCAAGAGCTTCAGCCTTCCCGGCCCCTGCCGGAGACAGATGCTCCCGGTCCCAGCGTTGAAGATGACACTCTGCCTCCCCATGAAGGAATGGCCCGGAGCCGGCTGACAAATGAATGGGTAGATGCATCTGTCGCTGCCACCCGGCCTATTGCGGTAATTATTCCCAACGAGGCCAACGCGGTTCCTCATTATAATCTTTCTCAGGCCTCCGTTCTGTATGAGGCAAATGTAGAAGGCAGCATGACCCGTTTTATGGCGCTCTATGATGACTGGAAGGATCTTGAAAAAATAGGAAATGTACGCAGCCTGCGGACCTACTATATGTATTGGGCCTTTGAGTGGGATGCCTGCATCGTTCACAGCGGCGGCCCCTTTTTTATCGACGAACTGATCGCACAGCCCGACACGCAAACCATCAATGACCACCTTGGCACTGACGGGGCCGCCTTCTTTGAGGACGAGACCCGCTCCAAGCCCCACCGGCTGTATGCCAATGGTCCTGGACTGCTGGAAGTTTTCAACAAAAAAAATTATCCTCTGGAATACCGCGGTCTGGCTGACCGATCCCATTACCAGTTTGTTGGAAAGTCAAACCCCAACACCCTGGAGCAATATGGTAAATCTGCACAGAATGCTGCCTATATCGACATGTCAGGCTGTTATCCCCTGACCAGGTGCTATTTTGAGTATAACGAAGAGGACGGACTCTATTATCGCTCTCAGTATCTGTCCCGGGGTACGGATGGTCCTCATATAGACGCAGTCACCGGTGAACAATTATCCTTCCGGAATATTATTGTTCAAAATGTCATACAGGAGGATCTGGGGGAAGGCTACCTGGCACTGCAGTGTCAGGACACCACTCAGGACGGCTGGTTTTTTACCTGCGGAAAAGGAATTCATGTGACCTGGGAAAAAACCAGTGATTACGGCGCTACCAGATACTATGACGACAACGGAGATGAAATAGTCCTGAATACAGGAAAAACCATGATCTGCGTAGTGGAAGCCGGCGATAATTTTACTTTTCGCTGATTAAATTCGCTTCCCTGAACGGAGCTGCAGCATCCAGACAAAAAGAAACCGGGATATCTGTTCCTTACAGACATCCCGGCAGTTTTACTTATTCCCCAAGTCCGCTTTCCACGGCCTGAACAAGCATTTTCAGCGCTTCCTGCTCATCCTCGCCCTCACATACAAACTCAATCTCGTCTCCGCATTTCACGCAGGCCCCCAACACGCTTAATACGCTCTTTGCGTTTGCTGTATTCCCCCTGAAAGAAAACGTGATCAGCGACTTAAACTGCATTGCCTCCTTACATAAAATACCCGCCGGCCTCAGATGCAAGCCTGTAGGGTTCTTGATCACTACCTTCTGACTTACCATTTTGACACTCCCTCCAATTCTCTCCGCCGCGTTCCGGCCTTCTCTATATCTATACTACCATGATTCTACTTCCTTCACAAGGTATTTTTACCATTGAGACCGACTCAAAACATAACATCCTGAATCAGATTGGCAAGCTTTTCAGCCTCTCTGCGAATCGCCTGTTGATCCTTCCCCTCGATCATAACCCTTACTAAAGGCTCCGTGCCGGAAGGCCTGATCAGCACACGTCCCTCCCCGGCAAACTTCTCCTCCAGCTGTCTCACAGCATCCGCAATCACCTGATACTCCATGTATTTTTCTTTCTTGTGGTTAGCAACCTTGGCATTGACCAGCGCCTGAGGCAGCATTTCCATCACCTGTGCCAGCTCGGAAAGACTCTTTCCTGTTTCCACCATCACCTGCAGCAAATGCAGGGCGCTGAGCAGACCGTCACCGGTAGTATTCTCGTCCAGGAAGATAATATGTCCCGACTGCTCTCCTCCCAGACTTGCACCGATCTCCTTCATGCGCTCCAGCACATAACGGTCTCCCACCTTCGTCTGCTCTACGATAATGCCGTTCTTCTCTCCCATGAGGAAAAAGCCCAGATTGCTCATAACGGTAGCTACAATCGTATTTTTCTTCAGCTTCCCCTGGCTCTTCATATGATTGCCCACAATAGCCATGATCTGGTCGCCGTTCACGATACTGCCGTTTTCATCCACCGCCAGAAGGCGGTCCGCGTCGCCGTCAAAGGCAAGGCCGATACTGGCCTTTTCATAGACTACACGGGCCTGCAGCTCCTCCATATGTGTGGAACCGCAGTTGGAATTGATGTTCGTTCCATCAGGGCTGTTGTGAATGGCTACCACATTTCCCCCCAGCTCCTTCAGCGCCTCCACCGAAGTATAGTAGGAAGCGCCTTCAGCGCAGTCCACAACAATCTTCATGCCGGCCAGATTCACCGGCACCGCCCTGGTAGAGTGATTGATATATTCCTCCCGGGCATCCGTGCGGTACTTGATCTTGCCCACACCGGGACCGATGGGAAACTTGATTCCCGGCATATTACTGCGGATCAGCCCCTCGATTTCATCCTCCAGCTCATCGGGCAGCTTATATCCGTTTCCGTCGAAAAATTTGATGCCATTGAACTCCACGGGATTATGCGATGCGGAGATCACAACCCCCGCGTCCACTCTGTACTTTTGGGTTAAATATGCCACAGCAGGCGTGGGAAGCACCCCCACATACACACAGTTCGCCCCCACGGAGCAGGCGCCCGCCATCAAAGCGTTGGCCAGCATGTCACCGGAAATGCGGGTATCGCATCCTACCATAATCGTAGGCTTATGCTCCTTTTCTTTTGTCAACACATAGGCTCCGGCCTGCCCCAGCTGCATGGCAAGCACAGGAGTCAGCTCCTCGTTTGCGATTCCCCGGACCCCGTCCGTTCCAAATAATCTGCCCATAAACTTATAAATCCTCCGTCTCTATAATTGTTATCTGCATATATACCTGACTTTCCATCGTTATATTGTCCGGCAGGTTGAAGGTTACGGGAATTTGATAGGTACCCGGCTCCAGCTCCTCCATCCGCCGCTCTCTCATCCAGGCGGCAATATCCGCCGTTCCTCTTATGGCATTTTGATCCAGGGAAGCAACCGCCGCCTCCAGTCCGCTGACGCGAAGCTCATAAGCAGGCGCAGTTTCCGGCTCCTCTATCAAAAGCTCCTCCGGGAGACCCACCACATCGATAGACTCATACGGTATGAAAAGTGTCTTTTCCATCTTCGGCTCAATATAAACCGTAGCCTTGATCCTTCCGTCAAAGCTGCTGTCCGCCAGCCTTACGTAATCCGGAAGATATGGTCTGATATTAATGGTATTTACCACGTTTCCCTCGGCTCCGGATATATCCAGCATCTCCTCCGGAATCGTTATCTTCTTCACCTCAGCCAGCACAGCCGGAGTACCCGCAATAGTCACCGTTGCCGGATCACAGGTCACCAGACCGGTTCTCAGATAGCCATTGGCGGGATTTCCCATTATGTTCAGCTCCACCGGAACGGTCTTCACCGCCAAAACCTCCACCGACATGCGGATGTAGCTGACGCTCTTTGTCACATTAGGCAGCTCCAGTATATTTCCTTCCTGGTCATAAAATGTGGCCTCCACATTAGCCGACAGATTGGAGGCAGCTCCTGTTACGTCGATCTCCACTATGGCAGATTTAATTTTTTCCACGGAGGATACAGGCCCTGTAACCTCGATCATGGTCTGATCCACAGAGGTGCTTCCCACCATATAGCCCTCTGCCGGTTCCCCTATGGTGCGATGCTGTACCCGGATCCATTCGTGAACCTTATCTTCCACATTCAGCTTCACCACCTCAGGAGACCCGTCGATCTCTATGGAATCCATATTGGTGTCCGTATTCAAAATGCTAAAATTAATGGCAATGGTATTAATATCTGTAAGCTTACTCACATCGGCCTCCGCAATAATATCGGACTGCTTCAAATCCTCTACCACGCTTTTAGGCCCGCGGATGCTCACCCGTACCTTATCCGTATTGTCCAGAACCTCGTAAAATTTATTTTGGCTGTCCAGTAATTCCGTATTGACCAAAGTTACCGGTATATTGAGAAACACTCTTCTGTCCTGCGGATCCCCCAGCTTAGTTACCAAAAGCCACAAAATGCAGGCCAGCAAAATGGAAGCCAGCTTCAGGCCCCAGTTACGAAATATCCTTTTTTTCATTTTTCCGGCCGCTCCTTCTCTTCCACAACCCCTTGCCCTTTGTCCTGTCATCTGCATTTCTGTTCAGAATCTGCTGAAGTCTGCTTCGCAGCTCTTCGGAGCTCAGCGCCCTTTCCAGCTTTCCCTCATAAGCTACGCTGATTCCTCCCGTCTCTTCGGACACGATCACTGTCAAGGAATCCGTCACTTCCGAAATTCCTACCCCTGCCCGGTGTCTGGTTCCCAGCTCTTTGCTCAGCCCCAGATTATCTGACAACGGAAGATAACAGGTGGCGGAAACGATACGGTTTCCCCTTATAATCACAGCACCGTCATGAAGCGGCGTATTGTGCTCGAAAATATTGATCAACAGCTGGCTTGTGACAAGGCCGTCCACATCGATCCCGGTACGCTCATATTCCTTCAGGGATTCTCCCTGTTCAATGACAATCAGAGCTCCCGTCTTTACTTTACCCATCTCTGCACAGGCCCGGGTGATCTCGCTGATTGTTTTTTCAGAAAAGACCTCCTGCTCCCTGCGGGAGGAATCGGAAAAGGAAATGGAAGGAAGATAATTCTTTTTACCCAGCTCCTCCAGTGCATGCCGCAGCTCCGGCTGCAGCACGATGATTACCGCCACCACTGCAAATCCCAGAACATTCTGTACAATCCACATGATGGTGTTCATCTCCATCAAAGCCGCAAGCGCCAGAAATACGCAGATAACGATCAAGCCTCTTAAAAGCAGCCATGCCCTTGTGGTTTTCATCCACACCAAAATACAGTACATCAGGAACGCAATGATCAGAATCTCCAATACATCGCGCCAATCCATAAATGTACTATAAAAACTAAAACTCTTCAGACCGTCAACAATCGTCTCAAACCACTGCATCATATTCCTGTCCTGTCTTTTTACCTTGGGGAAAGCATCATCCGGCACACAGGCTGCTGTGCACACGGGCACACATTCACATTTTAGAACAATTCCTCAAAGTCCATGGTGCCGTCCTGATTTCCGGCTTCCCCGGGAATATTTCCTATAGTGACGCTTCTCCCCGAGCCTTTTCGGCCTCCGTTCCGGCTCTGGTTCCGTCCTTTAGCGCCTCCACGACTGCCTGCAGACTTTTCCACTGCTGCATTCCTTCCGCCTTTTCCATTTTTTGCGCCCTGCCGCACCGGCCTTTCCAAAGCGGTCCCATGGGCCGGGGCCGTTCCTTTTGACCGCTGGGTATTGATCTTCTTAACCGTCTTGGAAGATACAGCCACTGTCATTTTGGGTATTGCCTTCACATAATAGTAATACTCATCATCCTCAAACTGGACCTTTTCCGTACGGCTGTAATCCACGCAAAAGCGGAAAAACTCTATAACCTTTGCCACGGCCAAAGCCAGAATGGATCCCAGCAGTGCTCCTGCCACGGATATATTGGTCTCATAAAGCAGATCACCTACCAGCAGGATCACAATGTCGGTCATTGCACCCGCCGCCATGGCGATGGTCCAGGAATGGTCTATCGAAAGCCGGCGGATCAGGTAAACCACCAACGCCGTGACAACGAAGGCCGCAATAGTCACAAGCATGGCTTTATTTCCCAAGAGTCCGTCGATAATCAGACGAATCTTCTCCACAGCCTCGGAATCCGCCATGGTATTGATTCCGGGAACGCTGGCAATCACTGTCTGCAGCAGGTAATAAACTGCCACGCCGCAGCCCAGTGACACAATGGATGAGGGGCCGCAGAGCAGTCCCACTGCCAACGGAACCACATAGGGTATATTCATCGAACAAAGCAGCGGAGTCAGCGCCACCACCAGAGAATCCTTGGGGCTGAACCGAAAAAACAGCAAAAACATAATCAGGTACATGCACAGCCCTACCACAGCAACCTCCAGAGAGAAGGCATACATGTGTGCCAGGCTGAAGCCGGCAGCAAACAGTACAATAAAGCTGGTGGGAAGAAACGAACAGAGCAGCGCAACAATCAGTACGATAGTCACATTGTCCAGCTGAGTCATATATCCCATTTTACCGTTGACTGTATTCAGCACCACAAAAGCCAGCAGAAACTTTACAACCGGCAGGATAAACACCTCATACCTGCCATAAATCAGCTTGATTTTTTCTCTTATTTCCAGTAAACCTGTCATTGAAGTCCTCCAACCAAATTCTCTCTTTTTGTGTCCTGCTATACTTCCTCATGATACAGAGAATTCAGTTTCTTTAAATTTTGATAATAGCGCTTCAGGCTCTTTTTTGCCCTGGCGTAGCGGATTGTACATACCGCATATATCAGAGCGCCGTATCCCAATACGCTTATTGCATACCAGGTCAAAACATTTTTTGCAAAGCCCAGCAGATCAATCTTATAAATGTCCTGCATAAACCCTTCCAGGTCATAAAAAATATACAGTGCAAACACAATCCCATAAGCAATGGTGCCGCAGAGCAACGCCTTCAGCACCTGTATGGCAATGTAATCACTGCGAAAATAGTTTCCTATTTTCACATTTTTCTTTCCTTCTCCGCATTCGTATGATGCCATGTGTGTCATCAGGATCACACGATCTTCATTCAACATAGTTAACCTCCCACAGCTGCGGCCATGCCTTTATAGAAATCTCATCTTATTTTTGTGAGGCTCCTCCTGTTTGGGTACAGGCGGCGCAGGCTTTCCGGCATTGAGCACATCGTTAAAATTCTTTGCCATGTTATCCTTGCACTTGGGGCAAAATCTGCCGCTGCGGATAGGCTCACCGCAGTTCTCACAGTTCAGGACCATGGGGGAATCCGGTGTCAGCTCCAGTCTTTCCTCCCGCAGCCACTGGCGGATCTGGGCGGATTCCACCTCACAAGCCTCAGCCACCTCCTGGATCCCCACGCCTCTATTGTCCCGGATATAATCCTTCACCTGCTGAAACTTTGCTTCCAGGCTGTCACGGCAGGCCGGACAGATGGCGGGCCCAGACACATAATTGAAAATCCTTCCACAAGTTCTGCAATTTCTGATATTCATAGTATCCTCCATATTGCGTTTTGTGTTTTGCGGATATTGGGGAGACCCGGCACCCCTTTGCGGTACCCCGCTCAAATACCGGATCCGCCGGCCAGAGTGATAAAGTATATCTTTTCCGCACCGGCCTGCTTCAGTACCCTAGCCGCTTCCTTTATCGTGCTTCCAGTGGTATATATGTCGTCAATAATTATAATCGTCTTTAATTCTACATCATTTCGCGCTATTTTAAAAGCCTTTTTCAAATTATTTTGGCGTTCCTGAGGATTTAGGCGTTTCAGAGGGGCAGTATTCTTTGTCCTCACCAGTGTTCTGCGTAACACCGGCACCCCCATGCGGCGTCCAATGGACTGGGCCAGTAGATCTGCCTGATTATAGCCGCGCTTTCTCTCCCGCTTTTTATGAAGGGGAATGGGAACCAGCGCCTGGGGAGCGGCAGACTTTATAAAATCGCCCAGATAAAGCGATACCTGCTCTCCGAAAAAGTCGGCATACTCCCTGCGGCCCCCATACTTAAAACGATAAATGGCCGGCGCGGCGCTCTGATATTCATAGAGCATTCTCCCTCTTACAAAGGGCTGCTCTGCCTCCCCGCACTCAGGACAATATTCCGCTTCCTCCGAAAGCTTTTTTCCGCAGCACAGACACCAGGGAGGCGTCAAAAGCTTCAGTTTTTTCAGACAGGACAGACATATTTTTTCACCCGGCTCTCTCACGATCCCGTCGCACACGGGACACCGCCGGGGAAACAAAAGATCCACTGCTCCTTCTGCCGTCCGTTTCAATATTTTAATTATTTTCAAAATCCGCCTCCTGCCTCCTGAATTTCCTGTATCCGTTCATTCAGCGCCGTATACCTTCGGTTTTCACTGGCATTATCGATCATTCCCCTGACAGTGTCACTGCTGCCCAGGATCGTGACGCAGCTTTTGGCCCTGGTGATTGCCGTATAAAGGAGATTCCTGTTAAAAAGCATTTTAGGTCCCGAAAGCAGCGGCAGAATCACCGCGGGGTATTCGCTTCCCTGCGATTTGTGTATGGTGACAGCGTAAGACAGCTCCAGCTCCTCCAGCAGTGTAAAAGGATATGTCACCCTGCGCTGTTCCTCGTACTCCACCACCAGGCAGGAAGCTGTTTCGTTGATCTCCAAAATACGCCCCATGTCCCCGTTGAACACACCTACTCCATGCTCCACGGGAATCCCATAGCGGCTGACGACCTCCCACTCCAGCTGATAATTGTTTTTTACCTGCATGACCTTGTCGCCCTGACGATAAACAGTATTCCCGCTGACATGCTCCTTTTTGCAGCCGTCGGGAGGATTCAGATATTGCTGAAGAATTCCGTTTAAGGTCTCACATCCCAGGCTCCCCTTCCGCATAGGGGTCAACACCTGAATATCAAAAGGCTCCGCCTGAACGTATCCGGGCAGTTTTTCCCTGATCAGCTGTATCATATGCTTGTATATTACATTGACATCCCGTCTTTCCAAAAAGAAAAAGTCCCGGGATTTATTGTCCAGTGCAATCTGCATGCCGCAATTGATTCGATGGGCGTTAACAATTATATTGCTCTCCTTTGCCTGGCGGAATATTTTTTTTAATTCCACCATAGGAAAGGCTCCGCTGTGGATCAGATCCCTCAGCACCTGCCCCGGACCCACGCTGGGAAGCTGGTCCACATCTCCCACCAGAATCAGTCTGGTCCCGGGCGCCACGGCCCGAAGCAGCGCCTGAAACAGCTGAATGTCCACCATGGACATCTCATCTATTATGACCACGTCCGCCTCCAGCGGGTTGTTCTCATTTCGCTCAAATCGGACCTTCCGGGTATCCTCATCAGAAAGAGCGCTGTTCAGCTCCAGCATGCGGTGAATGGTTCTGGCCTCGAATCCGGTGGCCTCCGTCATCCGCTTTGCCGCCCTTCCTGTGGGCGCTCCCAGAAAAATATCCAGTCCTTCCGCCTCAAAATAATGTATCATCATGTTTATGGTAGTGGTTTTTCCCGTTCCCGGCCCTCCCGACAAAATGAAAAGCCCGTTCCTGACGCTCTCCGTAACCGCCTGCAGCTGCAGCTGATCCAGCTCCATCCTCAGCTCCTCTGCCAGCCGGTTCAGGCGCTTCCTCAGCTCCCTGCTCTGCTCGGGCATTTCCTCTTCCTTCCACATGGGAACGCTCAGCTCCCGCAGCATTCCGGCGCAGTTCATTTCTGCATAGTAATAAGGGGCTGCGAATACCTTGTCCCCTTTAATCACCAGCTTTTTGTCCAACGTCAGATTGTCCTCCTGACTTCTGATTTCCTCACGCGCCACAAGTAAAAGCATAT
>ERZ779621.156-NODE-156-length-43075-cov-12.370921_pt1 | contig 43075 bp, 42 predicted proteins | sample MGYA00514215_ERZ779621 | MGnify/ENA primary metagenome ERZ779621 (study PRJEB29562, sample SAMEA4376715) | mouse gut metagenome | isolation source: Cecum | study: EMG produced TPA metagenomics assembly of the A DSS colitis mouse model was used to assess the...
GTGCGCTTGATGTTGTCGTTGGGCATGTTGGCGGCCTTGGCCTTGGCGATGACGGTGGCCAGGCGGGAGTTGTTGTTGGGATCGCCGCTGCCGCCCTCCTTCACCGCCACGATCATCTCGCGGGCGATCTTGGTGAACGCCTGGGAGCGCTTGGCATCCGCCGCGCCCTTGGTCTTCTGGATATTATGCCATTTGGAATGTCCGGACATATCGTTTGATCTCCTTGCAAATGAAATTTAAGCATTGGTTTCCAAATATAATAACTGACTCATGTATAGAACTCCGCCATGTCCTCCAGCCGGAGACAGGACAGGCGGCGCTGGGGGATGTCTGCATACCCGCATCCGCAATCCAGATCGATGTAGCCTCCCCCGCCGTGGAAGATCCGCATGTGGCCCCCCTCCAGATTCGCCAGGTGCCGGTCCAGCTGCTCCTCATCAAAATCCCAGAGTTCACAGACCGGAGTATGGCCTGCCACGACAATCCTCCCGTCGGGGAAGGGACTGACGGCCTCCGGCCCGGGCCGCTGCCAGACCCGGTCATAGGTATTGTCCGCCGGAAAGCCGTGAACCAGGTGGAACCCTCTGCCTCCGGCCTCCAGGTCCAGATGGTCCGGCAGGGCCCGGAGAAAATCCAGCACCCGCCGTCTCTCCTCCCCGTCCAGCCGGGACAGGGCCTCCCACGTGACCTGTCCGCCGTTGCGCCGCCAGTGGTTCACCGCCCGCTGATCGTCGGGATGGCCGACTGCCTTGAGGCACATCTCCTCGTGGTTGCCCCGGAGCATCACCACGTTGGGACGCTCCATCACATCCAGCAGGATGTCCACGCCGCCAACGCCGCCCCGGTCCACAACGTCCCCCAGAATATAGAGGGTATCCTCCGCCGAAAAAGCAATCTCTGTCAGCATCCGCAGAAAACGGCCGTATTCGCCGTGAGGGTCGGCTATGACATAGTGCATCCCCGCCCCGGACGGTCTTTCTCCCGGGAAAGCGTTACACAGCATACTGGATCACTTCCCGGTGAACGGCGGATTTCTCAACCTGCACCTCAGGGAATTTTTCTCTCAGATACCTGACCACCATGGGACACACCACATCCTCCGTTGGGAAGTGCCCGGCGTCGATCACCGTCAGGCCCAGGACTCCGGCATCTAAAAAATGGTTATATTTCAGGTCTGCCGTCACGAATGCGTCGCATCCCAGCGCCGCGGCCTCCCACAGGAAATCCCCGCAGGCTCCGCCGCCTGCCGCCACCTTCCGGATGGGACGGCCGCCGTCCACATACCGGATACCGTTGGGCCGGAGGGCGTTTCTAACCCGGGCCAGAAAGCCGGGCAGGGCCATCGTCTCCGGGAGGGTCCCGATCCGCGCGATACCTCCCTCTGCCGCAGGCGCGGCGTCCTGCAAGCCCAGTGCGGAAGCCAGCGCGTCGTTGACGCCCCCCTGGGCGGCGTCCAGATTGGTGTGCATACACACGGCCCCTGTCCCCGACCGGACCAGCCGGATCAGAAGCCTCCCTGACGGGTCCCGGTCCGTGATGCTCTTCACCGGGTGGAAGATGACGGGATGGTGGGACACGATGAGGTCCGCCCCCATGCGCTCTGCCTCTTCCACCACGGGCTCTGTGATGTCCAGGGCCACCAGCACGCTCCGGACCTCCCGGTCCGCGCTTCCCGCCAGCAGGCCCACGTTGTCCCACTCCGCCGCCAGCGCCTTGGGCGCCAGCGCATACAGCGCCGATTCGATGTCATGTACCGTGGGCATCCGCCGCCTCCTTCCATTCTTCCAGCCGGGCGATGACGCCCAGCAGCCGTTCCCGCTTCTCCGCCATGCCGGGGTCCCGGGCTTTCGCCAGACCTGCCGCCGCGCGTCTCAGCCGCAGGAGTCTGTCCGCCAGATAGAGCCCCCATAACGGGTCCCCCTCCAGCCCGATGCCGCCCCAGGCCTGCGCCTCGCCGACAGCGGGCATCTCCCCGCCCCGGACGGTGAGGATGGGGTACAGCACCCCCTTGTCCTGGACCAGCCGCTCGGCGAGAACGTTGAAGCCGCCCTCCGGGAGCCATACGCGCAGAACCTCCGCCTTGCTCATGGGCTGGAGGAGCAGCAGGGGTCCGGCCCGGCTCCAGGGCGCGGCGGCCAGAATTTCCGTAATGGCGTCGCCCCCCATTCCGGCGATAACAGCCACCTCCGCCTCCCCGGGCTCCAGGACAGACAGGCCGTCCCCCAGCCGGAAGTCCAGCTTCTCCGTCACGCCGTACTGCTCCGCGGTACGGCGTGCGTGGTCCAGAGGAAGCGCACTGATATCGGCGGCAACCGCCCGGCGGATGCGTCCCTCCAGCAGCAGGGAGACGGGGACATAGCCGTGGTCCGTCCCGATATCCGCCAGGCATCCGCAGCCCTCCGGAACCAGCCCGGCGATGGCCTCCAGGCGGGGACTCAGCTCCAGTTTCACCGCTGCATCCCTCCCTTCGCTGCGGTCTGGAAAACCCAATGAGGGACTCATAGGATAAGTCTATGAGTCCCTGGCTATTGGTGTCGTTTACTTGTTCGCCTCGGCGTTGACGGCCTCCAGCAGCTTCTCCACATCCACGCCGTGAACGGCGCAGGCCTCGGCCACGGTCTCGCCCCGGCTGCTGGGGCAGCCCAGGCAGTGCATGCCGATGGACAGGAAGATGGGAGCGGTCTGGGGCGCCATATCCAGAATATCGCCGATGATAGTATCTTTTGTGATGGTAACCATGGGAAATACCTCCAAGTTATTTTTCTAAAGGCTTCTGCTCTGTTTCAGCGGAATTAGTATACCCCAATATTCCGATGATTTCAATACCCTTTTCGATTTTGTGCGTCCTCCCGCACATCCCGCCAGGTACGGGAACGCTTTCTCAGTCCGGCCCGCAGCCAGGCAGCTCTCCCGGAGGGCGGTGGAGAATCTTCTACATTTTTTCCGGCGCATCCACCCCAAGCAGCGCCAGACCGTTTTTCAGTACGCTGCGGGTCTCGTCCGCCAGCTTCAGGCGGGCCTTCAATACTGCGTCCTCCTCGCCCTTGATCCGGCAGACGGTATAGAACCGGTGGAAGCATCCCGCCAGCTCCACCAGATAGCGGTTGATATGGCTGGGGTCGTAGTCCCGGGCCGCCAGCCGAAGCTCCTCGCAGAAGAGGGAGAGCTGCTTGATAAGGGCGGTCTCCGTCTCTCCGGACAGCAGGGCCGCGTCCACGTCCGCCGCAGCGGGAACGGCATACCCCTCGCCGGTCAGATTCCGGATGAGGCTGCAGATCCTGGCATGGGCGTATTCCACATAGTAAATGGGGTTCTCGCTGTCCTCCCGGACAGCCAGACCCAGGTCAAAATCCATCTGGGTGTCCGGCTTGGCGTTGAAGAACCACCGGGCGGCGTCCACCGGCACCTCGTCCAGCAGATCCGTGAGGGAGATGGCCTTGCCGGTGCGCTTGCTCATCCGGACCACCTCGCCGTCCCGGAGGAGCTTCACCAGCTGCATGAGAACGATGTCCAAACGCTCAGAACCGTTGAGCCCCAGTGCGTCCAGCGCGCCCTTCAAACGGGCCACATGGCCGTGGTGGTCTGCGCCCCAGATGTTGATGACCTTGTCAAAGCCCCGCTTCTCGAACTTGTTGCGGTGATAGGCGATATCGGCGGCGAAGTAGGTGTAGAATCCGTTGGCCCGGCGGAGGACGTCGTCCTTCAGGTCCAGCTTGGCAATGTCCTTATCGCTCTTCCCCGCCTTCCGGAGGTTCTCCTCCAGAATCCGGCTGGTGGCCAGCCACAGAGCCCCCTCCTGCTCATAGGTGTACCCGGCAGCGGTGAGCCTGTCCACCGTCTCCGCCACATATCCGGTATCGTGGAGTTCGGATTCAAAGAACCACTGGTCGTACTCGATCTTATACCGGCGCAGGTCCTCCCGCATCCTGGGGATATTCCGCTCCAGGCCAAACTTCGCCAGGGCGGCGTGGCGCTCCTCCTGAGGAACGTCCTTCAGGCTGTCCCCGTGAGCGTCATAGTAGGCCTGGGCCAGCTCCTTGATATCATCCCCGTGGTAGCCGTCCTCAGGGAACATGACCGCGCCCTCGCCCAGAACGATCTGGAGATACCGGGCTTCCAGAGAGCTGGCGAATTTTTCGATCTGGTTGCCCGCGTCGTTGACGTAGAACTCCCGCCAGACCTTGGCCCCGCCGGCCTCCAGCACGGCGGCCAGAGTGTCCCCCAGCACGCCGCCCCGGGCGTTGCCCATGTGCATAGGGCCGGTGGGGTTGGCGGAGACAAACTCCACCATGATCTTTCGGCCCTCCAGAACATCGGAGCGGCCGTAGTCCGCCCCCTCGCTCTCCACGGCGGAGAGGACTCCGGCATACCAGGAGGGATTCAGCCGGAAGTTGAGGAATCCCGCCCCGGCAATCTCCGCAGAGGAAAAATAACTGCCGGTGAGGTCCATGTGTTCCAGGAGGATGCCCGCGATTTCCCGCGGACTCTTGTGCATGGCTTTCGCGGAGGCCAATGCGTAGGTGGTGGTGTAGTCGCCGTTGGCGGTGTCCTTGGGAATCTCCACCCCGGCCCGGACGGAGACGTCCCCAGGGAGCTGCCCGGCGGAAACCGCCGCCTGATAGGCCTTCTGGGTCAGGTCGAGGACCTGGTCCTTGGCGTTCTGGATCATGTTTGTCATCTTTTGTTCTTCCTTTATCATAAAATCTCTGCTTGCAGTTTATGATCGCAGATCCGGCTGCTTTACGGTCAGCGCGCGGCTTCTCTCACACGCACCTTGAACCGGTTCTCCCCCGTCACCTGGTGGTTGACGGCAATGGTGAAGGCGATCTCCATCACCCCTCCCCGCTCGGTGAGCCGGTGGGCCAGCTTAGTGGTGGCGATGTCCACCGCCATGGTCCCCCAGGGGGTCTCGTAGAAGGAGCTGCTGCGCTCCCCCTGCTTGAATTCCATCCGGGAGACGATCATCCCCGTGCGCTCCAGCACCACCGTATCCCCCCGGACGATGAACCGGGTGGTGGTGCCCTCCATGCCGGTGATCTCCGACTCCTGATAGGTCAGAGTGACCTCCTCGCCCTCGATGGTCATGAGGCCCTCCGTGGCCAACTCCGTCACCTCGGGGGAAACACTGTCATAAGTCTGCTCCCCCCGGACAAATAATATGATCTGTTTTTCCATTACTCTCCATATTGGGAGATGTCCACCTGCTCCACCGCTCCCGCAGCCTCCTCTCCCAGAAACAGTGCCGCCAGACGCTGAAAATTCACCGCGCGGTCGCTGGTATAGAACCGGGCCGAGCCAGACTTACGGTCCGCCAGGGCATTTCCCGCCGCCAGACGGTACCGGCAGGCTCTCGCCGCCTCGGCTCCCACATCCACCAGGGAGACCTCCTGTCCCATCACGCTCCCGATAATTTCCGACAGCAGCGGATAGTGGGTGCAGCCCAGCACCAGCGTGTCCACTCCCGCCTCCCGCAGCGGGGCCAGGTACTCCTCCGCCACGGTCTCGATGACGGTGTCGCCGGGACGGCACCGCCCTTCCTCCACCAGGGGCACAAACAGGGGGCAGGCCAGGGCGTGAACCTCCAGCGCCGGGTCCAGCCGGCGGAAAGCCCGCTCGTAGGCCCCGCTGGCCACGGAGGCCCGGGTGGCCGCCAGTCCGATTTTCCCGGACCGGGTCAGCGCCGCCGCCCGCTCCACGGCAGGCTCCACCACGCCGGTAACGGGTACGGTACTCCCGGCGCGCAGCTCTTCCAGACAGTTGGTGCTGACGGTGCCGCAGGCGATAACCACCGCCTTCAGATCGAAGCTGCTCAAAAACCGCAGGTCCTGCCGGGCATACCGCAGCAGGGTCTCCTTGCTGCGGTTGCCGTAGGGGACACGGGCAGTATCTCCAAAGTATATAATATTCTCGGAGGGCATCAGCTGCCGCAGCTGCCGCACCGCCGTCAGCCCTCCCAGTCCGGAATCGAATACGCCTATGGAACGCGAGTCCACACACCGTCCCTCCTTCCATGCCGCGAAAGACGAAATCCCGCCTTTTGGGGCAGCTTTACTATTGTACTATGATTCGCTGGGGATAACAAGTAAAATTTTGGGCTTTTTGCCCTGTATTTTCTGTGGAATTTTCCGTAGCTTTCTGCTATACTGTGCTTACTTATTCACTTCACCAACGCCGGAAGGAGGTTTCATCATGGATCTGCATCTGACGGGGAAGCAATTCCGCCGCCTGTTGGACCTTGTGTACATAGGCAACTGGGTACTCAATTCCACCCGGGGAGACGACCGCATCCGGGACTACGACCAGGTGGAGAGTCTGGTGTTCTCTTACTGCCTGGATCACGGCATGGCGCCGCTGGTGGAGCTGTACAACGGGGAGATCATCCCCTCCCGGGCCTTTGCCGGGGGCGGCATTCACGAGGCCATCATGGCCTACGAGGACATAACCTTCTTCGAAATTCTGGCAGAGGAGCTTGCCCTGCGGGATCTGGATGCCGAGCGGGCCACCGAGGAAAACTACGACGAGGTCATGGACCGGATGGAGCAGTACATGGGCGAATTCGAGGCCCATGGGACGGATCACATCAGCGTGGACCTGGAGTGACGGGACGCCTCAAGGGGTCCTTTCCCAAAATTTTTGCCGTTTTACGCCCGCCGCCCTTGCGGCGGGCGGCTTTTTATGCTAAAATAGAGCGGTCAACGCTACAAAATACCACAGAAAACACACGAGGATAAAACATTATGGAAATCACACAGGGCGTCCGTTTCGACAGCCTGGGGCTGTCGGAGGAAATCATGCGGGCGCTGGAAAAAAAGAATTATGAAGTATCCACCCCCATTCAGGCGGGGTGCATCCCCCCTATGCTGGATTGGCAGGACGTGACCGCCAAAGCCCCCACCGGTACCGGAAAGACCTTCGCTTTCGGCATCCCCATCATTGAGCATACCGACCCGGACAGTGACCAGGTTCAGGCCGTCATCCTGGCCCCTACCCGGGAGCTGGCTATGCAGATCACATCCGAGATGCGGGACCTGGCCCAGTTCAAGCCCGGCGTCCGGCTGGTGTGCCTCTACGGCGGACAACCCATTGGCAAGCAGATTGACGCCCTGAAAAAGCGCCCCCAGATCGTCATCGCCACCCCCGGGCGGCTGGGAGACCACCTCAAACGCCGCACCGTGCGCATCGACCACGTCCAGACCGCCGTGCTGGACGAGGCGGACCGGATGCTGGACATGGGCTTCGTCCATGACGTGACCCACCTGCTGGATCAGATGAAAAGCCGAAAAAACCTGGGTCTCTTCTCCGCCACCATCAGCCGGGAGGTTATGGACATCGCCTGGGTCTACCAGCGGGACGCGGTGGAAATCACCGTCCGGGCCGACGAGGAAAACAAGCCGGACATCCTCCAGTACCGCCTGGAGCTGAGCATGGACCAGAAGGTTGACGCGGTGGAGAAAATTCTGAGTCTGGAGCAGTACGACCGGGTGATGGTCTTCTGCAACACCAAGGGCAACACCGAGCGGGTCACCAAGCTGCTGCAGATGCGGGGGGTGGACGCCCAGTGCATCCACGGGGACATCCCTCAGGAGAAGCGGGAGAAGGTCATGGCCCGGTTCCGCCGGGGGGAGCTGCGGGTCTTCGTGGCAACCGACGTTGCCGCCAGAGGCATCGATGTGGACGATGTGGACGCGGTGTTCAATTACGACGTGCCCGATGAGAATGAATACTATGTTCACCGCATCGGCCGCACGGGCCGGGCCAAACGCCACGGCGTAGCCTATACCTTCGTCACCGATTACCCCGGTATGGTCCGCCTCAACGACATCGCCAAGCACACCCGGAACCAGATCCAGCCCGTCGCCTTCGACGGGGACGGCAGGCTGGTCCCATCGGAAAGCAAATAAACAGAAAAACAATGAGGCCATTTATGCGAAAGAAATACAGATCCCTGCTGTGGGCCCTGCTGGCCCTGCTGCTGTGCGCCTGCGGCAAGGCGCCGGAGGACGGAGAATCCCCCGATGAGAGCGTCCCCCTCCAGGCGGATATCCTGACCGTCCGCACCGGCGAGGCCCAGACCACTCTGGACCCCGCCGCCGTCACCGCCCGGGGCGGCGAGACCATTCTCTACCACCTCTACGAGAACCTTCTGCGCTGGGAGGACGGCGGAGACGGCTGGGCAGTCCTGGCCAAGGGGCAGGCGGAGAACTACACGCTGGAAACCGACTACGCGGGCAACGCCACCTATACCTTTACCCTTAGGGAGGACGCCGTCTGGTCTGACGGGACAGCTGTCAAGGCCCAGGATTTCGTCTTCGCCTGGCAGCGTCTGGCGGACCCGGCCAACGATCTGCCCCACCGGGAACTCCTGTCGGAAATCGCCGGCTTCGCGGAGGTCCAGGAAACCGGGGACCCCTCCCTGCTGGCCGTGTCCGCGCCGGACGGCAAAACCCTGATGGTAACGCTGCAAGGCAGTCCCGCCTATTTTCTGGAAGAGATCTGCGCGGGAGCCTATACTATGCCCCTGCGTTCGGATGTCTCCTCCTATGCCAACCCCACAGTAACCAACGGGGCGTACACTCTCTCCGGCTTTACCCGGGAGCTGGTGTCCCTGGAGCGCAGCGAAACCTACTGCCCAAGCGCCTCTAAGGGCCCCTCCCAGCTGCATTTCGCCACAATGGCGGACAGTGCGGCGGACTACGCCGCCCTCCAGGCGGGAGAATCCGCCCTGGTATTGGACCTGCCGGAGGAGCCTCTGCGTGCCCTGGCGGACAGCGGCGTCTGGACGCCGGAGCCGGCCACCGGCACCTGCGCCGTTGTCCTGAACACCCGGCAAGCCCCCTTTGACAACCCCAATATCCGGCTGGCCTTCCATCTGGCCGTGGACAGGCAGGCCATTGCGGACGCCCTGGGCGGCCTCACCAGCCGTCCCGCGCTGGGGGTGGTGCCCTACGGCGTGTCCGATTACAGCAGCAGCCGCCCGGTGGTGGAGGTCCCTGATGAGGACAGCACCCCCGCCGACCCCATGGCGGAGCCGGAGCCGGAGAAGCCCCGTCCCACCTGCTGGGACTTCCGCACCCACAGCCTCGAGGTCGTTACGGCGGACCACACCCACGACTATGAGACCGACTGCCGCTACGCCCAGGCCCTGCTGGCCCAGGCGGGATATTCCGGCGGCAGCGGTTTCCCGGAAGTGGAGTATCTCTACCCCAGCAGCCATCCGGAAGGACAGGCGCTGGCCGAGCTTCTGCAAACCATGTGGAGGGACTCCCTGGGCGTTTCCGTCACCGTCCGCGGCGTCAGCGATGAGGAATATGAAAACGCCCTCCTTCCCGCCCTGCCGGAGGAAACCGGCGAAGAGGGCAGCGGCACGGAGGCCAGCAGCGGTGAGGAGCCCCTTCCCGCGCCTTCCTTCCAGATGGCGGTGCGGGAGCTGTCCCCCGCCTACAGCGACGCGGAGGCTCTGCTGCGGCAGTGGTACAGCGGCAGCAGGGACAATGTTTCCGGCTTTGCCAGCGACGCCTTTGACATCCTGCTGGATTCCGCCCGGGCCGCCGTCTCTCCCGACGTACGGGACGCCTGCCTCCACGATGCGGAGGCTATCCTGCTGGAGGCCTCTCCGGTGATCCCTCTGTTCTGCCGGGGCGGCAGCTATCAGCTGGCTGACGGTCTTGCGGGGCTGTACCGCGCTCCGGACGGCGTGTTCTTTTTGCAGGATGTCCGTTTGGAGGCACCGGCAGGCTGAGGAAGCTCAGACAAGTTCTGCCCTGTTGCCGATGCAACTGCGCCAACCGGTCATTTGCGCTATACTCATATTGTTAACATTTTAACGGAAATACGTTCATCATCATTCATGGAGGAGGAAAAACATTCTATGAACAGCTGTACCGACTGCCTCAGCCGCAACACCTGCCTCAGCGCGGATAAGCCCATGGAGAACTATATCCGCTCCCTGCCCCTGGAGACCGCCCATCACCGGGTAGCGGCCCAGGAAACCAAGTGCGGCTTTGGCCTCCAGGGGGTGTGCTGCCGCCTGTGCGCCAACGGCCCCTGCCGCGTCACTCCCGACGCCCCCCGGGGCATCTGCGGAGCCAGCGCCGACACCATCGTGGCCCGGAACTTCCTGCGGGCCGTGGCCGCCGGTTCCGGCTGCTACATCCATGTGGTAGAGAATACCGCCCGGCAGCTGAAGAACACCGGCCTGCACAAGGACAAGATCCGCAGCGAGAAGGCTTTGAACCATCTGGCGGAACTCTTTGGCGTCACCGGCGAGGACAAGTACGATCTTTGCGTGAAGGTGGCGGACGCGGTGCTGGCCGACCTCTACCGTCCGGAGTACGAGGGCATGGAGCTGGTGGAAAAGCTGGCCTACGCCCCCCGGGTGAAGAAGTGGAAGGAGCTGGGCATCATGCCCGGCGGCGCCAAGGGCGAGGTTTTCAACAACATCGTGAAGACCTCCACCAACCTCAGCTCCGATCCGGTGGAGATGCTGGTGAGCTGCCTGCGGCTGGGCGTATCCACCGGGCTGTACGGCCTTCAGCTGACCAACCTGCTCAACGATGTGGTGCTGGGCGACCCGGAAATTCGTCCCGCTCCGGTAGGCATGAACGTCATCGATCCGGACTACATCAACATCCTCATCACCGGCCACCAGCACTCCCTGTTCACCTACATCCAGGACCGCCTCCTGGACGCGGACGTGGTGGAGAAGGCCAAGGCCGTTGGCGCCAAGGGCTTCAAGCTGGTGGGCTGCACCTGCGTAGGCCAGGACCTCCAGCTGCGTGGGGCTCATTACACGGAAATTTTTGACGGCCACGCGGGGAACAACTACATCTCCGAGGCGGTGCTGTCCTGCGGCGCTATCGACGCGGTGCTGTCCGAGTTCAACTGCACCCTCCCCGGCATCGAGACCATCTGCGACGAGCTGAAGATCAAGCAGATCTGCCTGGACGTGGTGGCCAAGAAGGCCAACGCCGAGTACATCCCCTTCAACTATGAGACCCGTCAGGCGGACGGCGACCGGATCATCGACGAGATCATCGCGGCCTACAAGGCCCGCCGGGGCAATGTGCCCATGAACCTCTTCACAGACCACGGCAACAAGAACACCCTCACCGGTGTCAGCGAGGGAAGCCTGAAGGCCTTCCTGGGCGGCAGCTGGAAGCCCCTCATCGACCTCATCGCAGCCGGGAAGATCAAGGGCCTGGCCGGGGTCGTCGGCTGTTCCAGCGTGGCCTACGGCCACGACACCCTCACCGCCGAGCTGACCAAAGAGCTGATTGCCAAGGACATCCTGGTACTGACGGCCGGCTGCTCCTCCGGCGGGCTGGAGAACATCGGCCTCATGACCCCTGAAGCCGCCGAGCTGGCGGGTCCCAGCCTCCGGGCCGTATGCAAGGAGCTGGGCATTCCCCCGGTGCTGAACTTCGGTCCCTGCCTTGCCATCGGACGTCTGGAGATCGTGGCCACCGAGATCGCCGAAGAACTGGGCGTGGACCTGCCCCAGCTGCCCCTGGTCCTCTCCGCCGCGCAGTGGCTGGAGGAGCAGGCACTGGCGGACGGCGCTTTCGCTCTGGCACTGGGCCTGCCCCTGCATCTGGGCGTGCCCCCCTTCATCACTGGCAGCAAGCTGGTGACCAAGGTGCTGACCGAGGACATGGTGGGCCTCACCGGCGGACGGGTCATCGTGGACGGCGACGGCAAGAGCGCCGCCAACACCCTGGAGGCCATCATCGAGGAGAAGCGCAAGGCCCTGAATATTTGATGGGAGGCGCGAGGAAATGAAACGAATTTTTATCGATCCCGCCAAGTGCGACGGGTGCAAGAACTGCACCCTGGCCTGCATGGCGTCCCATCAGGACTTGACGCCCCGGAAGGGCTCCCTGGCGGAGATCCGGCAGGCGGTGTACGCCCTGGATCTGACCGATCCCGCCACCCAGTCCCGGAACCGCATCATCTCCGACGGCGAGGGAGGCTACAGCCCCATCTTCTGCCGCCACTGCGACATCCCCGACTGCGCGGCGGCCTGCATGAGCGGGGCCCTGGAGAAAAATATGGAAACCGGCCTGGTGGAGTATAACGGCGACAAGTGCGCGGCATGCTATATGTGCGTCATGAACTGCCGCTACGGCGTTCCGGCCATCACGCCGGACCGGACGCGGATGGTGAAGTGCGACTTCTGCCAGCACCTGGAGGAGGGTCCCGCCTGCGTGCGGGCCTGCCCCAAGAAAGCCATTGAAATAAGGGAGGTATGACCATGGAGCGATTTGTCATCATTGGCGCGGGAGCCGCTGGCATCAGCGCCGCCCAGGTCCTCCGGGAGTTCCGTCCCAACGATACCGTCACCGTCATCTCCATTGATGAACACGTCCACTCTCGCTGTATGCTCCACAAGTACCTGGGACATGAGCGGACCATCCAGGGCATCAATTTCGTGGGAGAGGATTTCTTCGAGAAGAAGGACATTTTCCATATCCCCTGTCAGACCGTCAGCAGGATCGATACCGAAGCCAAGCTGGTCTATTACGGCGAGGACTACAGCGTCCCCTATGACAAGCTGCTCATCGCCACCGGGTCCGGATTCTTTATCCCTCCCATTCCCCACTTCCGGGAAGCTCCCAACGTGTTTGGCTTCCGTGATCTCAGCGACGCTCTGAAGATCGACGAGGCCTTTGGCAAGGGCAAACGGGTGTTCATCGTGGGCTCCGGCCTGGTGGGCCTGGACGCGGCTTCCGCCCTGTGCCACCGGGGCGCGGAGATCACCATCGCTGAGATGGCCCCCCGAGTGATGCCCCTCCAGACGGACGACTACGCTGCCAGCGTATATCAGAAGGTCTTCGAGGACCACGGCTGCCGGTTTCTGCTGGGTATCGGGGCTACGGACGCGGTGGTGGACAGCGAGGGCAACATCACGGAGGTCATCCTCTCCACCGGGGAGCATGTGCCCTGCGACTTCATCATCATGGCCGCCGGCGTGCGCCCCCGCATTCAGATCGCCCAGGCCAGCGGCATCAAGGCCGAGCGGGCCATCGAGGTGGACGATCACCTGCGGACCTCCGCCCCGGATGTATACGCGGCGGGAGACTGCACGGGCCTCTCCGGCGTGTGGCCGGACGCCATGGCCCAGGGCAAGGCTGCAGCGGAAAACATGGCCGGGATCGACACGGTGTATGAGAAGCCCTACCCCTTCAAGAACACCAGCAACTTCTTCGGCGTGACCATGCTGAGCGTGGGCCGGATGGACCTGACCGAGGGCGCGGACGTAATCGTCCACAAGACACCCAAGGAATATAAGAAAGCCATCATCACCGATGGCAAGCTCACCGGATATCTGTCCTTGGGGGATATTTCCAACCACGGACTGTATCTGCATCTCATTAAAAATGGCATTGATGTCAGCGGCAAGAAGGACAAAATCTTCCGTCTGACCTTCGCGGACTTCTACGGCATCAACGAGAAAAACGGCGAGTACGTCTATACGGTGTAAAAACGCTAAAACGGAGCCGGGGCCCTTGTGCGGGTCCCGGCTCCGTTTCGCGTCACCGGTAGAGAATCAGGCTGAACCATGTGACGATATTTCCTCCCGCCTGGAAGCCTATCCCGAAATGTTCGGCGATGTCGATGATAAGTATGCCGTGGCTCTCCACGCAGGGGAACATCTTCTCCGGATAGCGGCAGGGTCCCTCCGGATAGGCACATTGGACGCAGATGGCACAGGACTCCGTGGAGAGAGGATAGGTCTCTGTCCCCTGGGACCTCAGAAGCCTGCTGATCTGCCGGGTGATTTCCTCATGTTCTCCCCGGGTGGCCAGGGTGCCCTCCAGGTCACCAATATCCTCCACCTCGTTCATGGTGGTGATAAGCAAGGCATGGGGGTAGCTGAGACACCGCTCCCGGCACTCCTCCACCGTCCCCACGGCGGGAGGGCATGCCCAACTGGTACCAAAACGAGGACAATCCGTCTCGCATACCAGCCGCACCCTGGGCGAAAAGGTCAGTTCCGCTGTCTCAAACCATTCGTATTGTGCCACCGGCAGCTCCGCCAGCTTTTTCTCTATCCATTCCCGGTCCATAGTACAGTGTCCTTTCCTGGTTATAAGGGTAGTATAGCACGGCTTGGGGCGAATGGGAAGGGGAACATCTTTTTCCGCCTATCTGCGGCCCATCTTTTGCCGGAGGAATGGCTATTCCTTCAGTGTGAACAACTGCCATGCGCCATCGCAATAGACGGCAATCCCCCCTTCACATCTGGCATAAGGCAGGCCCAAGGTGCGGCTGAAATTGGTCTCTCCGTCCTCCTCCGGCCAGGTTTCCGTGTAGGCGGTCGTATAGCCCAGGATGGCAGAAGAGTCTGCATTTTCTACCGTTTGACAGGCCATCTGGTACACGCTGCCATCTGCCATGATAGCGGCGGGATAATCCCCCGCTTGTTTCTCTGCGGAGCAGGCCGTCAAGAACAGAAGCATTGCTGCCGCTAAGGCGGCAGTTATGAGCCTTTTCATTGCAGGATCCTCCTTCTATATATCAGTAAAGACGCAATCTGTACAAAAAAGTTCCGCCGGACAGTATGCCGGCGGAACTTTTTCAGGACAGGGACAGGTCCAGAATCCTCTGGCACAACTCCGGGTAGCTCAGACCGATGGCCGCAGCCTCCTTGGGAAGCAGGCTGCCGGGAGTCATGCCGGGGAGGGTGTTAATCTCCAGGCACCAGGCCCGGCCCTCCTCGTCCAAAAGGAAATCTGTCCGGGAGTAGGCCCGCAGGCCCAGGGCACGGTGGAGCTTCAGGGCCAGCTCACCAATGGTCTTCTGCTGGTCGGGAGTGATGGGGGCGGGGCATATCTCCAGGCTCTGACCGGACTGGTATTTTGCGGCGTAGTCGAAGTAGCTTCCGTTCTGGGAAATCATCTCCACCGCCGGGAGGTACTCCTCCCCCAGAACGCCTACTGTGAGGTCCCGTCCCCGAATCTTCCGCTCCACAATCACATGGCCGCCGTAGTCCAGCATCTCCCGCAGTGCCAGCTCCAGCTCCTCCCGGGTATCCGGCAGGGCCAGGCCCAGAGAGGACCCGCCGTTGATGGCCTTCACCGCTGCGGGCAGAGGCAGCTCCTTTGTCAGACGCGGAATGTCCTCCGCCCTATAGGTCAGCTCCCGCCAGGGGAGCGTGGGAATGCCCGCGCGTTCCATCACCTGCTTGGTGACGGCCTTGTTCATGGCCATGCCGGAACCCAGATGTCCGGAACCGGTATAGGGGATCCCCAGCAGGTCGAAAGCCGCCTGGACGCGCCCGTCCTCGCCGCACTCGCCATGGAGCCCCAGGAACACTGCGTCCGCATAGCGGCAGACCTCCAGCACACCGGGACCGAAAAGGCTGGGAGACCGGTCCTGCCGGGATGCGCGGACCGCCGGCAGGTCGGGAGCCTGGGCCGTAATCTCCTCCTGGGTACAAAGGCCGTCCGGAGCGTCAAAGATATCCTTCCACGCGCCCTCCCAGGATTCCAATCCCAGGAACATATCCACCAGAACCGCCCGGTGGCCCAGACTCCGCAATGCGCGGCAGATTCCCTGCCCGGACACCAGAGACACCTGGCGCTCCGGGGACAGGCCGCCGGCCAATACGATAATATCCAAATCCGTTTCCTCTCCGTTCTTACGGGGCCTCCCCATGCCGGGACCGCTCCCGCTTATTCAAACCGTGCTAAAGCGTCCGCCTCCGTCATGGCGAAGTAGCGGTATTCCACGCCGGACACCTGATCGCCCCAGGTTGTATCAATATGATAAATCTGCCCGTCCAGATCCGCCACCGTCCAGATGTGATCCTCAGTGGAGTAGGACCCGCAGTCGATTCCCTCCAGCTTCAGCAGCAGATTATAAGCCGCCGTGTAGCCATCGCAGACCGCGATCTTCTCCGCAAACACCCTCCAGCCCGTATGGCTCATGCCGGCACTGGTGTGGTCATACCGGCAGTAGCCGCAGATCCACTCAAAATATACCCGAGCCTTGTCGTAGTCCGTCATATCCGCCGTCAGCGCCCCCGACTCCCACAGGCTGTCATGTACCGCCAGGGCGTAGTCCATGGTGGCCTCCCGGTAGCTGTCCACCTGACTCTCCGGATAGAGGCTGCTGGCAAAGGTCATGTGGACATACCCGGCATTGGTGGAATAGGACACCTGAACGTAGTTATAGGTCTGCTCCACGTAGTTGCGCACCGCGTTCAGGAACGCCTGGGTCAGGTTGTCCGCAAACGCCTTGTTCACAGTCTTGGCCGGATACTGCAGGCGGATGGTCCGCTCTCCCCGGGAGAGCATACAGCGTACGTCAGCGTCGATCTTCTCCCTCTCGTCCGGCGCAGGGTCCTCATAAAAGGTGCCGTCGCTGAACACTAGGTCCGCCATAGTGGTTCCCTTCCGGCTGTAGGCGGGGAGAATCTCCCAGTTCAGCGTCAGACGCTGCTCCGCACAGGCCAGCCGGACAACCATAGCCGCCGCCTGGCAGCGGGAAATGGGCTCCTCCGGCTGGAAGGAACCGGTCCCCTCCGCTCCGCCGGCGATTCCCCAGTCGTACAGCCGAAGAATGTCCTCCCAATAGGGGGTATCCTCCCCAACATCCTGGAGATACTGCCCGCTGGAACGGCCTGCCAGCACGGTATCCCGGTTTACCGGACTGAACAATTCCCCAGGCAGGGCGCAGGCCATTACATGCGCGGCCTCTGCCCGGGTAACCGGGCGGTCATAGGCCCCCTCCATCTCCGTACCAAAAGCGCCGAAGCTCTGAAGATACGCCGCGTAAGGCAGGTACCAGGAACCCGCGCCGGCATAGGCGGCAGGCCCCGCCTCGCTGTCCCCCGTCTCGTAGAGACTGCGCAGCCGGGCGGCCATGGTCACGATCTCGCCCCCTGTCAGGGAGCCGTTGGGGTCAAATTCGCTTCCGGAGGTTTTTCCACGGGTGAGACCCAGCTCATACAGGGACTTGACCGCGTCATAATACCAGTCGGATACAGTCACATCGGAAAACTGGTCACTGTAGGTCTCCACAGGAGCAAAGGCCTCCGATGCCCGGGCCCGGGCAGGCAGGACCGCCAGCAGCAGAGCCGCCGTCAGGGCCAGCGTATAGATGCGGCGCTTCATCGCTCACAACCTCCTCCGTCAGGGTACCAGAATGCTCATATCCTCCAGCGTCAGTTCCCGCTGGTAGGGATTTGCGCAGGAATTGACCAGCTCCAGAACCGCCTCCGGGTCCAGCACATAGTAGGATCCACCTTTATAATAACCCGCGCCGTCTCCCGGCAGGGTGTGGAAGGTAATGTTGTCGCTGCCCACGGTCAGAGCCTGCTCCCCCAGCCAGATGAGGTTGGCCAGCTCCAGATCCGTTTCCACCCGCTCCTGGAAAATTTCCGCGTAGGAGCGTATCTTGTCCCAGTTGGAGATTTGCAGCATCTGCCTGGCCGCAGCTTTCAAAAAGGCCTGCTGGGTGCCGATGCGGCCGATGTCGGCGGTGGCGTAGCCGGTGCCGTCGTTGTTCTGCCGCCAGCGGACCACCTCCAGCGCCTCCTTTCCGTCCAGATGCCGGAGGCCGGCGGGAAAATGAATATGTAGATCCTGCTCGGGATCATCGTAGTCCATTTCCACGGGAATTTCAAAATCCACGCCCTCAATGGCGTCCACCAGTTCCACAAAGGCCCGGAGGTCCACCGTAACATAGTGGTCCACCGGGATGCCCAGCAGACGGGATACCTCCGTCATGGTCTGGGTAAAGCCGCCGTGGTGGTAGGCGTTGTTCAGCTTCTTCACCGGCCAGGATACATCCAGCAGGGTGTCCCTGGGCAGGCTGATTACATCGATCTTTCCGTTTTTCGCGTCCACCGCCACCAGCAGATTGGTGTCACTGCCGCCGTTTTCATCGTCCAGTCCTCCCAGCAGGATGGTATGAAACCGCTCCTTCCGCTCGGAAGCCGGATTTTTGACAGGAACGGAATCACCCGGTTCCAGAGCGTCCGCCTTCCCGGCAGGCAGAGTGCCGCCCACCGGCTCCGGCTTGGGCTCCGGCTCCTTGGAAAAGCATTTATACAACCCCAGCAGGGCCGTCATGACAAACAGGATGCAGACCGCCGCCACAGCGGCAGCCTGCAGGCCGCTGGTCCTTCTTTTGCTGCGCCTCATGGATTCCATGCTCCTTGTTCTGCCCCAAATATTGACGCAGTTCCGCCGCGCCGGTCCTTATTATACTCTCAAAAGAACTATAACACAAGGGCGGCGGAAATTTTGTCACCATTTGTTTACTTTGTATCCGAGTTGTCACGTTCCAGACGCCGCAGCACCTCCTCCAGCTGCTCCGACTGGCAGGAGAGCGTCTCCAGAATATCGGAGAGGGCCTCCTCCAGAGGAGAGCGCGCCGCCGGACGGGCGGTACGGATGGGGTGAACGTAACGGTGGAGCGCCGCCGGGGGCGGGCCAGACACGCTCCGGGCACTGTCCGGCTGCTGGGCCGGACGGCGCGTGGGTTGCTTCTGCTTTCGGCATGGCTTCATGATCGCTTTCCTCCTGATGGCTGCTCTTTTTTGGGCTTCTATGCCTCTCCGCGGTATTTGCGGCGGGTGGCGATCCCTCCGCGTATATGCCGCTCCGCTTTGTTCTCGTCCAGCACTTCCTTCACCTGCAGATAGAGGTTTCTGTTGTAGAGGGGCAATCGCTCCTGGATGTCCTTATGTACGGTACTCTTGCTGATGCCGAACCGTCTGGCGGCTTCCCGCACGGTGGCGCGGTTCTCAACAATATAGGCGGCCAGCTCGCAGGCCCGCTCCTCGATATTTCCCTTCAAGGCCCAACACTCCCTATCCCGATATGCTCCATGTATATGCGCGGGAAGGGGCGAACATGCGGAAATCCGGAGAAAGCGCGCCGTCAGGCCCGGAAACCGGCAAAAAAGTCAGGAGAGCCCGGCGCAAATGCGCCGGGCTCTCCTGGCTATAGCGGATTGTACTACAGCAGCGCCTTATCCAGGGCCTTGAGCAGGCCCTCCCGCTGAACAGGCTTGTAGAGAAACGCCTTCGTGCCGATGGCCTCGGCATCCTGTATGGTTTCCTCACAGATCAGGGAAGACACCATAACAATCCTTGCCTCAGGATGCTCCTCCAGAAGTACCTGAGCGGCCTCCAGGCCGTCGATGCCGGGCATGATGATATCCATCGTCACAATATCCGGCTGGACCTCCTCGTAACGGGCAATGGCCTCCTCTCCGTTTTCACAGTAGGCGACAACTTCATATTTAGAATTTTCCAGCAGCTTGCAGATCTGCAGCTCCATCACCCGGGAATCGTCTACAACCATAAGCCGTTTTTTCATAAATCAGTTCACTCCTTCTGTTTGATACCCCGCATCCGCGCCGCAAGCCCACCTGTCGGGTATGCAGTGGATCAGCTGGGCCTTTTCCATCTGATCGCCGGTATAGGTAAGAACAATATGCTCCTTGTGTCCCCGGGGCACATACCGCCCGGGGTAAAACGCGGGGACACTGAAGCGGACGGGGGTCTTCCCCGCCGGAAACATCTGGGCGGCAATATGCCCGCACAGAATATTGAGATACTCCTTCGCAACGGCCTCCATATCCTGCGGCGAGATATCCTCCTCCATAATCATGCACTGAGCCAGCCTGATAAACAGCGCGCGCTCCGCGCAAAAAGACAGGCTGGTGCCGAAATGTTCGTCAAAAGCAATATACACCGTATACAGCTCTCCCTCAGGCACACCGCCGTTCGGACACAGCGAAACACCTACCGCCTGGCGGGTAATCTCACGGACCACCTGGTCGAAAATCTCCGCCAGCTGTTCCCGCGGTACTGCAGTCAACACAAATGGCCTCCTCTCTGCCGGGTCACCGGACCTGCTATGTCACCACAATTTCGCCCCGTACAAAGGAAGCGGCGCACTTGCGATGCTCCTGCCGCAGACGGAGGATTTCATCCCCAAAACAGATCTCCGTTCCCGGATAGGCAATGCCGCACTCCAGCCGCCCGGTGTTGTTCTCCTCTGTCTCAATCCTGATGTCTGCCAGCTCACTTTCCAGCTGCTTGAGCTTCAGCTCAGCCAGCGAGAGCTTCATCCGGGTTTTGTCCAGAAGGCTGGACTTCCCGGTGCTGTCCAGCTGGCACTCCAGCTTCTCCAGCTCCATCTCCAGCATTTTCAGCTCCCGCTGGACAATTTCATACTCAAAATTCGTACACGGCAGTCCGCCCAGCATAACAGAGGTACGGCACTCCGAACGGGCCCCTACAGTCAGGGCGTTGATCCGCTTGGCAGCCCAGATCCGGCCGCCGATGATGGTCCCCCGGCCGGAGACCACCAGCACCTCACCATCGCTGTAAATCTGGCTGTTGATGATGCAGTCAGTCTGAAGATTTTCCCGGACATATATCGTGGAGTTTTCTATGTACTTGGAGAAGATACTCCGGTGCGCCCGAATGATGGTCGTCCCGTCGCCCAGGATACCCTTGACCACAACCAGATCGCCCCCGGCCTCCACGGTACTGCCGGCCTCCACCACACCGGCAACCTGGATATTGCCCATTGCCCGGACAGTAAAGCCGCTGAGTACGTCGCCGCGTATGTTGATGTCTCCCAGGAAGTTGATGTTCCCCGTGGAGAAGTCTACATTGCCCGGGATCTCCAGCACAGGCTTGACCTGGAAGCTGCGGCCCGTAAATTCCACATCGCCCGCGATTGAGGCCACCAGCAGGGTACCGTCCTCACTGATTTCCGTGTTCCGCCCCTTGGGCAGGGGGACGGATTTGCCGCACTTGGCGGGAATCTCCGTATCCAGCACCGTCCGGCCCGGTTCACCCTCGGTCGGCTTAATCAGGCGGCAGATCTCCTGCCCCTGTTTCACATTATGGATCAGATTCAGCGCCGTATAGTCCACCCGGTCAAACTCATCCACCTCCAGAGACCGCACCGCTTCCCGGGGAAAGCTGTCCACAATATTGCCGTTGGCCCCGTCAAAAGCAGGCTTTCCTGTGGCAACCAGAAACAGATGGAGATACTTCTCCCTGTCCATGGCCCACCGGTCAATCAGGTGGGTGTTCACACCATAGAGAATCCCCTGTGCCGCCAGCGCCTGATAAAGCATTTCCCGGGACACCTCCGCCCCGTATCCCACCGGCGGAAACACAATGCCCCAGGCATAGAGCTTATCCGCTGAGAAGAAAAAGCAGGGCTGCGCATCCAGGATCAGCTGCTCCTCCTCTTCTTCCCCTTCCTTTTCTTCCTTCTTCTTGCCGCCCTTTCCCCGTTTATTCTTCCCCTTGATCTCCCGCAGGCGCGCGCTGCACTTGGACATCAGCAGTGTTTTCAGCCGCTCCCGCTCCCGCTGCACAATCTCTTTCGGCAGGACGCCGTCCTCATCCAGACAAATCCGGGGAGTGGGCAGATAGCCTGACTCCTGCCGGCGCATATGATACAGCCGGTAGAGGGGATGCTCCGACGGCAGCTCCAGCAAAGCCGGGTTGAATTCGCCGGCCGCAGGCTCCTGAGCAGATTCCACCGCCGGAGCCTGCTCAGCAGGGACCTCCTCCCGGGGCGCCTGCTCCGGCTTCTGACGGAACAGAAAATCCGCAAGCTTATCCTTGAGTGACATATTTGACACCTCTCTTCACAATAGTCCTCAACGCCATGGCAGAGCAGGGACATTCCACCCGCCGGCCCTTCCTTCCCGGAAAGCTCTCCTGCCCCTGCACCTTCATTACCTTCATTATATCCGGTGGACGCCGGTTTGGCAAGACAGAATTATCCCCAGACGGCAATCTTATCCGTCCGGTTCTTTGCCCCGGCAAAAAATGCCGGCGGGGACCCCTCCCCGTCCGGCATTGCGCTCCGCTTATCCTTCCCGGCCAGCAGAGGTAAAACCGCCTGCCGGAGCCGTCAGATGTGCTTGACCCGGTCCCGCTCCTCCGCCGCCTTGGCGTTGTTCCAGTGGCTCATGTCCCCCACCAGATACCCGGTAATCCGGCGAATCCGGCTGAAGGGCCGGGGCGCCAGATGGTAGCGCAGATCGACATACTCCCCGTCCACATGAATGTCCAGCGCCTGAACGGTGCCAATGGAATACTTGCTGTTGGCCCGGGCAATATAGGCGTCCAGCTCCTCCTGGCCGACGCTCCCGCCGGTCACGTTTACCTGCATCATGGTATATTCCTCCCAATTTTCAGCCCAATCCCAATTGGGTCTTTACTTTTGTGCGAATTCAGTATATCATAGGAACCGGGAAAATGATGTTGCATCAGCAACACGGAGAAAAATCTTTTCTATATTTTGTGCCGCTTGCTTCCATTTTACCACAAGATATCGAGCGGCACAGGCAAGGAGTCCATATGGAGTACAGCGAACTGGCACTATTTCAGGGCATCACCAACGGCGAAGTGGATGCCATGATCCACTGCTTCCATATGCGCCAGGCCAGATATGAATCCGGCCAGACCATCTGCACTTACGGCGAGGGCGGAGGGGAGGTGGGCGTCCTGATCCGGGGCCACGCCGCCCTGGTCCGTTATGACTACGCCGGTACCCGGACCATTCTGGAGCAGATCGGCACCGGCGGCGTCTTCGGAGAGGTCCTGGCCTTTACCCCGGAGCTGGGCGACTGCGTGGAGGTGGTCAGCGGCGGGGAGAGCGAAGCGCTGTTTATGGAGTACGGCCATCTGATGAAACGCTGCGAAAACGCCTGCGCCCATCACAGCAGGCTGGTCCAGAATATGTTCCAGCTGGTGACGGAGCAGACCCGGCGGCTGAGCCGCCGGGTGGAGGTCCTCAGCCGCCGCAGCATCCGGGAAAAGTTGCAGTGCTATTTCCGCATCTGCCGTCTGGAAGCGGGCTCGGACAGCTTTCTGCTTCCCTTTACCCTCAGTGCCCTGGCCGACTACATCAGCACCGACCGCAGCGCCATGATGCGGGAGCTGAAAAAAATGCGGGAGGCAGGCCTGATATCCATGAACGGACGACACGTCATTCTGCGGGAGGATACCTGCGCTACAGCACATTCTTGATGCCGCCGTTCTGCGTCTCCGCCAGCAGCCGGAGCTGATTGACCAGCTGGGCCAGCAGGGTGTGGAAGTCCGCGCCGTCCTCCTCCCGGCACACGGCGAAGGCCCCCGCAAACAGGTCCTCCGCCTTGTCCAGCTCATCGTGTTCCATGATGGTGTGAAAAAAGGTCTGGCTGCTGTCCCAGTCCTCATAGGCCCGGTCCAGCTGCACCGCGGCAGCTTCCCAGTTCTCCTGCCGGGCGGACTCCTCCGTTTCCTCCAGCAGGGCAATCCAGTGTTCGGTGCGCAGCTCCACATAGCGCCCCGTCCACAGGGAAAAGCCCAGGATAACCGCCAGAAGGCCCAGCGGGATATAGAAAGCCCTCACGCGTTCCCCTCCTTTGCCACACAGGTTACGGCCCCCGTCTCATCCACGGTCATGAAGAATACCTGCCGCGGAGAGGTCAGACGGCGCTCCTTCAGCTGCTTATCCAGCCACAGGGCGTCATAGCCGCTGGCGGAAAGGTTCTCCGACATAATATGGCCGTCGTTGATGACCAGCACCGGCAGCGTCACATTGTCCTGAACGGTAAGATTCATGACCTGGGGCGTCACGGGACTGTCCTTGGTGTAGGGCAGAACGGACACCTGGCCGCTGGTCTCCAGGACGGCGTACTTGACGGCGGTCAGATCGCTGTAGCCCTGACTGCGCAGCTGCTCCAGCAGCTCATCCACCGTAAACCGGTTCCGGGCCATATTCTGCTGGAGAACTTTCCCGTCCCGGATGATGACCGTGGGATAGCCGCAGACCAGGCCCCGGAAGCGGATGGATTTGAGGCTGAAAAAGCTGAGAAGCATAGAGACGCACAGAAGGGTCACAATGGGGAAGACGCCGTTGACCAGGGGGATGCCGAAATCCTGCATGGGTACCGCGGCCAGGTCAGAGATAATCAGCGTCAGCACCAGTTCGCTGGGCTCCAGCTCACCGATCTGACGCTTCCCCATTAACCGCAGTCCGGTCATCAGAATAAAATAGAGAATCAGAGTGCGGAAAAAGGCGGTTGTCATCAGGTCACTTCCTTTCTTCCCCAGTATTTGCAGGGCACCGGCATTCTATTCTCCGCCATATCCATAGAGCGGCGGAGGGAAAGCCGTCCAAAACAAGCCATATGAAAGAGGTGTTTTTATGTGCGGTATCGTTGGATACGCAGGAACAGAGCAGGCGGCGCCGGTTCTGCTGGACGGCCTCTCCCGCCTGGAGTACAGAGGGTATGACTCCGCCGGGATTGCCGTCTTCTCCCAGCGGGAAAACCGCTTGAACGTCCACAAGGCCAAGGGCCGGCTGAAGGTCCTGGACAGCCTTCTCCGCGGCGGCGCCGCTGTGGAGGGCACCACCGGCGTGGGCCACACCCGCTGGGCCACCCATGGCGCTCCCTCCGATGAAAATTCCCACCCCCAGGTCAGCCTCAGCGGAAAAATTGCCGTAGTCCACAACGGCATTATCGAGAACTACGGCGAGCTGAAGGCCTTTCTTCAGGAGCAGGGCGTCCTCTTTACCTCAGAAACCGATACCGAGGTGGTGGCGCAGCTGGTGGAATATTTCCAGCGGGACGGAGCGGATATCCTGACAGCGGTAGGCCGCTGCCTCCGGCGCATTGAGGGGTCTTACGCGCTGGGCATCCTCTCCGCCGATACGCCCGGCCAGATCATCGCCGCCCGGAAGGACAGCCCCCTGATCCTGGGATACGGCAGCGGGTGCAGCTTCCTGGCCAGCGATGTTACCGCCATCCTGCGCCACACCCGAAACGTCAGCTACATGGAGGACGGCGAGACCGCGGTGCTGACCAGTACCGGCATCCAGTGCTACAACCATTTGATGCAGCCCATTGAAAAGGAAATCTGCCGGGTGGACTGGGAAATTGACGCGGCGGAAAAAGGCGGCTATGAACACTTCATGTTCAAGGAGATCATGGAGCAGCCCGACGCCCTGCGCCGGGCCGTATTCCCCAGAATTCGGGACAGCGAGGTCTTTCTGGAGGATTTCGCCCTGCCGGACGGCTACATACAATCTCTGCGGAACCTTCATATTGTGGCCTGCGGGTCCTCCTACCATGTGGGCATGGTGGGAAAATACAATCTGGAACAGATGCTGCGCCTGCCGGTGGAGGTGACGCTGGCTTCGGAGTTCCGGTACATGGACCCCATCGTGGATGAACGGACCCTAGTTGTGGTCATCAGCCAGTCGGGAGAGACTTTGGATACCATGGCCGCCCTCCGGGAGGCCCGGCGGCGGGGGGCGAGGATCCTTTCCATTGTCAACGTGGCCGGTTCCTCCATCGCCCGGGAGAGCGACCAGGTGCTGTACACCTGGGCCGGGCCGGAGATCGCCGTGGCCACCACAAAGGCCTACACCACCCAGCTGGCGGTGATGAATCTTCTGGGGCTCTATATGTCCAGGGTGCTGGGCTCCATGGCGGTGGAGGACCGGCGGGCGGTTCTGGAGGACTTCCGCACCCTGCCGGAGAAGCTGGAGCGGGTCCTGGAAAACCGAGAGGCCGTCCAGTACTTTGCCAGCCAATACTTCAACCGGGACAGCGTGTTCTACATCGGGCGCAACATCGACTATGCCCTGGGGCTGGAGGGATCCTTGAAGCTCAAGGAGATCTCCTATGTTCACTCCGAGGCCTACGCCTCCGGGGAGCTGAAACACGGCACCATCAGCCTCATCGAGGAGGGCTCCCTGGTGGTGGCTCTTGGGACCTGTCTGCGGCTTTTTGACAAGACCATGAGCAACATCGCGGAGGTCAAGAGCCGGGGCGGCGACGTGCTGGCCCTGACCTGCGAAAGCCGGGCAGAGGACATGGCAAAAACCGCCGACGGCGTCATCACCGTCCCCGACGCCCATCCTATGCTGCTGCCCCTGCTGGGCGTGGCCCCGCTCCAGCTGTTTGCCTACTATGCGGCCCTCATGCGGGGCTGCGACATCGACAAGCCCAGAAATCTGGCCAAATCTGTTACGGTGGAATGACATACCAGAGCGGGTTCCCCGGAACAGACGCGGGGGCGGAGCGCAATGCGCTCCGCCCCCCGGTTGTATATAGTCGACACACTTGAGAAGCGGTAAAATGGCGCTGTTCAGCCGCCCCGCAGCATGACGTTGGCGGTGAAAACGCCGTTCCCGTAGAGGAATTTGCAGTAGCCGCCGGTCTTCTCCGCGATATGGGCCACCGACTGAAGGCCAATCCCCTCCCCCGGACGCTTGGAGGACAGAAGGACGCCGTCCCGCTCTGCGATCTCACCGGCGTAGGCGTTTTCCACCGTCAGCAACACCAGCTGTTCACTGCGGAGGGAGGCCCGCAGGCTAATATACCGGCCGGGCCCCGCCTGCCGGCTGGCCTCCAGGGCGTTCTCCAGCAGGTTGGACAGCACGACGCACATGTCCATCTCCGGCACCGGCAGCTCCCGGGGCAGGTCCAGCTCACAGGTAAAGGGCGCTCCCTCCCGGCAGCTCAGGGCAGCGTAGTACCCCGCCACAGCGTCAACCGCCTGGTTTTCACACTGGATCAGCCCGGCAGCTGGAATGCCGTCCCCCGCATCCGCCAGATACCGCCGCAGCTCTTCCCAGGCCCCCCGCTCCGCCAGGGAGGACAGGGCGTTGAAATGGTGGCGCAGGTCGTGACGGGCCTGCCGGGTCTCCGTGATGGCAGCCCGGAGGGTGTCGTACTGGGCGCTCTGCATCTGGAGGAACTGGTTCTCCTGGCGCAGGCGGGCGTTGGCGTCCAGCTCCCGGGCCACCAGATAGAACAGCAGGTAAAACAGCAGCAGGAGCCCTGTGAATACCAGCGTCAGCAGGACATACAGCCCCAGCAGCTGCCCGCTGTATACAAGCCCGTTCAGCTGTGCGCACATATACAGGTTCACCGCCACAAACATGGCGGGCAAAGACCAGAATACATACCAGGAGCGCGCCACGGTGTCCGCGCGCAGCAGTTCCCGGGCGGCGTGGGTCGCAGGGTACCAGCACAGCGCCACCAGCACCCAGCACAGGGTGAAGCTAATCATGCTCCCCACCGGGGACAGCCAATAGGATGTGTCCCCGGGGAACAGCAGGGCGTCAGCAACGGTGGGCAGGCCGGCCAGGCTGGAAAAGGCCCCGCACACGCCCAGGAAGATGCTCACGGACTTCCAGGCCGGCAGGTCCGTCAGACGGCAGAAGGCCACGGCCGCCGGGACCAGGATAGGCACAATCAGATAGTTGGTGGGCCAGTTCATCCACCAGCACAGCCCGCCCCCCAGCGCGCACACCAGCAGCAGCACCGGGACGGTGATGAGCGCCAGCGTGCGCTTTTTGATCCGCAGGCTCTCCGCAGCTGCCAGGAAGCAGGCGAAAGCGCCGGGGAACAGAATGGACAGCTCCAAAATCGGCCGCCAGATCATGTACAGGGCCCCCTTTCCATCTGAAACAGCCGGTCCCCGAAGGCGGTCCGGGCCGCCCCAGACAGATCCCGGGTGACCGGGACGCTTCCGCCGCCCTCCAGCCGGAACGCGCGCCCGTCAAAATCCGCGGCGTGATCCAGGTTGACCAGGACGCCCCGTCCGCAGATGAAAAACCGGTCCTCCCCGGACAGCAGGGCGGCGAACGCCCCGAAGGTCATCCGGGACGCCACCTCCCCGCCGCCGTCCAGATGGATACAGATCCGGTGCCGGAAGTGTTCCGCCCAGAGGATGTCCTGCAGCCGCACCCGGACGGCCTGCCGCCCGGCGCGCAGCTCAATATATTTCTCCTGCGCGGGCAGCAGGCGGCCCAGATGATCGAAAATTTCCTCCAGCTCCGCCGCCCGGTAGGGTTTCACCAGATACTGCGAGGCCCGAACCCGATAACCCTCCAGGGCGTGATCCGGGGAGGAGGTGGAAAACACCAGCAGGCACTCACGGTCAAACTCCCGCAGGAGCCGGGCGGCTTTCAGGCCGTCCGTGCCCTCCATATAGATGTCCAGAAAGGCCAGATCGAACCGCTCCCGCCGGGCCTGGGCCAGAAAGCGCTCCCCGCCGGAAAAAGAAACCACGCTCCCCTCCATCCTTCTCCGGGACAGCAGAGCCTCCATCTGTTCCGCCAGCCATGCCCGGTCGGCGGCGTTGTCGTCCACAACGGCAATACGCACGATGCTTCCCTCCTCTTTCAGCGTTTATTTTGTTCATCATACCACACTCTTCCTGTTTCAGCCATACAATTCGGGACAGAAAGCGGCATTTCGTGCCGCTTTGGTTGCGGCGGGACTTGACGGGTGGTATACTCCATTCATTATCGATCCTCATGGATTGATGGTTTTTTTGTGCAAGCAGAGGGAATTGGCACAGGGATGTCCCTGTGCCGTCCTGCCCATGGGCAGGACGGAGCTTGCTGCGGAAACGGTACGGACTGAGGAGGATGCGTTGGTATGAAGAGAAGAGTCTTGAGCGTGATGCTGGCGGCTGCCCTATGCCTGGGGCTGCTGCCGGGGAGAGCGGAGGCGGCGGACGGCCTGCCGGATACTTTTTATTTGTCTATTGGCGGGGCAGTTATTCAGAGCGGCGGCTCTGGTCAGGCAGATCTGAACGATCTCCTGAGAGATGGGACCGTCTCTGTCGCCTATGAAAATCTGAACGGGGCAGACAAGTGGACCATCCGCCTGAAGAGCGCCAGCCTGTCGAAAGGGATTACCGTAAGGTCCGGTGTTGTGGAGCTTGTTCTCGAAGGGGAAAACAGTATCTCTTCGGAAAGGGACGGAATCACCCTGTCCGGCGCTCTCACCGTCAGCGGGACCGGGAGCCTGCACGTTGACTGCAAGCAGGGAACGGCAATCGGCGTCAGCAGTCTGAGTTCCCACGCGCTTCTGGACGGCACGGTAACGCTCCAAAACAGCGGAACATTGGTTTTGGAGGCCGAGGCATTAGCCATCAACACAGTGGGCGCATTGCGCATGACGGGCGTGGAGATGACCGCGTCCACTACCGCGCCATACAATCCGGTCATACGCGGGGGAAAGGATATTCATATCACAGACAGCAGCATATCGGCAAAGGGGACCGGGGAAAACGCTGGCGCAATCTCCTCCGATAATGGAGACATTGTCATCACGAACAGCAGTATTGACCTGGAGTGTACCGATACGGGACTCAGTGCCGGCTGGGGAGACGTGAAGGTTACAGAAAGCGATATCAGGATTGCGGCAAGCGGCGGCTACGGCATATTAGGGGAAAATGTGTCTTTTAAGGGAGAGTCCACTATTGACACCTCCGGCGGATGGGGCGGGCTATACGCGCAGAATCTGGACATCGGCGGCGGGCGCTTTCACGCAAAAACCACAGGCGGCGATTATATGGCTGTCTACGTTGCGACGCAAAGCAATACCAATACCGAGGCCCCAACACCCCAAATTACACTGGGCAGCGGTCTGGCGGAGGCAGGCGGCGGCGAAATCGCCTGCTCCGGCTGGTACGAAAACAATAACGCCTGGGAATACGCCACATCCTTTGCAGACGGGAACGGCAGATGGCTCCAGGAGATCATCGTCTGCATCTCAGATGCCGATTACACAGCAGTGGACGCCGCTCTGGCAAGGGTCCCCGCCGATTTGACGAAATATACCGATGAATCCGCTGCGGCGCTGCAAGCCGCCGTCAGCGCGGTGGTCCGGGGATTGTACGCCTCGGAGCAGGCGCGGGTAGACGGCTTCGCCCGGGCCATCGAGGCCGCCCTGGCAGGGCTGGCAGGAAAACCGGCGGACTACACCGCGGTGGATGCCGCCCTGGCGCAGATCCCCGCCGACCTGACAAAGTATACCAGTGAATCTGCGGCGGCGCTGCAGGCCGCCGCCGGCGCGGTGGTCCGGAACCTGACCGTCCTGGAGCAGGAACGGGTGGACGGTTTCGCCCGGGCCATCGAGGCCGCCCTGGCCGGGCTGGCGGAAAAGCCGGACACGCCGGACCGCCCCGCGCCTCCCGATTCCCCCGGCGGGCCCTCCCGGCCCTCCGGCTCTTCCGGCAGCACTGCAAAGCCCAGTCTTCCCGTATACACGGATACCGGCATCCAGGGCGGCAAATCCGCGCCGGAAACTACCGCCGTGCCCCCTGCTGTGGTCCGCGGGACGACTGCCACAGCGAAGGTGGACGCCGCTACCGGCCGGGAAATCATAAAACAGGCAATGGAACACGGGAGTGAACGGGTGGTCATTGCCCCGGATATCGCCGGAGAGGTGACGGAAACGGAGGTCTCCCTCCCCGCATCCACAATAAGCGGGCTGCACAGCAGGACCGGCGCCAGTCTCACCATCTCCACGCCTGCGGCCCGGGTGACCATTCCCAACGAGGGCCTGGGCTGTCTTGCCAGCGGGAGCGGCAACGTCACCGCAGCCGCAAAACGTTCGGGCAGTATCCTGAGTCTCTCCATTACAGCGGAAGGCAGCCCTGTGACGGATATTCCGGGCGGCATTACCCTCACAGTCCCGGTGGAATACGCCTTCCCCGGAACGGTGGCCGCACTGGTCCGTCCGGACGGTACACGGGAAATCATCCGTAAATCCATTACGGCAGACGGCAGCGTCATCATTCCGCTCAGGGGATCCGCCGTGGTGGAAATCATGGACAACAGCAAGCGGTTTGCCGATGTGCCGGCGGAGAGCTGGGCGGCGGACGCGGCGGCCTTTGCCAGCGCCCGGGAGCTGTTCGGCGGCACCGGCCCGGACACCTTCAGCCCCGGCGCGCCCATGACCCGGGGAATGCTGGCAGCCGTGCTGCACAATCTGGAGGGCAATCCTGTCCAGGCAGCTTCCGTACGGTTCTCCGACGTGGAGGACGGGGCGTGGTACGCCGCAGGGATTCGCTGGGCGGCAGCCTGCGGCATTGTGGATGGCTACAGCGGCGGCCTGTTCGGCCCTGGGGACACCATTACCCGGGAACAGCTGGCGGTGATGCTGTGGCGGTATGCGGGGCGGCCTGCCCCCACCCGTCTGCGGCTGGACTTCCCCGATGCGGATCAGGTCAGCAGCTGGGCTTTGGACGCGTTGTGTTGGGCGGAGGAGCTGGGCATTCTGAACGGCAGGGGCAGCCTGCTGGCCCCATCAGGCTTTGCCACCCGGGCGGAAACCGCTCAGATGCTGAAAAATTTCCTGGAACGGACATGAGCGCACAAAACGGAACCATATTTCCTCTCCATGTACAGCCCCATCTCCAACGGGCAGACCTGCATCGGCTATGCAGGCGCCGGCGTCTATGCCAGTCGTCTGCTGGACGCCCTGCTGAACCTGGACATCCGGGGCCTGCCCGACAGCGAATATGTCTTTTTGAATGTGGATACCGGCGTGTATTCCTGCCACGAGGATGAAACATTTCTGAACACCAAGACCTCCGATGCCGGATATCTGGAAATCCTCCGGCACATCCAGACGGATGGCAGTCCCAGGCCAGTACATACTCCTGCCGGGACGAGAACGGCGGCAGCCAGCTGGTTGTTTACAAATATCTGAAAGACCGCTGCTGGGTCTTTATGGTCCGGGACAGCACCGCAGAAGTCTTTGCCGCCGTGACCACGGTGCGGGTTCTGGTGAGCGCGCTGTGCGCGGCCATGGCCGCCGCCGTTACCTGATTAACCTCCTGATTCTGCACCGGGAAAACCGGGAACTGATGGTGGTGGAGCGGGCCATCGGACGGCTGGGAGACCTGAACCTCTCCGCCGATCAGGAGTTGGAGGTCTTCTGCGGCCGGACGGATGAGACCGGCATGATCGCGGAAACCACACACCGGGTCTGCGGCTGCCTACGGGAAACCATTGATGATCCAGACCAGCACCGTACGCTGCGGCAATGCCAGCGAACTGATGGACGAGATTTCCGCCGCCAGCGTCCAGCAGGCCGAGATGATCTCCCTGGTGGAAAACGGCATCCGTGAGATTTCCAATGTGGTGCAGTCCAATTCCACCGCGGCGGAGAAGAGCGCCAACGTCTCCATGGAGCTGTCCACCCAGGCACGCACGCTCAACAGTCTCATCAGCCGCTTCCGCATATCCTGAGAAGCTGCCGGTGACCGATCAGTAAAATTCTTCTTGCTATATTCGGTCTTTTTGGGTATAATCTCCCAAAAGGAGATGAATACATGTACAATACAATCCTTTTTGATCTGGACGGCACCCTGGCTCCCTTCCTCCAGGATGAATTTATCCGCGTCTATTTTGAGGCTCTGATCCAGCGTCTGACTCCTATGGGGTATGACGCCGGCAAATTGGTTCAGTCTCTTTGGAAAGGCGTGGACGCCATGGTCAAAAACGAAGGTTCCTTTACCAACCGTCAGGTATTCTGGGATGTCTTTACCCGGGAGCTTGGAGTGCAAGCCCTGGCTCTGGAAAATATTCTGAATGATTTTTACGCCAGGGAGTTTGACGGCGTCCGCTCGGTCCTGCGGGAGAACGTGGACCGCAGCGGGCTGATCCGCTCCCTCAGGGAGCGGGGCTATACCCTGGTGCTGGCAACCAACCCCATCTTCCCTGCCGTGGCGGTGGAAACCCGGCTGGGCTGGGTTGGCTTGACGGGCTCGGACTTTGATCTCGTCACCACCTATGAAAACAGCCGCAGCAGCAAGCCCAATCCAGCCTACTACCAGAGCATCCTCAGCCATATGGGGAAGCGGAGCGAAACCTGCCTGATGATCGGCAACAACCCGGTGGATGACATGGCGGCTCAAAAATTGGGCATGGCGGTCTATCTTGTGACGGACTGTCTGGAAAATCCCGGCGGCCTGCCGGTGGACGGCTATCCGCACGGCTCCTTCCGGGAGCTGGAAGCGCGTCTGGCCGCTCTGCCGCAGGTTTAGGAAGTCCTGCGCGCCATTCCGGAACGGGCTCTTCTGTAAGTTTCCGTAAGTTTCTGCATAATTGCCTTGACAAACAGAAAAAAACTGGTTATAATTCCTTATTGTTAAGCCATGTAATTGGCCCTAGAGAGCATCCAGGACGAAACCGGATGTATCGGAGGGAGGGAAAATAGATGTCCGAAGTTCACGTCAAAGAGAACGAATCCCTGGACAGCGCGCTCAAACGCTTTAAGCGCAGCTGCGCCAAGGCCGGCGTTCTGGCGGAGGTTCGCCGCAGGGAGCATTACGAGAGTCCCAGCGTCAAGCGCCGCAAGAAATCTGAGGCGGCCCGGAAGAACCGCAACAAGCGTTACTATTAAGTCATAGAGACATGTCCGGCTGGCCGGACGGCAGATTGGCAGTAAAGCGGTGCATGGACAAGGGTCCATGCACCGCTTTTTCCCGGACACTATTTTTTATTGCAGGAGGACACATCATGGACCTGAAAATCGACATCAAGGAAAAAGTGGACGAACTGGTCAAAAAGCTCCAGGAAGACCCCGCCCTTCTGAAAAACTTCCAGAGCGACCCGGTAAGGGCCCTGGAACAGCTCACCGGTGTGGACCTGCCGGAGCAGCAGCTCCAGCCCATCATCACCGGCATCAAGGCCAAGCTGGGCGCCGGGCAGCTGGAGAACGCTCTTGACGGCCTGAAAAGACTTTTTTAAGAACCTGTATTCACAGGCGCTGAGCGCCGTCTGGCGGGACGGTAAAGTTCCTCGTCCAGACCTCCCCCCCTGCCTATGAGTTCAGGTTCTTACTGCAATATATGGCTCTCTGCCCCGATGTCAGGCAGCTTACAAGTGACGGCGCCATGCTTCTCGTCGGGTACAGCATAAAGCATCTGACAGGAGAGGGGCTCGATGGAAAGATCGGGCCCCTCTCCTGTCAACTCCCTCCTCCCCTGCCGGACCAGGATCGATCCGGCAGAGAGGGACGTGCCGTTTGAAAGCCGAACAAAAATTTTAAGCCTGAAAATTTCCCGTTGACCCCGCCGCCGAAGAATAGTAGAATAGAGTTTGAGAAATTTCAGGAAAGAGAGACCGGACGTACTTATGACACAAGATTTCACCGCACGCTATATTGCCGCCCGCCGGGCCGTCATCGCACAGCGTTACGCCCGTATGAACCCCCGTCAGCAGGAGGCCGTACTGGCCACCGAGGGACCTCTGCTCCTGCTGGCCGGCGCCGGCAGCGGCAAGACCACCGTACTCATCAACCGTGTGGACAACCTGCTCACCTTCGGCCGGGGCAGCGACACCGATGAAGTCCCAGGCTGGGCCTCCGAGGAAGACCTGGCCTTTCTGGAGCATTTCCCGGAAAATCCCGCCCCGGAGGATTGGCAAGCGGCCTTCCGGCTGTGCGCCGTGGAGCCCGCTGTCCCTTGGTCAGTCATCGCCATCACCTTCACCAACAAGGCCGCAGGCGAGCTGAAGGAACGCCTGGAGCGGATGTGCGGCTCCGCCTCCCGGGACATCTGGGCCGCAACCTTCCATTCCGCCTGCATCCGCATCCTGCGGCGGGATGTGGAAAAGCTGGGCCTGGGATTTGACAGCAATTTCACCATCTACGACACCGATGACAGCAAGCGGGTCATCAAAGACGTACTCAAGGCCTTAAGCATGGACGAGAAGGATTTTCAGCCCCGCTCTGTTCTGGGCATCATCTCCAACGCCAAAGATAAGGACTGGTCCCCGGACCGGTTTGCCCAGGAGGCGCGCACCTCCCGCGACTGGCGGATGCCCCGGATCGCGGAGATCTACGCCGGCTACCAGCGCCGCCTCCGGGAGGCCAACGCCATGGACTTTGACGACATAATCCTCCACACCGTCCATCTGCTGCAAAAAGACGAGGAGGTCCGTTCCTTCTATCAGCGGAAATTCAAGTACGTGCTGATCGATGAGTATCAGGACACCAACCACCTCCAGTATCTGCTGGCCCGCCTGCTGGCGGGGGGCTATGAGAACATCTGCGTGGTGGGCGACGACGATCAGTCCATCTACCGCTTCCGGGGGGCCAACATCGAGAATATCCTCAACTTCGAGAAGCAGTACGACGCCTGCCGCACCATCCGGCTGGAGCAGAATTACCGCTCCACCCAGAACATCCTGGACGCGGCCAACACCGTTATTAAAAACAACACCGGCCGCACAGGCAAGACTCTCTGGACCCAGGCGGGCGCCGGGGACAAGGTGCTGGTAAAGACCGTGTTCAGCGAGTCCGATGAGGCCAGCTTCGTAGCCGGCAAAATACTGGAGAGCTATGGCCGGGGTGAAAACTGGCAGGACAACGCCATCCTCTACCGGATGAACGCTCAGTCCAACGCCCTGGAAATGGCCCTCAAGCGCAACGGCATCCCCTACCGGGTATACGGCGGCATGAAATTCTTCGACCGGGCGGAGGTCAAGGACATGCTGGCCTATCTGTGCGTCATCAACAACCCCATGGACGACCTGCGGCTGCGGCGGATCATCAACGTTCCCGCCAGGGGAATCGGCGGCACCAGCCTGGACAAGGCTTCCCAGCTGGCCGCCGCAGAGGGCAAAAGCCTGTGGGAGGTCATGGTCCGGGCGGAGGCTTACCCCACTCTGAAATCCGCCGCCGGAAAGCTGAAGGGCTTTACCTCCATCATCCAGGAGCTGCGGGAGCTGGAGGGATCTCTGGAGCTGCCGGAGCTGTATGACGCGGTGTGTGAGAAAACCCGGTACATCAAGGCTTTGGAGGAGAAAAACGACATGGAGAGCCGGGGCCGCATTGAGAACGTTCAGGAGCTGCGCTCCAGCATCCTGGGATTTCTGGAGAGCGGCCCGGAAATTGCCTCCCTGGCGGGCTTTCTGGACAGCGTGGCGCTGTACACCGACCTGGACGATTCCGCCAGCAGCGACAACTGCGTATCTCTTATGACCATGCACTCCGCCAAGGGGCTGGAGTTTCCCAACGTGTTCGTGGTAGGCATGGAGGAGGGGGTCTTCCCCAGCGGACGGGCCTCCGGCGAGAGCGAGGAAATGGAGGAGGAGCGCCGTCTGTGCTATGTAGCCATGACCCGGGCCCGGAAGCGCCTGACCATGACCACCGCACGGCAGCGGATGCTCTACGGACGCACCAGCAGCAACCTGCCTTCACGGTTCCTGGAGGAGCTGCCGGCGGAGCCTGTTGACTGGCAGAGCAAAACGGAGCCTGCCACCGTGCCCCGCTGGGGCGGAGACGCCGCGGCTTTCGCCTCTCCCGCAGGGAGCGGAACAGGCCGCACCTCCTCCGGCGGAACGCCCCGTCCCCGGCGGGACACGGGATATACCCCACCCTCCGCCGCCTCTTCCGGCCTGCCGCATTTGGACAAGGGGGACGCCATTTCCCACCGCACTTTCGGCAAGGGGATGGTCCTCTCTGTCCGCCCCATGGGGAACGACGCGCTGCTGGAGGTGGCTTTTGACGGCGTGGGGACCAAAAAGCTGATGCTCCGGGCTGCGGGGCCCCACATTACGAAACTATAACGGCAAGGAAGGTTCGATATGCAGCAAATCCCCTTTTTTGAGATGTTTACCAGCCTCCCCCTGTCCAGGGACGTCCGCGCCTCTCTGGACGGCGCCTATCTGACTGCCGTCGAGGTGGAAAAGCAGAACCGGATCATGCGTCTGGCCCTCACCGTCCCCGCCGGACTGGGAGAGAAAAAGGACGAGCTGGCCGCCGCCGTGGCGGCGGCCTACGCGTTGAAGAGCGTCGTCATCTCTCAGACGGTCGCCGCCCCCTCCCCTGCCGCCTCCGGAAAAAAGCCGGAGGGCGGAGAGGTGATTATGGGCGTCCCCATTAAAGGTGCGGTGCAGCCCATGGAGGGGCTCAATCCCAAGATGGGCAGCGTAGTGGCCGCCGGAAAGGTGTTTTTTGCCGACCTCTACGAAACCCGCCGCCCGGGGGTCTTCTGCCTGACCTTTGATATGACAGACTTCAAGACATCTCTCCGGGTAACCAAATACCTGGAAAAGGAGGAGAAGGCCCGGCTGAAAAAGGACGTGAAGCCCGGCATGTGGGTAAAGGTCCAGGGCTATGTCAAGCTCAACCGGGATGGCAGCGACATCCTGCTGGACCCGAAAAGCATCTCCACCTATCCCCATGAAATGCGGCAGGACAGGGCAGAAGTCAAGCGGGTGGAACTCCACGCCCACACCACTTTTTCTAACATGGACGCCCTCTCCTCCCTCAGCCCCAAGGCGGGACCAGACGGGAACATTGTCAAGCGGGCGGAAGCATGGGGCCATCCGGCCATCGCCATCACCGACCACGGCGTCGTCCAGGGGTTCCCGGACGCGTGGCACTCCGCCAGGGATATCAAGATTCTCTACGGTATGGAGGGCTATTTCGTCAACAACCTGGATGACCGCATCCCCGTCCACGGAGCGCAGGAGGCCTCTTTTACCGATGAGTACGTAGCTTTCGACATCGAGACCACCGGCCTGAAGGTCAGTCAGGAAGCCATTACGGAGATCGGCGCGGTGGTCATTCAGAACGGGGAGATCACCGGCCGCTTCCAGACCTTTGTGGACCCGGAGCGGCATCTCTCCAATGAGATTATCGCCCTCACCGGCATCACGGATCAGATGCTCAAGGGCGCGCCCAAGCCCGCCCAGGCGCTGCGGGATTTTCTGGCCTTTGTCAACGGGCGGCCCCTGGTGGCCCACAACGCGGAATTTGACATCGGCTTCATCCGGGAGGGCTGCCGCCGGGAGGGACTGGACTTTGACCCCACCTATGTAGATACCCTGATTCTGGCCCAAAACCTGCTTCCGGAGCTGGGAAAATACAAGCTGGACATCGTGGCAGAGCATTTGCGGCTCCCCGCCTTCCAGCACCACCGGGCCAGCGACGATGCCGCCACCTGCGGATTGTTCCTGCCCCACTTCTTCAAACGCATGGAGGAGCTGAATGTCCACTCCCTTCAGGAGGTCAACGCCGCCATGCCGCCCCTGCGGAAAATGGGCCGGGCCAACCGGAAGCCCAAGCACATCATCTTCATTGCAAAAAACAAGGTGGGTCTGAAAAATCTGTACCAGCTGGTTTCCATGTCCAACCTGAAATACCTCAAGCGGTTCCCCCTGGTGCCCAAGGATGAGCTGGTAAAGCACCGCGAGGGGCTCATCGTGGGTTCCGCCTGCGAGGCCGGAGAGCTGTTTCAGGCGGTGGCGGACCGCCGGGATTGGGCGGAGCTGCGGCGGATCGCCTCCTTCTATGATTTCCTGGAGATCCAGCCCCTGTGCAACAACGCTTTCATGCTCCGGGACGGCAAGGCCCGGGACGAGGATGAGCTGCGGGAGTTCAACCGCACCATCGTCCGGCTGGGCGAGGAGCTGGGCAAGCCAGTGTGCGCCACCGGGGACGTTCACTTTCTGGACCCGGAGGACGAAATTTACCGGCATATCCTGCTGGACACCAAGAAATTCTCCGACTGCGATTTCCCCCTGCCCATCTACTTCAAAACCACCGATGAGATGCTGGAGGAGTTCTCTTACCTGGGAGAAGAAAAAGCTTTTGAGGTGGTGGTCGCCAACACCCGGGCCATCGCGGACCAGGTAGAGACCTTTGACCTGCTGCCCAAGGGAAAGCTGTTCCCCCCGAGACTGGAAAACTCCGAGGAGGACCTGAACCGGCTGGTGTGGGACAAGGTCCACGAACTCTACGGCGAGGAACCTCCTCAGCTGATCGTAGACCGGCTGAACGTGGAGCTGGGCGGCATTCTGGGAAAATATGATGTGGTCTACATGTCCGCCCAAAAGCTGGTCCAGCGCTCCCTGGAGAACGGTTACCTGGTGGGCTCCCGGGGTTCCGTGGGGTCCTCCCTGGTGGCCTACATGTCGGGGATCACCGAGGTCAACGCCCTGCCTCCCCATTACCGCTGCCCCAAGTGCAGACACAACGAGTTTATCCTGGACGGGTCCTACGGCTGCGGGGCGGACATGCCGGACAAGGACTGTCCGGAGTGCGGGACAAAGTATGTCAAGGACGGGTTCGACATCCCCTTCGAGACCTTTCTGGGGTACGGAGGCGGCAAGGTGCCGGACATCGATCTGAACTTTTCCGGGGAATATCAGGCGCGGGCCCACCGCCACGCCATTGAGATGTTCGGTGAAACCCAGGTGTTCCGGGCGGGGACCATTGGCACCGTGGCGGAAAAGACGGCCTATGGATACGTAAAGAAATATCTGGAGGCCCGCGGCCTCAACCCCGGCCACGCGGAGGAGAACCGTCTGGCTCTGGGCTGCGTGGGCGTGAAGCGCACCACGGGGCAGCACCCCGGTGGGCTGGTGGTGGTGCCCGACGATCTGGATGTGGAGGATTTCTGTCCTGTCCAGCACCCGGCGGACGCCGCCGACAGCGACATCATCACCACCCACTTCGAATATCACTGCATGGAGGACAACCTTCTGAAGCTGGATATGCTTGGACACGATGATCCCTCCATGGTGCGGATGCTGGAGGATCTCACCGGCGTCAACGCCCGGCAGATCCCCCTGGATGACCCGGACACCATGAGCCTTTTTACCACCAGCAAGGCGCTGGGCTTCGAGAACGATCCCCTCCTGGGTCCCACCGGGGCGGTGGCTATCCCGGAGTTCAACACCAAATTTACCCGGCAGATGCTCATGGACACCCAGCCTACGGATTTCAACACGCTGGTACGGCTGTCCGGCTTCTCCCATGGTACGGACGTGTGGCTTGGCAACGCCCGGGATCTGATTATCGGAGGCACCGCCTCCGTTACGGAGACAGTGGGGTGCCGTGACGACATCATGCTGTACCTCATCTCCAAGGGATTGGACCCCAAGATGAGCTTTAAAATCATGGAGTCCGTGCGGAAGGGCAAGGTCAAGAAAGGCGGATTTGAGGAGGGCTGGAAGGAAGCCATGGAGGAGCATGACGTGCCCGCGTGGTACATCGACTCTTTGGCGAAGATCGGGTATCTCTTCCCCAAGGCCCACGCAGTTGCATACGTGATGATGGCTTTCCGGATCGCCTGGTTCAAGGTCCACCGGCCCCTGGCGTTCTACGCAACCTTCTTCTCCATCCGGGCAAAGGCTTTCGACGCGGAATACTGCTGCGCTGGATTTGATAATGTAAAGCGGAAATTGCAGGAGATTTGGAACAACAAGGACGCTACCGCTGTGGAGCAGGATCTGGCGGTGACGCTGGAGGTCTGCTATGAGTTTTACCTCCGGGGCTTCCGGTTCGATCCCATCAGCATCTATGAGTCGGAGGCGGTCCGGTTTGTCTGTAAAGGAGACGATGCTCTGATTCCGCCCTTTACCGCCGTGCGGGGTTTGGGGGAGACGGCAGCGCTGGATACTGTGGAGAAGCGGAAGGGCAAAGATTTCATTTCTGTAGAGGAATTTTCTGCTTGCTGCAATAAGCTGTCCAAGACGCATATCGACCAGCTCAAGGCGCTGGGGGCCTTTGCCGGGATGGCAGATACCAGTCAGATCACGCTGTTTTGATCTGCGGCCAGGCGGCCGGCTGGCTGCTAAAAGCAACCAAAAACGCGCTTAAATCTGGTGGTTCAGGAATCTCTACTACTATAGCAATCCTCAGAATTCCTGGCAAAAGCTCGGGGGTACAAAGGGCGCATGGCCGCGTTGTCGTCCTTGGCGGGCGTCAGCCCGCCTGCGTCCTCCGCCTTGCCCTGCACGCTTTGTCCTCCCCTCCTTTTTTGTCATGAATTCTGAAGCTTGCTATAAATCCACCACTTCTACTAGCAGAGATAAAATTCCACTTTCATTTTCTAATCATAGCATAGGCCTTTGTGCATCCGAAAAAACATTTGCGATTGATACGGAGTTAGAATGGGACAAGCAAGATCACAAGTTTACGATGGGGATTGCCGCACTTATGGGTGGCAACCTTCCTGTCGGCTTTGAATGAGGCGTGTGTTTATGGCACAAATGACAATTTATAAAAAGGAATCAACAAAAAAACCATGTTTCTTCCGCGATAACATTTTAATTGGTACTGCCAAGTATACATCCGGCTTTTCTATGGATGAAATTATGATTTATCAGAACGATCAGCCAAAATACCGATTTAAGGAAACAAGTTATGCTATTTGGTTTTTCAAGCAGTGCCTACCAGCAATTATTTTGATTTTGACATTTCTTCTAAACTGGTCACCTGTTTTTTTCTTCGTTTCTCTCGCGCTGATGCTGCTTTCCAATAGACGCTACACTATTTTTGAGGATAATATAAAAATTGGCTACGCAAAAGACAAGTGGGTATCAGCTATCCGAAATTTTATGATCCATGATGATCTCTATTATATGTCCACACACAAAAATGAAAAATTTTCGCTGCTGAAAAATGGGAAGCAGATTGCCTCATACTCAAAGGAACCCGTTAAAATCCAAAAGGCGCAGCAAAATACCTATCATATCAGCTATACTGTAACAGAACCAGTTGAAATTATTGAGTTATTTTGTCTTATTATTGATTTATTCCATTTTACTGATTATGATGGAACAACCACTCTAAAAATACTTGTCTTTCGTGATCCGCATCCAGAGTACACACAATGGAAACCAGAAGAATAGCAAATGTTTCTCTCCCTTCAGCTGGACTGTGTATCATCGCGGGCCGAAACGAGGCCAGACAGCTCTTGGTCTGTCACTGTTCCAGTGGAAGAAACCATATCGTGATTACTGAGTTTGCCGCAACAGCCTTTACCGCCATTGGTGGACTGGCCTTTATGGGCAGTTAAACCAGCGTCTCACACCGTGTGAGGAATTCTCAAGGGACAGAATGTCCCTTGAGGGCACTTTTGCTATTTTTCCTGCAAGGGAAAAGTAGGCCCCCGCCCGGCAGGGTGAATCTATCTGATAGATTAAAATGGGAGCGGCCCGCAGGGCCGCAGAAAAGATACGGGACTTGCCATCAGGGAAAAAATCTGCTATACTACTTCTGTTACCAACCCTCGCGGGCAGATACATCCATGAAACCAATGTAAAGGAGACTCGTAAGATGACATATACCTATACGCCTACCGGCGTCTGTTCCTCCAAAATCGATCTGGAGCTGGAAAATGGCGTGATCCGCTCCGTGGTTTTTACCGGAGGCTGCAACGGCAACCTGCAGGGCATCTCCCGCCTGGTGACCGGAATGACCGCGCAGGAGGCCATTGAGCGGCTTCAGGGCATCCAGTGCGGCTGGAAGCCCACCAGCTGTCCCGACCAGCTGTCCAAAGCCCTGACTGCGGCGCTGAAGGAATCCGGCCAGTAAAAGCAGGCAGCCGGGAACGTGTGTGTAATCCATCATTTTCATTCTGAAAGGTAAGGTGAGATCATGGAGAAGGAGAAATGCAAGCAGAAAATGCTCCTGGCAGTGGTGCAGGGGGACGACTACCCGGAAACCGTGGACGATCTGAACCGCAACGGTTTTTTTGCCACGGTACTCAGTTCCACCGGCGGCTTTTTGAAAAAGCGGAGCGTAACACTGATGATCGGCGTAGAGGAGCATCGGGTATCTGCCGCTCTGGACGTCCTCAGGCAGTGCGCGGGACGGCGGCAGCAGATGACCTACTCCAATCTGTCCATCTCCTCCGGCGGCCCCAATCCTTCTATTCCCATGATGCCGGTACAGATGAACGTGGGCGGCGTAGTCGTATTCATTATGGACTTGGATGACATTCAGAAATTTTAGTCAGGACCACCCGTAAAACGGGTGGCCTGCACTCGCCCTATAAGGGCGTGATATTGGCCGCGCCTCAAGGCGCGGTGAAACGGTCTGCCGACCGCATATTCTTACAAGCGGCCCCACAAAGTGGGGCTGTTTTTATTTGCTCTTATTAGCTGGCTCACCCGTAAACGGGTCATAGTATTCCTTGATTGTCAGTTGGTCTGTCAATTTATCTTCTGCCAGCTGATTTCGGATATATTCCGCAATCGCTTTCTTATTCCGCCCTACTGTGTCCACATAGTAGCCTTTACACCAAAATTGCCGATTTCCATATTTATACTTCAAATTCGCATGTCTATCAAATATCATCAGCGAACTTTTTCCTTTGAGATATCCCATAAACTGTGATACACTATACTTAGGTGGGATACTAACCAACAGGTGGATATGGTCCGGGCAGGCTTCTGCTTCTAATATTTCTACGCCCTTATACTCAGAGAGCTTTTGTCAAGGGTAATATTCAATTTTTGACAAACCAATAGATGGT
>ERZ779621.159-NODE-159-length-42595-cov-16.888881_pt1 | contig 42595 bp, 44 predicted proteins | sample MGYA00514215_ERZ779621 | MGnify/ENA primary metagenome ERZ779621 (study PRJEB29562, sample SAMEA4376715) | mouse gut metagenome | isolation source: Cecum | study: EMG produced TPA metagenomics assembly of the A DSS colitis mouse model was used to assess the...
GAAATAACGCTCATGATTCTACCTCCATTTGGTTGTCTGCCATATACCTTGCGCCGCTTAGCCACCCAGATATCCGGGCACCGACAAGGGCTGGGTATATGTGATTAATCAGATACTTGCGCATTGCACCGTATACAACGCACACTTAGATACTATAACACAAAAAGCTCCCCCTTGCAAGGGGAGCTTTCATAATTTCATGCTAAATCTGCCTAATTCTGAAACATATCCACAATCTGACGCAGTTTTACCACATTCTCGGCGTTGGTCTCCATCAGTTCCACATTGCCCTCCACCAACTGTGATACATCCTGGGTCTTTTGCGCTATACTTGAGACATTATCCGCTGCATCTCCTATGGTCGCTGTAATGTTATTAACAGAATCCGCAATCTCCACAATGGCCGCAAGAAGCGTATCCACTTCCTGTCCGATCGCCTTCATATTCTCCTCGAAACCGGAGGCATCCTCGGTGTACTGCTGTGCCACATCCATAAAGCTGCTGTAATCCTTGAGCACGGTCTCTTCCAGGAAAGAAATCGTCTCCTGCATACAGGATTCCATATTCTCCACAGCCTTATTCACTTCTGTCGTAATACCGTTGATATTGCCCACTGTGGAGGAAGTCTGTGAAGCAAGTCCGCCAATCTCATCCGCCACCACAGCGAACCCTTTTCCTGCCTCGCCTGCCCGGGCTGCCTCAATGGATGCATTTAATGCAAGCAGGTTCGTCTGTCCGGAGATATCCAGGATAGACTGGGTAAGCTGGTTGATCTTCGCCACTGCCTTAGCCTGTTCCATGGCTGTGGCCGTCTTCTCTTGTACCATCCGGTACATCTGTGTGGTCTTATCCTGCGCAATACCGGTTGTATGTTTCAGATTGTCTGCGCGATGCTTACTCTCTATGGAAGCTTTCTCACCCTCCCTGGAATTATCCCTGATTGTCTGGGCACGTTCTCTAATCTGCATCACGGTATTATTGACCGTCTCCATGGCGGCAGCCGTCTCTTCCATGGCTGCCGCAAGCCCCTGCGTCATCTCTGAGTTTTCCCCACTCTTGGTTTGTACCTTGTCTGTAATATTGGTAAGCTGGCCAAGAGTATTATCCAGATCGGAGTGGGCCCTTTGTATATCCGCTGCCATAGCGCGCAGACTTGCGCGCATTTCCCGCAGGGAATTGGCCATATTGCCGCTTTCATCTTTCCGCCTGCAGAGTTTTTCACTGTTGGTATTCTTCTTAAAGTTAAACTTCGCTGTATTCTCCACGATCTCATTGATTTGGGTAATAGGCTTCGTAATTAAAAGTCCCATCACCGCACCAATCACCACGGAAATTCCCATCGCAATGAGCGCGCCGCACAGAATCAGCAGTACAATATGTGCCGCCGCGCTTCGCAGTTCCTCCTCCGGCGCAGTTAACACATACCGCATATTGTTGCGAAGTGTGATATAACACATTTCTTTGTCCTGTCCCTGGAACTGGTAATTCAACGCTCTCTTTTCCTGGGTCGAATCAAGAAGCGCCTGCTTTAAACTCTCCGCCCCCTGTAAAGTCCCAATATCCGTTCCGGCTTCCAGATTCTTATGGTAGACAATCTTACCTTCTTTGTCCGCCAGGAAAGCATATCCTGTCTGAAACATGCCCGCACTGTCTATCGCATCCGTAAATTTGCTAAAATCTATATCCATACCGATAATGCCGATAGATTCTCCGTCAATGACGATTGGAATAACATAGGACACCATATAGACATTGATATTGGAATTCAGATAAGGGTCCATCCAAAGCGGCGCACCGTGCTGCACCGGTATGTAATACCAGCCCACATGCTCTAAATCACTGGGCTCATACATGGAAAAGTCCGTGGGCGTTATACTGGTAAATTCCTCCCCGTCATTATCTCTGGTAAGAAATACACCGCTGTCCGGCTCTGTAAAATCCGGATTGTAGCGGATATAAGCCGTCAGTGCACCCTCCGTATTTCCTCCGATTTCATACAGCATCTGCTCCATAATCACCGTAAAGGCATCCACATATGCTTTATCGGTTTTAAAGGCATCCACATCATCAAGCTGCTGCAACACTACACTATATGCCGTGTTGACCGACTGCTCCACTCTCTCTAACTGCGCTTCCATCTGTGCACCCAGATTTTCACAGACATACTGCATTTCTTCTTTCGAGTCCTCATACTCACTCTTACCGGAATTCACAACGCTGATTCCGCCGCAGATACCTGCGGATAAAAGAGAACATACTACTACTGTCAAAATAATTCTGGCTTTGATGCTTTTCATAATGCCGCTCCTTTATGCACTTTATTCTTGTCCTGTTATGATTCTTGCAATCTGCTCATCACTGGCATCTGAGGGTATCTGGAAAGTACCGGTCCTGAGCTTCTTATCGTAGCCTTTCTCACACAAAAAAGTATCGAAAGTCTCCGCAGACATGACCACCCCGGCTTCCTTTAACTTCAGTGCCACTGTATAGGACCCGTCGCCGCTGGCGACCGTAACCCTCTGTATTTTCACTGAAGAAGACTGGGTTTCCTCCTGCCTGGTCATCTCATTGGTACTCTCTGTATGACCGGCCGCAGAAAGCTGCTGGCTTTCTTCTGTTTCTGCATTATCAGCCTCCGCTTCCCCGGGCTCCTCCTCCACAGGCTGTGCCACAGGCAGCTCTTCTTCCGGCGGATTCGCTTCCTCCTCTAAAGGCGCCTCAACCGGTTCCTGTGAAGAAGCCGGCTTTGTCTCTGCCGCCGGCTTTTGCTGTGTAGTGCCGGAATCTTTCTTTTCTGCATCCTCTATATCCTGCTGCGTCTGTTCCTCGTCCTGCACCGTCTCCGCCAAATAGGTATCTTCCACCATGCCCAGCTCTTTGGCCCTTTTTATGATTTCCTCGTCTGTCATCTTTCTGGAACCAGAAAGGGCGATTCCCATAATGACCGCCGTCATCACGATACCTAAGCCGAGTCCCCGCAAATAATATTTCCGCTCCATATCTCACCTGCTTATCTATACACCTTCAAACAAATCTATGACCAGTTTCACTTCACCCAGTCCCAAACCCAGCTCTTTGGCAATCGCCATATTAGATTTGCCTGCCTTGTGCAGTTCCAAAATTCGTTCATTACTGTTGCGTCCGCTGTCCTTACCCTTAGCAAACTGAATATCCACACCCCGGCCGTCCTCTGCAGGATCTTTGCGAAATCCCCTTCTGGTCTTTGTCTTTCGTTTGGGTTCTTCCGGCTCCTCCTGCCTGGGCCCAAAGATTCCCATGCTGGCAAAGGCCTCACTGGTTGAAATATCATCCTCCTGGGGCGCCACATAATCCCCATCCGGTTCATGAATGATCTCCACCCGTTTGGGCTTGATGGGTTGAAAATCTTCCTCCGCTTTCTGCGGTATCTCAGGAACGGGCAGAGGTTCCTCCTTCACGCCGCCAAGTACCGCAGATGCCGCTTCTTTATATGTTTCCTCAGAAGCACGTGTCTGTGCATCCTTGACCGCGTCCTGCTGATATTCCCTGGCATTATGAAGCGCCCACAGATCTGTCCTGGTATCCTGCACGGCTCCCATCACAGATTCTACAGCCTCCTGTACGGCTTCCTTAGCCTCTTTGGCTGTCTTTTCCGCATCCTGAATCTTTAAGACTGCCTCTTTCGCAGCATCTTCCGCATCCTGAACTTTCTGCGCCGCTTCCCTGGCCGTGATTTCCGCATCCTTCACAATCTGCTTGATTTCCTCGGAGGCCTGGGTAGCTTGGTTGATCATCAGCATCATATTTTCATGTTTATCATTCAGCATGTCATACAGAAACACGACCTCTTTATGATTCTTATTGATCTCCTCCAGCACCGTATCAGAATACTCGTTTACCGCCATAATTTTTTCATTGGCTACACGCTCCATAGCGCGCTCTGTCTTCTCTATCGAATAATTGATCGTCTCATCAACAATATCTGATATCTTCGCCTTGACATCTTTCACCTCAGCCTCCACCATTCTCCTGACTTCGGCCTCGCTGATCAGCTGCACTTCCTGGCTTGTATCTTTCTTTCTGGCCGGCAGAAAATATCCCAGCAGGAATACTCCCGCGCCAATGATGATCATTACGATTTCTGTCGCACTCATGCTCTCTTCATTCCCTTCCGTAATCCGGCCCCTCTATCTGGAAACATCGAAAGTACTTACCCCTTTTAAAAGTACCTTTCCGTCAGCCTCTCTCTTTGCGCCCTTCCTGTTCTTGCCGCCGTCTCCACGATACTCGTTGCTTCCCTTGTCCTTAGCATCAAACTTTCTCTCATGATACTCCGGCTTATCTCCCTGGTTGACCCGCTTGACCTGCTTTTCCACCTGCTTGGTCAGCTGCTGCCCAAAATGTGCCTGCTCCACCATTCCCTTGGTATCATCATTGTGTTTGATCGTCGTATAATCATGGGCTCTGGTAATCTGCCCCTGCATCTCTACAAATCCTATTGCCATCCCTTACACCCCTTCTCTTTCTTACCTTGCTTTCCTCTTAGAACGGCATCATCTTCACATCGCCTCTATCCTTGATAAAGCGGCAATAATGTGAAGTCTTGTGTACAATCATAGAAACATCCCCGATACAGATCTTGGTGCCCGGATATACCATACCTTTCACCCGTATCACCGTATCTGCCGGATTCTCCGCCTGCTTTTGCAGCTCTTCCAGCTCCTTATTGGCTTTCGTGAGCGCATTGGTCTTCTGCTCATTGGCTAACACCAGTGACTGCACATATTTAATCTGTTCGTCGCTCAGCCTTACCCCCTGGGCAAGCTTCTGCTTCGTGGACACCAGAATCGGCTGTACCATCTGCAATGTCTTCATATCTTCCGCAATCTGCTGCTGGAGCTGCTTCATCCGCTCTTTGACTGCCGGGTCTGCCCCCACCTCAATGATCGTATCTGCCCCCATCTCGGAACCTAAAGTCTTTACATTGACACTGCCTGTGGCACAAACCCGGCCGCCAGTTATAAATCCACGCTTGCCGTCCACATTCACCTCGGCGCCCGCAAAGATTCTGCTGTGTAAAATAGACTCGGAAGACACATAGCCCTTGGACTCCACAGTGGCATTTTCCAAAAATTTGGAAATAACATTTCCTTCCGCCTTCAGCACACCCTTGCCCATACCGTTCATGCCTCTGGCGATAATGATATTTCCGCCCGCCTCCAAGAAAGCGCCTTCCACAACCCCTTTGACCATGATATCGCCCTTGGCCTTTACCTGGAAATTTGTGGATACATTGCCGTTAATCTGTACATTTCCCTCATAGTCGATATTGCCGGTGGAATTGTCCACATTCTCCACCACCAGCTCATCCGAAACAAAAACAGCCCCATCCACCAGCTCCACATGCCCGTCTACCATGGAGAATATGGTCAGGCCGTCCTCGGACTTTTCAATATTATGACCATAATTAAATGTTACATTCTTCACATCAGCCGGCATAATCCTGTCACCCATAATCGTGCTGCCCGCCACACCTGGCTGGGCTGGATGAAGAACTGCCAGTTCATCACCTTTGGTACAATGATTTAGTATGTTCAGATGAAAGAAATCTACGCTTCCATCTTCCTTTAATGTAGGCTTTGCCTTCTTATCCGTGTTAAATTTATACTCGATATAAGCGTCTTTTCCCTGCACGGGGTCTTTGCCCTGTGCCACCAGGATATCCTCGCAGTAATTCCGCTTTTGAAAAAATTTGATGATCTCATCTTTTTTTATGCCGCACTTGATACCCCGCAGGCTGAGGTCATGCACCAGCTCCTGAGGCGTCATATTCTCTCCACCCACAGAGGCCGCGTAGAATTTTGCATAAGCCTGCATTTTATCAGGGGTGATCGTCAATTTATAACACTCCCGCTCCGCAATTCTAGTCTGCGTATTCAGAAGTATTTCCGTCTCTTCTTTCTGAGCTGTCTCCACTGCCCGTTTGATTGCCGGCAAATCGCAGGCATAATTCTTCATGGTCAGATATTCAGCCACATCGTTGATCGTAACCGGCCTGCCGCCTTCTTTGGGCGGAAACAGCCTGAGGGCTGACATTTTCTCTCCATTTACCAGTCTAAAATAACCGTTCATACATACCTCTATTTTCTTCCATCAGCATCTGTGAATATCCCGATATATTTGCCCAGGCGTCCCCGCATCTTCTGCAGCGCCCTGGTGTGCAGCTGGGATATTCTGGATTCGGACACCTCCAGAATATTGCTGATTTCCTTTAATGTCAGTTCCTCATAATAATATAGTACGATAACTTTACGTTCTTTCTCTGTCAGAAGCTCAAGCGCCTGCGTCAGAATCTTCTTTAGCTCTTCTTTCTCAATAATCTCCTCCGGCGAATCAAACTGAGAGCTCTTGGAATGGCTCGCCTCATTGGACAATTCACTTCCCTGGTCCAAAAACTCATTTAGGGAAACTACATTTGTAATCTTCATCTGCGACTGCCAGTCAAGATACTCGTCGTCAGTAATGCCCAGACTCAATGCAATCTCCTCATCTGTAGCGCTCCTGCCATATTTGGCTTCAATCTCTTTGATTGCCGCATCTATCCGCTTCTGTTTCTGTCTGATTGTTCGCGGAATCCAGTCCATCTTGCGGATTTGGTCCAAAATAGCACCCCGAATCCGCAGACTCGCATAGGTCTCAAATTTGACATCTTTAAGACAATCAAACTTGTCAATGGCATCAATCAGTCCGAAAATCCCATAACTGACCAAATCTTCGTACTCCACATTATACCCCAGATACATACTGAGACGCCCAGCAACCACTTTTACGAGCGGGGCATATTCTAATATGATATTTTCCCTTACTTCGGGAGACTTTGTTTTAGCGTAATCCTCCCAGAGTTTCTTTCTGCCTGCCTCGTCCATCTCGGCTCCTACTCATTCTTTCTATTTACTTTTGAGCTCCTCGGTTCATCCTGTTCCGATGGATCTTTCTCTATCACTTCGCCCTCCTCCATGTGGGCTTCCTCAATCTGTCTTTCAAACCGGTCTAACATCGTCTGTAAAACACATCCTGCAAAATAAAAACCTAACAGCACACAGAGCAATATGATCAGCATAGTCTTCATCTCATACTGCAGAATCCGCATCGTAATGCTGGTGATTGCTCCTGCAAGGAGCATGACAAAAGGAGGGATCAATTTGCGTTTCCTTGCCCTCGCCTGTCTCTCCTCTTCCTCTCTCTTTTCCCGGGCCTCCCTCTCGGCCGCACTTTCAGGTTCCTGCTGTTCTTCTACGTCCTCCGAAGAACCATCAGATTCTCCCCTGACATTCTCATCTTCCCTGCTGCCTGTCTCTTCCCAATCCACCCTATCAATCCTTCCATCTCTTACTCTTTATCCGGTCAGATCTTATATTCCGCCTTACCTACCGCACGGATTACGAAATCTCCCGTCTCAGGATAAAAAATAACAGTCCTTCCAAAATTCTTTCCTGTATCTTCCGCCAGAATCGGAATCCGAAGCTGTCCTAATTTTCTCTTAGTCGCCTCCACATTCCGTTCTCCCACGCGTACCATCTCACTATTGCTCTGAAATCCGAACATCTGCGCACCGCCGGCAATCTTTGCCACCAGACGGCCTCTGTCGGCACCCCTTCTGACTATCTGCTTAACCAATTCTTCTATCCCCGTATCCGCGAACTTTGGAATATTGGAATTATTACGGATCGTTGTACTGTCCGGAAGCATGATGTGTGCCAATCCGCCAATTTTCGTAATCGGATCCCGGATGGCGATGCCAACACAGGATCCCAGCCCCAGCGTGATAATACTGTCAGGACTGACGCATATGTTCAAATCAGCCATTCCGACTTTTATCTCTCTACCCATATCGCCGCTTCTCCTGTTTACACATATTACTCAATATTCCTAATCTGTGGAGATTATTATCCTGTTTCTGAAATAAGATAATAATCTCCCAAATTAATGTTTCATTTTGAGGTTTAGATACTAATTCCCAGCGCTGATAATATTCTGCCATAGGACTCTAAGTCCGGAATCAAAATGAAGTATCCATCCAAAACCATCTCATCGAAGAACTGCGTCTGTATCAATAAAATCCTGTCCCCCAGAGCCCCGAACTGAATCGCCGGAACACTTAAGATAGCACCTGCCATATCCACGGTAAGATCTGGAACCGAAGGATAGACAGCCAGGTTCGTAATACTCGACAAGGAGTTGAGATACGCACCCGTAATAATATTGCCCACCTCTTTTAATGCGGAAAATTCCATTTCCGTAAAATCATCACCTTCTGATTCTACGCCCATCAGTTTACCGACAAGATGTTTTGCGGCCTGCTTCTCCAAAAGAAACATGATACTGCCTGTGATATCTCCCTCAATGGCGAGATAAATACCTGCCATAACCAGCTCTTCACCGCCCATAGTCTCGCCAAGCTCCTTAAACTCCAAAAGCCTGACCTGCGGAACAGCCATATCCACTTTACACTGCATCATCTGCGCCAATGCGGTCGTCGCATTTCCGGCACCAATATTGCCCAATTCTTTTAAAACGTCAAAATATTCATTTGACATTTCCTCTAAGGAAATTTCGCCCACTCTCTTTCCTCCTATATGCCTTCCAAGACAACTGAATTCAAATCCAACAGGGAGATCAGTCCGCCTTCACATTTCCCGACTCCGCACAAGAAACTTGCCTTCTCATCTTTGGAATCGTAAGCCATTTTTTCTATATTTTCATTGTCTAAAGTCACAACCTCTTTCACCTCATCGACAATCACACCGATTGTCCCCTGCTGCTCTAACTTTAAGATGATGATTCGGCTGGACTTCGTCTCCACATCCGGCTCCAGTCCCATCTTGATGCGTATACTCATGACCGGGATAACTTCGCCGCGCAGATTAATCACACCTTTCAGATAAGCGTCTACCTTAGGCACTCTGGTGATATGCTGCATTCTGACAATATTATCAATATATTTGATATCGATTCCGTACTGCTCATCCCCAAGCTTGATGACGATGAACTGTGTGGTCTCTCCAACTGCTCTTAATTCTTCCATAGCCTGTTCCTCCCTCTTCTTAGATCAGTGTATTGGCATCAAGAATCAGTGCCACCTCACCATCACCCAGAACCGTAGCGCCGCTGATAATCTTACACTTGCTGATATACTTGCCAAGCGATTTGATAACGATCTCCTGCTGTCCAATCAGCTCATCCACCACAAGACCTGCCAGCTTATCACCCTTCTTAACGATAACCACTACCAGATTATCCTCCGGATTCTTCTTGCTGGGAATATCCAGAATATCGCACAAACGTACCAACGGAATCACAAGGTCTCTAAGCTGAATCACTTCCTTAGCCTGTACCAGCTTCACATCCGACGGGGAGATATCCTCAATGGTCTGGATGGAACCTAAGGAAATCGCATACTTCTCGTCCCCGATATCCACCATCAAAGCCTGTATGATGGCCAGTGTAAGCGGAAGTCTGATGGTCCAGGTACTTCCCTCTCCAAGCTTTGACTTCACTTCCACCTCGCCGCTTAAGGACTCGATCATAGATCTCACCACATCCAGTCCCACACCGCGTCCCGACACATCGGATACCACCTTGGCCGTGGAGAATCCGGCATTGAAGAGCAGATTGATAATCTCTTTCTCGCTCATATTCTCACCCTGTTCAGGTGTGATCACGCCGCGTTCGATTGCCTTGTTCTTAACAGCCTTGGTATCAATACCGTTACCGTCATCCCTGACTTCGATCACTACATTGTTACCATCCTGGTAAGCATCTAAAAAGATAGAACCGACTTCCGGCTTGCCTCTCTCTTTACGCACCTCGGCAGACTCTAAACCATGGTCTGCGGAATTACGCAAAAGGTGCATTAGCGGATCGCCGATCTGATCGACCACAGTACGATCAAGTTCGGTTTCTTCACCGCTCATATACAATTCCATTTTCTTGCCCAGCTTCTTCTGCAGGTCACGCACCATACGAGGGAATTTATTCACGGTACTCTCAATAGGCACCATACGCACCTTCATAACGGACTCATGCAGGGAAGTGGTGACACTTTCCAAATACTCTATCTGCTCGTTCACCGCCGGACTGGAATTGCCGGACATGGTAGAAGCCGATACCAGAGAGTTTTTTGCAATGATCAGCTCGCTGACCAGATTCATCAGCGTATCCAGCTTCTCAATATCCACCCTGACAGTACGGTTCACCACCGGTTTGTTGGCATTTGGTTTCTTAGGCGCCGGTGCAGGTGTTGCTGCCTGTGCGGGCGTCTGCTCCGAAGAGGCCTGCTGTGCCTGGGCCGCGTCTGCCGGTGCAGGCGCTTCACTTACAGAGGGTGTCTGTGCTGCCGGCCGTTCGGGTGCCGCTGGCTGGGCCGCGTCTGTCTCTTCCTCTTCTTTGGCCTGATTCACATCATTCATATTCAGCACACCGCCGGTGACTTCTTCAATCTCAGATACACTTCTCGCCGCTTCCAGAATCTTGTCAAGGTTCTCCTCGGAAACAATCAACAGACTGAAATGCAAATCGAATTTCTCATCCTCGATATCCTGTGAAGAAGGTTCTGAGACAATGATCTCACTTGTCTCCTCTATGGCTTTAAACACCAGAAATGCTCTTGCCGCCTTTAAAATACAAGACTCTTGCACTTTAACGGTAAGACCGTAAACACTCTTCCCCTGTCTATCCGCCTCTTTGAGCACATTCTGCTGGGTTTCATTCAATTTAATCTGCCTGAACTTCTGGGTTTCGTCTGAGATTTCCTGGGCAGCTTCTTTTGCCTGTGCCGCGGGGGCCGCCTTCTCCTGTGCTTCTTCTCCGCCGTCACTCATGATACTGTTAAGACGCTTGATCAAGGCACCGTTATCATTCGTACCCTCATCCGAGCTCTCTCTGATACAAGTATTATACTCCTCCAGTGCGTCCAGACATTGGAATAACACATCGATCATATCCGCATTTACTTTGACATTGCCATTCCTCACCTCAGAAAATACATTCTCCATGTCATGTGTCAGAGTCTGCATCCTCTTATAACCCATGGTGCCCGCCATACCCTTAAGGGAATGGGCCGCACGGAAGATCTCGTTGATCGTATCCATATTCTCCGGATCTTGTTCCAGGGAAAGAATCTGAGTGTTGAGATTCTGCAGATGCTCATTTGTTTCATCAAGGAAAATCTCAAGATACTGACTTACATCCATACTATTTTACCCCCACGTTCATTATGATTTCCTGCGCAATCTGTTCAAGAGGTACGGTCTGATCTGCCAGCCCTGCCTGTACGGCACTCTTTGGCATCCCATATACCGCGCATGTGCTGGCTTCCTGAACAATAACATGCGTTTTTTTCTTTTTCTTCAGATTCTGGATTCCCTGTGTACCGTCAGAGCCCATACCGGTCATGACCACACACACAATCTGGTCAAACCGGCTTTCCGTCAGAGACTCATACATATAATTGGCACAAGGCTTTACGCCTTCTCTGGCCGGCTCGTTCGTATAATGAATCGTATACTTTCCGGACATCGGCACGATGTTTAAATGCTTACCGCCCATTGCAATATATACAGTTCCAGCTTCCAGCAAATCCCCCTCTGCCGCTTCCTTAACCTTCACCTCGCTCAGAGAATCCAGCCGCTCTGCCAAGGACGCTGTAAAACCGGCAGGCATATGCTGCACGATCACCACAGGGGCCTTTAAGTTTCTGGGAAGTTTGGGAACCACTGACTGTAAAGCTTTGGGTCCTCCCGTAGAACTTGCCAGCGCCACAATCCTGTTGCCGCTCACAGCCGCCGCATGTTTGCTCACAAGAGACACCATCTTCTTTGTGGCTTTCATGTCTTCTACGCTAAATGCCTTGCTGACTGCGGGTGTGCGGGAATCTGCCACCACTGCCAGAACACGCAGAAATCTCTCCTTAAACTCTCCGCCGCGGCAATCCATCGCATTGTTGGGCTTATGGACAAAATCGAGAGCACCCAAATCCAGAGCATCTAAAGTTGTCTTTGCCCCTTCCTTGGTATCGGTACTCGCCATCATGACCTTGGCTGAAATCTTGCGTTTCTGCAGCTCTCTTAACAGTTCCAGGCCGTTCATCTGCGGCATATTGACATCCAGCACCACCGCGTCATATGTCTTTCTGATAAGCAGATCTAACGCCTCTAAACCATTCACTGCCCGATCCTGTACATGGAATCTTTCATCGCTTTCAATTATATCACAAAGTACTCTTCTCATAAGTGCAGAGTCGTCAACTACTAAGATATTTTTCATCTTCTATACATGCTCCCTTCCCGGTGCGTAATTTATATTTATCTATGAAATCCCAAGTCACCCTTCGTGTTCTTAAGGGTCTTACGCTCTTCGTCAAAAATATATTTGATAATCTTCTCCCGATCACCCGCGGTCATATTGACATACTGCACACGATGTTCAAACAACCCCTCGCGGTTCTCAACTTCCTTGACATTCAATACCTTGCCTACCAAATTAAATTCCTTAATCTCGCCTTCCACCATCAGACGATATTTGCAAAGTATCAAACTATCCACTTCATAGGAATAATTTGCCACAAATCGAAGCCCCCCGCCGCTGATATCCACAATAACACTTCTCTTTAGGGGAAGCTCCGGGGTCATACTCTCCTCCTCTTTATCCATAAGAGAAGTTTCTTCCTCCTCAAGCTGTCTGGAATCCATCTCCAGCGCGCAGCTAAACCTGTAATATTCTCTTCGCTGGTATTTGCGCAGATTACTCAATAAATCCATTACCAGCACATACCTGTTATGATTCTTATAACGGTCCACGACCCTGGCATAACATTGATAGAGTACACCCTCGCCATGAATATACAGATTGTACTCCCCATCCACAGGCAATAAGATCAGCTTGCCTTCCTCCATAGGCATGGAAATCTCAAACCGATCTTCCGATAAAACATCAAGCACTTGACTCTGGTGAACCTTTTTCTCTCCCCTCTTCCTTTTCACGGAAGACCTCTCAACTGCCTGCAGATCTATCTGTCTGCCGGGAACTAAGTATCTTGACAACAGATTTGCCATAATGCTCTCCTCCCTTTTCACACCTCTGTTTTCCTGTCATCTTCTGGATATAATATGTGAAAAAAAAGCTGTCATACCGCGTTTGGTAAGATTCTTATTCAATTCCTTATTCATCAGCTTCGCGGCCACTGCCTCATAGGCCATGGCAGACCTGGCACGCGGATTATCCAACGATACCGGCGCCTGCTGCATAACCGCTTTCGCCAGCTGGCTGTCCTGTGGAATCATTCCCAAATAGGAAATGGGCATCTTCAGATACCTAGCCACCACGGCTTCCAGTTTGGCATAGAGCGCCTTGGCCTCAGCCTCGCCCGACACCTTGTTGGCAAGCACTTTGATCTGCGTCGTCTCCCGTAAATAGCGGGGATGCCTGTTTAACGCCTTTAAGAGTGAATAAGAATCTGTAATCGAAGTGGGTTCCGGTGTGGTCACCAGCAAAATCTCACCGCTGGCCACCAGAAATTCCAGCACACCATCGGATATACCCGCTCCCGTATCCACAATAATCATATCCGCCATCTCATCCAGCTGCGTCAGATTCTGGATGATATAATTCAAGTAATCTTTATCTAAATTCGTCATTCCGGCTATGCCGGAGCCCCCGGAGATAAATCCGACTTCCATCGGTCCCCAGGTGATAATGTCTTTAATGTTCTTACCTTCATAAATCAAATCACATAAGTTATGTTTAGGGACTGTCCCAAACATGATCTCTATATTGGCCAATCCAAAATCCGCATCCAGAATAATGACTTGCTGTCCCATCTTACGAAATTGTATCGCCAGGTTAATAGCCGTATTGGATTTACCAACGCCTCCCTTGCCGCTGGTGACGGTAATGACACGCGCCAGAGGCTGACGGGGCTTTACATTCGCCTTGATGATATTCCTTAACTGTTCAGCCTGATCCATTAGGCTTCCTCCTTAGTTCTTCCCTCCAAGCAGTCTCTTAACCGTCTTTTGCGGATTAAAATCTTCAATATCGTCCGGTACATTCTGTCCATGCGTCACATAAGACAGGGGCGCTCCAGTATACAGCCGCAGATTCAACAGATTTCCCAAAGTAGTGGTCTCGTCAAGCTTGGTGAATATCAGCTTATAGTCCGCCATCTCCTTATAAGAATCTGCAATACTTATCAAATCCCGGTACTTGGTCGTCGCACTCAAGACCAGGTGGACCTCCTTCTCCACCCTGTCATCCACAGAATGAATAAAATTACTCATGTTATCCTTCTGGGTGGTATTCTGATGAGAATGTCCGGCCGTATCAATCAGAATATAATCATATTCTCTAAAGTCTTCTATCGCCTTTCGTATCTCCTCCACCGTGTAGATCACACGGAACGGCACTTCCAATATATTCGCATATGTACGCAGCTGTTCCGCCGCTGCAATACGATAGGTGTCCGCCGTCAAAAGTGCAACCTTCTTCTTCTCATCCACCCGGAATTTGGAAGCAATCTTGGCAATGGTAGTCGTCTTCCCAACTCCCGTAGGGCCTATAAAAAATACCATTTTGATGCCGTTTGCGGCAGGCTCTATGCCGCTTGGCTTTCCAAACTTTAAAATCATTTTCTGATAAGTATTGGCCAGCGCATAATCGAAGGGGATATTGGGCTTGTTGATCTGCTCAATCTCACTGATGATCTCCTGTGCGTACTTCTCATCCACTTCATTATTCAACATGATATCATGCAGCAGGCGCATGAATTTATCAGTTTCAGTCTCTTCCTTCTCTGCTTCCTTCGGTTCCTTTTTCTCTTCCTTATTTTCCTCCGGTTTTTGCAGCTGCTGTTCCAAAAGGGACTGCAGACTATCCAGCTTTTCCTCAATAGCACTGCTCTCTTTTTTGACCGCAGGTTCTGATGCCGCAGTTGCAGGCGCCGTAACTGGCGCTGTTACAAGCGCCGGCACAGCATTGGCCGCCTCAGGCACCTTATTCTGGCTGGAAGCAATCACGTTATTGATGGCGGACACTGCCGCCGTGTATTTCTCGCTCTCCTCTTCCAGAGCCACCGTAACCTCCACCATGGAGGGCTTTAGAAATGCCAGAAAACCCTTACTCTTCACGGTTTTGACGTTCATGACAACTACGCCTTCCCCCAGCTCCTTCTTGGCATTTTCAATTGCTTCTTTTTCTGTTTTGGCAATAAATTTTTTGATTATCATTATGCAGTCACCATCCCAACAGACTGTAATTCAATGTTTGATTCCACTTCATTGTAGGACACAACCACTAAATCCTTGTAATAATCTTCTGTCAATTTCTTAAAATATGCGCGGACGATCGGCGACGTAATCACAATCGGTATCTTGCCCAAGTCTTCCAGCTTCTTCGTCTCTACACCCACAGCATCCATAACTGCCCTGGTCTTAGCCGGGTCAAGCGTCAGGTATGCACCCTGTTCTGTCTGCTTCACGCTGGCCATAATCTCCTGCTCCAATTTGGGATCAAGTGTCACCACACTGGTAGTCTCATTGGCCGGGAAGAACTTATTGGAAATCGCACGTTTCAGACTCTGTCTGACATATTCGGTCAGAATATCCGTATCCCTGGTGGTAGCTGCATAATCCGCAAGCGTCTCAAATATGGTGAGCAGATCTCTGATCGAGATACCTTCCCGCAAAAGATTCTGTAATACCTTCTGTATCTCACCAAGCCCAAGCAGTTTGGGTACAAGCTCCTCCACCAAAGAAGGATTGGACTCTTTCAGGTTGTTGACCAGGTTCTGTACATCCTGTCTGGTCAGAAGCTCCGCGATATACTGCCTGATCACTTCCGTCAAATGTGTTGCAATGATGGACGGCGGGTCCACTACCGTATAGCCCATACTCTCCGCACGTTCTCTCTGCCCTTCCGTAATCCAGATGGCCGGCAGATGGAAGGAAGGTTCAAAAGTAGGAATACCCGTAATCTCCTCCTCCACATAGCCAGGATTCATGGCCATATAGTGGTCAAAAAGAATCTCACCCTCGCTGACCTGTACGCCCTTTATCTTAATGATATACTGGTTGGGATTAAGCTGTATGTTATCCCGCAGACGGATAATCGGCACTACAGTACCAAGCTCCAGCGCGATCTGTCTCCTGATCATGACCACACGGTCTAAGAGGTCGCCGCCCTGATTCACATCTGCCAGAGGAATGATACCATAACCAAATTCCAGCTCGATAGGGTCCACCTGCAGAAGGGAAGTAACGTTTTCCGGCTGCCTGATCTCCTCTGCCGCCGCTTCTTCCTCGTCCGCCTCATGCTCGATCTCCGCAGTTTCAATGGTTCCTGCCATCACGCGGCCCACCACCACAAAGATAAGTCCCAGACCCACAAACACAATCTTGTTAAGAGGGGTTACAATACCCAGTCCCGCAATGACGATACCCACCAGATATAAGACCTTCGGCACACCGAAGAGCTGTTTCACCAGCACCGTACCAAAATCAGCCTCTTTGGAACCCTTTGTCACCAGAATACCAGTCGCCAAAGAGATCAAAAGAGAAGGAATCTGACTCACCAGGCCATCACCGATGGTCAGGATGACATACTTATTGATGGCATCCATCACTTCCAGATTCTCACGCATCACACCCATGGCAAAACCGCCCACAATATTGACAAAAGTGATGATCAGACCCGCCGTAGCATCTCCCTTAACGTACTTTACGGCACCATCCATGGAACCAAAGAAGTTGGATTCATCCTGAATCTTCTCACGACGCTTCTTGGCCTCATCATCCGTGATGGCGCCCGTATTTAAATCGGCATCGATTGCCATCTGCTTACCAGGCATAGCGTCCAGCGTAAATCTGGCGGTAACCTCAGCCACACGCTCGGAACCTTTGTTGATGATCATAAACTGTACGATGATCAAAATGATAAACACAATGACACCCACGATCAGATCGCCGCCGCCCACATACTGACCAAAGGTCTGTACCACGTTACCGGCATCGCCAGTGGTTAAGATCAATCTGGTGGAAGAGACATTCAGCGCAATCCTGAAAATAGTTGTAAACAGAAGGATTGTCGGATAGAAAGACATGTTCAATACTTCATTTGCAAACATACAGCCGAACATAATCGTAAAAGCAACCGAAATATTACAAGCTAACAGCACATCCAAAAGGCCTGACTTAATCGGTACAATTAACATGATAAACGCGGCAAGCACATATGCGGCCACGCCCATATCGGCTGTCTTCAATTTTCCCATTCCGTTCCTCCTCCTTTCTTATACTCGTCCTTGTAAATGATATACGAAAGCAAGCACTTCCGCAACTGCCTGATAAAGTTCAGGCGGCACCACACTGCCCACATCCACATTGGCGTACAACATACGGGCAAGGGGTTTGTTCTCCACAATCTCTATGTGATGTTCCTTCGCTGTATCTTTAATCTTCTGTGCCAGATAATCCGCACCCTTGGCCACCACATAAGGGGCATCGTAAAGCTCCGGTTCATACTTGATTGCCACCGCATAATGGGTAGGGTTCGTAATAACCACATCCGCCTCGGGAAGTCTCTGCATCATACGGCGTCTTGACGCCTCCTGCATCCTCTGCCGCTGTTTACTCTTGATCTGCGGGTCACCTTCCTGGTTCTTATATTCGTCCTTCACTTCCTGTTTGGTCATCTTCATGTCTTTCTTAAACTTGATCTTCTGATAAGCAAAATCAAGCGCCGCGATGAGCATATAGAACAACGAGATGCGGATTCCCAGATTTATCACCAGGACGCCCACCTGCGCAATCCCCTGGTACAAAGAAAGCGAATAAAACTGAAAAAGCGGCGGCATATTTTTCTTTAAATAAGAATATACCACATAGCCGATCAATGAAAGCTTTAAAACGGATTTCAACAATTCCACCAGCGAATTAGGAGAGATGATTCTCTTAAACCCACTGATCGGATTGAGTTTATTAAACTTTGGATGAAGCGGCTTTGTTGTCACCTTCCACTTAACCTGCAGAAGATTCGTGACAAATGCCACAATAAACCCCACAGCCAAAAACGGCGCCATAATTCCCAGTATTCTGGTCAAAGACTGGATAAACAGATAGTTAAACGTCTGACTCTGCACATAACCGTCATACATCTTGACGTAGCTTGGTATCTGGGAATAAATATCATAGATATTCCCTACAAAACTGGTCCCCATCCGCTCCATGAAGAAATAGAGTATAATAAAGGCAAAAAGCATCTCAAAGGCACTGGTCACCTCTTTGCTCTTCGCAACCTGACCCTCATTACGGGCATCCGACAGTTTCTTGGAGGTAGGCTCCTCTGTTTTCTCTCCGCCAGGTCCATCCTTGGCAAAGAACTGAAGATCATATGTCAGAAGCAATTCCAATTCTACCGCCCTGCCCTTTCTCTGTATGGAAGACACCTTACATCATTCCCTCCACAAAAGATACAATCATTCTCTTCATCTGTGTAAACACATAATCAGCCGCCATAGGCAGCATTCTTACTGTTAAAAATAAAATGCCAAGTCCCACCAATATCTTTAACTGCATACCTACCGCAAACATATTCAACTGCGGAGACACCTTAGCCAGCACGCCCAGTACACAGTTTAAAAGAAGCATGGTACAGAAAATCGGAAGAATAATTCGAAAGCCTATGGTGATATAGTCACCCAAAAACATAATCACGGACTCCATCAGCGCTTCCGTCTTGAAAACTGCACCGTTGATTGGTATTAAAGTAAAGGTATCCACCAGCGCCTGTAAAAGATACTGGTACATGCCTGTTATGATCAAAAACAGCGTAAACAGATACTGATAAAAAACACCTGTAAAAGTAGCCTGCTCTCTGGTCGTCGGATCAAGCAAAGATACCATCGAAAGACCGGCCTCCATATCCGCTATACTTCCCGCAAAGGAGGTCACCGTCGTACAAATCTGTGCTCCCCATCCGATCAAAAAGCCTGTCAGAGCTTCCTTCATAACAATCACCGCATAGCCAAGCAGCGTATCATAGACAACGTCACCCCTGTCTACCGCATGGAAAATCAGGTATGCCAGAAAGATACTGAAGCCGACTTTCACCCGCCTAGGAACATTGGTCATGCCAAAAAACGGTGCAATATACACAAAACTCGTAATCCGCACCAGAATCAGCAGGAAATATTCTAAATCTGCATAAGAAAAAGTAAAATTTATCATGCGGTCCCACTTCTATCTGATGTAAGCATTAAAGTCTGTCCACAGACGAGTCATGTACTCCACCATATTATTTATAATCCAATGACCCATCACAATAAGCCCCAGAAAAATTGCCAGTATCTTGGGCACAAAAGTGAGTGTCTGCTCCTGAATGGACGTAACCGTCTGGAAAATACTCACGATAAGCCCCACCACCAGAGACACCAAAAGCAACGGTGCCGAGCACTTAATGATCGTAAAAAGTGCATCCTCTGCGATTGCGGTGACATCATTTATCGTCATGTACTCACATCCCTTCCTCTACCGGCTGGTTAGTAATAGAAACTCTCCACCACGCCCTTGATCACCAGATACCATCCATCAGCCAATACAAACAAGAGTATTTTAAATGGCATGGAAATGGTGGTTGGCGGCAGCATCATCATACCCATCGCCATCAGGGTAGACGCCACAACCATATCAATTACAATAAACGGAATATATATTAGAAACCCTATGATAAACGCTGTTCGAAGCTCATTGATGATAAAACTCGGCACCAGCACACTCATAGGGATACTTGCCAGTTCCCCATCCCACGCAGTACGGTTAATATCCATAAAGAAAGCGACATCCTTCTTAAGCGTCTGGGTATACATAAATTCCCTGACTGGCTGCGCCGCGGCAGTAATCGCTTCCTCCGTCTCCAATTCACCGGCCTCATAAGGCACCACCGCTTCCGTATAAATCTGCGCAAGCGTCGGCTGCATAATGAAGAACGTCAAAAAGAGCGCAATGCCGATCAGCACCGTATTGGGCGGTGCACTCTGGGTATTGAGCGCCTGCCTTGTAAAATGAAGGACAATGATAACCCTGGTAAATGAGGTTAACATAATAATCAGTGACGGCGCAATAGCAATCAGGGTAAGGATCGCCAGAATACGCAAAGCGCCATTCACACTGCCATTACCATCGTTGTATGTAACCGTCACTGTATTGGCTATATTCAGTTCTGCCAGATCATCGGCATTATCCGATTCTCCCGGCGGATCGATATTGGTCCGTTCCGAACTAGTACCGGTAAGATTCGAATCCCGGTAAGGAGTATCGTTTACTGCATAAGCCGTATGTTTCTGACTAAGACACAATATGCCTGCCACCATTAGCAGGCATATTAATTTTGCTAAATGATATCCGGAAAAATATCTCTTCATTCGCCTCGCCCGTCTTCTTTTTCCAGAAATTTTTCTTTTTGAATTTTGGCCAGCACATCCTTAAACCCGGACAAGCCGCCTGAATTCCCTTCTGAAAAGCATAAATCATCTTTGGGAATCTCCGTTAACATTGTAACACTATCTTTGCAGACTGCAACTGCCAAATATTTCTGGCCCACCCTGACAATCTGCAGATACTTATTGTTGGCCATACGGAGTGTCTCAACAATCTCCATATTTGTGTTCGATGACGCACTTTTCTGGTATCCGCCAATCCACCTGGTGACAACATATGTAATTCCCAGAACGAACACAAACAGAACCAATATCGTCATAAACTGTACATAGGAGTCAGTTCTACCCGATACCGTAAGGAACATATTATCCCACAACCTTCTTCACAGCCTCAAGCACACGGTCAGCCTGGAAAGGTTTTACAATAAAATCTTTCGCACCGGACTGAATAGACTCGATAACCATCGCCTGCTGTCCCATAGCAGAACACATGATGACCATAGCGCCCGGATCGCCTGCTTTGATTTTCTTGAGTGCCTGAATACCATCCATCTCCGGCATCGTGATGTCCATCAATACAAGATCCGGCTTAAGCTCGTTGTACTTCTCAACCGCCTTAGCGCCGTTCTCGGCTTCCCCTGCCACATTGTAACCATTCTTGGTTAGGATGTCCTTGATCATCATTCGCATAAAAGCCGCATCGTCACATACTAAAATATTCTTTGCCATCTTTCTTCTCCTATTACATATTATTTGATAATTTCAGTTACACGAATACCAAAACTTTCTTCGATTACTACTACTTCACCTTTTGCCACGAACTTACCGTTTACTAAGACATCAATTGGTTCTCCGGCGATCTTATCCAATTCTATGATCGTTCCCGGCGCAAAATCCAGGATATCTGAAATGGACTTCGTGGTCCTTCCCAGTTCCACTGTTACCTCCAACGGTACATCTTTGATCAGCTCGATATTCTCCTGACTCTGCATCGGATTGAAATCGTTGGAAAAATTCTGGAACTGAACCGGCTGTATATTCATATTAGGCGGCATCTGCATCTGTGGCATCATCTGCATCTGCGGCATTCCCATCTGTGGCATCATCTGCATCTGTGGCATACCCATCTGCGGCATTCCCATTTGACTCATATCCATCTGCGGTGCCATCTGCGGCATTCCCATCTGGCTCATATCCATCTGCGGCGTTGCCTGCTGTGGTGCAGGTGCTGGTGCCGGGGCAGGTGCCGGAGCCGGCGCAGCAGGGGAATCACCCCCCTGATTGTTTATAAAGGTATCATATATTTCCTTTGCAAAATCTATCGGATACAGCTGCATGATGGAAGAATCAACCAAATCATCAATCTGCATACGAAATGCAATCTTGACAAATGTTCCTTCCAAAAAAGCCGCAATATCACCACCGGATTTGAAAGCCGTCAAGTCAATCAGACTCGCCTCCGGGGGACTAATATCTATCATCTTGCCAAGCATTGTGGAAAGAGAAGTGGCTGATGACCCCATCATCTGGTTCATAGCCTCCGAAATCGCGCTCAGATGAAGCTCACCCAATTCGCCATCCGTATTACTTCCGTCACCACCCATCATCAAGTCGGTGATGACCTTTACATCATGCTCCTTTAATACTAAAATATTGGAACCATCCAAACCCTGCGTATACTTAATCTGAATAAATACGCATGGCTTCTCATACTCATCTAATACGTTTTTCCACACCGCCAATGTGACAGTCGGTGTCGATATATCAACCTTACGATTGACAATGGAAAACAGTGTAGTCGCAGAAGACCCCATGCTTATATTAGCAACTTCACCAACAGCATCTTTTTCATACTCCGTAAGAAGACTCTCATCCGGCTCCAAACCACCCGATGCCGATGTATCTTCCATCCCAGTATCCCCGTCATCGGCTGGTGCATCCATACCGGTCAAGAGTGCATTTATTTCGTCTTGCGATAACATTCCATCCATGCTTCTATTCCCCCTCTCTGATTACCGATGTGACCCTTACAGCATTTCTGTCTTTGCTGGTACCCGGCAATGCAGTAAACTTCTTTATATTGCCGACATACACATTAAGATCCTGCTCCACTTCGGTATCTAATCGTATGATATCCCCGACCTGCAGATTGACAAAATCGGTAACCGTTATATTGGTCTTGCCAAGCACTGCCTTGACCGGAACATCCACTCTCTTGATCAGAGCTCCGATATACTCCTCGAAGTCCTCTTCGTTCTGTTCCTGCATGTTAGCATACCAGAACTTCGTATTGAGCTTATCCATGACACTCTCCAACGTGAAGAAGGGGAGACATACATTCATGAAGCCTTCAACTTCGCCTATCTTTACATTTAATGTTACAATTGCAATCATATCGTTGGGTGCAATAATCTGTGCGAACTGGGAATTTGTCTCTATCCTCTCCATCATTGGATTGATATCAACCACATTCTTCCATGGTTCCCGCATAAGCTGCATGCACACCACCATCATTTTCTCTATGATCGTCATTTCTATTTCCGTGTAATCCCGGTTCTTCTCCAATGGATCACCGGCGCCGCCCAACATCCTGTCTATCATCGCAAACCCAAGCTGAGCCGCTAATTCTATCAATATCGTACCGCCAAGGGGCTGAAAATTCACGATACCAAGAATAACCGGATTGGAAAGGGCGTTGCTGAACTCCGAGAAAATAACTGTCTCGGAACTGGCCACGGACACCTGTACATTTTTTCTTAAATATACCGGCAGACTCGTGGAAAGCAGCCGTCCATAATGTTCATATATAATTTCCAATGTACGCAGATGCTCTTTGGAGAACTTTGTAGGACGTTTAAAGTCATAGTTCTTCACCTGTTTATCATTGGCATCATTCATATCCTCTGCATCTAATTCACCGCTGCTTAATGCGGCAAGCAGATTATCAATCTCATTTTGAGATAGTACCTCACCCACGAAAAGTTCACCTCCTGTGGTACTTATTTGTTCTAAATACTATCCAAACAAAATGTCACCGAATGACACGTTATAGATAAACTTGGAATCAAACATTTTCTGTATTCTCTCAAGGATCTCCTGTTTGATCTGCTCCTGATTATTTCTGGCTTCCTCCACGGTATACTGGGCGAAAACACCGTTAATCTCGTCTTTGATCAAACCTTCCTGCTGACTCAAATCAGAACCATAATCCTTGTAGCCATCTGCCTTGGTATTGATCGCCAGCGTAATGGAAACGATACAATAGCGGTCTTTATCATCTCCCTCAGCCTTCTTAAGTGGTATGGTCATTTGTTCTGCGAACGAATAAGTCTCTGTGTCCGCCATCGAAACGACTTCCTCCGCCTCTTCCTCCTGGCCAGACACCAGCTCCAGGTCCAAAGCAGTGGCGATATTGTCTACCAGAGCCGCGGTTTTCTTAGAAGCGCCTGTCACACTGAACATCATTATCGCTGTCAACACTATATTTACAATCAACAGCGCCAGAATAATAATGGAAATCAGATTTTTCTTCATAGCCCTACCATTCTCCTTTTACTCACCTTTACCTTTATTCTGAAGTCCGCCGCCATAAAACCGCTTATGCAGACCTTCATGCAGATTAATAAGAACTCAGCGCGTTATAAATCTTAATCTCAACTCGTCTGTTCTTGCTTCTGCCTTCCGCTGTGGAATTATCCGCCACCGGAAGATACTCCCCCCTGCCGGCATGTTTGAGATTCGCCGGATTTAAATTCGTTACCTCTAACAGATAATTGAACACTGATAAGGCACGGCCGGAACTCAGTTCATCATTATTAGAATACTTCGCTCCCGACATCGGTACGTTATCCGTGTGTCCCTCTATCTCAATCGTGCCGTCCGCATACCGCTCTAAAATCAGCCCCACCTGATCTAACACCGGTTTTGCCTCGTCTTTTAAAAGGGTACTTCCTGAATCAAACAAAAGTGCTCCTTTTAAAGTAAGCTGTACATACTGAGAAGTAAATTCGATATCGATCATCTCATCCATATCCTTCTCTTCCACAGCTTCCTGAATCATCTCGGCAAGTTCCTCGGACTGCTCCATCTGCGCCTCCTCTACCTGAGCCTGTGCATTGGCCACATCTTCGGAGACTATCTCCCCATCATCCATTTTACCTGTACTGTTAATATATTCATCTAGCTCATTAAGCTGACTAACGCCATTACTGATCAGAATGCCATCGCCAATCGCCGTAGCACCAGCGCTAAAAACTGAAAAGGTTTGGTTAAAAGACGCTACTACCATCTCCCATTTTTCCGCATCCACAGTGGACATGGAAAAAAGAAGCACAAAGAAGCAAAGTAACAGATTCATCAGATCCGCAAACGTAGACTGCCACGCCGGGGCGCCTTTCGGCGGCTCATCTGGTTTTCTGTTAGCCATTCAACTCACCTCCGCCTTCTTCTTCCGAAGAACTTCTCTCCGCAGGTGCCAAGAAGGACTTCAGCTTCTCTTCAATGACTCGAGGGTTCTCACCTGCCTGAATGGATAAAAGTCCCTCTATCTCAATCTCTTTCACCATCATCTCATCGGCATTTTTGGCCTTTAACTTACTGGCTACAGGTGCGCAAATCCAGTTTGCCAACAGGGAACCATACAAGGTGGTAACCAACGCAACCGCCATAGCGGGTCCGATGGAAGAAGGGTCATCCAAAGCCTTCAACATGTTGATCAAACCAATCAGTGTACCAATCATACCCCAGGCAGGTCCCATGGCTCCCAAATTTTCCCAGAAGCCAATCTTATCTTTATGTCTGCCTTCCACGCTGACAAGTTCCGTCTCCATGATGGCACGCACCAATTCAGGGTCAGTACCGTCAACGATCAAAAGAATTCCTTTCTTAAGAAAATCATCATCTATATCACTGGCCGCCTCTTCTAGAGAGAGCAGTCCTTCTTTACGTGCCACATTAGACAATTCAATAATCTTCTTGATCACATCAGAGACATTCATTGCCGACATATTAAAAATCAAAGCAATACTCTTGAGACCGGCAAGGAAATTGGGCAACGTATAACTAGCAAGAATACAGCTGAAAGCACCTCCAAATGTAATCAATATAGATGGAACGTCGAAGAAAGCCGTTAGATTCGAGAACACAATTCCTGCGTCTGAGTCAAATACAATACCGAAAACTACCAATACCAGGCACAAAACCAAGCCCAAAACCGAAGCTATATCCATATGTACACACCCACTTTTACACTAGTCTGCAAAAATATCCTTTCTATACGATTTTACTAAATTTTTCACTTCTTGTCTACTTTCTTTTACAATTATTTTCCGGCCAGTCGTAAAAGACAAGACCGTATCCGGCGTCTCCTCCACAAGTTCCAACAAATCCGGATTTATCAACACTTTGACACCGTTTATTTTCGTTACTTCTACCATTGATTCCTCCTATATTTGTCGTAATATCCTTCTATACCTTTCCCGTGGCGGACTAATAACATGGACTTAATTATTCTATCACACATCCTGAAAAACTGCAAAAGAAATTTAAGAGAGGAACTCTCTTTCCAGAAAGTTCCTCCCGGTTTATCTTCATGAAATTATCTCTTCAGGTTCACTAACTCTTCTAACAGGGAATCCGAAGTGGTGATGATACGGCTGTTAGCCTGGAAACCACGCTGTGTGGTGATCATCTCCGTAAACTCCGAAGACAAATCTACGTTACTCATCTCCAATACACCCGACTCCATAGTACCGCCGTCCGCTGTGATATCGGAACCTACACCGTCAAATTCGCCGGAGTTCATGGTTGCAGAGTACAGATTGTTACCAGCCTTGGAAAGACCCGCTGCATTGGCGAAATTCGCTACCGCAATCTGTCCTAACAGTTTGGAGATACCGTTGTCATAAGAGGCTGTGATCTTACCGTCCTGTCCTACCTCGATACCAATCAGCTCACCGTATTTTCTACCGATTCCTGTGTTGGCTTCATCGCCAGCTCCCGGGTCGGCGCCGATGGTAGTCACTTTACCGTTATTCAGCATTGTTGTACTGGTAAAATCGATATCAATATTGCTGAAATGTGTCAGGCTTACGCTATCCCCGGTCAAAGTAGACGCCGCACCCTGGAAGGAAAGTGTCGCACTGTCAGCACCGTTAATAGATACAAAAGTACCATTGTCTACATCGTATACCAATTCAAAACCGCCGTTGTCCTCCGAAGAAGTAATCTGGGCTGTTCCACCTGGCGCAACATAATTAATACTGAACGTCTTGCCATCCGTACCCTGTGTCAAATTATACACTCGCTCCAAAATCTCATCCTGATTAGCCTCCGTATTTTCCAGCGTGGTAGCAAATGCTGTTCCCGTCCAGGTAGATTCCTGGTTTGTTTTAAAAGTCTGCTGGAAGGTAATCGTCACATCCGAACCTTGCGTTTCTACGCCACCAGCCGGAATCGTAACCGTATCCATTCCTTCAATCCCCTGTAATGCGCTCTTCCAGCCTGCTTCATCCGTAATTTCAACCGGATTTCCTTTATCATCTTTCGTGTACCACTTATCATTCTCATAAATCAGATTATACGGCTTTCCCTGCAGCTGTGACTTGTTCAGGGTTACTTTTCCCTCCATTGTAATATCTGTATTAGCAGCCACTGTAGAACCTGTTGTCAGTGTAGTCACCATCTTAACATTGTCCCCAGCCACCTTAAACAATGCATGATCCTCATATCCGGTAAGAATCTCCGAATTTGCAAAATTCACCGTATAGGCATTCTTTGCCGCATCGTAGCTCGCATTGGAATTCATAGTATATACGGCCGATACTTCCTTTGGCGGCTGATTATTACCAAAGCTGGCAATCTGCTCGATATTGTTCAGGTTATATTTCTTTACCAAAGAAACGCTGTCCGCATCAACAATATCGTCCAGCTTAATCCGATACCGTCCCTCTGCTCCGGTGCTGTGGATACTGAATTTTGCCGTATAGTCATAACCCAGATTATCATAAAAATGAAGCGTCATAACTCTTCCGCCAGGACTATTCACATTCGTGTCGTTCTTATCCAAAATACCCGACGCATAAGCTCTGGTGGTGGACTCTGCCCCAACCGTCAGATTATCCTTATTCATAACCTGCAGTGCAGACACAACGTCCGGTCTGATATCGCCGGTTTCCGGGTCTACCTGCCATCCCATTACCTTAAAACCGGTACTTGCCATAACCAGGTTTCCAGCGCCGTCAATGGTAAAGGAACCGTCTCTGGTAAAGAAGTTCTGTGTACCATTGTTTACAACGAAGAAAGACTCACCCGTAATCATGATATCAAAAGGATTATTGGTAGACTGTGCGGAACCCTGTCTGGTGATTGCCGTGGAGATTGCCGCTGTCTTAGCGCCAAGACCGATCTGTCTGGGGTTCGTACCGCCTCGTCCGGTAGATGCATTAGCACCGGTTGCCGCCTGTGTCTGCTGATATAATAAATCGCTGAACACCATATTCTGTGCTTTATACGCTGTAGTGTTAACGTTAGCAATATTGTTACCGATAACGTCCATTCTTGTCTGATGTGTCTTAAGACCTGCCACACCAGAGAACAATGATCTCATCATAGTGAAATGACCTCCTTATTTTCTAAAAGAACCGTCTGCCCTATCTGTCAGTCAAGGGCCGTCAAGCCTCCGTTAAGGTCCGGCTATATGATTACGGCTCCGTCAATATTGGTAAATACATTCTCATCTGTTTCTGTCTGATTCATCGCCGTGATGACCGTCTGATTCGGTACATTCACGATAAACGCGAGGGAATCCACCAGAACCAATGATTCGTTGATTCCTTTCGCAGAAGCTTTCGCTGCTCCCAGGTTCAGGCGGTTGACCTGTTCCTTCGTCAGTTCAATATTTCTGTCCGCCAGCCGGGTGGCTGCGTGCTTAGAAAATCTGACTTCCCCGTTTTCCTGGATATTGCTTTTCTTTCCCGATAAGATATCCTGGAAACTTAAGCCTTCCTGGGTAAGCGCACTGCCCTTTGGCTTGTTGCCATGCAAATATTGATCTTGCAGCTGTTCTATGGAAAGGAATGAGTTGCCTTGAATCTTCATATGCTCTCCTCCTTGAGATAGCTGCCGCTTCCTGCCTATTATTTATCGCCCTCTGTACCGCCTTCGTCAGGGTCTTTGTCTGTATCATTGTCTGTGTCCGGGTCTTTATCCGGGTCAGTCTCTTCTCCCTTATTGGCCTCGTTAATTGCCACCAGATCTTTCATCTTGGACACATATTTTTCTAAGGTTGCTCCATGTTCCTCTGTCAGGAAGCTCTTCTGGTACTCTGTCATGTTCTTATAAATCTCATCCAGCTTTTCTACTCTCTCTCTGTCAGTTATTGACAGTTTATCAAGCGCAGGAAGCTTATTATAATCATTTAAGAACTCTGCCGCCAGCTTGTAGGCCTCCAGATAGGTAGGATCCGCCACTGTAACCAGATCGTCCATGGAATATAACTCTCCGTTAATGGAAAGATATGCTTTATTTCTCTCATAATGTACATAGTCCACATTTCCCTGTACCTGTGTGGTTCTGCCCGTGCTGTCCGTAATCTCCAAAAGTACAGTCTGCCCTACCAGGGAAGATGCCCTGAACAAGTCCATAGATGCGCTCATATTCTGCATCTGCTCTAATTCTGAGAATGTAGCATACTGAGAAATATACTCTGTGTTAGAAGTGGGCTCTAAGGGGTCCTGATACTTCATCTGCGCTACCAAAAGCTGTAAGAACGCGTCTTTGTCAAGACTGTCATTACCGGTTTTTTTCGCACTTTTGTTCGCAAGAGACGCCGCGGAATTGGATTCCACTAATTTGCCGTCCTCAACTTTCTGTACTACTCCCATATGTCTTGCTCCTTTCTGTGTTTATACTGTGTTGCTTGTGCCGTTTTTCTTTACTGCCTATGCCATATAGTCCACGGTATTGCCGTTAGCCTGCATCATTTCCACTGCAATCCGCTCGGAATCTTCCAGCTCGGTAAGGTCATCTTCCTCGCCAAGCAGTTCCAGATTAATCCTTCTGGCGCTCTTCTTGGCATTTCCCTTATCCTGCTCCATGTTTTCCTGCCCCGCAAAGGACTGGTCCCCATATGCATGATTAGCTACTGTGACTTCCACGGCATCCACTTTGATACCCTGTTCCTCAAACTGCTCTTTGAGCTGAATCATCTGGGATTCAATTGCCGCCCGCACTGTCTCATTCTGTGTCGTAAACTGCGCCGTGATGACACCGTCCTTGGCTGCAATCTGTACATTGACTGTCCCTAAGCTTGCCGGATGAAGCTGCATCTCCATCTTCTGGGTATCCTCGCTTATGTTAACCTTCATGTACTCCACGATCTGATTCATGATCTGCTCTGTCTGTGATGACTGAAATACCGGCTGTTCTACAGGTGCTTCCACCGTATCTGCCGTTTCCACCTGCTGCATAAGATGCTGTAAGAGGGTATTGCCCGCCGTATGTTCGCCTGTGTTCGCACCTTCCTGTCCATGTCCCATATCGGAAGCCGCTTTTTCCTGCCTCACCGGCGCCTCTATCTGGGGTTTTGCAGAGTCCGTAACCTGCTCGATGGTACTCTTCGTACCGCTGGCATCGTCCACTGTAACTTTAATCTGTACGGTCTCGCCGCTTCTCTGCACGGATACGGCATAATCCTTCATCCCCTCCACGCTTACCTCGGGCTTTTCGGCCATTGTCTCTGTGGGAACCTCAATCTGCATTTCTTCATGTTCCTCAGAACCGATCTTCTCCAACAGAGCATCCAGTTCTTCTTCATTCAGTCCCAGCTCTTCCTGCAACGCTCCCAAACTCTCTTCCACTGCTCCAAACAAATCCCGCAGATTTCCATAGAGATTCTCATTGGTCACAAGAGCGACTTCATCCACACTGTCGGTAAGATTTAATAACAGATGTTTCAAATTAGCCGGATCAAACAAGTCCACTGCCGTCAGTCCCAGAATCTCCATGGCCTCTTCCACTTTTTCCAGCGGAATATCCAGTAGATCGGCAACTTCCTGCATCAGCTCTCCGGCTTTCTCTTCCACCGTCTGTTTCACATCCTCCGGCACGCTCTCCGATGTCTCCCCTGTCACTTCTTTCTGCTCATCCTGTTCTACCTGCACATCAGCCTTATCCGTCTGGGTATCCTGCCCTTCCTCAACAGCCTGTGCAGCATCGTCCTTGAGACTCGTGTCCTTTGCCGGGACATTCTCAACATCCTTCGTTTCCACTGTCTCTTTGGGCGCAGTCATCTGGGATGTATCCGCCTTAGTCTGCAAAGTACTGAGCTGATTGCTCATCTTGGACATGAGCTTATCAAACCCTTCTGTTACCACTTCTTCGGTCTTCGCCGCCGTCTGGACTTTCTGGTTCACAGTGTAAGTAAGCAGAGCATTTACATTGTTTACCGTCATTTCCTTTCTTCCTCCTTTCTTTAGTTTTCAAGGTTCTTGCACCTTACGGCGCTTTATATATAACATATGATATTCCATATGGTATATATCCAAAGTCATTCTGCTCACTATATCGGCAGTTTGTGTGAATTTCTCAAGCCCCTCTTAAGAGTCCGGATCCATAATCTTAGTCAGCCTGGATGCAATCTCCGGGTCCATAGCTCCCAGGATATTTCCCCGGTCCTCTGCACTCATCTGGTCCAATATCTTGGCTGCCAAATCCAGATCGTCCGTCATAGCTTCAAAAATGGAGGCCGCCTGTTTGGGCTTCATCTCCGCGTAAGCCTGGGCATAATCCTGAATCTCTTTGCTGGCTTCCACCTGCTCTACCACCTGTTTATACAGATACTCTGCCGTAGTCGGGTCAATGGTCTGATAATACTTCTGATATTCCTCAGCCCCCGGCCCTTTCTCGGCATAAATAACTTCCTCATAAAATTCTGTCTTGATACGTTCAAACTCAATCTGGGCATCCTCAAAAGTCTGCAGCCTTTCCACCTCTGCCCGCAGTTCTTCCACTTCCTCGGAACTCACATTGGTGGCAGACTGCAGGTCTTCAATCTGCAGTTCCAAATCTTTGATATAGTCCACAGCCTCTCTTAAGCTGGTATAGCCGCCGTAGGATTCTGTATCATCGGTGGTCACCACCGAATCCGCCGGCAGGATCTTATTGATCACCGGCACGTCTTTCAACACCGGCGCAAGCACGCCGGAGCCGAATCCGCCCACATCCAGCTTGATCAGTAGACACAGGATTGCAATCCAAATGATAACAATAACAACCGTTACTAGAAATACGGATACGCCCCCTGCCTCCTCATCCTCGCTGAGTTTTGCCTCCTGCTCAGAGATTTCTTTGGCTCGCTGTTTGGCTTCCTTCTTCTGGGCCTTCCTGTCGTTCTTTATCTTATTGCGCTCTTCTTTTAAACGCTTCTTTTCCGCTTTTTTATCTACGGGGAGCTCTTCCCCCATATTTACAACTTCACTCGCCATTCCCATTCCTCTTTCCACGTTTTCCATAGGTATAACTGGTAAGTTCATCCACAATCTTGCCTTCGGCCGCTTTCTCCTCCTGCAAGAACTGCACTAACGCTTTCTCTTTAAGCTTCTCATGCATCTTACGTTCCTGCATGACTTCTTTCAGCTTCTCCCTGGCCTTTTCAAGGACTTTCTCGGCTTTCTTTACCTGCTCCCTCTGCTCCTCAATCCTGTCGTCCATGACCCGCAGGGCATTTCTGTTATCCCGAAGGGCATTCACATTGAGGGCCTTTTTGCGCATCTTTCTGCCTTCCTCGAAATAGGCCTCCTTGCGGTCTATAAAAGCCTGCAGGCGCTCCTCTTCCTCGTTAAGCAGCATCTGCGCCCTGCCGACTTCCATCTTTGCCTGGGTCTCAAGCTGATATTTGATATTCAGGATACTCTGCATCCTGTACCTGAACTTTGCCATAGCCGGTCACCTCATCTTTGCCTTTTCCGTTGCCCGGCCACGGCAAGGGCTGTTTCTAGCTTTCTGCAAAAAGCTCCCGCAGCATATCCACCGACTCCTCATAGCTGTACTTGGAATCCACATCCTGCATCAAGAAATCATTGACCGCCTCGATCTTCTCTATGGCGTAATCAATATTCCGGTTGCTGCCGCTCTTATAGGCGCCGATATTGATCAAATCCTCCGCCTCATTATACGTAGCCAGCACATTCTTTAACCTACCGGCAAGCATTTTATGTTCTTTATTTACGACCTGACTCATACATCTGGAAATACTCTGCAACACATCGATTGCCGGATAATGATTCTGATGGGCCAGTTTTCTGTTCAGCATGATATGTCCGTCGAGAATACTTCTGGCCGTGTCTGTGATGGGCTCATTCATATCATCGCCATCCACCAGCACCGTGTACAGCCCCGTGATGGAACCTACACTGGCACAGCCCGCCCGCTCCAAAAGTCTCGGCATTTCCGAATACACACTGGGCGGATAGCCCCTGGATACCGGCGGTTCTCCGCTGGCAAGCCCAATCTCTCTCTGGGCCATGGAAAAACGCGTCAGGGAGTCCATCATCAAGAGGACGTCCTTGCCCTGGTCTCTGAAATATTCTGCGATAGCACAGGCCGTCTTGGCCGCCTTATTTCTCTCTAAGGCTGACTTATCCGAGGTGGCTACCACCACCACTGACCTTCTCATGCCCTCTTCGCCTAAGTCTCTCTCCACAAACTCGCGCACCTCTCTGCCGCGCTCGCCAATCAGAGCGATCACATTAATATCCGCTTTTGTATTGCGGGCAAACATTCCCATCAGCGTGGACTTTCCCACACCGGAACCGGCAAAGATACCAATACGCTGGCCTTTTCCCACCGTCATCAGACCGTCGATGGCCTTCACACCAAGAGGCAGCACATCTGCAATAATCTTCCTGCTCATGGCGTCCGGCGGCGGTGCTTCTACGCTGTAGGGAACACCGGGCATATAGGAACCGTCCAGCCTTCCCAGACCATCCAGCACTTTTCCCAGAAGGTCGTCGCTCACCGGCACCGTCAAGGGATTCCCTGTATTTTCCACAATACATCCAAGCCCTATGCCGTCTGTATTGTCGCAGGGCATCAGAAGTGTCCGGCGCTCCTTAAAGCCTACCACCTCTGCGGTGATCGGCGGGTAATCTCCTGCGGGATAGATCAGACATAAATCCCCCAGCTTCGCCTCCGGGCCTGCGGACTCAATCGTGAGACCCACCACATTTTCCACCTTCCCCATCTTCTTGAAGAAAGTTTCATCCAGTATGCTGCTGTATTTATGAAAGTTGATTGCTGTATTCATTATCGGCTCTCTTACACTCACTCAATCTTTTCAAAAGATAACACTCGTAATTTCTTGGTCAGTTCCTCCAGCTGCGTACCAATGCCGCAGTCAAAAATACCGCCGTCCGTCTCAATCAGACAATCTCCTTTCGCCAGAGCAATGTCCTCTATAATCTCAATCAGACCCCGGCCGGCCACTGCCCCCTCTACGAGCGTCTGCTTCTGCATATTGACATAAGGATAATCTTCCGCGGAAACATGTACAATAAAAGTCCTGCTACTTTCCACCTTCCGCAGGGTGGAATCTATCAGATGCACCAGGATATCTCTGTTGTCCGACAAATCTACATGGAAAAGATGGCTGTAGACCGCCGTGATCGTATCGATAAACTCGGGTTCCAAATCTTCCACGAGCTGTTCATATTCTGCCTCTAACTGACGTTTTTCCTCCAGCAGAGCCTGCTTCATACCATCCGCCTCGGCAAGTCCCTGCTGATAGCCTTCGTTATATCCCCGCTTATTGCCTTCCTCTCTGGCCTGTCTGCGCTGTACTTCAATCTCTGCCTGGGCATTTTGAAGTATCTCGCCAGCCTGAGCCTGGGCCGCATCCAGTATCTCCTGGGCTTCGGCCCTGACCGCCTCTAAATCCAGACCCTGTTCCTCGGCACCGGCCTTGATCACATTGCTTCTGTCTCCGTCGGAAAAGAGCGCATCAATCTCCTCGCCGCCAAGTCCGCTCACAAACTCGGATGCTTCGCTGCCTTCCTCCCCATCATACTGGGGTACGGCATTCTCGTTCGTCCTGCGCAGTGTCTCCCACTGGGCAATCCGCTCTTCCAGACGGACATTGCTGTCTACTACACATTTATCTTCGTCGGATACTCTGACCCAACCGGATTTATATATATTCCTAGACAATGATCTCGTCACCTCCACCTCTGGAGATAACAATCTCTGCGGAGTCTTCCAGTTTTCTGATGATATTTACAATCTTCTGCTGTGCTTCCTCCACATCCTTCATACGCACAGGGCCCATGAATTCCATATCTTCCTTGATCATGACCGCAAGACGCTTAGAAAGGTTATTAAAGATCGCATTCTGTACTTCCTCGTTGGAACCCTTGAGGGCAATCGCCAGATCGCTGTTATCCACATCACGCAGCACACGCTGAATCGCACGATCGTCCAAAAGCAAAATATCCTCGAAGACGAACATCTTCTTTCTAATCTCGTCGGCAAGTTCCGGCTCCTCGATCTCCAAGGTCTCCATGATATGTTTCTCTGTACCACGGTCTACCGTATTCAAAATCTCCACAACGGCGTCCACACCGCCGATAATCGTGTAATCCTGGTTTACCAGGCTTGACAGTTTCGATTCCAACACCTTCTCTACTTCCTTGATAACATCCGGACTCGTGCGGTCCATCACTGCAATACGCTTTGCCACATCGGCCTGTCTGTCCGGCGGAAGTGCCGAGACAATAATTGCTGCCTGCGCCGCCGATAAATAGGACAAAATAAGTGCGATGGTCTGGGGATGTTCGTCCTGAATAAAGTTTAACAGCTGCGCAGCATCCGTCTTTCTGATAAACTCGAAAGGTTTTACCTGCAAAGATGCCGTCAGCTTGCCGATAACATCCATAGCTTTCTCGGCGCCAAAAGACTTTTCCAGAAGTTCTTTGGCATAGTTGATACCGCCCTCTGCAATATACTGCTGCGCCAGACACACCTGGTAAAACTCATTGACCACTTCGTCCTTTACCTGGGGCGTGATGCTCCTGGTATTGGCTATCTCCAACGTTAATTCTTCTATCTCATCTTCTTTCAGATGTTTAAAAATCGATGCCGACTTTTCCGGCCCCAAAGCAATCATTAAAATAGCTGCCTTCTGTAGTCCACCTATATTCTCAGTCGCTGCTTTTGCCGCCATTTATCCTACCCCCAGTCCTCGTTTAACCAGTTGCGCAGCAGATTGGCCGCTGCCTCCGGATTTTCTTCCACGAACTTATTGACAAGACGTCTTTCTTCGGTCTCATTCTCCGAAGAGATTTCCTCAAGCTGCACTGTAGACTGCAGCAAATTCTCCACGGACAGCTCCTCTTCCTCTTCCTCGTGCTTCTCGCCCTTCATACTTCTAAGAACCACAAAGGCAAGCAGTGCCAGAATGACTACGATCAGGATAATCTGTAAAATATCCGTCGCGGTAATGCCTGAACCCTCTGCATCGAAAAAGAGATTTTCCCTGTAAGCCACCAGGGTTATATTATCTGTGGAAATACCTGTTGCATTTGCCACAGCCGCATAGAAGGTATCGTCCACTTCCAGCATCGTGCGTTCCGTGTTGGCAAGTTTATATTCTTCCCACGTGACACCGTCAAGCAGTCCCTGGGTTTCCGCATCCTCTTCCCGGATGATATTATACTGCAGCAAAGACGCGGTCAGCGAAGAAGAACCGTAATTGATCACGCCGGCCGGCGTCTCCGTGGTCACAATCTCCTCATTGGGCAGATAATCTCTGGACTCCTCCGACTGCGTGGAAGAAGAATTGGTATTGTCTTCCAGCACATAGGTCGTGTCGTCATCGTTGGAATCCGTTCCCGGCACACCGCCTACACCACTGGTATTTTCTGAACTGAAGATATCCTCATGGCTTAAGACACCCTGTGTCTGACCGTCCGCAGGCGAGTAGGTATGACTGGTTCTCGTCTGGGTGGCGAAATCCAGCACCAGATTGGGAGAAACCTCCACATTATCAAATTCATTGGTGCCCAAGATGACCCGGCGCACATTATTGATCATGTTCTTCTCCGCCTCGCCCTTCACAGACAGCTGGGCGCTGGTGGTGCCAGAGATGGTGTAGTTGTCATCCCCCGAAAAGAGCATATTGCCTTCCGAATCCATGATCACGATATTATTCGTGGTATCATTGCCGATAGAGGTTGCTAAAGCACGCGCCAAATAGGCCGCGCTCTCCTGTGAGAACTCGTCCTTTAATTCCAAAAGAACCCATGCATAAGACTCCTCTTCCTGGGCAATCAGCGTTCCGGTATCCTCCGGAATGTTCAGCGTCACTCTGGCGCTCTTGATTGCTGTGAACATGGAGAGCACGTCGTTTTCGAATCTCTTTTCGAGATATACCACATGTTTCTTCTGTTTATCTGATTCCGTGGTAGAGAAGCTGCCATCCGTCACATTTTCGATACCGTAACTGGCCGCCTGAATATTGTTGGCGCCGAGCAGCAAATTTGCTTCAGAAAGCTGAGAAGCCAGAATCGATACCACCAGACCATCGTCCGAAATCTCGTATGTAAGCTCCTCACCGTCCAAAAGATCCCGCACTTCCGCGGCTTCCTTGGTACTCTCACATTCCCGAAGCAGTACATACTTCGGTCTGGTCATCACTGATACAATAATCACAATAGCCAGGATCACTATGGCCACAATCCCAATAATCAGGGTCTTTTGTTTCGCCGTGAACCTGTTCCACCACTCCATTATCTTATTTCCAAATTCTTTTAACCTGTCTAATAATTTATCCACAGCAATTCGTTCTCCTTCGGTATTTCCCTCTTACACGTCAAATACTAGACCTGCATCTGGATAAGCTCTTTATATGCTTCCATCAGCTTATCTCTGATTGCGACTGTATACTGTAACGCCGTGGACGCCTTCTGCAAGGCTATACTTAGGTCATGGGTGTTCTCCGTTTCTCCCAGCGCCCATTTAATCTCTTCGTTTTCCGCATCAGACAAGTAGTTGTTGGTGGTGTTCAAGTTGTCGATTGCGGTATGTAATAAACTGTCAAATCCATTATCTGTATAAGTATCTGGCTTGGTAGTCGGCGCCGCCTTTGCAGCCTCCTTAATCGCCTCCGACGATACATTATACAGCGCAGTAATATCTAAAGCCATGTCCCTTCCTCCCATGTCCTGTCAAGTTCTTCGTTAATTGCTCAGCATATTAAGGCCCATTGTGGCAATATTCTTGCTGGCCGAAAAAGCGGTGGTGTTCGCCTGATATGCGCGGCTTGCATCGATCAGGTTGGTCATCTCCGTGATGATATTCACATTCGGATACATGACATAACCGTTTTCATCGGCATCCGGATGGGACGGGTCATACACCATATTGCCCTCCGTCCAGGTATCTTCGTAAACGCCTGTCACCTTTACGCCGCTCCCCGAATAACGGTCTCTCGCTTTGTTTAACACCTGATGAAACGGTGTCTGAGAATTCTTCTCCTCAAATACTACTACCTTCCTGCGGTAAGGTGTACCATCCTCCGTGCGGGTAGTATTCGTATTAGCCACATTCTGTGCAATGGTATCCATGCGGAACCTCTCCGCAGTCATACCAGTGGCATTGATATCAAATGCGCTAAACATTGCCATATGTATTCCTCCTTATCCCCTTATATTCCTGTCTCTTTATGAATCCATCAGAAAAACCCTGCCCCTTAAGTGTTCTTCCGTTCCTATACATATATTACTTCAACACAGCCTGCAGGTTCTTAAACTCCTGGTGGGCACTCTGATAAAGTCCCTGATATACTACCTGGTTCTTGGCAAGATACACACCCTCTGTATCCGGATCTACGTTGTTGCCGTCCAAACGGTAAGAAAATCCGGCATAGTCCGTATAGGTAATGGGATTTAAACGATTCATCTTCACATCCGCCACTTTGGCATCCATCGTCTTATATCTGGAATGTCTGAGTGCCTTGGCGAGCTGTACCTCAAAATTAACGTCCTGTCTCTTATAACCGGGCGTATCCGCATTGGCAATATTGTTGGAGATAGCCTCATTGCGAAGCCAAGATGCATCCATAGCCTTATCTAACACATTGACATAGTCAAAAACATTGGTGTTGATCAAAGAACTCATAGTCATACTCCTTCCACGTTAATACAATCCATATATCATTATAAATAAATTATAAAAAATTACAAGGTTTTTCGATTGATTTTCACAATTAGTATTGTACTAAAAACATAAAAGGATTTACAGCGCACCACTATGCAGCTTTCCGTAAATCCTTTTCCATAAGATGGAATTTCCACCCGACATTCCGTTGTCTTTTATGTAATTGTGTCCTTAGAACCTTCCCTGCTCCTTTAACTTCTCCACCTCATCGAAGACCACATCGTTTAACACCTTGATATAGGTGCCCTTCATACCGGAGGAGCGGGATTCTATCACACCTGCGCTCTCAAACTTGCGCAGGGCATTGACGATGACCGATCTGGTAATTCCTACCTTATCCGCAATCTTACTGGCCACCAAGATTCCTTCCATACCGCCCAGCTCGTCAAAAATATGCGTGATTGCTTCCATCTCCGAGAAAGATAAAGTGCTGATTGCCGACTTCACCACCGCCACCTTACGGTTTTCTTCCGCGTTCTCCTCGCTCACAGCACGCAGCATCTCAAGTCCCACTACCGTAGTGCCGTACTCGCACAGGATAATATCGTCTATATCATACTGGTCATCACACTTGTAGAGAAAAAGTGTCCCCAGCCGCTCCCCGGAAATCTCGATTGGCGCGATCACCGCCTGAAAACGTTTGGTATCCACACTCTCAAATCCCAACGTCTCCAGATTTACGTTCTCCTTCGTGGACAGCACCCCCAAAAGGCGTTCGTTCAGCATGGGGTCGATAAACCCGCCCACATGGTCTACGATCAGCTCCGTGATGGATTCCACCGAATCCATATCTCCGATGCCAAGCACCTTTCCTTTTCTGCTGATGACCAGCACATTGGAAGACAGAATCTCTTTGAGCACATCACAGATGTCGTTAAACACTACTTTGCCCGAATTATTGTTGTGTAAAAGCTTTCCAATCTTTCTGGTCTTATCTAACAATTGAACACTGCTCATGTATCTTACTCCTCAATTTATGACGATTTTGTTACATAATTCTATATAAATTGATTTTATCATACCATTTGAGCGTTTTCAATGTATTTTTGACACAATTTAACCTCAATTAATGCCAGTTGTACACAATTTTCAGAATTTCACAGCAACTTACTCCGCTTTGACCTTGGCCGCATCCTTGATAAAACCGCAGTTTTCATCGGAACACACCAGCTTATTTCCCTTCTGCAGAAGAATTGCGCCACAGCGGTCACACCTTTCATTCACCGGCCTCTGCCATACCATGAAATCACATTCCGGATTGTCGATGCAGCCATAATATTTCCGGCCCTTTTTGGTCTTTTTCAGGACAATATCCTTGCCGCACTTAGGACACTCCACCCCGATCTTCTCAAAATACGGCTTTGTATTCCTGCACTCCGGGAAACCAGGACAGGCTAAGAATCTGCCGTGAGGCCCATATTTGATGACCATCTGCCTGCCGCAGACATCGCAGAATTCATCGGACAGCTCATCCGCAATCTCTACCTCTTCAAGCTCCTTCTCCGCCTTCTCCACCGCCTCCTGCAGGTCGGGATAGAAATTCTTCACCACCGTCTTCCATTTCACACTGCCCTCTTCCACACCGTCAAGCAGCGCCTCCATGGTAGCGGTAAAATTCACGTCTACAATGGAGGGAAAAGCTTCCTTCATCATATTGTTGACCACTTCCCCAAGTTCCGTCACATACAGATTCTTATTCTCTTTGACAATATAGCGCCTTGCCAAGATCGTGGTGATCGTGGGCGCATAAGTACTAGGCCGCCCAATGCCAAGTTCTTCCATGGCATGTACCAAAGATGCCTCCGTATAGTGAGGCGCCGGCTGAGTAAAATGCTGTTTTTCTTCCAGATGAAGTAACGATAATACTGTGTCCTGCGTAATCCCCTTGGCCAGTGTATTGTTCTCCTCTTTCTCCTCATCCTGGGTATAGACGCACATAAAGCCGTCAAACTTTACCTTGGAAGCCGACACGGTAAACCGCTGCCCGGCAGCGTCAATCTTGACGGAAGTGGTCTCATAACAGGCCGCCGCCATCTGGCTTGCCGCAAAGCGTTTCCAGATCAGCTGATAGAGCCTGAACTGATCTCTGGAGAGAGAATCCTTAATTTCCAAGGGCAGCCTGGCAATATCCGTGGGACGAATCGCCTCATGGGCATCCTGAATCTTGGGTCCGCCCTTCTTCTCCTGCTCTCTGCCGGAAACATACGCCTCCCCATATTTATCGGTGATATAATCTCTCGCCGCCGCCTCGGCTTCCTCCGATACCCTGGTGGAATCTGTACGCAGATAGGAGATGATACCCGTGGTGCCGTTTCCTTTGATATCCACGCCTTCATACAGCTGCTGCGCCAGACGCATGGTCTTTTGGGTTGAGAAATTTAGAACCTTACTGGCTTCCTGCTGCAGGGTTGAAGTGGTAAACGGCAGCGGCGCCTTCCTGATTCTCTCCCCCGTCTTCACGGAGGTCACCTTGTAGGCCACGCCTTCCAGAGACTTCTTGATTTCTTCCAGCTCTTCCCTGGAAGAAATGGTCTTCTTCTCATCCACTGTCCCATAATATTTGGCAATCAAAGGTTTCTTTTCTCCCGCAATGGATAAAGCGGCGTCCAGCGTCCAGTACTCTTCCGGGATAAATTCATTGATTTCCTCTTCTCTGTCACAGATAATCCGAAGCGCCACTGACTGCACACGGCCGGCGCTTAACCCTCTCTTCACCTTGGCCCATAGCACCGGCGAAATCTTATAGCCCACCATACGATCAAGACAGCGGCGCGCCTGCTGGGCATCCACCAAATCCATGTTGATCTCCCTGGCATTCTTTAAGGATTCTTTCACTGCCGTCTTGGTAATCTCATTGAAGGTAATACGATATACTTTTTTATTTTCTAATTTTAATGCGTACAACAAATGCCACGATATGGCTTCCCCTTCGCGGTCCGGGTCAGTTGCGAGATAAATCTTCTCTGCTTTCTTAACTTCCTTTCGCAGGTTGGCAAGAATATCGCCTTTGCCTCGAATCGTAATATACTTGGGCTCAAAATCATGCTCTACATCAATGCCAAGCACACTGCGCGGCAAGTCCCGTACATGTCCGTTGCTGGCCGCCACCTCATAATTAGAACCTAAGAATTTCTTGATGGTCTTCACCTTCGCAGGTGACTCCACAATTACTAAATACTTTGCCATAGCAATTTCCCCTATCCTGCACACAATGTCTCTATGTGTCTCTTCATAATAAAGATTATTATGATGTATTCCAACACATTTTATTAACGTGCAACACTATACACCATATTTTATGCAATGGCAAGTGGAAAAAAATAAAAATTGTGTAAAGCATTTTGCGCCGCTTTCGGTGGACGGCGTGTCCTTTGTGAGTCCATAAAATATTTTAAATATGTAGTCTGCCCCTTGACAGAATATGCGGGTTCACTTATAATATTTTTCAAAGCATAACAATTTCTAGATAAAAACAGTGTGTCAAATCAAACATTCTTAACATTCGGAAAATCTATGCTTTTAAATCAAACCAATTACATTTAAAGGCAGGAGATTTTCAAAGATACGGCTCTATTACAGCCCCGAATAATAGTTGTACAGGCGGGTTGAACAAAAAGCCGGCTGATGGCTTTGGTTCTGATCTGACAGAAACATATCCATGACGCTTTCTCCTGCAGAATAGGAGGAAACGTGGAAAGATTTACCTTGAAAGCAGACGATGCTTTTAAAGAACTATTTGCCCATGAACAAGTCAGAAAGCAGTTCTTGAGTGATGTGCTGGAGATTCCCATGGAGCAGATTAAATCGGTGCGGCTGACAAACCCCTTTTTGCGAAAGTTCTTTCGCAGACAGAAGCAGGGGATATTGGATGCAATGTCATTTAGATAAGGACAACATTGCAGTTAGGATTCTTTTTACAGCGAG